>FWPU01013758.1_pt1 | contig 10015 bp, 4 predicted proteins | sample 2228361 | NCBI WGS metagenome assembly FWPU01 (sample SAMEA103939777, study PRJEB20133) | metagenome | reverse complement strand
GCGATCTGGACTTCGCGGGCGCGCAGAAAATATCGGGGGGCGAGAGGGTGGAGGTCGGAGGCCAGCTCTCCGGCGCCGTCAATATCATCGGCTACAGGGACGACACCGGGGTCCTCCAGGCCCCCCGGACGCCGTTCAACGCGGGGGACGCCGTGTTCAGCGCCGAGGAGAGGCTGATTCGGAGCGTTCTGGGCCTCAGGGCGGAGCTGGAGACGGGCGCCTACATAGGCATCCTAAAGGGCCACAGCATAAGGGTCTATTTGGACATCAACACTCTGGTCCAGAAGCACGTCAGCATCCTCGCCAAGACGGGCGGCGGGAAGTCCTACATGGTCGGTGTGTTCGCCGAGGAGCTGCTGAAGAGGATGGTCCCACTGGTCATCATAGACCCGCATGGGGAGTACTCCTCCCTCATGCACCCCAACCTCAGCGAGAGGGATCAGAGGTTCATGGCGAGGTTCGGCGTCAGGCCGAGGGGCTATGCGGAGCAGATTCTAGAGTTCTCGCCCGACACCAGCCTGAACCCCTACGCCCAGCCCCTCAGGTTCGACCAGAAGAATCTGGACGCCCGGGACGTCCTCGACATGACGGGGCTGAGGTCCACAGGACCGCACATCGGCATAATCCAGCACGCGGTGAAGAGGCTCAAGGACACGAGTGAGGACTACACCCTCCATGACCTCATCGCTGTCATCAAAGAAGACAGGAACGCGGCCAAGTGGGGAGTGGTGAACTCGCTCGAGTACCTCGAGGGCACGGGCCTCTTCGGAGAGCCCCCCACGAGGGCCAGCGACCTCGTCAGGGAGGGCAAGGCGTCCATAATTAACCTGAAGGGTGTACCGCCCGACATACAGGAGCTTGTGGTGACGAGGGTCCTGAAGAAGCTCTTCGAGGGCAGGAAGCTCGGCAGAATTCCAGCGATGATGCTCGTCGTCGAGGAGGCCCACAACTTCTGCCCCCAGGTGGGCCAAGCCCTCTCGTCCGGAATTCTCAAGACGGTCGCCTCGGAGGGCAGGAAGTTCGGGCTGGGGCTCTGCGTGGTCACCCAGAGGCCCGCGAAGATAGACAAGAACGTCCTGAGCCAGTGCAACACACAGATAATCCTCAAGGTGACCAACCCCAACGACCTGAAGGCGATATCCCAGTCCATCGAGGGCCTCGTTCCCGGGATGGAGGAGGAGATTCAGAGGCTGCCGATAGGCGTGGCGATTGTGGCCGGCGGGGCCCTGACCACCCCCATCCAGGCCGAGATAAGGGTCCGAGAGACCCAGCACGGCGGGGTCTCCGTGGAGGTTCTCGAGGGGAGGAGGGCGGGCGCCGCCCGCGGGCCACCCGGCGGGGCCAAGACCGGCGCGGAGGGCGGGCGCGGGGGTGAGCCGACGCCCTCCCCGGGTCCCGGGGTCGATGGAGAGGGGGCCGGGGAATCGCCCATAGTCGAGGAGCCCATGCTTGACTACGACGACAGCGACGTCGAGCCGGAGGAGATGAATGAGCGGGGAAAGAGGGAGGGGAGGGAGGGGGAGGGGCCGGACCTCGAGGACGCCTGAGCGGCGGGGGCGAGCGGCTCCGGAGGGGCGCCTCAAGGAGAGGCCCATAAAGCGCCTCAGAGTTCGGCCGGCGCTCGCCCGTGACAGGACGGCCGTGCTCGAGCTGCTCAAAGGGATGGGGCTCGAGGCGGCCTTCGACCAGAAGGAGTTCTGGGTGGCAGAGCACCTGGGGAGGATCGTGGGGGGCGCCCGCCTGAAGTTCCTTGGAGACTCCTATGAGCTGGCATCTGTAGCCGTTAGGCGCTCCTACCAGGGGCGGGGAGTTGGCTCCCTGCTCATCAGCACGTGCCTCGACCAGGCGGACTTCGACGTCTACTGCCTGACCAAGGACCCCGACTACTTCTGCAGACTGGGCTTCCGGGAGGCGGCGGCCTCCGGGGTGCCCTCCGAGCTCTACAAAAAGCTCAGGAGCTTCTGCGGCGACGGCGCCAGGGTCCTCCTGCACCCCGGCAGCCAGACGAGGCGTGCCCTGCACCTCCTGCGCGAGGGGACGCTGAGGGACCTCGACATCACCCGGAGGGCTCTCGAGACGGTCAGAATCGCCGTGCCTCGCCGCTCCCACTACAGGAAGGTGGCTGAGGACTTCCTTGACATGGCCCGCTCCTACTTCTCAGACGCGGGCCACTTCTATGAGAGGGGGGATTTGGTCAGGGCCTTCGCCTGCGTCAACTACGCTCACGGCTGGCTCGACGCTGGAGCCCGCCTGGGGCTCTTCGACGTCGACGAGGACGACAGGCTCTTCACGCTCGCGGAGTAGCGGCCGGCCGCGGGCCCCCCGCTCCGGTGTGGGGCGCGCGGGCTGTTCTTGCGCGGGGCCGCGAGGGGGGTTGCGGTCCCGCCCCCCTCGAGAACGCTCTCCAGGGCCTCCTTGAGCGCAGGCACGGTCCTGAAGCGGCCGAGCTCACCGGGCCGGACCCATCGGTGCTCCGTGTGCTCCCAGTCCAGCTTTATCCTGCCCGACCTCACCTCGAATAAAAATGGGTGGACGATTAAAACAGCCCCTGTCCGGGGGGTCCCGGCCCCTTTCTCCAGGCCTGGTTTGGCGCGCTGGTCCGGCGGCCCCGCCCCCGCCGGGACGAGAATTCTCCCCCCGCTTCGAACGAGTCTGAGACTCTCCTCAAGGAGCCCCGTCTCCTCCCGAATCTCCTTGAGTGCCCTCTCAAGAGGCATCTCGCCGGCATCGATGTAGCCGGACACGCCCGCCCAGAGGCCCCTGTAGGTTCCAACCCTCCGGCTCCGCCTGAGCAGCAGAACCCTGCCCCCGCGCATTAAAAAGCACGTGACCACGTGCAGCCTCTCCGCCCCCATCCAGGCGCCCTCCGGCCTCTGCGCGCTCAATCCCCCCGCACCACTTCGTCGCCCGGGCCCGGCCTCCCCGTGCGCGCATCGTCCTCGTCTGCCCCCGCGCGCGGGCTCGCGGGTCGTGGAGGGGGGCCCACCGCCGCCCTCTCGGCGATGCGCTCGGAGAGGCCCCTGAAAACCATCAGCATCTCCCTCACGCTCGATTCCATGCTCCCTATTCTGCTCCTCATCTCCCTCAGCTCGCCCTCCATGGCGCGGGCGGCGAGCTCAAGGCCGTCCAGCCTCCCCTGAACCCTCCTCAGCCCCTCCTCGAGCTCCTCCACCCTCTCGGGCGTGACCCCACGCTTCTCCACGAGCGGCCATCCGATTGCCGATATATATTGCTATCCACGCCCGCCCCCGGCGAGCGCCCCCGCAGTATCGAGCCGCCGCTTGGGCCCAGCCGCCCCCAGTCAGACGGGGGGGAAGCTCGGGAGCGCAGCGAAAGCCAAATGGTGGCAAAATGAATCGCAACACTGGGGCATTTCGAACCCGCACGACAAGGTGTAAATATGAGTAAGCGATATCCCTAAATCGTCGATGCCCAAGCGGTCGAGCGGGACCGGAATCCGGCGGGTGGGCGAAGTGAGCGCGAGAGCGATGCGGGTGGTCTCGACGGCGCTCCTAATAGCCCTTCTGCTGCTCCCGCCATGCGCGGCCCAGGACTTCACAATCAGCGCGACGGCCGACCCTGAGTTGGTCGAGAAGGGCTCCGAGCTCACGCTGACTGTGAACGTGACCAACCGCGGCGCCTCCTCCTACCAAACCATCGTGGTCGTCACATTCGTCTATCCGGACGGCGGATCCCCCACGGCCGGCATCCAGCTCCAGCCCGAAAGGAAGATAGACAACCTCGGTCACGACCAGACAGCCTCCGTGAACTACACATACAAGGCGAGGTCCTTGGGGTCCTTCTCGCTCACCGTCAAGCTCTACAAGAACACGACCGAGAGCGCAAACTACCTCGATGAAAAGGTTCTGCCCCACGTGTTCAGGGTCAGCAGCCCCCCCGGGGACGGAGGCGCTGGATTCCCTATCGAGGGCGCGGCTGCGGCGGTCGCGGTCGCGGCCGTCGCCGGAGCCCTGGCTTTTTTGGCGATGAGGAAGAGACCCGTCAAGGAGCCGGAGGAGCCAGAGGCGCGCGCGACGGAAAGGCCTGCGCCGCCCACCAAAGTCAGGGGGAAGGTCCCGAAGGACTACTACAAGTTCAGGCGCGAGAAATACAGCCGGCTGAAGCCAATTGGGCTGACGAGGAGCGGCGTCACGATTCTGGGGAATGTAAAGAGAAAGGCGCCCGAGGAGGAGCTAGACAACCCTGTGGAGCAAGTCCCGGCCCCATCGGCCTGCTGCTCGAGATGCGGGGTCTCTATGGACCCGGCGTGGAAAATCTGCAGGTCGTGTGAGGCCAAGGAGTGCATAGACGAGGCCATGGTCCAGCTCGGCAAGCTCGCGCGCGCGGGCCGCAACGGCTCCAGTCTCGAGGGACTGCTCCACTCCGCCCAGAGCGAGCTGGAGGCGGGGAACTACGACGACGCGCGAACCTACGCCCTCGACGTTCTCGACAGAGTCAATGAGCAGCTGAAGGGGCTCGAGGAGAGCGAGAGCCGGGAGCGAGTGGCGCCGCCGGAGGCCGAGTCCCTCCCGCCCCAACCGGCCGGCGCCCCGGGCGAGGAGAGTGGGGAGAGGGGCGCGCCTCCCGGGGGCGAGGGGACGGAGGGAGCTCCGGAGGAGGTGGAGGGAGTGCCCGAGGCGCTTGGCCCACCGAAGAAAGTCCCCAACCCCTGCGTGAGGTGCGGCGAGGGGCTGAGAGCGGAGTGGAAGAAGTGCCCCTACTGCGGGGCCGTCCAGGACGGCGTCTGCGCCTCCTGCGGGAGGGCGGTCAAGCTCAGGTGGGGCACCTGCCCCCACTGCTCCGCGGACCTGACTAAGACCAGGCCGCGCGTCGAGTGCCCCTCGTGCGGCGCGGAGCTCCCCGACGGAGGGGACTGCAAGAGCTGCAGGGCCAGATTCCTTCTCGAGAGCGCCTCTAGGCTGGTCAAGGAGGTCAAGGGCAAGGGAGCGGATGTCACGGAGGCGGAGGCCTGCCTCGGCAGAGGGGAGCTCGCGATTCGGCTGAAGAGCTATGAGAAGGCCATCTCCCAACTCCAGAGGGCGGAGAAGCTCGCCGAGAGCGCTCGAAGGGAGTTCTGGAGGGCGAGGGTCGGCGAGAGAATCGCGGCCGCGGAGGCGGCGCTGAGCGCAGCCCTCGAGAGGGGCGCGGCCCCGGAGGAGGCCAGAGAGCTGGTTAAAAAGTCTCGAGCAGCCCTCGATGATGGGAGGTTCAAGGAGGCGATGAGCTACGCCGAGCTCGCGGCCAGGGGCGCGGAGGAAGCCCCTTCCCGCGCTGAGAGGGCATCGGCCGAGAGGAAGGGACCCCATGTCGTTCCTGTCAAGCCGGTCGTGGTGGGAGCGACCTGCCCCTCCTGCGGAGCCTCCATTAAGCCGGGCGAGAGCAAGTGCCCCGCCTGCGGGAGCACCGTCTGAACCCGGATCCGGCGGCAGCGCCGCTGCAGATCGCTGGCCCGAGCGCCGAGCGGCCCTCCGCTCCCTCCCGTTCGTTACATAACCTACCAATCCGAATAAATACTAGTTAAAAAGATAACAGCCTCGAATGCGTCCGGTGCTTGCGGCCCTGCTCGCGGCCGCTCTCCTGCTCCCGCCCCAGATGCCCGCCTCACACGAGGGGGATGTGGCGGAGAGCGAGGGCGAAAAGATGTATCTGTGCGTCATGGCCGGCGAGAGCGAGCTCAGGAGGGTGGGTTTGGTCCCAGACGAGCTCTACGCCTCCTTCGCGACCCTCGAGGCCTCCGAGCGGGAGAGGAGTCTCCTGCGCTCCTCGGGCCTCCGGTTCTTCGTGATTCCGGGCAGGGACGACGTGATTCTGCCGGGCGCGAGATTCACCCTCGGCCCCGGGGAGCTGAGGGCGAAGGGACTAGAGGCGCTGGAGCTTCTCGGGGATGGCCCGCTCTATCTCGTCGTCAAAATGAAGGGGCCCGTGAAGGGCGAGTGGGTCTCCGGCCTCCGGGCCGCGGGCGCAGAGACGCTCGAGCTCCTGAGCCACTTCAACATCGTCGTCCGCGCTGGGAGGGAACACCTCGGAGCCGTCGCCTCCCTCCCATTCGTGAGATGGCTGGGAGAGCTGAGGCCCGAGCACAAGCTACTCCACCCATTCCCTGACGGCGATAGCATCAAATTCGAGGCCGCTTTTTTCAAGAACGCCAACGAAGACTTCACCGAGTGCCTGCGGATGGTCGAGGGCTCTGGGGGAAGGGTCGTCGAGCTGGACGCGGAGACGCCCTGGTGGAGCTCCGCCCTGCTCGAGGCCCCGCGGACCGTCGCCCAATCCATCCTCAGGCTCCCCGGGCTCTGGGCCCTGGAGCCCTGGGACGAGCCGGGGCCCAGGAACGACGTCGCCCGCTGGGTCGTTCAGAGCTTCGACAACGAGACGCGCCCGACGCCCTACTGGGACGCCGGTCTGACCGGCAGGGGTCTGATCATCGGCCTCGCCGACTCCGGAGTCGACTACGACCACGCGTGCTTCCGGAACAGGAGCGGGGAGCAGGGGACGCCGGGCCCCGACCACAGGAAGCTCGTCCGCTACAACACCTCCGTCGACGACTGGGACCAGCTCGGGCACGGGACCCACGTCGCCGGAACCCTCGCGGGCGACAGCATCGAGACGCCTGGCAGGTACGACACCTACGATGGAATCGCCTACGGCGCGCGCATAGCCTTCTACGACATCGTCGACGCCAACGGCTCCTGGCAGCCACCCCTCATTCGCGGAATTCTGGGCGACGCCTACGCGTATGGAGCCACATCGCACAGCGACAGCTGGGGCGATAATAGGAAGGAGTACTCACTGCGCGCCCAGAGAATCGACCAGTTCCTCTGGGACCACCCCGACTTCATGGTCTTCGTCGCCGCAGGCAACAGCGGCCCGGAGGCAGGGAGCGTTCTGGAGCCTGCGACCGCGAAGAACATCGTCGCCGTCGGCGCGGCCGTCAACGGCAACACATCAGACATCGCCTCCTTCAGCGCCCATGGGCCGACGCCGCAGGGCCTGATAGCGCCCACACTGGTTGCGCCGGGCCAGAGCCTCATGTCCGCCGCCTCAGACTCAATGCGCTACACCTACAACGATGGCTATAAGCTGATGCACGGGACAAGCATGGCAACGCCCGTGGCGGCTGGTGCGGGGGCGATAGTCGAGCAGTACTTCAGGGAGGGGTTCTACCCGGGGGGGACAAGGGGCTCCTCCTCCGGCTTCATGCCCTCGGGCGCTCTCAGGAAGGCGGTTCTTGTGCTGTCGTGCAGGGACCAGCTCGGGGGGAAGTTCGTGGAGTCCGCGGCCCCGGACCCCTCCCAGGGCTGGGGTAAGATCAGGCTCACTGACGCGCTCTACCTCGCGGGCGACGAGAGGACCCCGCGCCTCTGGGTCGAGGACTACTACAACGAGTCCCACATCAACGACGGCCTGGCCACGGGCGAGACCCGGACCCACCACATCACGGCCAACTCCAGCCGCCCGCTGAGGGTCGCTCTTGTCTGGAGCGACTGGCCGGGCGCTGGTCTCGTCAACGACCTCAACCTCGAGGTCACCGCGCCGGACGGGAGGGTCTACAGAGGCAACCAGCTCATCAACGGCAGCTCCGTGCCTTCGGAGGGGGCTGACGCGACCAATACCGTCGAGGCGGTTTTCCTCCCCAGCCCCCTCCCCGGCCACTATATAATCAATGTAACCGCCGTCAGCGTGGGCAGCGTGGGGAGGCAGAGGTACGCCCTGGCCGCCACAGGCGGCCTCTTCGACCCCTCAATAGGGGAGCTCAGAATCGACTCCGAGAGGGCTCCGCCGGAGGGCCAGCTGCGAATTCACCTCAGAGACGCAGACCTCAGGGGCGGAGGGAGCGCGACCGTGCGCGCCTGGAGCGGCACAGAGCCCCTTCCCGAGGAGATTGTTCTGGGAGAGACCCTCTCGCCCGGGAGCTTCGAGGGCGAGCTGCGGCTCCTGCCCGGGGAGCCCGAGAGGAACGGCGCGGTGGAGGTCTCGGACGGGGACATAGTGAGGGTGGAGTACATAGACTCAAACCCCCAGGGCGCATTCTGGGTCGAGGCTCTGGTCGACGCGAGCGCGCCTTTCGTCGTTCATTTCGCGCTGGAGAACCTGACGAGCTCGGGCGCCTTTATTCGTGTGGAGACGAACGAGCCCTCCACCATTTCCGCTCTATACAGAAGCGCCTCGACCAGCGGGGTCGAGCCCAGGGCCGAGCTCTCTTTCACCCACGCCATTGAGCTGAAGGGCTTGAGACCTGCTACAGACTATTTCCTCGACCTTGAGCTCGTGGACGCCTGCGGGAACGCCCGAATCTGGGACTTCGGCGGGTCCTCCCTCTCCTTCCGCACCCACGAGCTGACCTACAGACCGGGCGGGGGGATGACCGTCTGGGCGAAGCAGGGGGAGGAGAGGGGGAGGGTCGGGGATGGGCTCATGCTGGTAGGTCTAGACGACGGGGCCCTGATGCTCGGTGGCATTCGGTTCGACACGCCGGACATCCCGGAGGGCGTTGTGGTGACTGGGGGCTGGCTCAGGCTGATGCCCAGGGACACAGACCCCGCGCTCGCGAGCAGCCTCTTCAGCGTGGAGATGCTCCAGGCCGACGCACTAGCGCTCTTCGACGGCTCCAGCTCCCCCAACTGCACGGCGCTGAGGGAGGCCGTCGCGGAGGGCGTGGTCGGATGGTCCTTCGGGCCCGGGGAGCTCCGGCCGGGTGAGTGGCTCTGCCTGAGCATCAGCGAGCCGATGCTGAGGGTTCTTTATAGGTCCGCACTCGCGGGAGGGGTCTGCTTCAGAGTTCGGGGGCCGGCCTCGGGATCATCTAGCTATATCGAGCTTCACACGGGTGCCCCAGGGGGAATGGAGTGGGCCAGGCCCCAGCTCGTCCTCGACCTCGACCACCCGCCCAGAGTCAGGCCCTTCGCACCCACACAAGTGTCAATGATCGAGGACACGGTCGACTCAACGAGCCTCAGCCTCCTGAGGGTCTTCGAGGACGAGGGACCGATGAGCTTCAGCAGCCCGACGCACTATGATGGCTCCGGGGCCTGTGTGACGGCGACCATCTCGCCCGACGGGGGCGTAACCCTGACCCCGCGGGAGAACTGGAGCGGCCTGGACCGTGTGGACCTCAGGGCCACGGACGCCCTAGGCCTGACGGCGGACCACACCATCACTGTCAGCGTGGACCCCGTGAACGACCCGCCCGTGATTGTGTCTGTGGACGGTAGGGCGGCCGAAGAGGGCATGGTCTTCGAGGCGAGGCAGGACGAGACGTTCACGGTGAGCCTGCGCGCAGAGGACCCGGACATCGAGCGCGAGGGGGACGAGCTCTACTACTACACCAACGACACTCTGGTCAAGTTCACATCGCTCAGGAGCAATGTGATATCGTTCACACCCGGGAACGACGGCGTCGGCCGGAGGAGCGTGAGGCTCATCGTCAGGGACGGCCGGGCCGAGGCCTCTCTGGGGGTCTTCTTCGTCATATCGAACGTTAACGACCCTCCCTCAGCCCACATCGACGCGCCCGTCTCGGGCAGGGTCTTCGACAACGTCACCCCGGTGTTCTTCTCAGCCTCAGGAAGCACTGACCCGGACCTAATGTGGGGCGACGCCCTCAACTACACATGGGACTCAAACCTCAGCGGCTTCCTCGGCCACGGAGAGGAGCTCGAGACTGTCCTTCCCCCCGGCCACCACATCATCACATTGAGTGTGTCCGACCTCTTCGGCGCGCTCAGCCGTGAGAGCGTGGAGCTCTTCGTCAGTGCGGTCGAGCCGCCTCCGGCTCCGCCCCCGCCCCCGCCTCCCCTGCATGACAACGCAACCCCCGCGACCGGTATTGGTGCTGTCCCTGTCCTGCTCGGGGCTCTATTGCTCGCGCTCGCGTGCGCCGGAGCGGTCTGGCTCGTCCTGAGCTGCAGTTCTCGCCAAAGAGACAGGCGGAGGGCCGCTCCGCCCCGCTCGAAGGGCCCGACCTCTCGGAGGCGTGCCTCGAGCCGCGCGGAGGCTGCGTGTGTCGAGAGAGCGG
>FWPU01013757.1_pt1 | contig 10018 bp, 6 predicted proteins | sample 2228361 | NCBI WGS metagenome assembly FWPU01 (sample SAMEA103939777, study PRJEB20133) | metagenome | reverse complement strand
CCTGCGAGTGGTCCGCGATCTCCCCCCGGATGCATGGCCCCAGCCCCTGCCGCCCCTCGCCTTCATGGTCACCTCCGGGGAAATTCAGCAGCATTCTCCGTCAACGATACACCCGCTGAATATGGTTATGTTAACGAAATCGCCTCGCGAAAACGTTAACAGTTATCCCAACTGTTAACGAAAACGCGACGCGAAAACGTTAACTGATCAGGGGCGGGCGCCCACCTCGAACGCACCCATATCCGGGCGGATGCCGGCCGGCCTCCGGTTGCCCAATATATCATCAGGCGGCATCTGCGCGGGATCGGCGGCGTCGATGGCAGGACCGCCGGCCGCCGGCGCACCGTAGGCCGTCACAAGCCTCACGAACTCATCCCGGATCGAGGCGCTGCCGCTGAAAAATCGGCCGGTCTTGGGATCGCGGCGCGGCAGGACCAACCCCTTCTGGCCCCCCAGCCGCGGATCGGCGACCAAGCCGGCCGGATCGTCAGCCGCGTTGGCGACCGCCGATTTCCGGGGGATCGCCGCCCCTCCGTTCCAGTAAAGGTTTCTCCGTAGAACGACCCTGTTCGAATCGGACGGCGGACCGGCGGCGAAGGCCTCCATCGTCCCCGTGGGGTCGGACCAGATGTTGTTGAAGAAGGAAATGTCCTCGTTGACGAGGTTGTTCCCCTCCCTGTTGATCCTGAATGCGAAGCACCAGCCCCCGTTGGGGAGATCCCCCACGACCGTGTTGGAGCGGAACGTCACGTTCTTCGCCCCCTTGACCCCGAAGGCCCCGGCGCTCCTGTTCGGCGAGTTCCCGATGAAGAGGTTGTTCTCGATGAGGACATCCTCGGCCTCGTGAAATGGCTTCCCGTCCTCGCCGACGAGGAGAAACGGCTGGTCGCGAAGCCCCTCCCAGTTGAGGAAGACGTTCCGCCTGACCTTGATTCGGCGGGTCACCGGTTCGCGCCCCGAGTTCTTGATCAGGACGAACGGGTGCGTGTTGTTCGCGTTGGCGCGCCCGCTGCCGGCGAAATCATTGAAGAAGATGCACCCCTCCACGGTGACATCGGCCACCGTGTTGATGTCCATGTGCTCGTCGCCCGGGCGCTGATTCTGGTTGTAAAAGAGGCATCCTTGGAAGGTGATGAAGCACGCCCGGTCGTTTATCTTGACGATGTCGTTATCGTAGCTGTCGTGCAGGATGCAATTGCTGAAAACGACATTTTGTGCGTTGGCGGTGCCCACGTGGACCAGGTATTCCCCTTTCGAGGCGACCCCCTCGAACTCGATTCCCTCGATTACCACGTTCGACGCATCGTAAATCCGTAGGACACGGTGCCCGGATGGATTTCTGAACGTAACCCTGTACGGATTCGCAGCTCTGAAGATCGTGGTCGTCTTGAATCGCCGAGCGATCGACTGGAGCCCCAGATACACGCCGTCGAGGAGGACGACAGTGCAGCCGCCGTCGGGGATCCGCGCGGCGGCGTGGGCGAGCGTCAGCCACGGCCGCGCTGCAGATCCGTCTCCCGCGTCGCTGCCGGAGGGCGAAAGGTGGTAGGTACCCGCCGTACCCTGCCCACCCCAGAGCACGCACGCCGCGGCCGCCAGCGCAACCATCACCAGATATTCAACGATCCGCAGGGCCGAACTTCAACACCGTGATCGAATGCGCCGGGAGCGACAGGGCACCGTCCGGCAGTACCGACCCGGCCAGCGGCGCGGTTGAAACCTCCTCGGGGCGGCCCGGGACGTTGACCGAACCAAGGCCCGGCCCGCCGATCCGCCAGCCCGCCGCGGCGCCGGGCGCGGCGCCATCGAACCGGAGCGACACCCTCGTTTCCCTGTCCGGGGAATAGTTCACCAGCCCGACGGCGACCGCCCCGGTCTTCTCGTCGCGCGCGGCGACCGCGTCCACCAGCGCATCCCCGGCCGTCTCGACGGCCACCAGCGAGCCGCCGACATGCGCCCTGTAGAGGGCAAGCACGTGCCCGGCGGGATCCAGCGCCGCCCTGGTCCGGCTCGTCTTTATGGTCCCGATCACGTTGACCGCCTGCGCCCAGTTCGCCATCGCCACCACGTCGGCAGACCGCAAGAGTTCGTGCAGCGCCCGCGCCACCGCGATCGCGTCCCCCAGGGTGTAGTAGTGCTCGAAGCTGCCGACGCCGGGCCCGTCGGGCGCCGGATTCCAGTCGCGCACGATCCCCCACTCGTCGACCGCCAGCCGGATTCGGTCGATATCCACCTCTCCCCTCCCCCGCCTCCTGCGGAGATCCTCCGTGAGCCTGTGGATCCCCCGCGCCACGCTTTCAGAGTACGCGACGAACTTCTCCAGATACTTCTTCCGGTCCTCAGGTGAGAAGGGCACCCGCAGTTTTCTCTCCGTGTAGTGGTGGCCGCTGAGCATGTCCATGGAGGCCGCGCAGGCAGGCAGAATCACGTCGTTCCATTTACCGGGATTGCCGACCCCGATCACACGTATCTTCGGATCGCGGGCGCGCATGGCCCGCACGAAGGCGTTGTGCCGGAAGGCATAACGCTCCACCGGGATGTTGCCGAGCTGCCACCCGCCGTACATCTCGTTGCCGATCCCCCACCAGGCCACACCGTACGGCTCCGCGCGGCCGTTCTTGGCGCGCTCCGCTCCCCAGCGCGTCGAGGCCTGTCCGTTGGCGTACTCGACCTCGTCGGCGGCGTCCTCCACCGATCCAAGCCCCGTGTTGACCGCGACGTAAGGTTCGGTTCCAACCTCGCGGCAGAAGTCCATGAACTCGTCGAACCCGAAATCATTGTCCTCCACATCGTTCCAAGCCCGCTCCCAGCGGGGGGGCCTCCGGTCGCGCTCGCCTATGCCGTCCTTCCAGTTGTAGCCAGAGACGAAATTGCCGCCCGGCCACCGAGTTATGGGAGGCGCCAGCCTACGGAGGAGCTCCAGCGTGTCGGCCCGCATCCCCTTCACGTTGTCCGCCGGCATCAGCGACAGGCATCCGATCCAGAGAAACCCGGGTCTGGATATGCTCACCGAAAGACCGGCGGCGTCGGTGTCGGCGCCGGCGCGAAAGCGAAACGTAAACGTCTTGTAGGTGGCACCCACGTCGTCGAGCGTCACTGACTGACCGTCGCCCTCCCCTGGACCCCAACAAAGGCGCACCTCCACGGGCGACGGGGCCCCCACGTGAGCCAGCACGGCACGGCCGATGTATTCCTTCCCGGCCTCCACACCGATGTCTCCCTGACGTATGCCGCACCGACCTCCCTTGGAGTCGCGTACCCACACCGCCATGCAGTGATCGCCCGCATAGGCCCCCGCCGGATCGAGAAAGACGTCCGCGTCGGCGCCTTCCGGCCGCACGGCGGTCCAGAAGGCGGGCTTCTCAGGCTTCCTCGAATCCCAGGGCCGCAGGGGCGGCAGTAAGAACTTCCTGTCGCGGAGCTTCTCCGCCCAGATGCCGTCGCGGATGCACCGTCCCAGATGTTCGATGAACTGGCCGTAAACATAGGGGGATATCTCGTGTCCGGGTTTCCCCGGTCGGACCGAGACGGTCACCTCCTGGGCGGCCGACGCCCCGGCGAAGGCCAGGACGATCGCGGCGCAACCGATCGCTCTTCCCGTCATGATTCCCTCCAGAGCGGCTCCTTTATAGCCCGCGGCGCCGCCGAGCGTCAAAGAAGAACGCCAAACGGTCCGGCAACAGAATATAATTTTCAACGAGGTCCGGCGTCTTAGATACGGGGAGGATCAAGACCGGATGCCCGACCAGCAGCAGGGTTCAGAGCAACAGCCATCCGGCCAGTCTCCCGCCAGGAGGACGGCCAAGATCGGCGGGTTCGAGCTGCTGGAGAAGATCGGCACCGGGGGGATGGGCGCCGTCTACAAGGCCCGGCAGATATCCCTCGACCGCATCGTGGCGCTCAAGATCCTGCCGCCGCGCCTCGCCAAGGACACTGAGTTCATGCAGCGGTTCGTGCACGAGGCCCGCGCCACCGGCAGGCTCAACCACCAGAACATCGTCAGCGGCATCGACGTAGGGGAGGCCGACGGATACTGGTACTTCGCCATGGAGTACGTGGAGGGAGAGAGCCTGGGCAGGCTGCTCAAGCGGGAAGGCCGCCTCCAGGAGGCCAAGGCGATCGACATCGCCATCCAGGTCGCAGAGGGACTGGCCCACGCCCACGACCACGCCTTGATACACCGCGACGTCAAGCCCGAGAACGTGCTGATCGACAGCGGCGGAGTCGCCAAGGTATGCGACCTGGGACTGGCCCGTTCCACGACCGGTGACAATCCCGACATGACCCATGACGGCACGGCCGTCGGCACGCCCAGCTACATCTCCCCCGAGCAGGCTCGCGGACAGAAGGACCTTGACGCCAGGACGGACATCTACGGCCTGGGGGCCACGATCTTCACCGCGGTGGCGGGCAGACCGCCCTTCATCGGCGAGAACGCGACCGTGGTGATGGCAAAGCACCTCACCGAACCGCCGCCCGACCTTGCGAAGCTCGCCGAAGGGACTTCGGCCGGGCTGGCGGCGGTCGTGACCAAGTGCCTCCAGAAGGACCCCGACCGCCGCTACAGATCGATGCGCGAACTCATCGAGGACCTGAGGCTGGTACGCCAAGGCAAGGAACCGGCGCTGGCCCGCGCGCGCACGCCGACGCACGTCCAACCCGTGAAATCCCCGCCCCCGTCCACCCACCGCCCGATAACGATCAGGGCGGTAGTCAGGGCCCAGGCGGCGAAGTCCGGCTCGCCCTCCGCGGGGATCGCGGCCGGCCTGTGCGCGGCGGCGGTACTCGGCGTCCTCGCATTCATGTTTCTCATGGCAAGGGAGAAGCCGGCCGAACCCCCGAGGCCCGCGCCTCCCGAGGCGGCCACGCCGCCGGACCGGCCGCCGCGCGAAGCCCCATCCCCGGCGCCGCCGCCGAGGGACGCCGCGGTCGCCCCCTCAAGGGCACCCGCGGCGGCGGGGAAGCGAAAGGAGGAGGCGGCCGCCGCCGAGGCGCGACTGGCGGCGAACGCCGATGCCCTGGCGGCCAAGGGAGATTTCGACAGCGCCATCGCCGCATGGCGGGCGATCCCCGCGCGCCGAGAAGGCCGCCGGCGAACTGCGCGCGCGGGCCGAGGCGCGCCTCGCGGCGGCGATCAACGAGGCCTCCCGCAGGCTTGCCTCCGGCGAGTTCGAGGAGGGCCTGCGCGCCCTGGACGCCGTCAGGGACGCGAAGTATTCCGCGTGGGACGCGCGCGTGGCCAACATGAGGACCCGGATCACGAACGCCGCCAGGCTGGCCAAGTCCAAGGCCGTCGCCTCCGCCAGGAGCGCCTTCTCGAAGCACGCGAAGACCTTCGTTTCCGCAGCGTCTGCGGGGGACTTCGCCGCGGCCCGCAAGGCCGCCGCCGACGCAAGAGGCGATCCCCTGCTCAAGGAAATCCCCGCCGAGGCGGCGGCGCTGAACGAGGCGGCCGACGCGATCGCCCGTGCCGAGGAGGCGCTGCGGGCGTCCCTGGCCTCGCTCCAGGGAAAAGGCCCTTGCGACATCGAAACCGAAAAGGGGAGGGTGCGCGGCGAGGTGGTCAGGGTCGCCGACCCCTTTATCCATGTCCGCTGCGAGGCCGTCGTCGGAGGCGTGGAAACCAAGTATGAAACCACGATCCGGATCGCCGACCTTACCGCGGCCGAGGTGCGCCGCCACCCCGGGACCTTCAGGCCGTCAACGCAATCGGAGCACCTGGCGCAGGCCTTGAGGGCAATGGCCCTGAAGGACGTCGCCTGGGCCGAGGCGGAGCTGGCGGCCTCCGGGAACCATCCGCTGTCGCCCGCGTGCCGCGCCAGTCTCGACGATCTCAAGTCCAGGGTCGCCGAGACGGCGGCCAAGGAGGCCTGGAACTCGCTGGTCCGCTTCGCCAAGCCGGGGAAGCTCACGGCAGCCAAGGCCAAGCAGCTGATCGAGAAGCTCGAGGCCTTCGACAAAAACCACGGCCGGACGTCCGTGGCGAGATCGGTACAGCAGGAGATACTCAACCTCAAGGACGCCGCGCTCTCCGCCGGGGGCGGATGGAAGCCGGTGCCGGTTTCCGCCCTCCAGGTCCGCTGCCAGGGCGCCGCCACGTCATCGGCGAGCGGCGACACGCTTACCGTGCACGTGCCTCATGGCCAGGGGAACCTGGCGACGATCCTCCTGCTCCCCCACGCCCGCGACTTCAGGCTCAAGTTCGAGTACCGCGGCGATTTGCTTGAGATGTTCATCCGGAAGGTCAACTGGCACGGCTGCGTCAACATACTGACCGGTCCGTCCGGGGTCATCGTCCGCTCGTACCCTACCGACACGCCCAACCGGCCCGTCGCGCTGGCACATGACAGGCAGGCGTCCTTGGCCCCGGGCCAATGGCACAGGGCGGAGATACATGCCGCCGGCACCGCCTTTTCACTGTCGATCGATGGGATCTTCTATTGCAAGGAGGCGAAGGTTCCGGCCGTGGCCAGGGGGGACGCGTACGTTCTGGCGTGGCCGGGGAAGGCCTTCGAGCTCCGCGGCGTCACCGCCGCCGTGCTCGACAGGCAGGTCGGCTCAGGCGTCTCCGAGGGGATCGTGACCGACAAGGGACCCGACTGGATCGAGTTGAAGGAGGATGGCGAGGACGTGCCCCTGCGCTACGAGCCGCAGCGCGGCGCCGGAGGCGCCCACGATCCGCAGATGCTGAAGACCATCACATCCGTCATCACCCTGAACCGCGCCCAGCTTTCCTGGACGCTGGAGAAGGGGAGGCTCAAGGTCACCGGCATACAGTTACAGAAACCTTCCCAACAGTCCGGCTCCATCGTGGGCACCATCACCTTCAAGCACGGCAACTGCATAGAGGTTACGCCCCTTTCAGGCCCGCCGGAGCGCCTGATCCCCCGCTGGGTGGGAGGGGGATCAACCGCTGGAGACGGCGCGGATCCCAGGATGGCGGCCGAAATTTCCAAGTACGGCGTGGGCGACAAGGTGAAGGTCGATTGGACGTACGACAACCGCAAGCGCCTGGTGGGAATAGAGCCGGCCCGGTGAGGGGGGCCGTAGGCTATACTGATACACGAGAGATGACCACCCGCGAATCCGCCGACTTCGGGAAGGTGGCTGTCGCGCTGGGCTTCCTGACCCGGGAGGACCTGGCCAAGGCGCTGCGCTTCCAGGAAGATCTCAGGCGCGTCGGCGTCGAGAAGCGCCTGGGGGAGATCCTCCTTGAGAAGAAGATACTGACGCGCCAGCAGGTGCTGCTCACCCTCCGCGCGCAGGGGAAGCGGATCATGACGTGCCGTTCCTGCAAGAAGAGCTACAACATCCACCACTACCGGCCGGGAGAAACATACGTCTGCAAGCACTGCGCCGCGCCGCTCCATCCCCCCGCGCCGCCAATCGACACCCGCGTGCAGGACTCGGTGATCATCGACGCCGCAGCGGTAAAGGAGGCGCTCGACCGGCGCAAGAAAAGGGTCCCAGGCCACCTGGTCCACCTGCTGCCCGGCTACGAGCTGGTGGAACAGCTCGGGCAGGGCGGCATGGGGAGCGTGTACAAGGCCCGCGACATAATCCTGGGCCGCTGGGTGGCGGTCAAGCTCCTGGCCCCCTTCCTGGCCGAGGACGAGGAGTACGTGAAGCGCTTCTTCATCGAGGCCAAACACATGCAGAAGCTCCGCCACCCGAACATAGTCGAGGCCTATGACGCGGGCGTGGCCGGAGACCAGAAGTTCCTCATCATGGAATACGTGGAAGGCACCAACCTGGACAAGATCCTGGAAAGGCACGGCAAGCTGCCGGAGCGCAAGGCCATTCACATCGTCCGGCAGGTTGCCTGCGCCCTGGACTACGCCTGGCAGCGCAAGATCATACACCGCGACGTCAAACCCCAGAACGTCATCATCACGAACGAACGAACGGCCAAGCTGTGCGACCTGGGACTCTCCAAGGACGTGTCGAAGGATCTGTCGCTCACCATGACCGGGTCGGTCAACTGCTCTCCGCCATACGCCTCGCCGGAACAGGGCCAGGGCCGAAAGGATCTCGACTGCCGCACGGACACCTATTCGCTGGGGGTGATGTTCTACCAGATGGTGGTAGGGGAGCTGCCCTTCGTGGCCGACTCGCCGGGAGAATACCTCATCCAGCACGTCACCAAGCCCCCGCCCAATCCCATGACGCGCAACCCCGACCTCTTCCCCGCGACGGCCAGCATGATCCTGAAGATGCTGGAGAAGGATCCTAAAAACCGGCCCGAGCCCGGCGACGTGGCGCGCTCCCTCTCCAGGCACCTCCACAAGACGGCCGGCCACTCAGGCAGGAAACCCTCTAACTGGACGAATGTGTAGATCGCGCCGGCACCAATATTGCCAATAATCGCCCCGTGGTCCGCAAGCGCCTCTCCTGGCAGCTGGCACTGGCGATGGTGACCGCCTCCGTGACCCCCATCCTGGGCACAGGTATCCTCACCATCCACATCATCGGGTGATCGGTCAACGATCAGGTGCGTGACGGGCACGAACAGCTCGCGCGCGTCGCGGGCGCCATGGTCCATTACTACATCGACGGCGCCCTGGCCAAGCTCCGGAACATGGGGGCTCTGATGAAACCCGATGAAGATCCGCGCGAATAGGCGAGGCGCCTCAACGCGCTCTTTGAGCCGCCCGACGTCTTCATGAAAGTCGGCTACCTCGTGATCAGGGAAGAGATTCCCGTGGTGATGGCGGAGGTGCAGCGGGAGGACTGGAGCAATTCGCAAACCCAGATGCTGCCCCCCCTCTTCCACCGATGTCCAGGCCTGCCGCCCCCAGTCGCCGTACGGCCAGCGGAGCGCCAAATCGTCTGGATCGGGGGCTGGCAGTTCCGCAAGGTTTCCGTCAGGGGCCAGGTCTCCGTCAACAAGCACCGCAAAGAGGAGATACGGCTCGTCATCCGGAGGCGCTTCTCGGGAGAGCTGGTCTCCGCCGAGGGGGATCCGCAGAAGATCCTCCGCGAGGAGGGCATATACGTCAATCCGCGCCGGGAGCTCGTCTGGAACCTGACGCTCAAGCCCGGCGAGGGTAAGACGTTCGCATACCGTTACACGGCGCTGGCGCGCCACTGAAGGCGGATCCGGGCGCTGGCAGAGGGGCTACTGCGCCGCCCACTTCACCGCTCGCTGTGCGGGAAGGAGAACTCCTTCGGAAGCCCAGCCGCGACGGGGTGCGTGGGATCCTGCAAGACGATCTTGCAGGTCACCGAGTCCCCCTTGTAGGCGCCCCATGAGCAGGCCGTGCCCATCAGCGCCTTGTTGGGCTTGGCGAAGTGAGACGAGTGGAGGGAGATGAATCCCATCCCTTCCTCCCTCACCCGCTTGACGATCTTATCGACGAGTTTGTTGTCCACCTTCCCGTGCTTCACGTGGCCCCACCACACCAGGATCGAGCACCGCTTCAAGAGGTCTCCGGGCAAACCCTGCGCCGGATCATCGATCCCCGCCGTGACCACCTCCCAGCCGGGCAGGTCCTTCTTGAGCCCCTCGGCGATGGCGCCGTTGATGTCATTCGGATAGACGTTCTTGGGGGCCGTCCCCTCCGACCAGACCACCACGCACGACTTCGGTTCCGCCGTGGGACGCAGGATGACTCCGCCCGCGAGCGCGGCGCCCATGCCCAGGAACTCGCGCCTGAAGGTCTCAATGACCATGATTCTCCCCTCCCAGAGCCGGCAAAAAGGTCCTTACCGGCCGAAGAAGAGGTTAGTACGCCCTCCGAATGGGGACGAGGCCTGATACGACATGCTGCGATTCAGACAGCAAAAGCCTGTGCGGACCGCGGCCGCGGGCCCCTTGGAGCCTTATCCAGGCCGGGGCGGCGGCAGGGGGTTCTACGAGTCTGACCGGCTTTGGAGGAGGTCTCCCAGATTCTGACGCAACTCCTGCACCCGGCAGACGAACAGGTACGTCGCATCCCACACGAAGAGTCCTTCGGGATCGATGGCCTCGTTCTGTTGGAGCACTGGACCCACTTCCCGGGTGAACCAGTGCTGAAGC
>FWPU01009876.1_pt1 | contig 10018 bp, 7 predicted proteins | sample 2228361 | NCBI WGS metagenome assembly FWPU01 (sample SAMEA103939777, study PRJEB20133) | metagenome | reverse complement strand
TTTTCGCGCTGCCAACGCGAAAAGTATTCAAACGGGTTAGCCCATGCCGAATTTGCCGGCAGCGGTTTAGGTAATGGTCTGATGGGCCGGAAGGTTTCCAACAGTCTGGTGCCTGTTATTTCCACCTCGTCCAGATAGGTTACCTTTTCCTTCAGGCGGATAAACAAAACATCTTCTTCAAAGAAAAGCAACAATTCGTAAGGCATATACCCGGTAATTGAAAACACAAGGGTGTCGGTTCGCAAGGCTGTAATTGTAAAGAAGCCCCTATCGGTGGTTACGGTACCCGATAACCGGTTTTTGATGCGTACATGTACGCCGGCCAGCGGGGCAAGCGTAGCCGAATCGGCCACATAACCGCTAAATGTGCGGGTTTGAGCGGTGGTGTAAAAGCCTCCTGATATCAAAACAATGATAACCGCCAGCAGCCTTGCCATCTTCAGGTTTTATTGGCCAGTTGTCCGCAGGCGGCACCAATGTCCTGGCCGCGGCTTTTGCGTATGCGGGCTATGATGCCGTGTTGCTGCAGGGTTTCTTGGTACAGGTTAATGGCATCGGCCGATGCCTGCCGGTAGGGTCCGTTATCAATTGGATTATATTCAATCAGATTAACCTTGCATGGAATGTGCTGACAAAACTTAACCAATGCCTGTATATGACGAACATCATCATTTATGCCTTCCCAAACCACGTACTCGTAAGTTACTTTTCGTTTGGTTTTGGTGTACCAGTAAGTAAGGGCTTCGGCCAGTTCTTCCAGGGTGTTGGTTTGGTTAATGGGCATAAGGTGCGAACGGGATTCGTTCAGGGCAGCGTGCAGCGAAACGGCCAGGTTGAACTTTACCCCGTCATCGGCAAGTTTCTTAATCATTTTGGCAATGCCCACCGTTGAAACGGTTATTCTTCTGGGGGCCATGTTAAGCCCTTTGGGCGAGGTTATTTTATCGATGGCGGCCAACACATTGCTGTAATTAAGCAATGGCTCGCCCATACCCATAAATACAATATTAGTAAGAGGACGGTTAAAATATTGCTCGGCCTGTTCTCGAATTACCACCACCTGATCGTAGATTTCATCGGCCGAAAGGTTGCGCATGCGCTTAAGCCGTGCGGTAGCACAAAAGGTGCAATCGAGGCTGCAGCCCACCTGCGATGATACGCATGCCGTAATGCGCGTGGGTGTAGGTATAAGCACCGATTCCACAACCAGGCCATCGTATAACCTTACGGCATTTTTAATAGTGCCGTCGGCACTGCGCTGCAGGCGGTCTACCCGAATGGGGTTAATGGTAAAGTGCTGCTTAAGCCGCTCGCGCAACGGCTTCGACAGGTTGGTCATCTGGTCAAAATTGCGTGCCGATTTTTTCCACAACCATTCGTAAACCTGCCGGGCACGAAAAGGCTTTTCGTTAATGGAGTAAAAAAAGGCCTCCAGTTCTGCAAGACTAAGCTTGCGGATATCCTGCAAAGCCGGTGCTGTAAGGGTGGCCATCACAAAATCATAATGCAAAGTTAGGCATTACATGGCTTAGGTGATAAGTAAAAAAATCAGGGATGAGAGGTTTGATGAAACCCCGTCTTTTCACGTAATTTTCGCGCTTTAACCGGTCTGTCATGGACAACGCCATCATCATTACCGAAGGCTATCTCGACACCATTAACGCCAAAACCGCGCACGGCCTGCTGCGCGGCACGGAACGTTTTCGCATACTGGCAGTAATCGACTCGCGCCATGCCGGAAAAGATGCCGGTGAGGTGCTGGACGGTAAAAAGCGCAACATTCCCGTATATGCCAGCATTCCGGAGTTTACCCGCAAATCGGTTGAACCTGCCCGGTATTGCATAGTGGGGGTTGCCACCAAAGGCGGAGTAATACCCGACTCCCTCCAGGTTTTGCTGCGCGAAGCCCTGGAGCATAATCTGAGCATCGTAAACGGCCTTCATGATTATGTGTCGGACCATGAAGATCTGGTTGCTCTGGCCCGCCAGCGCGGCCTTGAAATTATCGATGTGCGCAAACCTAAAAAGTTCAAAGATCTGCACTTCTGGAGCGGAAAGATTAAAGAAGTAACCTGTGCAAAAGTGGCTGTATTAGGAACCGACTGTGCTTTGGGTAAGCGCACCACCACACGCTTTCTTACCGAAGCCATGCGCACGGCCGGATATAAGGCCGAGATGATCTATACCGGCCAAACCGGCTGGATGCAAGGTGCCCGCTATGGTTTTATATTCGATTCAACCCTTAACGATTTTATTTCGGGTGAGATGGAACATGCCGTGTGGGAGTGCTTCAAGAATGAAAATCCGGATATTATTCTCATCGAGGGGCAATCGTCTTTGCGCAACCCCAGCGGCCCTGCCGGAGCGGAATGGATTGTATCGGCCGATGCCGATGCGGTGGTGCTGCAGCACAATCCGGCACGTAAGCAATATAAGGATCTGGAGCACTATCCGGCTTTTATTCCGAAAATAGAAGATGAAATAAACCTGATAAAAATTTACGGAGCCCCCACCGTTGCCGTTACCGTAAACACCATGAAGATGACCGAAGCGGAAGCAGCCGCCTGGGCCCGCGAAAAAGAAACTTCGCTGAACATACCCGTGGTTTTACCCCTGGAAGAAGGTGTGCAGCGCCTTATTCCGGTACTCGAAGGGTTGATTCAAGGCAAAAAGAAATAAACCGCACTATGAAAATAAAATCGGTAAGAACCTGGCATGCCAACCTGGGCAATACCCGTCCGTACACTATTGCCTTTAAAACTGTGGATGAGGTGCGCAATGCTTTTGTGGAGATACAACTTCAAAACGGCGTTACCGGCCTGGGCTCGGGCAACCCCAGCGAGTACGTAGTAGGAGAAAACCTGCAGCAAACTATTTCAGCGCTGAAGGAAGACCGCCTGGATTTTCTGGTAGGGCGCGACATCCGCGAGCTTAACCAGCTAACATACGAAGTGTGGAGGCTCTTCCCCGAAAATCCGGCTGCGCGTGCCGCGCTCGATATTGCCCTTTACGATGCCTTTACCAAATGGCTGGGAGTGCCATTGGTTAAATATCTGGGACAGAAAATTCATGCCTTACCCACCTCTGTAACCATTGGCATAAAAAACGTAGAAGAAACCCTGAAGGAGGCTGAAGAATATCGCGATAAAGGCTTTACTGTTTTAAAAGTAAAACTGGGAAAAAATCTGGAGGAAGACATTGAGCGGCTGGTAAAGCTGCGCGAGCGTTACGGCAATTACTTTACCATCCGCATTGATGCGAATCAGGGTTATACCGTTGAGCAAACGTTAAGCTTTTACCGGCAAACGCGTAACCTTAATCTGGAACTTATTGAGCAGCCCCTTCCGGCGCGCGAGGTTGGTGCTATGAAGCAACTTCCGGAAGAAATTAAAAAGGTATTGGCAGCCGATGAATCACTCATCACTCCGGCCGATGCGCTAACGCTTATTAAACCTCCGCGTGCAGCAGACATTTTTAATATCAAACTGATGAAGTGCGGAGGCATAAGCCAGGCCCTGAAAATAGCCGATATTGCGTTGCACGAAGGCATTACCTTGTTTTGGGGATGCAATGATGAAAGCGTCGTAAGCATAACGGCTGCCCTGCATGCGGCCTTTGCCTACCCCAACACCCGGTATATAGATTTGGATGGCAGCCTTGACCTGGCTGAGGACGAGGTTACCGAAGGCTTTATACTGAAAGACGGAGTAATGTATTGTTCGGATAAGCCGGGTCTGGGCGTTGAGTTGCGATAAACCGCTCTAAATGCCTACTTCAATCTGAAAGCGGAGTTGCCAGTTTTGCGTATGCCTGAGGTTATCCGGCAACGCAAAATTTTTTTCGAAAGTCAAATCGGTTTGCAATTTTACCCTATGTCCGCGCAGATAATAATTGCCCCCGATGGTGTATTGCCTGGTGTGGAGTTCGTATTCCTGTATGGCCGCACCGGGAAACACCTCCGAATATCGGGCAACGGCCTCGAAATTCGATCGAAACAAGCGGCTGAGTTGCGCGTTCAAGCCCGAACCGGAGAATATGTAACGGATGTTACCGGTCGTATCGGTAGTAACGGGGTTAACGGCTTGACGGTAAAGAAACTCTGCGGCCAGCGACCAGCCCCTGTGTTTGAACAAAAAGTCGGCCATGCCGGTAGTCATGTCGCGAGGCTCGAACAGCGGTTTGCCTAATTGTCCGCCCGTACGGGTAGTGTTGTAGTTGGCCGACCAGGAGAGACCTATTGAAATTCGGGGCCGGGGTTCGCGCATCAGGTCACCTTCAAAGTAATCGCCATTGTTGGCAAACAAGCCCAACGGATATAATTCAACCCTGCCGGTATAACTCAATCCGCGGTCGGAGGCGGTGATGTTCCTCCCTTCGCCCAATGAGACGGCTCCGCGCAGCAAGTAGTGCAAGGATCCCAGGTGGTTGTTGTAGTAAAACTGTACACCAAAATCGCGATCAATATTAAACCGGGCGTTTACTATTGAACGGTCGGGGAGTTGCAAATCGCCTGACGACACCACCCGTTGCCGGTTTCCGGGCAGTTTGGTTTGTCCCAGGCCAATAGCAAAACGGGGGCTGAAGTTGTACACCACAAAGGCATCGCGTACAATGTTAGGGAAGCCGGTATCATCAAAATCCATATCGGCGCGCGAGAAAGAGAGTTGAATGGTATAGTTTAACCTGGTGGAGTACAGGTAGCCGTCTAGCCGAAGGCGCAGCCGTCGGACGCGGGCCTCTACCTGCCGGATGTCGGGATTAGTAGCAGAGATGGTTTGGAGCCCGAGGCGGTTCTGCATGCGAAAGCGAATATTGAGCAGAAAAAGGCTGTCCGGTGAGATGATCCCCACTCCTTTGCCAAAAGTAAAGTATGGGATGGCATTGTTAGAGGGCTGTGCATAAATACCGCGGGCGGGAAAGATTATTGCCAATAGCAAAATAAAAGTTCGATTTCCGTGCATGGGATGAAGATGGTGGTATTTTTTGAAAAAAGGTAATACAGTTGCCGGCTTAAAAAAGCGACATAAAAATGCCTCGCAACCTGGCGGAAGCGAGGCATTCTGCTTAACCCCTCAAACCAAACCCTCAAACTCCGGAGGGGCTCCGGAGGCCTTCTCCGCGAGGGGCGTGGGCCGTACCTTTGTTTAGAGCGCAGGTGCGGCCACTTACGGAGAGAACCAATCCTTAAACCTGCTTAATTAACAATTTCCACATCAGTTAGGTTCTCGAAAGTAAATTCTACGTCGTTTTTTACATCCACCACAATGGTGGAGTCTTTGTGCACGGTTCCGGCCAGAATTTGTTTCGACAACTCGTTCAGGATTTCGCGTTGCAACACGCGCTTCAGTGGCCGGGCACCAAACTGCGGGTCGTAACCCAGTTTGGCCAAACGGTTGCGGGCGGCATCAGTTACTTCCAGGGTAATACCTGCTTCTTTCAGGCGTCCGGCTACGAGCCCCAGTTGTATGTCGACAATTTTGCGGATATCCTGGTCGGAAAGCGGGCGGAACATGATGATTTCATCGATGCGGTTAATGAACTCCGGCCGCACGGTTTTTTTCAGCAGTGCAATCACCTCTTCGCGTGTGCTTTCCATTACCTCGAAATAGTTTTCGGGGGTAATGTAATCGAAGTGCTTCTGGATAATATGCGACCCGATGTTGGTGGTCATGATAATAATGGTGTTTTTAAAGTTGGCCACCCGGCCCTTGTTGTCGGTAAGGCGGCCGTCATCCAGCACCTGCAGCAGAATGTTGAAAACATCGGGATGGGCTTTTTCAATTTCGTCCAGAAGCACTACCGAGTACGGTTTTCTGCGGATGGCCTCGGTAAGCTGCCCGCCCTCATCATAGCCCACGTAACCGGGTGGTGCGCCTATCAGTCGGCTTACGCTGTGGCGCTCCTGGTATTCGCTCATGTCAATACGTACCATGGAGTGCTCATCGTTAAACAGGTATTCGGCCAGGGCTTTGGAAAGTTCGGTTTTACCAACGCCGGTGGTACCCATAAAAATAAAGGAGCCGATGGGGCGTTTGGGGTCCTGCAGGCCGGCGCGGCTTCTGCGCACGGCATCGCTCAGGGCACGGATGGCTTCTTCCTGCCCGGCCACGCGCTTGCTTAGCTCTTCTTCCAGATGCAATAATTTTTCCCGTTCGCTTTGCAGCATTTTAGCTACCGGTATGCCGGTCCAGCGGGCCACTACTTCGGCTATGTCTTCGCTGTCCACCTCTTCTTTCAACAGCGACTTCTCGCCTTGCATGGCCTTCATTTTTTGCTGTAATTCGTTGAGCTTACGTTCGGCTTCGGTAATTTTTCCGTAGCGTATTTCGGCTACTTTACCGTAATCGCCGGCTTTTTCGGCCTGTTCGGCTTCGAACTTCAGCCGGTCGATGGTTTCTTTAATTTTCTGTATGCCGTGAATTACCTCTTTTTCGCTCTCCCAGCGGGCTTTGAGCACGTTTCGCTGTTCAGATAACTCGGCAATTTCGCGGCTTAGCTGGGCTTCTTTGTCTTTATCTTTTTCTCTTCTAATGGCTTCTCGCTCAATTTCAAGCTGCATGATTTTGCGGTTCAGCTCATCGAGCTCTTCCGGCAGCGAGTCCATCTCCAGGCGCAGCTTAGCAGCCGCTTCGTCCATCAGGTCAATGGCCTTATCGGGCAGGAAACGGTCGGTAATGTACCGGTGCGACAACTCTACGGCTGCAATTACGGCATCGTCTTTAATGCGCACACCGTGGTGCAGTTCGTACTTTTCTTTAATACCGCGCAGAATAGAAATAGAGTCCTCAACCGAGGGCTCATCAACCATTACGGCCTGAGTTCGGGCTCGCCGAAATGAAGGCGACGTGGAAAGTCATCGTAAAAGACAAAGCTCTGGAACCTGCGCTCCAGAGCTTTGTCTTTTTCGATGTACTTTTGATATTCCTTGAGGGTGGTGGCGCCTATGGCGTGCAATTCGCCTCGTGCCAAAGCGGGTTTTAGCAGGTTGGCGGCATCCATCGCTCCTTCACCGCCACCGCCTGCACCTATCAGGGTATGTATTTCGTCAATAAACAAAATAATCTGCCCGTTTGAGTCGGTTACCTCTTTAATCACCGCCTTGAGGCGCTCTTCGAATTCGCCCTTGTATTTGGCACCGGCAACCAGCAGGCCCATGTCGAGCGAAACCACAATTTTGTCTTTCAGATTTTCGGGCACATCGCCATTAACAATGCGTTGGGCCATGCCTTCTACGATGGCCGTTTTACCTACTCCGGGTTCGCCCAACAGAATGGGGTTGTTTTTGGTTCTGCGCGAAAGGATTTGCAGAACGCGTCGGATCTCCTCATCGCGCCCGATAACCGGGTCGATTTTACCCTGGCGGGCCAGTTCGTTAAGGTTTTTGGAGTAGCGCTCCAGCGATTTGTATTTGGCTTCCGCATTCGGGTCGGTTACCGGGCTGCCTCCGCGCAGTTCGCGAATGGCACGCAGCAAGGCTGTGCGTTCCACACCGGCATCGCGCAGCAACACCGATGTTTTGTCTTTCACGGCCAGCATGGCCAGCAACAGGTGTTCAACAGCAATGAACTCGTCTTTCATTTCGCGGGCTTCCTTATCGGCCTGTTGCAACAGCGTATTCGTGGCCGATGAAAGGTATGGTTGCTGACCGGTTACCCGCGGATAGGAGTTAAGCAGTTCTTCCAGCCGGGTACTGAGCAGACCGGTATGGACTCCCGTTTTCTTAAGCAGGTAGCCGGAGGCGTTCTCGTCAGTTTCCAGAATGGCTTTCAACACATGAGCCGGCTCTATGGCCTGCTGGTGCAAAGCCGTAGCCAGCTCGGCCGACTTCTGCAGGGCCTCCTGCGATTTGATGGTGAATTTATCGAAACTCATAACTAAACAACTGTCAACAAAAACCAATCGTTCGGATACGCAACAAACCGCAGTCCACGGATAAATTCTGCTTTTTTGTCATTAAATTTTTAGTTTTAACCACGTTAAAACAGACAATTTGACTTTGTTATATGGCAAATCAACAGGACGTAGGAAGCGATACCCTGTTTCCGGGTGCGGTGTTGTTTGAAGTTTCGTGGGAAGTGTGCAACCAAATAGGCGGAATTTATACCGTGTTGCGCAGTAAAGCTCCGGCCGTTATGCGGAGTAGAACCGGACCTTATTTTATGATAGGCCCCTATTTGTCGGCGCAGATTCTGGCCGAAATTGATATCCTGGACGATGGCTCCGATGCGGTGGGGCAGGCCATCCGTCATATGCGACAGGAGGGTATTGAGGTGTATTATGCTGAGTGGCTTATAACTGGCAGGCCAGGGGTTATTTTGTTTAATCCGGGAAGTGTTTCGACCGAGCAGCTTAATATCCTGAAGTACCTGTTATGGAAGGATTTCGGCATTGGCACCCCGCCCGATCATACCTTGATAAATCAGGTTATTGCCTTTGCACATCTGGTTACGCGTTTTCTGGAACTTTACCAGTCGTTTGCCGAAGCCAGCCAGCCGGTAATTGCGCATTTTCATGAGTGGATGGGAGGCTTGCCGGTAATATATCTTAAAAGAAAGAAATCGGCTATCCGCACGGTTTTCACCACACATGCCACCCAGCTGGGCCGGCACCTGGCCATTAACTCTCCGCAGTTCTACGCACACCTGCCGTTTTTTAACTGGGAGGAAGAGGCAAGAAAATTCGGCATTGAACCGGAGGCGCGCATTGAACATGCCTGTGCCCGCGATGCCGATGTATTTACCACGGTCAGCGATGTAACGGCCCGCGAATGCAAACACCTGTTGAAACGGAAGCCCGACGTGATTTTGCCCAATGGCCTGAACATTGAACGGTTTGTAGCCGGGCATGAATTTCAAAATTTGCACGCCACGTATAAGGAAGAGATCCATCAGTTTGTGATGGGTCACTTTTTCCAATCGTATGCCTTCGATCTGGACAAGGCCATATACTTCTTTACTTCAGGAAGGTATGAGTTCAGGAATAAGGGATTTGACCTTACGCTCGAAGCGCTAAGCCTGCTGAACGGCTGGCTGAAGGAAACCAGCACAGACGTAACCGTGGTAATGTTTTTCATTACCCGGCGGGATTACTACAGCATTAAGCCTGAGGTGTTGCAATCCAGGGCCATGATGGAAGAAATACGCCAAACCTGCCAGGCCATAGAAAGGCAGGTGGGCCGCCGGCTGTTTTACGCCGGTACTACCCGGGCCGATAACCGCCTGCCTGATTTAAACGAGTTTGTTGATGAGTACTGGAAACTGCGCTACCGCAGAACCATTCAATCGTGGAAGAGCCAAAACCTGCCCCTGGTTTACACGCATAAACTGAAAGACGAAGAACATGACGACATTATACAATTTTTATATCAGCGCAACCTGCTCAACCATGCCACCGACCGCGTAAAGGTGGTTTATCATCCTGATTTTATTACAGCTACCAGTCCGTTGTTCGGCATGGACTACAACCAGTTTGTGCGAGGGTGCCACATGGGTATTTTCCCCAGCTATTACGAACCTTGGGGATATACGCCTTTGGAGTGCGTGGCCAGCGGCGTGCCGGCTGTTACCAGCGACCTTTCAGGGTTTGGCGATTATGCGCTGCGCCATTTACCCGAACCCGATAAGGCCGGAATATTCGTAATCGAACGCGGTAAGCGCAGTTTCGAATGGTCAGCTAAACAACTGGCTACCGTTATGTTCAGGTTTTTGCAGCAAACCCGGCGCGAGCGCATTATGCAACGCAACCAGGTAGAAAACCAGGCAGCTATGTTCGACTGGCAGCAGTTAATTAAAAATTACACAAGGGCATATCAACTGGCGCTGCAAACGCCCACAACTGCGGGGGCATAGTTTTTTGCAGTTAACAGGAATTACCTAACGGAATACTTTTTTCTTTTATCCATTTGCCATTGTCTTTTCTGAACACGGTAAGTTCGGTACAGGGAAAGTGCTGGTTACCGTAGTTAAGCGATTTAAGGTAGGGCCAGCATTTCAGAAAATCGGTTGCGGTTAGCCGGCCG
>FWPU01013754.1_pt1 | contig 10022 bp, 8 predicted proteins | sample 2228361 | NCBI WGS metagenome assembly FWPU01 (sample SAMEA103939777, study PRJEB20133) | metagenome | reverse complement strand
AAGACGGAGGTGTTGCAAGGGCGCTGGTTGGGGGATTTGGCGGTGTGCCAGCAGGTTTTTGAGAGGTATCGGCATGTGTACAATCATCAGCGTCCGCACGAGGCGTTAGGGTATGCGGTGCTGGTGTTGCGGTATCGGGTGAGTGTTCGGCGTTATCCTGCGGTTTTGCCTGAACCTGAGTATAGTTCGGAGTATGCGGTTCGGGTGGTTCAGCAGGGGGGTGTGGTACACTTTGGGGGGCGTGAGTTGGTCGTGCCGAGTGCGTTGCGGGGTTATCGGGTTGGGGTTTGGTATGTGGGGGAGGCGGCGGTGGAGGTGCGTTTTTGCGGGGAGATAGTGGGTTATTACTGTTCAGAGGAGGCTGGAGATGTGGAAACGATGTCTCCGAACACCTGTCCACGATGTCTCCGGTCTGAATACTCCCACTGGGAGGGGGGGACACAGGGGGTGAGGGCTTCCCATCCCTCATAGGTAGGCTAAAAAACCAACTGTCAAGGAACCACCACGGCTTGGGGTACGCTGCCACTAAGCGACTTAATTATAGCACATCCGATAGGGGTTTGTCAAGGGGTGTCGTCGGTCCCCACAATTTTGACTCGTTGTTCGAGAGCGAAGTTGAAGTAATGCTTTAGGTTTGGGCTGGGTTTGAGTTCAAAAGTGTTGGTTTTGAGGTGTCGTCGGTCGTAGCGTGGGGATGCAGAATCGGAGACCGACAACACATTTAGCTAAGCTAAGGTTTTGGGAAGCCTATCTTGGGTATACTTCTGCACGGCTCGATGAGAACGCTGACGCTGGGGCTGGAGGAGGAGCTGTTCCTCACAGAGCCGACCCGTCCACGGCTCGGCTCTCTGTATTACATGGCACGCTTGCTTGCCCGCAATCCCCGCCACTACTACAAGCATTCCGCCACGAACTTCGCACGGGGCAAAGATGTGCGCTACGGGCTGATGAGTACTGTCGAGATTGCCACCCGCCCTCACGATACTCCCTCCGCCCTACTGAAAGAGTGGCAGGAGCGTCGGGCAGAGCTGGCACAGGTGGTCGACCTCGCACTGATTGTGCCAGTCGGACACCTGTTCGATATCGAAGCGCCCACTAATACTGGCGGACTGCACCTGCATGTCGGCGTTCCCCAAGAGCAACGGACGCACGCCTATGCGAACCTCGCTCACTTCCTGCCTCTGCTAAGCCTGCTGACCGTCAGTAGCCCCTACGCAGGGGGACGCTACTTCGGGCAGTCCTATCGCATAGCGCACTCGTTTGCGATTGGCACTCTGCACGAAGACCCCACCTATCGGTTTCAAGACCTGATTCTTACCCGACGGCTGGGCACGGTGGAACTGCGCGTGTTCGACCCCGTGTGGGATATCGAGCGGGTGCGCTGGCTGGTACGGGCGGTGGTGGCAATTGTGAACCTGCCCCACACCTATCCGCTTGACCGTGAGCGTTATGCGGAACTGCGCGAGCAAGCGTGTCGGCAGGGCTACACTCCTGCGCTCCGAGCGCTCTATCGCGAGCTAAGCGAATGGGTGCGTATTCCCGAGGGGCTGTTCGAGCATACGATATCGGACGCACTGGCAGAGTCGGTGGCAAAGTATGGTCTGCTGAACACCTACGCTCGCTTGGACTATGCCTATCGCCATGGGGAATGGCGCGCCGTCGAGTGGGGCGGGAGCGCAACCGAGAAAGGCATAGTGGAAAGGCTTTGGCGGGTGGCGGTGGGGTCGTTGGGCTACTATCTGCTCAAACTGCCCTATGCGCTTTATAAGGCATGGGCAGAGTGGCACGGGTAGGGTATACTTTAGAGGTTCGGGGCGTGGCGCAGTATGGTTAGCGCGCCTGCTTTGGGTGCAGGAGGTCCCCGGTTCGAGTCCGGGCGCCCCGACCATCGGCTTTGCAATAGTGAAAGTTCGGGCTACCCCTTCTTATTTCACACGCTGGGGATTGGCGTCCACAATTACCCCATCGAAGATGGCGACATTCGACTTCACGCGACAGTCGCGCCCGACCACGCATCGTACCAGCATCGTGTCGCGCATCACCACTGCGCCATCCCATAAGATACTCTCTTGCACGACTGCGCCCTCTTCCACGATGCAGTTCTCGCCTATCACGCAGTTCTCCAGCACCCGCGCGCCCGACTCGATGCGCGTGCCCGAACCTATCACCACGGGGTAACCCACCTCCGCATCTTTGGCAATCTCGACCCCATCCCCTATCCACACATACTTGCGTCGTTCGGGATAGGGCATCTCGATCTGCACGCGCCCAGCAAGCGCATCCCAGTGCGCCTGCTGGTAGGTTTTGAGATTGCCCACATCCTTCCAGTAGCTGGAAGTGAGAAAGCCATATAGAGGCAGTTTGCGCTCAATCAGCAGGGGCAGAAGGTTCTTCCCGAAGCCATAGGGCACACCCTTCGGGATAAGGTCAAACACCGCAGGGTCTAACACATAGATTCCAATATTCGCCGCGTTGGAGAAAATCATTTCGCCCTTCGGCTTCTCCAAGAAGCGGGTGATGCGCCCTTTCTCGTTCAGAAGGGCAATTCCATATTCCGACGGGTCTTCCACCAGCGAGAGGGCGATTGTGCAGTATGCCTTCTTCTCCTTGTGGAAGCGGATGAGGCGTCCCAAATCGAGGTCGGTTAGGTCGTCGCCACCGATTACGATAAAGGTGTCGTCGAAGAAATCCTGCACGCGTTTCACACTGCCTGCGTCACCCCAGAGCTGGTCTTCTTCAGAGTAGTGGAGGTTCACACCCCACTTCTTACCGTCCCCGAAATAGTTCTTGATTTGTTCGCCCAAGTAGTGGAGATTCACCATGATGTCGGTGAAGCCGTGCTTTTTCAGCAGGTGGATGAGGTGCTCCATCACGGGGCGATTCACAATCGGCACCATCGGTTTGGGCACTGCGCGTGTAAGCGGGTCGAGTCGAGAGCCGACCCCTGCTGCCAGAATCATCGCCTTCATCGTCCGATAGCCTCCTTAATCGTATGGGTACGAGACGCCCATGCTACCCAAAGGAAGCGTTCTACCGTTGGGCAGAAAGCACCGCATCTGAGACGAACGCCCGCACATGCTCTGCCACATAGGCAATCTCGTCCTCACCTAACTCGGAGTGGATAGGGAGCGACAGCACCGTTCTGGAGGCGTTTTCCGCATTCGGGCAATCGCCCTCTTGTCCACCCAGAAAGCGATAGGCTGGCTGAAGGTGGAGAGGGAGTGGATAGTAGATGGCACTCTCTATCCCTTGCGCCTTGAGATAGTCGCGCAGTGCGTCCCGATTCGGGTGGCGAATGGTGAACTGGTGGTACACATGGTAGTTATAGGGGCGCACAATTGGAAGCATCGGCTCCCAATCCGTTAGCAGAGTGCGGTACAGGGTGGCGTTGTACCGACGACGCTCGGTCCACGCTTTGAGATAGCGCAGTTTCACCCTGAGAATGACCGCCTGAATCTCGTCCAGTCGGCTGGTGTAGCCGATGTCCTCGTAGTAGTAGCCCCCATTCATGCCGTGCACACGCAGTTGCCGAACCTTGCGCGCCACCTCCTCGTGGTTGGTCAGCACCATTCCGCCATCGCCTGCGCCTCCGATATTTTTCGTGGGGAAGAAACTCAGCGTTGCGGCGTCTGCATAGGTGCCGATTGGCTCCTCGTAGTGAAGCGCGCCGATTGCCTGCGCGGCGTCTTCCACAATCACCAGCCCATAGCGGTCGGCAATCTCTCGCAGTGCCTTCATCTCTGCCGACTGCCCATAGAGGTCGACAGGTACAATCGCACGCGTGCGCGGGGTAATTGCCGACTCCACCTGGTTCACATCGATATTGAAGGTTTCGGGGTCGATATCCACAAAGACGGGAGTGGCTCCCAGGTGCACCACCACTTCGGCGGTGGAGACGAAGGTGAAGGGGGTGGTGATGACCTCGTCGCCGGGGCGAATGCCCAACGCCTGAAGCGCCAACTTGAGGGCATCCGTACCAGAGTTGACGCCAACCGCATACCGCGCCTTGCAAAGCGACGCTACCTCCTGCTCGAGGGCATGCACATGCTCGCCCAAAACATAGCGTCCGCTTGCCAGCACCTCGTGAAGCAGAGGCTCAACCTCCGACCGAATCCGTCGGTACTGGCTTCCTAAATCTGCCATCCTGACTTGCAAAGTCGATTCATCCTCCTTGCTTGTTGGTTTCGATACTGCTATAGGCACGAAGAAGGGAGCCTGCTCCTAAGATCGCCCCTCGCATGCGTACATGGGGTTCGACGACGACCTCGTCATCCAAAATACAGTCGACGAGGTGGCATCCGTCACCGACTTGCACCTGCGCGCCTAAAACGCATCCGTGCAGTGTGCTTCCGCTTCCTATTGTGCTATTCGTGCCAATCACAGTATACCCGCTGATTTTGACTCGGGATTCGACACAGGCGTTTGCCCCTATCAGACAGCCTGCTTCGATCTCGGCATCAGGGGCAATCTCAGCGTAGCCGTCCAGCCAGTAGCCCTGCTCTGTACGGTGTCCCCCTGGAGGCAGAGCGGTTTTGACCTCCCCACTCAGCAGGGCGCGGGTCGCCCGCAGATATTGGGCGGGACGCCCGATATCGAGCCAGAAGCCTTTGCCCTCCGCGCCGTAGACTCGCGCCCCCTCCTGCAGGATTTGCGGATAGAACTCCCGCTCGATAGAGCAGGGGCGCAGGGGTATGCGCTCTAAGATTTCGGGTTCCATGATGTAGATGCCCGCGTTGATGAAATCGCTTCCTTCCGTTGGGGTTCCGCGGTCGGCTGCGCGCTTCTGCTCTTCTGTAGGTTCCAGAAACGCCAGCACGCGCCCACTCTCATCCACCTGAATGACGCCATAGGGGTGGGGGCGGGCAACACGGTAGAGGGTCAGCGTCACTTGTGCCTCGCGCTGGAGATGCTGGCGCGCAATTTCTGCGATGTCGAAATCGGTCAGGATGTCGCCGTTGAAGACGATGGCGCGCATCGGAGGCAAGCCCTCCACAGCATTTCGAATGGCGCCTGCCGTGCCGAGCGGTTCGTGTTCAAGGGCATAGCGCATCCGCACCCCGAATCGGCTCCCATCACCGAAGTGCGCCTCGATCCGGTCTGCCATATAGTTCGTGGCGAACACAATCTCCTCTGCCCCTGCCTGCTTCAACTGCGCTACCTGATACTCAAGGAAGGCACGGTTCGCCACGGACATAAGAGGCTTCGGACGACGCAAAGTGAGCGGACGCAAGCGCGTCCCGAATCCGCCTGCAATGATAACTCCTCGCACGCAACGACCTCCATGACTCTCTACACGGGCGAGGACGCCCGTGCTACGGTTTCGTGGCTTGGGCGAGACGCCCAAGCAAGCACACGGGCAAGGGCGCCCGTGCTACAAGTGTACCCGAACAGGCGGTTTTGGGGACTGCTATTTCGCAAGCATCTGTTTCAGCACACCATCGTCGGGAAAGCGTTCCAGCCCTTTCTGTGCCCAAGCACGCATCGAAGCAAAATCGCCCGCCTTGTACGCTTTCAGGCTGAGCCACCGATAGGCATGCAGGAGTCCCTCTCGCTCAAAGGGGTTCTGGGGGGTCCACTCCCTGCCGTTTTCGATTGCCTTTCGGAAATTCTGTTCGGCGCGGTCGGGTTGCTCCTTGTAGAGCAGGTAGTAGCGTCCTAACTCGGTGAAGATGGCGATGCTTTTTGGGTTGTGGTGCGCACCCTCGTGCAGAAATGCCAACGCCTCGTGTAGATTCTTCTTGTCGTCGAACAGAATCATCTGCGCGCCTACTAAGTAGCCCTGCACGAAGGTCGGGTCTACCCAAGTCATCAGCCGATAGAGAGGAAGCACCTCACGCACAGGGCGGTGGAAGTGATGGCGCACATCGAAGTAGGGCTTAATGTGCCGTTCGAGGTCGCCCCACAGCCAGCGCGGGTCGCGCTCAGGTTCGGGAATGACGCTCGTCTCGTGGGTATGCTCGTGAAGACCGTCGGCACTGCTGGCACGGTGGGCGCTCTCGGTCTGCTTCTCTCGCTCGGTCATCGGGCGCAACAGCACGCCCCCGTGTGTGTACTCATCGGTCTTCAGCCACAAATAGCTTGCCACACTGCCCCGAAACTCTCCCACTACCGACACCATCGCCTGTTTTTCGTAGAGCGTGATCACATCGAGGTCTTCGGCGCGCTGAGTGTGGATAGGTAGAACGGCGCGAATAGCAACTCCCGCCACCCACCAGCAGACACCAATCAGGATACTGAGCGCAACGGCTCTCATCCTATCACCTGCTTGCGAAACTTCAGCCAGCCTATCAACAGCCATATTGCCCCACTCACAAAGGCGTAAAGCGCCATCGCTCCCACCACCCACCACGGCACCATCGCCCAGTCGTAGACCACCTTCTTGCCCATGTCGAAGAAGTCGTAGTGGGGCAGTATCCCATAGAGCAGATTCAGCCAGAGGGCGTCTAACCCCGATTCCCAGTGCGCCATCAGCAACAGCCGATTGAACAGCCCAGAGCCGAACGCCAATATCAGCGAAAGGGTGATGTTGGCGGAGGGCGTGAGATAGACCGAGAGCGCAACCACCATCGCACACAGCCAGCCAATCCCCAGCAGTTTGAGCAAGAGATACTGCACAAAAATCGGCTTGAGCAAAATGCCCAGCCCTGCCAACACCAGCACCATCGTGAACGCCAAAATGACAAAACTTAGCCCTGCTGTGGCGAAGGCGGTCGCCCACTTGCCGAACAGCAGTTGCCCGCGCGTGATGGGGCGCGCCAGCAGGGGGTAAATCGTGCGACGGCTCATCTCCTCAGGCAGCTGGCGCCCCGCTATCATCACCGTCAGGATGGTCGTCAGCACCCCAAGCGCAGTGAAGGCAATATCCTTGATAAAAATCTCCAGCCCTCTCACCCCGAAAAAGCGGAAGGTGGAGGCTCCCAGCACCATCAGCACCGCAAGAATCAGCACCACATAGATATCCTTGCGTCGCAGGGTCTCTAGCGTGCCCGCAGTAATCAGTGCCTTCGTAATCTGAACTGTGCGCGTGCTCATGCTACCGCCTCCTGAATGAGGGCATCGCGCCCCTGTTGAACGGTACGGATGAAGTAGTCCTCAAGAGAGGGCACTTGGGGAGCCAGTTCGCTCACCCGCTGTTCTGCAATCAACCGTCCCTGATGAATAATCAGGATGCGGTCGCAGATAGTAGCGACCTCTGCCAGCTCGTGGGAAGAGAAGAAGATGGTGGCGCCTCGCTGTTGTTGCGCCTTAAGCAGGTCGCGCAGTTCCCGCTTGCCCAAGGGGTCTAAGCCAGAGGAGACCTCATCCAAAATCAGCAGTTGGGGGTCGCCTAAGAGTGCTTGCGCAATCCCCACGCGCTGGAGCATGCCCTTCGAAAGGTGCTTGTTGAGCGTGTGCGCCTTTTCCGTAAGCCCCACCATGTCGAGCAGAACCTCTATCTGCACGGCGAGCCTGCGCCCCTTCAATCCGTGCAGTTCGCCATAGAGGCGCAGAGTCTCATACGGGGTCAGATAGGGCGAATAGAGGGCGGTTTCGGGCAGGAAGCCTACCTGCTGGCGGGCGCGCGCATCGGTCGCCGATTGCCCGAACATGCGTACCACACCTGAGGTCGGGGGGTGGAACCCCATCAGCACCTTAATCGTGCTGGTCTTGCCCGCTCCGTTCACTCCCAAAAAGCCGACGATTTCGCCTTCACGCACCTCAAAAGTCAGCTCGTCCACCGCACGCAAGGGCGGTCTGAACAGGCGACGATACTCCACTACCAGATTCTGCACCTCGATGACTGCCATCCCTTCTGAATTATCGGCATCGAGTTCACTTTTTTCATCAGGGTGGAACGCTTGCCATCTGCCCTTGCCTCCTTCCCACTGGGAAAGGATTTCGGTAGCCCTCACCCCTCATCGTCTGAACTGCTTTCCCTCATCACTTGACAATCCCTCAAAAATGGGCTATAATAAAGCAGGTGACAACAAGAAAAGGACACGAAGGAGCGAACGCCAACCCCCCATCGCCCCCAAGTCCCCCTTTTCCAAATCACCTCAGTCTATCTCAGGAGGAACCATGATGCGTATTATCCTGTGCAGTATCGGGTTGCTGAGCGCGCTGATTGTCGCAAGCGCGCAATCGTTCACTTATCAGGGCTTCCTGAAAGAGGGAGGCAATCCTGCAAGTGGGACTTTCAATATGACCTTCCGCCTCTTTGATGTGCCTACAGGCGGAACCGCCTTGGCAACCATCGGACCAGCTTCCGTATCGGTCAGCAACGGACTGTTCACGGTGGAACTGAACTACCCTGCATCAGTCTGGACAGGTGCAAACCGATGGTTAGAGATACAGGTCGGCTCCACTACCCTTTCGCCCCGTGTGAAGATAACCAGGACACCCTATGCCATCTACAGTGCCAACACACGCGGATTGAATGTGGACACCAACTTGAATGTCGGCTTGACGAACATTCGCAGGTTCATCGGACTCAACCCTTCGGATTCCTTTAGTTATGACGGGAAGGCGATGGGGCATTATGCAGTTGGCTGGTTTGACGACTCGTGGAACGGTGGAGGCGCCACTGCATGGTTTTCTGGCTACGCAGGCATTAAGTTGTTTACCAACGGTACGCCACGGCTTGCGATTACCAACGTTGGGAATGTCGGTGTTGGCACCACCAGTCCAACTTTTCTACTGGACATACTCGGTAATCAAAATAGACGCTTGCTGAATATAGTCAATTTGAACCCCAACTCATCGGGCGATGGAATATGGGTGCAGACTTCGGGTACTGGCGCGTTTGGCGTCTATAGCATTTGTCAGGGGACTGGAGGCATTGCCCTCTACGGCTACGCAAGTGCCTCCACAGGTACTCCAGTAGGGGTTTACGGACGAAGTAGCAGCGCTGACGGACATGGTGGTTATTTTGATGGACGCGTGAGCATCAACTATAACAGTAACACGACTAATGCGACCTTGCGCTTGCACGAGACGGAAGGCGACTTCGCTCGCTTGGAGTTTACCAACACCAACACTGCACGAAAGTGGTACATGAGAGGGTTCATAGGCGGTTCCGCTGAAACAGACCAACTCAACTTCGGAAACTCCCTAACGGGAGACATCATCAACATGTCAGGTGATGGCAGAGTTGGAATTGGTGCAAACGCCGACCCTCGTGCGTTGCTCTTTGTTCGAACAAACTCAATCGGCTATGCCATCTTCAGTCGCCACTCTGCCACTACAGGAACGACCTACAGCATCATCGGTATCAATGAAAGCCCCTCTGGTGTGGGGGTGATAGGCTGGGCAAATGCCACCAGTGGCACGAACTACGGGGTGCAGGGGTTCTCCAGCAGCGCTAGCGGATATGGCGTCTTTTCAGGAGGACGCTTCGCTGCTTCTGGCACCAAATCGTTCCAAATCGATCACCCACTCCGCCCCGAAACCCACTACCTGAACCACTTCTGCACCGAAGCACCCGAACCTCAGAACATCTATAACGGGGTCGTGGTATTGGATACCCGAGGCGAAGCGTGGGTGCAGTTGCCCGATTACTTCGAAGCCATCAACCGTGACCCGCGCTACACGCTCACCCCTATCGGTGCCCCCATGCCCAATCTGCACATCGCACAAGAGGTGCAAGGCAATCGTTTCAAGATAGCGGGTGGAGTGCCGGGCGCAAGGGTCTCGTGGGAGGTGAAAGCCATTCGCAACGACCGCTGGGTGCAAGAGTACGGCTACCAGACCGAGCAGGAGAAGCCGAAGGAGCATCAGGGCAAGTACCTCCACCCTGAACTGTACGGTCAGCCGAAGGAGAAGGGAGTTCACTACCACCCCGAACCCGAACGCCCTAAAGCCGAACCAGTGCGCCCTAATCAGCAGTAGCCCCTTGTAGCCCTCACCCCCAGCCCCTCTCCCAGTGGGAGACTTACTGCACGACACTTTTTGAGGTAGTCTCCCTATGAATCGTTGATAGGAACAGGAACATGGGTCAACAGCTCCTCCAAGCTCCAGATGTGGTCCGTAAGACCCGCCACCAT
>FWPU01013753.1_pt1 | contig 10023 bp, 10 predicted proteins | sample 2228361 | NCBI WGS metagenome assembly FWPU01 (sample SAMEA103939777, study PRJEB20133) | metagenome | reverse complement strand
CCGGGAGAGGGCAGAGCGGTCACTTTCGGGAGGACATATGATGGAGCCAGATGCAGCCACCTTCTGACCGGAGCCCAGAGGGAGGGGCCGTGCGCAGACAGACCAGGCTGGTGGGCAGCACGCTGCTGCGGATAGACCGGCTGGGGTCGACGAACGACCTGCTGCGCTCACTGGCCCGGCAGGGGGCGGCGGAAGGGACCGTCGTGGTGGCCCGCGAGCAGACCGCCGGGCGGGGCCGGATGGGCCGTAGCTGGGCATCGCCACCGGGAGGCTTGTGGCTTTCCGTCCTCCTGCGTCCTCCCCGCCCCGCAGACCTCCGGCTGGCGCTGGTGGCGGCGGTGGGGACCGCAGAGGGGGTGCGCCGCGCAAGCGGTGCGCCGGTGGGGTTGAAGTGGCCCAACGACCTGGTACTGCAGGAGCGGAAGGTGGGCGGCGTCCTGGTGGAGGCGGCCCCGCCCTGGGCCGTGGTGGGCATCGGGGTGAACGTGAACGTGGAGCGGGCGCTGCTGCCGCCGGACGTGCGCGAGAGGGCGGTGTGCCTGGCGGAGGTCGTCGGCCACACGGTGGACCTGGACGCAGTGCTTGAGGGCGTCCTCGCCGGTGTCGACGACGCCTACGATGCCCTTCGCCGCGGGCGGGGGGAGGAGGTGCTCGACCGCTGGCGGCGGCTCAGCGTGACGCTGGGCCGACCCGCGCGCGTGCGCACCGGCGGCCGCCTCATCGAGGGCATCGCGGTGGACATCGACGCTACCGGTGCGCTGCTGATCGCCGGATCTGCGGGTGCGCCGGTGCGCGTGCTTACCGGTGACGTCACCCTGCTGTGAGGTGGGCGTTGTGATCGGGCTCAGAGGTATCACCGCCGTACCGGGGATTCGCGTGGGCCATGCCACAGACACGGAGGCGCAGACCGGGTGTACGGTCGTGCTCTGCCCCGAGGGCGCCGTCGCCGGGGTGGATGTTGGCGGCGGGGCGCCGGCCACGCGGGAGACCGACCTGCTGCGGCCGGGGATGCTGGTGGAGCGGGTGCACGCGGTCCTCCTGACCGGCGGCAGCGCCTTCGGCCTGGCAGCTGCGGACGGCGTGATGCGCTACCTGGAGGAGCGGGGCATCGGATTTGACGCGGGGGTGGCGCGCGTGCCCATCGTCCCGGCGGCCGCCCTCTTTGACCTGGGGGTCGGGCGGGCCGACGTCCGTCCCGGGCCGGAGATGGGCTATCGGGCCTGCCTGGCCGCCACCGACGGGCCGGTGGAGGAGGGACCGGTGGGCGCGGGTGCCGGAGCGACCGTGGGGCACCTGCTGGGGGCGGGAGCGATGCGCGGGGGAATCGGCACGGCCGCGGTGGACCTGGCGGGCGACGTGGTGGTGGGAGCGCTGGCGGCCGTCAACGCCTTCGGCGACATCCGCGACGAACGCTCGGGAGAGATCATCGCGGGGGCCCGCACTCCCTCCGGCGAGTTCCTGGACACGGCCCGGGCCCTGCTGCAGCAGTCGGAGGAGCTGCCCTTTGGGAGGGGGGTGTCCAGCACCACCCTGGTGGTGGTGGCCACCAACGCCCTTCTCTCCAAGGCGGAGGCCAATCGCCTGGCGCGCCTGGCCCAGGGCGGGCTGGCCCGGGTGATCTCACCGGCGCACACCATCTTCGACGGGGACGTGGTCTTCGCGCTGGGCTGCGGCGAGGCGGTGAGCAACCTCCTGGCTCTGGGGGCGGCGGCGGAGGAGGCGGTGGCGCAGGCCATCGTCCGCGCGGTGCGCCTGAGCAACGCCCTGTAGCGGTCAAGACGGCGACGGACTTATTCGAGAAAAAGGCGCCGCGTCGTTGACGGCGGTCCGGGCCTGCGGTACAGTAGGCAGGCAGCCGGCATCCCCAGGGAGCCGGACTGGACGAACGGCACAAACAGGCTTCGTCCGGTATCTGCGCGGCAGAACTGGAACGGAGGGAATGCATATGGCGCAGGCCCGTATTGTTCCCCCACCCGTGCGGTGGGGGATTCGCTTTACGCCCCGGGACATCGCCGTCACCGGGGCCCTGGGGGGCGTGGCGATCATCCTGGGGCTGGTGCCGGGGCTGGGCTTCATCCCGGCACCCACCCCTGCCGGTGCCGCGACCACCATGCACATCCCGGCCATCATCGCCGGCGTGCTGGAGGGCCCCGTGGTGGGGGCGCTGGTGGGCGCCATCTTCGGGTTCTTTTCCTTCACCCGGGCGACGATCCCCATCTTCAAGAACCCGGTGATCGCCTTCCTGCCCCGCATCCTCATCGGCGTGGTGGCCTTCCTGGTCTTCCGGGCGCTGATGGCGCGCCACGCCCGCTCCTTCGCCGCGCTGGCGGTGGGGGCGGCGCTGTTCACCGTCCTGGGGCCGGGAGCGCGCGACTTCGAGGCCGCATACGCCGCGGGCAAGGTGAAGCCCAGCTGGCTTGTCGACGCGTACCATCAGGTGGCCGCCCTCACCGGCCCCTCCCTGGCCTGGGCCCTCCTCCTGGGAGTGCTGGGGGTGGCGGCGACCTACTGGATCCTGCGCGGGGAGAACGCTGCGCCCGCGGCGGCGGCGGTGGCGGGGACGCTGACCAACACCATCGGCGTGCTCACCCTCACGGTGGCCTTCGGCTTCATCCCCAGCGGCGCCGCCTTCGTCATCGGCGCCACCCACGGCCTGCCGGAGGTGGTCCTGGCGGTGCTGGTTACCGTGCCCGTCTACCGGGCGGTGAGCGCGCTCAGGGGGAAAGGGGGGCCGGAGGAGAGCAGATGAGCGACTCCCTGCTGCTGGCGCTGGACATCAACAACACTCAGATCAAGATCGGCCTGTATGCGGGTGCCCGCCTCCTGCACCACTGGCGGGTGGCCACCGACCGGGAGAAGACCGCCGACGAGTACGCCATGCTGCTGCGCGCACTTTTCGCCTCCGTGGGCCGCTCCCTGGAGGAGGTGAGCGGAGTGGGGATCTCCTCGGTGGTCCCTCCGCTGCTGGACACCATGGACCGCCTGAGCCGCACCTACCTGCGGACGGCGCCGCTGGTGGTGGGGCCGGGGGTGCGCACCGGCATGCGCATCCTCTACGAGAACCCCAAGGAGGTTGGCGCGGACCGCATCTGCAACGCCGTGGCCGCCTACGCCAAGTACGGCGGTCCGGCCATCGTGGTGGACCTGGGGACGGCGACCACGTTCTCGGTGGTCTCCGCCGAGGGGGACTTCCTGGGCGGGGCCATCGCTCCGGGGATCGGCATCTCCGTTGACGCCCTGGCCGAGCATGCGGCACAGCTCCACCGGGTCGAGCTGGTCCGCCCGCGCCAGGCCATCGGCCGCTCCACGGTGGCGGCGATGCAGGCCGGCATCCTCTTCGGCTTCGTCGGGCAGGTGGAGGAGCTGCTGCGCCGAATGCGAGAGGAGCTGGGGACCCCGGCGGTGGCCATCGCCACGGGCGGCTGGGCGGAGTTGATCATGCCCGAGCTGCGCAGCGTGCAGCACCACGCGCCGCTGCTGGGCCTGGAAGGCCTGCGCATTATCTACGAGCGCAACCGGGAGGTGGCGGTCCCCCCGCGGGAGGAGCGGGCGCTGCGGTGATTTCTGAGCAGACCTCCCCAAGCACGGCGAGCGTGGCACCGGGCGCCGCGGGCGCGGCGCAGGCCCCGCCGCGGCCCCTGCACGTGGTCAGCCTCAGCTTGGGCTCGCCCACCCGCGACCACCGGGTCCGACTCACCCTGCTGGGGCGGGAGGTTCTGGTGGAGCGCGTGGGCGTGGAGGGCCTGGCCGCCTACCGGCGACGCCTGCTGGAGCTCGACGGCAAGGTGGACGTCATCGGCATCGGCGGCGCCAACCTGGCGCTCACCGCCGGCAGCCGCACCTACCCCATCCGCGACGTGGTCCGTCTGGTGCAGGGCATACGCACGCCGGTGGTGGACGGCAGCGGGCTGAAGCGCCTGCTGGAGAAGCAGATCATCCTGGAGATCCTGCCGCGGGACTACGGGGTGGACTTCCGGGGGAAGCGGGTCCTCCTGGTCAGCTCCGTGGACCGCTACGGCATGGCCGAGGCCTTCACCCAGGCGGGGGCCGATGTGCGCTTCGGCGACTTCATGTTCGCCCTGGGCCTGCCCATCAGCCTGCGCGGCCTGACCACGGTCAAGGTGCTGGCGGCCCTCCTGCTGCCCGTCCTCACCCGTCTCCCCTTTACCTGGCTCTACCCCACGGGAGAGAAGCAGGAGGTGATCACCCCCAGGTTCGGCAAGGCCTACGCGTGGGCCGAGGTCCTGGCCGGCGACTTCCACTTCATCCGCCGCCACATGCCCGAAGACCTGCGAGGCAAGATCGTAATCACCAACACCCTCACCGTGCAGGACGTGGCCGAGCTGCGGCGGCGCGGGGTGCGTATGATCGTCACCCCCTCACCGAACCTGGAGGGGCGGTCCTTTGCCACCAACGCCGTGCAGGCCATGCTGGTGGCCCTGGCGGGGCGGCGGCCCGAGGAGCTGACCCCCCAGGACTACCTGGAGCTGCTGGCCCGGATCGGATTCCGTCCCCGCGTCGAGCTGCTGAACCCGTAGCCCCAACAGCAGATGAGGGAGCCGGGCCGTTTCGCCTTCGTCCTCCACCCGCTGGCCGTCGCCGACTTCGCCCGCAAGTATCCCCTGCTGCGCCTGGCTCCCCCGCGGGCGCTGGAGTGGGTGGCCCGCTTCGTTCCCGCGGTGGTCGCCTCCCACATCACCGGCATCCGCTCGCCGGCGGGGGCGACGGCGGAGGGGTGGTTCATCGGCCTGCCGCTGACCACTCGCGTCCTGCTGGCCAGCGACCCCGAGTTCGTCTACCGCCGTCTGGTGCAGTGCGGCCGCCTGGCGCAGCGCCTGGGGGCAGGTATCCTGGGCCTGGGCGCCTTCACCAAGGTGGTGGGCGACGCCGGGGCGACCGTGGCGGAGCGGCTGCCCATCGCCGTGACGACCGGTAACTCCTACACCGCCGCCACCGCCGTGGAGGGGGCGCTGCTGGCGGCGGGGCGCATGGAGATAGACCTGCCGCGGGCCCACGCCCTGGTCGTGGGCGCCACCGGGGCCGTGGGCGCCGTCTGCAGCCAGCTGCTGGCGCCGCACGTGGGGGCACTGACGCTGGCGGCCCGCACCCTGGAGCGCCTGGAGGCCCTGGCGGACCGGTTGCGGGCCGCCCGCGGCGCCGGCACCTCCCCCGAGGTGCAGGTGACCACCGACGTACGCCGTGCCGTGGCTGAGGCTGAGCTGATCCTGACCGTCTCCTCCGCCGCCGATGTCCTCATCCAGCCCGAGGACCTGCGTCCCGGGAGCGTGGTCTGCGACGTGGCCAGGCCGCGCAACGTTTCCCGCCTGGTCTACCAGCGGCGGGACGACGTGCTGGTCATCGACGGAGGGGTGATCGAGGTGCCCGGCGAGGTTCAGTTCGGTCTGGACTTCGGCTTCCCCCCGCGCACCTGTGAGGCCTGCATGGCGGAGACCATGGTGCTGGCGCTGGAGGGACGGTATGAGGACTACACCGTGGGACGGGAGATCACGCTGGAGCGCGTGGGGGAGATCGCGTCGCTGGCCCGTCGCCACGGCTTTCGCCTGGCCGGATTCCGCCGGTTCGAGCGGGCGATCTCGGAGGAGGAGGTGGAGCGGATCAAATCCGCGGCGCGCCGCCGGACCCCGTTGTCAAGCGCATCCGTCTATGGTATATAAGAGCAAAATCCCAGGTGGCCTCAGGCGACGTGCACAGGGAAGCGCTTGTAGGTCCTGTAGGCTCTCGGATCTCGTCCAACCGCCCGCGCGAGTGCATCTGTCTTCCGCGAAGGCGCTAGCCTTCGCGTTCCCCGCATAATTTCTATCTCCGCAATTCGTGGAATCTAGCGGAGGACTTGCCGCCGGAAGCTGTTCGGGCCGGGGGTCCTCCGGGCGTGGGGGTGAAGATAATGCACCGCACCAAGTTTTGGATCCCGGCAGCGTGGATTCTGGTCGCAGCGGTTCTGGCTCCCGCCACCGGGCTTGTGGCCCCGGCCGCCCAGGCCGAGCAGGCACGGGCGCTGGGCCGGACCCAGGTCCTGGTGGACGCAGCCTGGCTGGCCGCCAACCTGGACAGCCCCGACCTGCGCATCCTGGACGTGAGCGGGGCCAGGGAGGTCTACGAGCGCGGCCACCTGCCCGGGGCCGTGTACGCTTCCATCAGGACAGACCTGGCCGACCCCACACACCGGGTCAGGGGCATGGCGCCCACCAGGGATCAGTTCCAGGCGCTCATGCGCCGGCTGGGCGTGAGAAACACCGACGCCGTCATCTTGTACGACGACGCCAGGAGCGTCCAGGCTGCCAGGGCGTTCTGGATCTTCAAGCTCTACCGGCACGAGCGGGTGGCTATCCTCGACGGCGGCAGCGGCAGGTGGGCGGCGGAGGGGCGGCCTCTGGTGACGGAGGTGCCCAACGTCGCTCCTTCCGCCTACGTGGCCGGGGAACGTGACGCCACCATCGAGGCCACCGCAGACTACATTCGGACCAGGCTGGGCAAGGTTTTCCTCCTGGACAGCCGCAGTCCCAGGGAATTCGCCGGGTTGGACGTGCGGGCAGCCCGGGGCGGCCACATCCCGGGGGCGGTGAACGTGGAGTGGACGCTGGCCACCAACGCGGACGGGACGTTCAAGACCACCGCGGATCTGCGGGCGCTATACACCCGGGCCGGTGCCACCAGAGATCGAGAGATCGTCGTCTACTGCCAGACGGGCGTGCGCGCCGCCCACTCGTGGTTCGTGCTGAAGCACCTGCTGGGCTACCCTCAGGTGCGCAACTACGACGGGAGCTGGGAGGAGTGGGGGAACCGGCCTGACCTCCCGGTCCAGAGGTGACGGTGGTGGGCAGACCTGAGCCCGGCCGCAGGGACCTGCCGCGGCTGCTGGCTGTGGGCGCCGTTGCGCTCTTGCTGGGGGCTGCTGTGGCCACGCTCACCTCCAGGGCCGATCCCCGGGCGGGGCTGTTCTGGCTGTTCGGACTGGGCTTTGGGTTCGTGCTGCAGCGCAGCCGGTTCTGCTTCGCCTCCGCCTTCCGCGACCTCTTCCTGTTCGGGCACGGGCGCGTCATGCGCGGCATCCTGGGCGGCCTGGCCATCGCCACCGCCGGATTTGCGGTGCTCATGGCACGGATGGTCCCGGACCCCGGCCTGGGGGCGGTCGCACCCGAGGCGCACGTCATCCCGCTGGGCATCCACGTGGTGGTGGGCGGACTGCTGTTCGGGACCGGCATGGTCCTGGCGGGTGGGTGCGTCTCCGGTTCCATGTACCGCATCGGGGAGGGTTACGTCGCTTCGGCGGTGGCCCTGGTGGGAATCATGGCCGGGCTGGGACTGGGGGCGCACTCGTGGAACTTCTGGTGGCGGGTAAGCATCGGCCGCAGCCCGCTGCTGTGGCTGCCACGCTTCGGCGGGTACGGTGTGGCTGTGGCCGTGACGGTCGCCCTCCTCGCCGCCGCCTACCTGCTGGTCACCTGGTGGGAGTCGCGGCAGGGTTACGTCCTTCCAGAGCCTGTGCCCCCTCCGGTCGGTCAGGGGTTCCGGGGACGGGTGGAGGCCACCCTTCAGGCCGTGCTGGTGCGCGGCTGGTCTCCTCTGGTGGGTGGTGCGGCACTGGGCACGCTGAACGTCTTCCTCTACACCGCGCACATGCCCTGGGGGGTCACAGGGGAGATCTCCCGGTGGGCCATCGGGCTCCTCGATATGGCCGGATGGGGTCCTGGACCCCTGAAGGGTACAGAGGAGCTGGCGGCCTGTGCCCTGGCCGCCGGGACCGGACCCTGGCTCACCCACACCCTGACCCTCAACCTGGGCATGGTGGCGGGGTCGTTGGCCGCCGCGCTCTTGGCAGGGGAGTTCCGGGTGCGGCGACCCAAGGAGCGGCGCCGCTACCTGCAGGCGCTGGGAGGCGGGGTCCTCATGGGATACGGCGCTACCCTGGCCATGGGATGCACGCTGGGAGCGTTCTTCTCGGCCATCCCCTCGCTGGCCCTCAACGGCTGGGTCTTTGGGCTGGCCCTGGCCGCGGGCGCATGGGTGGGGGTGCAGGTCATCAGGCGCATCTCCTGAGGGAAGGCGCTGGAGAGACTGAAGGCGGAGGTGCTGGCATGGAGCTGGACGTGCGGGGCGAGATCTGCCCCTACCCGATGATGAAGACGGTGGAGGTCCTGCGGACGCTGCCCGAAGGTGAGGTCCTCGAGGTGCTCACCGACCATCCACCCGCGCTGGAGTCGATCCCCTTCTACACCTCGCGGCTCGGCTACCGCTGCGCCATCGAGGAGGAGGCGCCCGGCCAGTGGCGGATCCGGATCACACGCGCGGAAGCCCCGGCCAGGAGCGCCCAGGCTGCTGGGACCCCGACCAGGGACACCCGGGGCGTGGAGGCCCAGCCATGAGCGTGACCACGCGCCTCCTTGCCAATGAGCAGCTCCAGCGCTACTCCCGCCAGGTCATCCTGGCAGAGGTAGGTGTGGGCGGGCAGCGCCGTCTGCTGGACAGCAGGGTGCTGATCATCGGTGCGGGGGGACTGGGTTCCCCCGCGGCGCTCTACCTGGCTGCGGCCGGCGTCGGGACCCTGGGGATCGTGGACGGCGACCAGGTGGACCTGACCAACCTCCACCGGCAAGTCCTTCACTACACCCGCGACCTGGGACGGCCCAAGACCCAGTCGGCCCGCCGCACCATCGAGGAGATCAATCCCGATGTAACCGTGGTACCCTTCCAGACCACGCTGACCAGGGCCAATGCCCTGGAGATCCTCAAGGACTTCGATGTCGTCGTCAACGGCAGCGACAACTTCCCTACCCGCTATCTGGTCAACGACGCCTGTGTTCTGCTGGGGAAGCCCATGGTGGACGCCAGCGTGCTGCGGTGGGAGGCCCAGTTCACCGTCTACCTGCCCGGGCGGGGCTGCTACCGGTGCCTCTTCCCCACCCCGCCCCCGCCGGGCGCGGTTCCCAGCTGCGCCGAGGCGGGAGTCATCGGCGCCGTGGCCGGATTCATGGGCACGCTGCAGGCAGTCGAGACGATCAAGATCCTGCTGGGCAAAGGCGACGTACTGGCCAACCGCCTGCTTCTCTTCGACGCCCTGGAGGGACGGATGAGCACGCTGCGCTGGAGCCGTAATCCCCACTGCCCGGCCTGCGGGGACCGGCCCACCATCCATGAGCTCATTGACTATGAGCAGTTCTGCGGCGTGCCGGGCCGTCATGCGGCGGGGGCAGTGGTCCCCTCCATCGTGGAGGTCTCCCCGGAGGAGGCCGCCAGGCTGGTGCGGGAGGAAGGTGCTCTCCTCCTGGACGTGCGCGAGCCCTGGGAGTGGGACCTGGTGCGTATCCCCGGGGCGGTCCTCATCCCGAAGGGCGATGTGGCCGCACGGGTCGGCGAGATCCCCCAGGACCGACCGGTGGTGGTGTACTGCGCGGTGGGGCAGCGCAGCGCTGAAACCACCGTCTGGTTGCGAGAGCGGGGTTACCAACGGGCGGTCAATCTGGCAGGGGGGATCACGGCCTGGACGAACGCGCAGCTCCCGGTGGAGCCTTAGCAGCGGCCCGAGATTTCTGGCGGTGATCGAAGGACGAGGCTGATGAGGAGACCCCCAACGGGAGTCTCCGCGTTGATTGTCTTTGGGCTCGGCGCGGCCCTGGGCTTCGCCCTCTGGCCGGGTGCCGCCAGCCTGTGGGGTTCGCTGGCCCCGGGGCCTCATCCTGACGAGCTGGCCCCGCCAGGGCACCTGCCTGCGTTCCTCAAAGACGCGCCAGAGCAGACCCTGGAGATCTACCGCTGGGCCGCGGCCCACGCAGATCTGCTGCGGTTCATCCCCTGCTACTGCGGGTGCGCTACCATGGGACACGACAGCAACGCCGCCTGCTACCTTCGCGGCCTGCGCCCGGACGGGAAGATCTGGTACGAGCGCCACGGCGCCCGTTGCGGAGGGTGCCTGGCGGTGACACGGGAGGTGATGGCTCTGCACAGGCGGGGGACGCCAGCCCGCGAGATTCGCAGGATGGTGGAGATCAGACACGCTCGGGAGGG
>FWPU01013752.1_pt1 | contig 10023 bp, 5 predicted proteins | sample 2228361 | NCBI WGS metagenome assembly FWPU01 (sample SAMEA103939777, study PRJEB20133) | metagenome | reverse complement strand
TCTTTTCCGCCCATCGAAAGGCTGAATTCACGGCAAGGTCAGGCTTGAAACACATTTTCGATTGCACAGGAGACCTTTAGGGTCTTGACCTGAGCAGTTACCAACTTGTGTACAATAGACAGGTCTCTGACTTGCGGAAATCGGCAAATCAGAGATTTGCCCTACAATGCGCCAGACTGGTCTTCGGCCTGTCTCTGGAGCGACCAAAAGTCATACGTTGCCATCAGAAATTACCCAGAGTAGGCAGTCACCAGATTTTTCTGTGATTTCTGCGCCCATCTGCGAAATCTGTGCTTTTGCTGACAACATTTGCGTGCACACTGACGCATCCCGCGCTGCAAGAGCAAGGGCGGATTATACTTCCACAATTTGCGTTCAAGCGACTTTCTTTGCTTTGACGTGCAGTGGCACCTGGATGTGGAAGGTGCTTCCTTTTCCCTCTATGCTGTCGGCCCATACGCGCCCGCCGTGTCGTTCGGCAATCGAGCGCACGATGGCCAAGCCAAGGCCCGTTCCATGCTGGGCGCGGGCAGCGCGCGATTTGCCGCGGTAGAAGCGTTCGAACAGGCGCGTCATGTCTTCGGGGCTAATGCCGATGCCGGTGTCCTGAACTTCGATGAGCAAATCGGCTGGCGTAGCGCGGACGCGCAGCGTAACCCGCCCGCCGGAGGGGGTGTATTTGATGGCGTTCTCTACCAGGTTGTAGATGGCTTGATGAAATAGAGCAGGATCGGCTTCGATTTGAAGCGGCAGGTCCTTGGATAATTCCAGGCTGAGTTCGATTTCCTTTTGCGCAGCCTGGGTCTGCAATGCGCCCACAACACGCTCTAGCACGTCCAGCACTGCTACCGGTTCGACTTGCAGGTCTACGCCCATTTCGATGCGCCCCAGGTCTAGCAGGTTGTTGACCAGGCGCGCCATGTTTTCTACCCCGGCGATGATTTTTTGAACGTAACTTTGCTGTTGCTCGTTCAGTTCGCCGACCATGTCTAGCATGGTGGCATAGCCGCGCATCAGGGTGAGGGGTGAGCGCAGGTCATGGCTGACTGTGGAAACGAATTCGGATTTGAGTGTATCCAGTTGCTTGAAGTGGGTCACGTCGCGCATGATGCACACACGCCCCAGCGGTCGGCCTTCGGCCAGCACCGAGGAGGCGGTCGCCAGGTAGGTACGGCCATCTGGCAGGTTGACCTCTGCGGACTTTTTTTCTTCTGTGTCGTGTAACAGGTCGAGCAGTTCATTTTGGCGGATGACCTGCCGCATAGGCTGGGTTTTTTTGAGTTGCATCTCGAGCGCTTGTTCGGCGGCTGTATTTGCCAGGATGAGGTTGTTTTTGGGGTCTGTGACCAGCACCGGATCGGGGGTGGAGTTCAGGATGGCCTGCAATTGGCGGCGGCCGACCTCCACGCTCAGGAACAGATGGGTATTAGCGGCTGCCAGCGCCGCCTGACTCGCCAGGGTCGAAAGGAAGCGTTCTTCTTCTTCGGAGAATTGATGTGGCATTTCATAGCCGACCCATAGCACGCCATAATAGCGGCTCTTGTGATGCAGGGCCATGGCCAGCAAAGAAGCAGGTTGAGGCAGGCCAGCATCCAGTTCGAGGTTGCGCGCGCGGGGGACGTTGGCAAGTACGATGGGTTTTTCTTGTCCACGCGCCAGCGCCAGCATCTGGTCATCCAGGTGAGCATAGAGGCCGGGCGTTTTGCCGGCCGAGAAGCGGCTGGGAGAGGCCATGGGTGAATCGGGCAACACATCTGGAGAGAGAACCACGCGCGCCACGCTGGCCCCGCTGGCGCGCACCGCTTCCAGCACCGGTTGAACGGCTTCCTCCATGTCGAGGGTGGAGGCGACGCCGCGGCTCACAACGAGCAGGCGATTCAATTCCTCCAACCGCGCTTGCAAGGCAACCCGCATCTGCTCGAAGGCGCGCCGCAATTGCCCAACCTCATCTTCCCCTTCGGTGGACAGCGGGCGGTCCAATTGTCCTTGAGCAATACGGTTGGCTTCTACGGCCAGATTTTTCAGAGAGCCTGTCACCGCTCGCAGGCTGACCCATAAGGCAATGAGCGCGATGGCGGCCAGCAGGATGATCATCAGGGAGAGTGGCTGGGCAATTTGGAGCGCCAGTTGTTGCGCCTCCTTGGCAGGGACGGTCAGCACGATGGCCCACGAACGCCCGGTTGCCCGCTGATAATAGACCATCTGGCGGGTGCCATCGGGCGCGGTCTCATCGTAGAAGAGGGATGGATTGCCTGTCTGCCCGTTATAGCGTGTCATGACCTGGTTGGGATCGGAATGATACAGGATGACGCCGCTGTCGTCTATCAGGATGCCGGCGCCGCCGATTTCCTGCATAGCGTTCAGGCTTTGGAGGAGGGGTTGGGTGAGGGGGTTGACGCCCAGGTCGGTGCGGGCGAGTAAGATGCGCTGAGTCTGGCCCGCGCTTTGGATGGCTGCCAGGAAAGACAGCCGCGCTGCCCCGCCCAGTGTAGTCGGCGGAATGGCGTAAATTTGATTTGGCACCTCATTCAAGGCAAACAGTAGGCCGGCGTCTTCTTCTGGAAACAAGGCAAAGGTGCGACACGCCTCGGCTGGGTAGCAGCCAAGCACTTGCCGGCTGACGCCGTCCAGAACGAAGGCTTCGTTGAAATATGGGACGGTTTGAATTTGTTCTCCCAGCAAGGCGGAGAGTTCTGGGTCGGTTGCTTCTTGCAAGCGCGGGTTGGTTGCCATTTGTTTGGCCAAGTTTTGACCGGTTTCCAAGAAGAATGGTACGCTTCGAGAGGCCATTTCGGCTGTGCTGCGCAGGCGGTCTTGGAGCATCTGTCGTGCAGCCTGACCTGCAACTACCCAGTCGCTGATGAGTAAGGCGATCAGCAGCACTAGGACGAAGGCGCCTGTCCCAAACAGAAAACGCGCCCCAAGGCTGCGTTCGGTGGGGGAGGGTTGTGCTTCGCGTTGTTTGTTCCATAGGGATGGGAGCGCCCAGGATATTGCCTGGGTAGTTAAGCCGGCGATTAGCATTTCACCGGCAAAGGCCAGGGTGACTACGCCCGTATTGCTCAGGGCATAATCCAATCGTACTGTGGCCTGTCCGGCAACGGTGAAGTAAATTCCCACCACATACAAGATGGCTCGTATTGGCACCAGCAATAAGGCCGCCACCAGGGGCTGTCTCAAGAGGCGGAACATGATGGTTCGGTAGCGTTGGCGTATGCTGGCCGAGAAAATGGCTGCTAGAAGCGCCATTTCGATTGAGGTAAACAGGCTGTGTGTATCCCACACGCCGCGCAGCAGGCCGCCAAGTCCACCCAACACGGCTGCGCTGATGGGACCCAACAGCCCTCCTGCCAGGGTCCATGGCAGGGAGGCTAGAGGCAGAAGCGCCGCGCCATATTGGTTGGTCGGTAAGCCAGGAGGGGGCAGCGCTGCGCCCGAAGTGATGCGAAAACCGGCCAATAAGAGGGCAAAGGGGGTGAGCAGCAACAAGCCCAAGAAGAAGCCCCATTCCCGTCCCTTCCAGGGTTTGCCCAATTCACGCCAGCGATACAGGAGAAAGCCGCATAAGCCCAGCAGGAACAACCAAACCAGCCAGCCAAAGGGGGGTGGCAGTGTAAGATAAGGTAAAGTCTCCAGGATGGGGCTTAGGAAGGACATGGCTATTGGAATAGATTATAGCCGCAAAGTGAGCATTTTAAAGTTGCTGATTGTTGACAGGATTTTCTGGCAGGATGGCGGAATCGGCATACACGCCGCGATAGTCTTCTGGCAACAGGCCGGCAATATGACGCATGACCAGGTCGGCGTTTTGTTGGCGTGCGGCGCGCCGCTGCGCGCCCTTTTCACGGATGGGCGGCAGGTGAAGTGGGCAGCCGATGCGCATTTCCAGGCGTGGTCTCTCTCCGCGCCTGGCGCGCTGCCAGAAATCATCGGTGGTGCCAACCAGGCCAACCGGTATGACCGGTGCGCCCGTCTCTTCGATGAGGTAGGCGACGCCCGGAAAGGCCCGACGCATGGCAGGGACGTGGGAACGCCCTCCCTCGGGCGCAATCAGCAAGGGGCGTCCAGAACGAATGGCTGCTATGGCGCGCCGCAGTAAGGCGCGGTCGAATTCGCCGCGATGCACCGGCAGGACGCCATACAATCGTACCAATTGCCCCTGACCGGGCCGCTCGAACACATCCGAGGCGCCGATGATTTCCAGCGCTGTGGGCCAAAAGGCGGCCACCAGAGGCGGGTCGAACAAGGAAATGTGGTTGGTGGCCACCACATACGGCCCGCTATCTGGGACATTTTCTTTGCCGGTGATCTTGACGTGAGCCAGGAGTCGAAAGAGCAGCCGAAAGACGAGGCGCAGGAGGGGGCGGAGGAGGCGGATTCGGAGTGGAATTCGATAAGGCTCGTTCATAGGCAAGCCAGTCGGAGTGTTGTGCCGGGTGGCAAGTTGGAAACTTGCCCCACGCTGATCAGTCGGAGTGTTGTTACTACGGTTCTTGGCAGAGCGCCAGGGCCTGCTGAAATACCTGGTCAGCGTCGAGGGAATCGGAATTCAGCAAAACGGCGTCGTCGGCTGCTTTGAGCGGGGCCAGGTCGCGGGTGGAGTCGATGTGGTCGCGGGCGATGACTTTGGCGAGGATTTCGTCATAGTCCGCTCGTTCGCCGCGCGCAATGAGTTCATCGTATCGGCGGCGGGCGCGTTCTTCTGCCGAAGCATCCAGGTAGATTTTGAGGTCGGCTTCGGGTAAGACGACGGTGCCAATGTCGCGTCCAACCATGACGACCTGCCCGCGCAGCCCAATGCGGCGTTGCTGGGCGGTCAGGGCGCGGCGCACGCCAGCATAGGCCGAGACAATCGAGACGTTGGCGTCCACTTCCGGGCGGCGGGTTTCCCAGGTGATGTCTTGCTCGAGGGCGCGCACGTCGCAGGCGCGGCCATCCGCTTGGGAGGGCGGCAGGACTTCGATGGGGACCGATTCGGCTAGGGCGGTGATGGCGGTTTCGTCGGCCATGTCTAGCCCGCGTTGGAGCGCCAGCCAGGTAATGGCGCGATACATAACGCCTGTATCGAAGAACAGGTATCCCAACGCTTCGGCCAGGCGTTTGCCGAGCGTGGATTTGCCCGAAGCGGCGGGGCCGTCTATGGCGATGATGGAGGGCGATTTCATTTGGAGGCTCACGGCAAACTAGGATGCGAGTCGGGGAACAGGTCGGTTCGCGCCCAGAGCAGGATGGTTTGGGAGGCGTAAGGTAGTTTACGGAAGACCGACCAGTGAATCCATTGGTGGATGCCAATGTTAGACCAGGCCGGTTCTTGCTGCCAGAGGAAATCCTGGCCACGGTAGGCGCTGGTCGAATTCAGGTCTTCTCGATTGGGGGTGATGACGAGCGGCGGGGATTGCAAGGGATCGAGGCCAGACGCTTTGCGCACCTCGTGGTCGCGCAGCAGCCATTCCAGGGCCGGCGAATCCACCCCTGCCAGGGTCACGGCTTGCGATTGTTCGTCCCCGCCGTTCCATTCCGACAGTTGTTCGAGAGTTTCGTGTAATAAAGCGGCTTGAGACGGGCGCGGGCCATCTTGCCAGAGTTCCCAGCCTTCTGGGGTGCGCAAGCCGGTTGCGCTCCATGCCATGCCCAGCCCATACAGCCCCAGAATGGCCGCCAGACTCCATGCAGAGGCCAACCGCGCGGTGCGCGCCGACCAGCCCAAAGCCACCATTGACATGCCTACTGCGAGAAGGAGGAAGATGCTGGCCAGTAGCAAGTAGCGTACAGGCGGCAGGTTGTTCAGCATGATCTTGCCGCCATATTGGATTTGGGTGGGAGTGATGTTGGCCGGGTTGGATGGGTCGAGCGCAATGTTGGCGTAATTCAGCCAGGCAAAGACCAGGACGAGCGCTGCCGCCAGCCCGATGCCAAACGCCTCTCGGCTCTCTTCGGGCCAGGCATGAAGGTGGTTCGACAATTCGAGCGCTGCCAGCGCCCACAAGGGGAGCAGAGCCCAGGCCAGATCGCTCACTTGCCGTGCAGGATAGGTCAAGGCGAGTAAGAGCGCCAGGCACAACCACAGTCCCAGGCGCACATAGCGCCGCCGTCCCTGCCACAAAGCGCGCCACAAGGCTACCGTTCCAAACAGGATGGCCAGGGGTTGATAGACGACCAGCGCCAGCAGTAACCGCCCGGCCGGCACGTCGGAGGATCGCCCCCATCCGCTCAACCATTCAGGCAAAGATGCCAGCCAGGCGCTCAAGCCGTTGGGCGATAGGAAGAACAGTGTGCCGCCGAGTAGGATGACGCCGCTGCCGCTGATCAGCGCCGCCCGCCAATCGCTGTGCCGCGTCGGGGCTTCGGGGGGAGTTGCTTCCGTTATGGGGAGCGTTTCCCTGTCTGCGGAGGCGGTGAGGCGTGGTCGAGTGACTTGTTCCAGCCCCCAGGCCAATCCCAGCCCCAGCAGACCTGGCCAGAGTGCCGGGCCAGAGAGCAAAGCCAGTGCAGCCAGGGCGCCGGCTGCGCGCGGCAGGCCCTTCCACCAGAAAGCCCAGGCCAGCAGCGTGAAGGACAGGGCGGGCATGGGGCTTCCTGCCTGACGGGAGAGGGCGATCAGGCCGGGGTCGAGAGCCAGGAAGAAGGCCAGGAGCAGGCCGGGCAGCCGTTTGAGACGTTGGCGGAACAGGAAAGGCAGGCCGGCTAGCAGGCTGCCGGTCAGAGCCGGGACGAAGCGCGCTAAGAAATTCGTTGTCCCAAAAAGGAAGAACAACAGGGAGGTCGGCAATAGGTAGGCCGTTTGTGAGCCGAGCAGGGGACGAGTCCCTTGCGCCAGGTGGAAGGCTTGTAGGGCCCATTCGGCCTCGGCTTCGCTGAGGGGCAGCGTCCCAAGCCCGGCAAAGCGCAGAGAAACGGCCAGAGAAAGGGCAAGTCCGTACAACCAGGTTTCGCTGTTGGAGGCTTTCATATAGTTTGCCTATGGTACCTCATAAATTGTGACGTTTCCGCTTTGGAAGGCCACTTGCAGGTAGCGGCCGAATTTTTCTTCTTGCAAGGGGGCGCTGCGTTCCAGGTCGCCGACGTAAACGTAGCGGATGTGATATTGCTCCAGAATGTCACGGGCGGTTTGCCAGTCGGGGGTGGCGTATAGGGTCTTGATGTCGGCCTCACGCGCGCCCTGGATGGAAAACGAGCCGCGCCATTGATATTCATGGAAGGGCCAACCCAAGACGGCCGGCAGGCCGGTATAAGCCGAAATGCGCCCGTACTCGCTGTAACTGCCGCCAATGGCTTCGGCTACTATGCCGTCTGGGGCGGTTTGCAGCCAGCGCAAGGCTTTGGCCTCGTCGGGATTGTTGCGTTCGACATAATCGAAGTAATCGAGCGTCCACAGGTTGCCCAGGCTTTGCCAGGCGTCTTGCCGCAGGGAGGCGCTCTCGCTGATGCGGATTTCGTGCAGCAGTGACCAGGCCTGTTCCAGGCGGAAGTTTCCGGTCCGAGTTTGCAGGCCGTAGTAGGGATAGGCCAGGCCAACCACGAGCAGCATGGCAAGCGCCAGGTAGAAGAATCCTGCCCGAATGCCGCGCACGCTTTCCGACAAAGAAGTTATGCCAAATGCGGCTGCTATGCTCCACACGATCCAGGCCTGGTAGTAGAATTTGAAGATGGTGTTGATGCGCGTGCCGAACAGGTCGCGCAAGTACAGGAATTCAGGACCGATTACCAGTAATGCGCCCAGGCTTACCAGCAAAAGGGTGAAAGTGACGGGCGAAGGGGCAATGATTGGCTGGCTATTTTCCAAATCGCTTTGTCTCTGTTCTCTTGATAAGAAAGCCAGCGACGCGGTCAGGAGCGCCAACAAGGTCAACAGTCCGCCTAGCGACCCCAGGCGTTTCTGTGTGGCGGCCTGAAACAGAGTCCCCAGGTCGGGCATATTTTGTTGTTGGAGAAACAGCGCGCCTGTTTCGGGGGAGGCCAGCGAGATGACCCAACCCAGCAGCCAGGAGAGGCCCCAGAGAAGCACTGTCAGCCCTATGGATAGTCCCAACGCCCAGAGCCAGCGGGGACGGGCCCGCCAAGTGGCATCTGCTTCTTCGCCGTGCCATATCCATAGCAAGTAGCCGAACAATGGCAACCATAACGTCCCGAACATCACCCATAAGTGCGCGCCCCGCGTGGGATAGACCAGGTTGGGCAGGATGCCGCCCAATTGGGAGGAAAAGCCAAGGTAGAAGGGCAGGTAGAGTACGACCGACAGGATGACCAGCGGCAGGCCCAAGGCTAGAGCCTCCTCGACTCTTGCCCACTCCCAGCCCATATTCCCTTCGGCAGAAATTTCTGCAACCCGCGCCAAAAGGTAGGCTCCCAGTATCAGCGTCGCGGCGATGAGGATGTCCCACGTGTTGAGGAAGGCCAGGCCGCCCAGCGCCAGCGCCGTGAACAACAGACCAATTTTCGAGATGTGCAGGGTGAGCCCAAACAAGTCCGTCCGCGTACGCCAGCCGCCATAGAAAATGTGCAGAGCGATTCCAATCGCCAGCAGGCTAAAGGGAATAGCCAGCACATGCGGATGCAGATCGGCGTGCAGGAAAGAGAAGAAGGGAAATTCGTCTATGATTTCGTTGAAGTTGCCACTCAGGTCGTAGTCTTGCACGATGCGCGAAGCGCGCCACCACCACAGATAGCGTTCTGGCTGCCCGCCCAATGGTTGGAGGGGCGGCTGATTCAAATCGCGGACATCCAGCCAGGTCCAAAAGGACGAGGTGGCGCTGCCATTTGCGTCCCATGTCCAAAACAGGCCGCGTCGGTGTAGAAGTTCGAGGAAGCCTTCGACGTTGGAGATGAGCAGCAAGAAGAGAGGAGCAAAGAAGGCGAGGTTTGTAATGCGGAATCTGTAAGGCGTGATGTCGGTACCTGCCTGGGGCTGTTGCCGCGCCAGCAGGTTGTACAGGAGGTCATACGCGCCGATTGCACTCAGGCCAAAGATGAGGGCCGTCATCAGGTTATGCGCGGCGCTGCCGGGCGTGGCGGTCAATTTGGCGAGCATGGAGGTCATGATATAGCCAAAATGATAGTACGAAATGGCATAGCCAGAAAGCCAGCCATCGCGCGGTGGGAAGGTCGGCGAGCGCAGGATGGAATTGATGAACATCAACTCCATCGGTTTCTCGGCGCTGGTCAGTTCGGGGTTGCTGGCGCGCACGAAGGCCAGAAAGGCAAAAGACAGCAGGAACAGACCTTCGACGTGGACGATGAGGCGCAGATTGGACTTGAGCCAGAGAAGGATTTCCGGTGTATGGCGGCTCGCCCGCCAGGTGAGAAGCGCCAAGACAAGTAGCCCAAAAAGCAGGCCGCTCAGGTCGTTTTGCGAGATGCCCAGCGAGGTACACAGCCAGAAGATATAGCCCCACAATAGGAGGCCAATCGCGCGCGAAGAGGCGTAACCGCGGCTCGGCAGCGCTGGAAACAGTTGCCAGACGATAGGAAAAGCCAGCCAGCCTAGCAGAGAAATCGTAAAATACCACGAGAGGAACCAGGACATATCAGTTCAATTCCTTGACCATGCAATAATAGCAGCAGCGTGCCTCGTTGTCACGGATGGTATGTTCGGCATCAGGGCTTTTCAAAGTTTTAATGTGGGCTTGCAAATCGTACCGCCAGGCTATGCCTGGCAAGGCCGACCCCAGGTCGGCGGTACATTTTTGCCCTGAAACAATGTTCGAGCCTCAACAGATTAATTCTTTGAAAAGCCCCGGTTCGGCATGGTCAGGGCTAAACTCCAAGTTTTTGGCGTATAAACGAGCGGACACGAGTGGCTGCCTCAAAGGCTTGCTCGGCAATCTCTACCGGAACAATGGCGCCCGGGTATCTGATAGCAATTGCGTACCTCTAAACTATCCAAATCGCTCGCAATTTGTAACTGCTCAGCCACTTTTGAAAACGCCCTAAATACAGACCCTAAAGGTCTTTTCCGCCCATCGAAAGGCTGAATTCACGGGAAGGTCAGGCTTGAAACACATTTTCGATTGCACAGGAGACCTT
>FWPU01006733.1_pt1 | contig 10024 bp, 14 predicted proteins | sample 2228361 | NCBI WGS metagenome assembly FWPU01 (sample SAMEA103939777, study PRJEB20133) | metagenome | reverse complement strand
CGGGTCCGTGAAGGCGCTCAAGAAAGGGGGCTGGGCTGGTCGTGGTTGACGGCAACTGGGTCGCGTTCTTGCGAGGGCGAAGTTTGCCAAGCGGGTTTACTGGGCTGGTCGTGGTTGACGGCAACTGGGTCGCGTTCCCTTTCCTGAAGTCAAGGCTGGCGCGGCTGTTCCTGGCCAGTCGTTCCATCGACCCAGCACGCGACGCGTATTGTTGAAGAAATTGTTTGAGAGGGTTGGACGTGGAGAGGCTTCTGCTCGGTATCTTCTACGTCGCGGTTGGTGCAAAGGAATTGAAGGAAACAAATTTGACGGAAGAAGAGAATATAATACTACTCGCTTGCGCGGCCCAGAGGGAAAAGCCTAAAAGGGCTTTCGCAGGCATTGTTTCATGCCGGGCAAAACAATCCACCCCCGCTCAAGACTGGCCAGGCTTTTGGAAGAAAAAATGTCTGCTTCAAGGATAAGGGAGGCCGCGGCGAGGGAGCTCGAGGAGCACGCGCAGCGCACGCCAACCGGTTCGCTGCTGAGGCAAGTCATTCTGGGGGGCCAGGACGGGCTCGTGAATGTGCTGGGCCTGGTGCTGGGCGTGGCTGGAGCAACGAGCAACGCGGGCCTCGTCATCGTGTCGGGGCTTGCGGGAACGTTTGCGGAAAGCATTTCCATGGCAGCTGTTGCTTATTCTTCTTCGCGCGCGATGCAGGACCACTACAGGAGCGAGGTGGAGAGGGAGAAGTGGGAGCTCGAGAACCTTCCAGAGGTCGAGAAAGAGGAGGTGCGGTTGATTTACATGAAGAAGGGCTTCAGGGGAAAAACCCTTGAGGACGTTGTCAAGAAAATCACTTCCAGAAAAGACACGTGGCTCGAGGCAATGATGGCCGACGAGCTGGGGCTCGGGGCGGAATTGAAGAAAATAAGCCCGCCAAGAGAGGCCGCGGTCGTCGGTTTTTCCTCGGTGGCCGGCTCGGTGATTCCGATTGTTCCGTTCCTGTTCCTGCCGGTGTGGTCCGGCGTGCTCGCGTCAGTCGCCATATCTGCAGTCATCCTCTTCATTGCCGGCATGGTGAAGGCGAGGCTGACTGTTGGAAAACCGCTGAAGAGCGGGGCTGAAATGGCGCTCGTGGGAATGGCTGCAGCAATCGCTGGATACGCGATAGGCACGCTGGTGGCTGGTCTCCTCGGCCTCCGGGCTCCACTGGTTTAATCACCGGCCCAGGCACTGGGCATACTTGTCCGGGTGGTGGCTCATGTGCTCGCGCCACTGCTGCGAGTCATATCCTGGAGGAACCGCGCAAATGTCCTCCGGATTCTCGGCTGCCACGAGGTTTTGGTAGTTCTGGGGCGTGTTCTGCAGGCCCTGGGGCGCGATGGCACTTGCCACGCTCCACAACAACACGACGACGCCGACGGCGAGGGCGGCGTAAAGAAAAAGATTTTCTGCACTCACTTTTTCTCACCTTGTAACCAACTTTTTTTCAAAATATTTTTCAGCATTTTTTCCTCCACGCCAGGCAGGCGGCTGCTGCCAGCGAAATTCCGCCGACAACGAGGAAGGGGACGAAGAACCCCGGGTCCTCGAAGAACATGAGCGGCATTCCCACTACGGTTATCCCGAATGCGGCGAGGAAGCCAATCGCCCACAGGCAGGCGGCGTGGCACGCTCCGCCGAGCGCGCCGGCTACGCCGATGCTGGTTGTTCCTAGTCCGAACGCTGCGAGGACGCTGGACCGGTTCGCCTGTTTTTGTTTTTTCTGTTTCGCCGCGTTTTTCATGCCGCGGTACAGAAAGACGACGCACGCGAGGGGGAGGAGGAGGAAAAGGAAAGCGTACTGGGGGCCGAGGAAGGCGACGGCGAGCATGAGGGCAACGACGGCGACTGCGACGAGCGCTGCGAGAACGAGCCAAGTTTTTGCCTCGCTGGAAAAATCAAACCCTGTTTTGTTCATTTTGTTCATCGCGAATCAGCGTTTCTTGCTCTTGATGTCTTTACACAGTTTTATGATTCCCAGGTAAACGAGTATGACCAGCCCGGCCAGCAGTAGGACGTACAGCGCGTTTACGAGGCCCCAGTACCACGAGGCGTACCACGGCGCTGTCCACGGAGCACCTGCTTGGAGCGCGGCTTGTCCCATCATGCCCGGCTGCATCATTCCCATCATCGGCATCATTCCGCCATAGCCCATCATTCCACCCATCACATCCATTCCATAGCCGGTTTCGTGCTCGCCGCAGTACATTGTTTTCGCCATGTTGGCGTGGAACAGTTTTTCTGCCTCAGAGCCCTCCTGGAGACCCATCATCCTGTGCATGAGTTCGTGGACTTCGCCGGCATGCATCTGGTTCATGTAGTATTCGCCGATGAGTTCCAGCTGGTCGTCCGACAAATTCCTGCACTCGGCTTTCGAGTCAATGAGTGCTTTTGCCTCGCTGATTTCCTGCGCGGTTATTGCCGCGGCCGGGTCTGATGAGAGGAGCAATACAGCGAAAACAAGGGTGATGGCGGGTAGGGACTTCTTCAATTTTCCACCTTTTTTTGATTTATTTTATTTCCTGGATTTTTTTCTTAGCGGAAGTGATGTGCCGGCTCGTCCCCTGCATGCGTATCGTGAACTCGTCGGCCATTTCCTCCTCCCTGCCGAGCTCTCTCCCGAACCCGCGGGCCGCGAGCGGGGAAAACATTTTCAGGAGCGCTGCCGAGAACTTGAACGCCGGCGAGCCCTCTTTTATGTGCGCCAGCTCGTGGAGGATGACGGCCTCCGCCTCTTTTTTTCCGAGGAGGTCAAGCATGCCCACTGAAACGATTATTGTCGGCGAGAGCGCGGAAAACGAGAACGCGGCCGGCTTGGCGTCGTCGAGCACGAAGAGCCTTGGCTTCCTCACTCCGAGTGCCTTTGCCTGGCGCTGCAGAAAGCCATACAGCGCGCCGCTGCGGACCTCGCGCGTTTTTTTTGATTTTGTGAAGATGAATGGGACGACCACGAATCCGGCTATTGTCGCCAGCGCCGCGGTTGACGGAACCGCGTATATTATTATGTTCAACAAGTTCATCTTGTCGCACGGCAGTATCATGTACTGGCACGTCATTTGTAACGCGAAGAACACGAACGGAAAGAAGAGGAACGCCAGGTGCGCGTAAGCGTACAGAAGGCGGTTGCGGTCGGTTGACTGCCCGGTTGACTGCCTGAGCTTCGAGAGCATGAAAACAGCTAGCCCGAATGATGCCAGTGTTATCGAGAGCTTTACCGGGTCGGAGAGAAAGGCGGTCACGCACGGAATGTGTTGGGTTATGAAGTCAAGCACGCACTCACTGTCCTTTTTTCTTGGAGAACCTCTCGTTGAAGTAACTCGCTGCAACCGGCCCGAATGTGGCGAGCAGCTTGTTCACGGCCGCGTCAATCACTGATTTCTTGAAGTCCTCTTCCGTGGCCGCCGGCGAGTAAATGTAGTGCATTCCTCCCTTTCCGGTTTCTATGCGCCTCTTGACAAGGCCCTTGTCGTGGAGCCTGTCGAGGATGACCGCGACGCTCGTGAGTGCCACCTTCTTCCCTATCTTCGAATGGACCTCGCGGACCTTCATGTCCCTAGTGCCGTTCCAGAGCACGCACATGACGCGTTCCTCGAGCGGGCTGAGCACCGCCCCCGCGGCACCCTTTCTTTTTCCTGTAACGAGCCTTGCGACTTCGATCACGGAAATCAACCCTCACATTCAACCTTGGTTCAGCCCCCACATCAACCTTTACAATAAGTGTAAAGCAAAGGTATTTAAATGTGTATGGTGCATAAAGATTTACAAAATTTGTAAAGCTTTTGGTGGGTTGAACATGAAGATGCTCATGGCATTGGTCGCGGCGGCAACAATACTGTTTTTGCTCGCCCAGCCGGTCAGCGCCTGCGACACGGGTTCCGGTAACGACAGCCACAGCCACGATTCAGGTTTTTGTCCAATGACGGCCGGAGCCGCCACAGGGTACGCGACTGCTGTTGATTTGGGCGCGTTGAACACGCTCCAGCTCCTCGCGGGCATCCAAATCGTTTTAACCCTTGCGCTCGCAATCATTGCATACGCCATTTATTCAGCCATGAAAAACAAGAAAGAAACCAGGAGGGGCTTTGGGAAATGAGTGAACACGAGAAGAAAGCAGTGAAAATCAGTGCAGCGGCCGTGATATATGCATTGGTCATCGCCACGGTAGCGGTGATGGCGCTCAACCAGTACATGATTTTCTCGATTGGTTCCGCCCTTGCGGCTGCTCCCAAAAAAACCAGTGGGACTGCCTCGACGGGGCCAGGAGGCCAGCTCTCGCTCGACGAGATAGTGAACACGATTATTCCAAAAGGCGTTCCGCCGATATACGGCTCTGAGCTCGGCGTCTCGTTCGACGACCCGGTTGGTTCACTGGACAAACTTGCTTCCCTTGATAACCAGGTTTCGTTGAGCGGCGAACAACTCCAGAGGTACACCTCGATAGCTTTGAAGATTTCGTGCGAGTACTGCTGCGGCGCGCCCGCGATAGTTGATTCCAGGGGCAACGCCGCGTGCGGGTGCGCGCACTCGGCAGCCATGCGCGGCCTGGGCAAGTATCTTGTGAACAAGCATGGTTCAGAATACACTGACGACCAAGTACTCGAGGAGCTTGGAAAGTGGAAGGCGCTGTTCTTCCCCAAGCAGGTCATCAACAAAGCGGTTTCGCTCCAGGCAGCAGGCGAGCCGGTGACAATAATCGGCGCGACTTCGAACCTCAAGAAAGTCAGCCCGGCCACTGGCGCGGCCGCTGCTGACGGGTTGAGCGGGCTGCCGGAAATGGTTGGTGGTTGTTAAAGTTGAGCGGGTGAATGAAATGGTTGGACCAAAGAAACCATGTTGCTGAAAAAAACAAAAAGGTGGTTTGAGATGGAGAAACAGACTCTTGTCGCGGCGCTTTTGGGAATCCTGCTCCTGGTTTCAGTTGTGCAGGCTTTCCAGCTCGCGAGCCTGAGCGAAAAAATAAGTGAGGTCCAGCTCTCGACCGCGTCCGCGCCCAGCACGCAGGGCTCGAGTGGGTCCGGAAGCGGCGGGGCAGTGAGCGTGCCGAGCAACCTCCAGAACCTGCCGAACATGGTCGGAGGGTGCTGAGGGCGCGCGGCCGGCGCGCATTTTTTATTTCCTGCCATGATTTTTTTTCCAGCCACGAGAGCACTGAAAGCAAACCGTGAGCCAGATGACTGAAGGAAAAAAACACGAACACGGGGAACCCGGGCGCGAGGAGCACGGGGAACAGGGACGTGAAAAGGGTTTTCTGGAGGAGGAAATCGTCCTCAAGATTCCCGATGTCCAGACTATTACTATAATACTCGCCGCGGGGCTCGTGGTAGTGGCGGCTGTAAGCCTGTGGCTGGTTTCAGGAATGTCTTCGGCCGTCCCCCAACCAAAGCCAGTTCCGGTCGTGGACGTGGCGAAGATACTTGACTTGTCGTGCAAGGACTGTTTTGACGTCGAGCCCATAATGCAGTCGGTGAGGAACTCTGGAGTGAAGATAGGCAAGGAAGAGGCCCTGGACTTTTCCTCGCCGCGCGCCAAGGAACTCATCGCAAAATACGGCATCGAAAAAATACCAACCATTATAGTCACTGGCGAGACCGCCAACGCGACCGCGCTCAAAACCGCTTTCGCCTCCTTCGGCGAGGAAAGGAATGGGGCTCTCGTCGTGACCAAGCAGACGCCCGTGTATATTGATGCGGGGACGGGCGAGGCGAAGGGAAGGATTTCATTGATTTACTTGAAGGACTCCGCGTGCGCGGACTGCGGCGATTATTCCGCCTCCATCCAGCAACTAAAGAGAATAGGTATGGTGATTTCAAATGAAAGCGCGATTGAATACGATTCGCCAGCTGGCAGGGCGCTGATTGAAAAATACAACATAACCAACGTGCCAACGCTAATTTTTTCAAAGGATGCTAAGGAGTATGGCGACTTCGAAAAAGTCTGGCCCCAGATCGGGTCAATCGAGTCAGACGGCACCCACGTCATCAGGACCCCGAACCCGCCGTACCGCGACCTCGCGAGCGGTGAGATAAAAGGCAGGGTTTCGTTGATAACGCTGGCTGACTCGGAGTGCGGAGAGTGCTACGACCCTTCAGTGCACAAAACTATTCTGACACAAATGGGCCTCAGGATAACAAACGAGTCAACCGCCGACATAAATTCGAGTGAAGGAAAGGCACTCATCGAAAAATACAACATAACAGCTGCGCCGACCGTCATTTTTTCCCCGGACGCGAAGGAATACGTTGTCCTCGCACAGATCTGGCCCCAGGTCGGTACCATTGAAAGCGACGGGTGGTTCGTGTTCAGGAACATGGCCGCGATGAGCGGCGCCGTGTACAGGGACCTGGCGAGCGGGGAAGTAGTGGGCGCGGCCGGCGCAACAGGCGCTAACGCGACTGGCAACGCAACGAACTCGACCTAAAGGACAGGGGATTGAATTGAGTGGAGCCAGACCAATTTTTTTCGCATTATTTTTTTCCATCGCGCTCGCGGCGCTGGCAGCTCAGGCAGCCGCGCTTTCCGTAACAATCTACCAGTCCGAGTCGTGCGGCCACTGCAGGCCCTACCTGGACAAGGCGGCGAACGCGCTGAAGGCGCTTGGCGCCAGCGTGGTCGAAAAGGAGATTGTCAATGTTCCAGAGAACCGGGCTGAGCTCGCGCGCCTCCAGGAGTCGTTCGGGGTCCCGCTCACGATGCAGGGCCACCTCGTCATAAACGTGGACGACAAATACTTGTTCGAGGGCCACGTGCCTGTCTGGCTCATCGAGGACTTTTTGAAAAACAGTGCCGCGAAGTATTCCCGGGTTGTTGTCACCCAGGACACGATGAGCGAGGACGCCCCAACATACCTGCTTCTTTCAGGCAGTGAAATAAAAGAGTGCTTGGCTGCGGACTCGATTGAAGCGTGCGATTCAGGAAAGGCGCTTAAGACAACGCCAGTCCAGCCAGCCGGAGGCGTGGCGGGCCGGGGCGGAGTGGGCTTGGTCGAGTGGCTCGTAGTCATCCTCATCGTCGCGGTTCCTGTAGTGCTCGTAATCAAGTACGGCCTGAAGAGCAAGGGGTGAGTCAAATGGACCTCTCCCTGGTCCCGCTCGTGGCAGTATCGGGTTTTTTGGACGGAATCCACCCGTGTGGTTTCGCGGTGCTTCTTTTCTTCATCGCTTTTCTCTTCACGCTTAAGCGCACGCGCCACCAGATATTCAGAATGGGCGCGATGTACATTTTTGGAGTGTTCCTCGCCTACTTCTTGATTGGCCTGGGAATCCTCAAGGCCCTCGCATTGTTTCCGGAACCGCATTTCATGGCAAGGGCCGGCGCGGTGCTCGTAATCATTCTGGGCCTTGTCAACGTGAAGGACTACTTCTTTTACGGAAAATGGTTTTCCCTCAAGGCCCCTGCGTTCATGACCGCAAGGGTCCAGGAAGTGGTTCACAAGGCAACGCTTCCGGCTGCTTTCGTGGCAGGGTTCCTCGTCGGTTTGTGCGCGTTCCCGTGCGCCGGCGGAATATACGTGGCCATACTGGGATTGATTGCGGCGAAAATGGCTTTCCTCGAGGGACTGGTGCTCCTCGTGCTTTACAACATAGCATTCGTCGGGCCGCTTATCATAATGCTTTTCCTCGCCTCGAGCAAAAGGGTGGTTGAAAGAATGGAGAAGTGGGAGGCCTCGGAGAAAAAAGCGGTGAAGTTGTTCAGCGGCCTTGTCATGATTGCGCTCGGGCTCTTCATCCTCTACGGCGGCGTGCTCGGGTGATTCCGTGGTCTGGAATTTCTTGAACAGGCTGCTGGGAGGCAACACACTATACTATCCGGGATGCCTCACGAAAACTGTTTCCAAAAAAGTTTTTGAAAACTATCAGAGGATTCTGAAAAAGGCCGGGGAGGACTTCATACTGCTTTCCGGCGAGGAGGCCTGCTGCGGTTCCCCGATAAAAAAAGCCGGGTACGAAGAAGAGTTCAAGCGCTTGGTGAAAAAAAACAAGAAAATCTTTCGAGAGTTCGGGGTGAAAAAAATCGTGACGGGCTGCCCCGCGTGCTTTCATTTCTTTTCAAAGGAGTACGGCTTGGACAAAGAGGGCATTGTGGTGGAGCACATGACCCAGTTCGTTGCCAGGGCGCTTGAAAAAGGAAAACTGGGGGCAAGGAGGGGTTTTGGGAAAAGAATTGTTTACCACGACCCGTGCCACCTTGGAAGGTATTTGGGAGTGTACGCCGAGCCGCGCAGGGCGCTGGAGGCGCTTGGATACGAGGTTGTCGAAATGCAGAGGAGCCGCGAGAACGCGTTGTGCTGCGGGGGCGGAGGGGGGTTGAAACAGAATTTCAAGGAACTGGCTGAAGCGGTTGCGCGGGCGCGGCTGGAGGAGGCTGCGCTCACTGGGGTGAAGATGGTTGTTTCTCCCTGTCCCATGTGTTTTGAGCACATGCATGAAAACCAGGGAAATGAAGTGAAGGTCGCAGAATTCTCTGAGGCGGTGCTGGATGCGGTTGAGTGAATTGAACGAGTTGAAGCGGGTTGTGGGGGAGGAAAACTTTTCCGACTCCGCGGAAGAGAAGCTGGCGTATGCGAGGGACTCCTCGCAGGAAGAGGGGGCGCTGGCTGGAGTGGTGTGGCCGGAAAACGTTGTTCAAGTGCAGCGCGTGGTCAAGTGGGCCGCGAGAAACCGGGTCTGCCTCGTGCCGCGCGGGGGCGGGACCGGAAGGTGCGGCGGGGCGGTGCCTTCCGAGAACAGCGTGGTTGTGTGCTTGAGCAGAATGAATTCAGTGAAGGTGAACGCGAAAGCAAGGGAATGCGTTTGCGGCGCCGGAGCGGTGTTGGACGAGGTGAACCGCTTGGCCGGAGTGAATGGATTGTGGTTTCCGGTGGTTCCCTCGAGCCACGGCGCGTGCATGGTGGGCGGAATGATTTCAACGAACGCAGCTGGCCTCAGGGCGGTGAGGTACGGAAAGACCGGGGACTGGGTGAGGGAAGTTGTTGCGGTTGACGGAAGGGGACGGGTGATGCGGAGAACGGGTGGCGGCGAATTCATTGGAACAGAGGGAGTGCTTGGAATCGTTGTCGAAGCGCGGTTGAAACTGGCTGAAAGGCCTGCCGAGGGCGGTGTCGAATTAATTGAAGTGGGCGATTACGGCGGACTGGTTGAAGAAATTGATTCGCTGAAAAAAAACAAGAACTTGTCTGCCCTCGAGTACTTGGACGAAAAAACTTCCTCGGCGCTTGGTTTCGGAAAAAAAATGCTTCTAATCGCCGAGTTCGAGGGCGGGGGCGTCACGGGCAGGGAGGCTGAGGAGGTTTGGAAGAAGCGGGAGGCGGCTTATCCCGTGCTCGCGCTCGACGGATATCCGGTCACTGAAGACCCTTTCATTCCACTCGGGGAGCTGCCTGTTTTTCTGGAGTGGTGCGAGAAAAATAGGGTCCCTGTTTTTGGCCACGCGGGCGTAAGCGTTTTCCACCCCAGGTTCAGAAAAGGACAGGGTGAATTGATTAGGGAAATGCATTCGCTGGTCAACGGGCTTGGAGGAACTCCTGCCGGAGAACACGGTTACGGGTTGTTGAAGAAAAAATTCCTGCCCATTGGTGAAAGAAGGCGGTTGAAGGGGTTGAAAAAGAAGTTTGACCCGAAGGGATTGCTGAATGCTGGGAAGGTGTTGTAAAATGCCGGACATCGAGGACTGCACTGACTGCGGGTTGTGCAACGCGCTCTGCCCAGTGCTCGCGGTGTCGGGCGACGTGGTGCTCGCGGTCTCGATCGGGGTCTTCGGGGATCGGTTCGCCAAGATCGCCGAGACCTACGGCGCCAAGGTCCGGCGGCTGCGCTTCGAGGATGGTTCGGCGGCGGACCCGGAGCGCATCGCCGCGGCGCTCGCCGAGGACCCCTCGATCGGCGCCGTGACGGTGACCCATAACGAAACGTCGACTGGTGTGACGAACGACCTCGCCGCCATCGCCAAGGTCGTCAAGGGCGCCGACAAGCTGATCTGGGTCGATGCCGTCTCCAGCTTGAC
>FWPU01010788.1_pt1 | contig 10031 bp, 10 predicted proteins | sample 2228361 | NCBI WGS metagenome assembly FWPU01 (sample SAMEA103939777, study PRJEB20133) | metagenome | reverse complement strand
ATTGCCGTGGACACCGGAGGTAAGGTTTACGTAACCGATGGGCTCCTGCACCGTTTACAAATCTTCGTTCCGGATACCAATTAGACAGCTACGAGGCTGGGATCATGTCAGGGAGGTGACTATCTATGGAAGAGGCTACCGCGGCACCGGTTTACGTGGGGCAAAGGGCATCCTTTACCCGTACTATAACTGACGCCGACCTGGTGACCTTTGCGGGGCTCAGCGGCGACTTCAATCCCCTTCACGTGGACGCCGAGTACGCCGCCAGTACCCGTTTCGGGCAGCGAATAGCCCACGGGCTGCTGACCGCCAGCCTGCTTTCAGGGCTGCTGGGCATGAGGCTACCCGGGCCCGGCAGCATTTACCTGGGACAAACCCTGCGGTTTCTAAAGCCGGTATGCATCGGCGACACTATCACTGCCACTGCCGAGGTTCTCTCATTCACTGAAGCTAAGGGCATCGTTACCCTCCGGACCGAGTGCCACAACCAGCGGGGAGAGAAGGTATTGGAGGGCGAGGCCACCATGATGGTGGGCGGAGCCGGACAAGGGAAGGGGGCATAGAGAACACAGGAGCATGGAACTGGCAAGGAAAGGTCGTAGCTCTACCGGCTGTTATATAGCCTTGCGGGGAGAGGTGGAAAGGAGGGGTTGGGGAAGCGGGAAACCTGACCTTGTTGATCTGCAATCAGATGGAGAGGGAAAATCTTGTTAGGGGGGATTTGAATGCGTAAAGGGAAAGGAATGGTGTTGTTATCCTTGCTCCTAGTTACCGTGGTGCTGGTGGCGGCTTGCACGGCTGGAAGCAAGGCACCGGATAAGGCCAAGCAGCCTATCAAGATCGGGGTAGCGACTTCCCGTTCTGGTCCCCTGGAGTATTATGGCACCATGGAGATCCGGGGCCTGGAACTGGGCATCGATTACGCTACCGGGGGGACGCGGGAGGTCCTGGGGCGCAAGATCGAGATCCTGGTGGAGGACGATACCGGTGACCCCGGGGTAGGGGTACAGAAGGCCCGTAAGCTCCTGGAGAGCGACCAGGTGGACATCCTGCAGGGAAGTGCTTCCAGCGGCGTGGCCCTCGCCATTCAGAAGCTGGCTCCCCAGTACAAGAAGGTTTTTGTGGTTGAACCGGCAGCCGCTGATAGCATTACCGGCCAGAACTTCAACCGTTATACTTTCCGCACCGGGTCCAATGTTTCCCAAGATGCCCTGGCGGGAGGAAAGTACGTGGCCCGGCAGCTTGGTAAGACCTTCGTGCACCTGGCCCCCGACTACGCCTGGGGGCGGGAGAGCGCCGCGGCGTGGAAGCGGGCCCTGGAAGGGGAGGGTGGCAAGGTTATTGCGGAGGAGTTTGCTCCCCTCAATACCACCGACTTTACCCCGTACCTGGAGAAGGTAGTGGCCGCCAGGCCAGAGGTGCTGGTGGTATCCTGGGCCGGGTCAGGGGCGGTCAAGCTCTTCGAGCAGATCCGGGAGCAGGGGCTATACAAGAAGATGAAGGTGACCACCGGCTTCGGCGATAGCCGGTCCTTGCAGGCCATGGGAGATACCGCGGTGGGGCTGGTAGGCGTGTCCAAGTATGCCTATACCCTGCCCAAGAACCAGGTTAACGACTGGCTGATCAAAACCCACCAGGAGAAGTACCAGGAGCCCCCGGACATATTCACCGCGGGCGGGTTCGCCGCCGGGGTGGCCATCGTGGAGGGCCTCAAGAAGGCCGGTTCCACCGAAGCCGAGGCATTGATCCAGGCCATGGAGGGCATGAGCTTTGAAACCCCCAAGGGCACCATGACCTTCCGCCGCGAGGACCACCAGGCCTTGCAACCCATGTACGTGGCCGAGATGGTCAAGGATGCCGCGGGTAAGCCGGTACTCAGGCTCCTGCAGGAGATGTCGGCGCAGGAGACGGCGCCCCCGGTGAACCTTCCGAAGTAAAAGGAGCAGTAAAAGCGGGGTAGGGTCTCATGGGCGAAGGCATGATGGGCAAGGAGGTCATCCTCGAAACCCAGGAGCTGACCAGGCATTTCGGGGGGCTGATCGCGGTAGACCGGTTGAGCCTGGAGGTACGGGCGGGTTGTTTCTTATCCATCATCGGCCCCAACGGTGCCGGGAAGACCACCCTCTTCAACCTCCTCACCGGCCTGCTGCAGCCTACCGGCGGCAAGATATGGTTGAAGGGGGCTGAGGTTACCCGTATGCCCCCCCACCAGCGATCGCGGTACGGGCTGGCCAGGTCCTTCCAAATCACCAACTTGTTCCCGGGGCTGAGCGTACGGGAGAACCTCCGGCTGGCCGCCCAGTCCCGGGGCCGGCATGGCTTCAACTGTTGGACCCCTGCCCGCTCTTTCCGTGCCTACGAGGAGCGGGCGCAGGAGGTGCTGGAAGAGGTCAACCTGGGGGGTAAAGGTGGACTGGTAGCCGCCAACCTGTCCCACGGGGACAAGCGGAAGCTGGAGATAGGGCTGGCTCTAGCCACCGATCCCGAGTTGCTCCTTCTAGACGAACCTACGGCGGGAATGTCCCTGGAAGAGGTCCCGGGGATACTGGAGGTGATCCGGCGCATTAAGGCGGCCAGAAGTTGCACGGTGGTCATGGTGGAGCACAAGATGGACGTGGTAATGAACCTGTCCGATAGCATCGCCGTTCTGCACCAGGGATCCCTGCTGGCCCGGGGCACCCCGGAGGAGATCGCTGCCAACCCCTTCGTCCAGTCCGTCTACCTGGGAGGTGACTGAGTCGGTGCTAGAGCTGGAAGGGGTGCATACCTTCATCAGCCAGTTCCACATCCTGCAAGGGGTTTCCCTGCAGGTCCCGCCGGGCCGTGTGACCGTCCTGCTGGGACGCAACGGCGCCGGGAAGTCTACTACCCTGCGTACCATTATGGCCTTGGCACCATGCCGGGCGGGTAGTATAACCTTCGAGGGAAAGCGGATAGACCGGCTAACCCCTTACGAGGTGGCTCGCCTGGGGATAGGCTATGTCCCCGAGGACCGGGGGGTGTTTACCGGCCTGACGGTGGAAGAGAACCTGCTTCTTGCCGCACGTGGCCCCCGCCGGACGTGGAGGGAGAGGCAGGACCGCCTCCTCGGCCTTTTCCCCGACCTGGCCCGAGCCTGGAGGCGGCGTGCGGGGACCCTCAGCGGGGGGCAGCAACAGATGCTGGCCATCGCCAGGGCCCTGGTTAACCCGAACCGCCTCTTGTTAATCGACGAACCGAGCAAGGGGCTGGCTCCGGTAGTAGTGCGGGTGGTGACGGAAGCCCTGGCCCGCCTCAAGGAAGAGGCTACCATCTTGTTAGTGGAGCAGAACCTGGCCATGGCTCAGGCGCTGGGGGACCGCTACGTGATCCTCGATGACGGGCGCACTGTGCACCACGGCCTGATGGCCGACCTGGTGGCCGACCGGTCTCTGCAGCGCAGCTACCTGGGAGTGAGGGAGGCGATAGCCCGATGAACCTCACCACCCTGGCGATTCTCGGCCTGCACGGGCTGGCCATGGGCATGCTTTACTTTCTGGTGGCCTCGGGCCTCTCCCTGATTTTCGGCCTCATGGGGGTGCTTAACTTTGCCCATGCCTCCCTGTTCGCCTGGGGCGCTTACCTGGGCCTGACCGCCTACCGGTATTTCAACAGCTTCCCCCTGGCCCTGGCGGCGGGGCTGCTGGCAGGCGCCCTCCTAGGCGCCTCGCTGGAGTACCTGGCGGTCAGAAGGTTGTACGGGCGTCACCTGTCACAAGTGCTGTTGACCCTGGGACTGCTGCTGGTGCTGGATGAACTGCTCAAGGTGGTTTACGGGCCGGCCATCCTCAGCTTTCCCAGGCCGGCTTATCTGGCGGGCACGGTACCGCTCCTGGAACGGAGTTTTCCCGTCTACCGGCTGTTTATGGCGGGGGCCGGATTGGTGGTCCTCGGCCTGGTGTACCTGATGCTCCGTTATACCCGCCTGGGGATGGTAATCCGGGCAGGAGTGGAGGACCGGTACCTGGTACAAGCCCTGGGTATTAATGTACGGCGGGTTTTCACCCTGGTTTTCGCCCTTGGCGGGGGCCTGGCCGGCCTGGGAGGAGTGGTGGCGGGTCCCTTCCTGGGGGTTTACCCGCAGATGGGGCTGGAGATGCAACTGGGAGCCTTCATCGTGGTGGTACTGGGGGGCATGGGGAGCTTTGCCGGCTCGGCGGCCGGGAGCCTGCTGGTGGGCCTTGCCCAGTCCTTCGGGGGCTACTTGTTCCCGGAAGGAGCGGCGGGCGTAAACGTGGCCCTGATGGCGTTGGTGCTCCTGCTCCGGCCGCAGGGGCTCTTCGGGGGGCGGGAAACGTGATGGCGCAGTCCTTTTCCGGGTGGAGGTTGGCGGCGGTGGCCGGCCTGCTGGCGATGGTCTTCTTTCCCTTACTGACCCCCTCGACCTATCTGGTAGCCCTGGCCATAGAGGTGTTCATCTTCTCCGTGTATGCCGTGAGCTATGACCTGCTCATGGGTTTCACGGGGCTGATTTCCTTCGGGCACGCCCTCTTCTTCGGAGCGGGCGCGTATACGGCGGGCATCTTGCTCGTTCGCACCGGCATTCCCCTGCCCGGGGTGATGGTCCTGGTGGTGGTGGTAAACGCCATGCTGGCCGCCGGGGTGGGGATCCTTTCCCTGCGGGTGCGCGGGGTGTATTTCGCCATGGTAACCCTGGCCTTCTCCGAGCTCTTCTACATCGTGGCCTACAAATGGACCTGGCTGACGGGAGGAAGCGATGGGCTTACGGGGATACGGGTGCCGGACTGGCTGATGAACCGCCTGACCTTTTACTACTTCGCCCTGCTCCTGGCAGGGGCCGTTTTCCTGCTGGCCCACCGCCTGGTCAACTCCCCGGCCGGGAAGGTTATGGTGGCTATCCGGGAAAACGAGACACGGGCAGCAGTGCTCGGGTATAACGTCTTCGCTTTCAAACTCCAGGCCATGGTAATTTCCGGGGCACTGGCAGCCCTGGCGGGGATGGCCTATGCCCTCTTTCTAGATTACGCCTACCCGGCGTTGCTGGGGATCGACACCACGGTGAACGCCCTGCTCATGACCCTCATCGGCGGGGCAGGCACCCTCTGGGGGGGCATCCTGGGGGCGGCGGTGGTCAGGTTGCTGGGCTTCTGGTTGAGCACCCTGTTTGACCGCTGGTTGCTGGTGTTCGGGCTGGTTTACGTGTTGATCGTGATGTTCCTGCCGTCGGGGTTATTTGGGTGGCTCAAGTTCCGGCTAGTCCGGACAGATATTCTACTGCGGGAAGGTGATAAAAGGTGTTCGGGGTAGGTTACTGGCTAAGCAAGCGGGCCCGGTTGCACCCCAAACGGGTGGCACTGGTAGGACCGGAACGGCGGTGGACCTACCGGGAGCTGGATGAGAGGGTTAGTCGCCTGGCCCGTGGCCTGGCAGAACGCCTGGGGGTGGGCCCAGGGGAACGCCTGGCCATCCTCAGCCTTAACTGCCCGGAATACGTGGAAGTGCTGCTGGCCACGGCCAGGCTAGGGGCCATGCTGGTACCCTTGAACTTCCGGCTGACCGTCCCCGAGCTCTCTTACCAGTTAGAGGACAGCGGAGCGCGCTGGCTGGTGGTGGGGATCGAGCAACGAGGGCTGGCAGGCGAGCTGCAGGGTGGGCTGGAGGGCTGCATTGCCCTGGGTGGGGAAAGTGATCTCTTGCCGGCCGAAGACGGTTTAATACCTTACCGGGAACTGCTGGCGGGGGAGCCGGGAGCGGGGGACAGCCCCGAAAACCTGGTAGATCAGGGGCCGGTAGACTTCAACACGCCTTTCATTATCTGTTATACCTCCGGCACCACGGGAAAACCCAAGGGGGCGGTGCTGACCCATGGGAACCTGTTCTGGAACGCCTTGAATGACGTTATGGCCATCGATCTTACCTCCCGCGACGTAACCCTGACCCTCCTGCCACTGTTTCACGTGGGGGGTATAGGGCTATTCACCTTGCCTACGCTCCTGGTGGGAGGAACGGTGGTGCTGCCTCGCCGCTTTGACCCGCAGCAGGCCCTTGATCTTATCGCCCGAGAGAGGGTAACGGTGGTTTTTGGAGTGCCCACTATTCACCAGGGGTTCCTCGAAGCCCCGGGGTGGATGCAGGCGGATCTATCCTCGGTGCGCATGTTTTACAGCGGCGGGGCTACTTGCCCCATTGAGGTGATCGAGGCCTTTCACCGGCGGGGGGTACCCTTTGGCCAGGGATACGGCCTCACCGAGACCTCCCCTACCGTTTACATGCTTGACCGGGACGATTTCCAGCGCAAGGCGGGATCCAAAGGGTGCGGAGGTGCCGCCGGGCCAGGTGGGGGAGATCGTGGTGCGGGGCCCCAATGTCTTCCGTGAATACTGGAACCTTCCCGAGGCTACCGCGCAGAGCATAAGGGATGGCTGGTTTCATACCGGCGATCTGGGACGGCGGGACGAGGAAGGTTATGTATATATCGTGGGCCGTAGCAAAGACATGATCATTTCCGGGGGTGAAAATATATACCCCCTGGAAGTAGAACAGGTGTTGCAGGGCCACCCCGCGGTGGCCGAGGTGGCAGTGTTCGGGGTTCCCGACCCGCGGTGGGGGGAGGTGCCTCGGGCGGCGGTGGTGCTGCGGCCAGGACAGAAGGTATCCAGGGAGGAACTGCTAGCTTACTGCGAGGGGAAGCTGGCCCGCTATAAGATCCCCAAGGAGGTGGTATTCCTCCCCGAGTTACCGCGTAGTGCCTCGGGTAAAGTTTTGAAACGGGAACTGGCCAGACCCAGCTGATGACTCAATACAGAGGCAGGTGACGATTAACGTGAGTTACTTTCCACCCAGGGACCATGGGGCCGTTTCCGTGGGCATGGTGGATATAAGCGTTTATATTCCCGAAGGCTTCATGTCCAGCCAGGATATAGCTATGGCTACCGGCATACCGGTTGAGGTCATCGAAAAAAAGTTCGGCCTGAAAGGGAAACACCTTGCGGCTTCGGACGAGCATGTATCCGACCTGGCGGTAAGGGCCGCCCGCCCCCTGATGAAGAAGGTACCCCCGGAAGAGATAGACGTGGTCATCTATTTCGGCAGCCCACTCAAGGATTACCAGGTCTGGCTGTGTGCCCCCAAGATCCAGCACGAACTCGGGGCGATTAACGCGTACTCTTTCGAGTTATGCGGGGTTAGCGCCGGTTTTCCCCTCGCCCTCAAGGCGGCCCGGGATATGCTGGTGGCTGATGATGAGATAAATAATATCCTGCTGGTGGGGGCATCCACGGAGTCCCGGCTGATCGACTACGGCAATCACCGGTCCCGCTTCATGTTTAACTTCGGCGACGGGGCGGCAGCGGCCCTCTTGCGTCGGGGGCACCATGCCAACCGGGTGCTGGGATTTGCTGCTCTAACTGATGGGTCATTTCACCATTGCGTCATGGTGCCGGCCGGGGGTACTGTCTACCCCCCCAGCCGGGAGACGGTGGAGCGGAAAATGCACTTCATCGATGTTCCCGACCCCCGGGACATGAAAGCCCGCCTGGATCCCGTCTCATTGCCCAACTTCATACGGGTAGTGCGGGGAGCCCTGGAGAGAAGCGGCCGTTGTCTGGAAGACCTCGACTTCCTGGCCCCCCTGCATACCAAGCGCTCCATGTTCGAGGCTCTCCTGTCCGCCCTGGGTCTACAGGAGAACCAGTCTTTCTACCTGGACGAGTACGGTCACATGTCGGCCATCGATCCCCTGGTAGCCCTGTATGAAGGTCAACGACACGGGCTCCTTAGGGATGGGGACCTGGCGGTAGCGGTTAGCGTGGGAACGGGGTATACCTGGTCGGCGGTGGCCCTGCAGTGGGGCCAGGGTTGAGGGGGGAAGACCGGCGTGCCCGTGGCCAGTGTGGACGGATTGGAGGTATACTACGAATTGCATGGTAGGGGGGAACCCCTGGTGCTAGTGGAGGGCCTGGGGTATTCCCGCTGGATGTGGTTCAAGCAGTTACCGGCTTTTTCCCGGCATTTCCTGACGCTCGTCTACGATAACCGGGGGGTGGGCCGTACGGCGAAGCCGGACCACCCGTATACCATTCGCATGATGGCTGACGACCTGGCCGGCCTTATGAGGGAACTGGACCTGGGGCGAGCCCATGTCCTGGGGGTTTCCATGGGGGGGTTCATCGCTCAGGAACTGGCCATTAATTACCCGGAGATGGTGAAAGGGCTGGTGCTGGCCTGTACCTCTTTTGGGGGGAGTCACAGCCTGCCCATGCCGGAACAGACCCTCAGGGACATCACTGAAGTGGAGGGCCTCAGCCGGGAGGAGGTCATCCGCCGGGGACTGGCCATTGGCCTGACCGATGGCTATCTGGAGAGAAAAAGGAAAGAGTTCGATCGAATGGTGAGCTGGCGCCTGGCAGAGCCCGTACCTAGATACGCCTGGCTCCGGCAGTTCGAGGCCTGCCTGGCCTTCGACGCCTCCGGGCGCGCAGGGACTATCCGGGCCCCTACTTTAGTAGTCACCGGCGACCTGGACCGGGTCATACCGGCGGAGAATTCGTACCTCCTGGCGGAGACCATCCCCGGTGCCCGCCTGGCCGTGGTCCGGGGAGCGGGACACTTGTTCTTTATTGAACGGGCGGCGGAGTTTAACCGTCTGGTCAAGGATTTCCTGAAGAGGATTGTTTGCTAAAGGCATTGGGAGGGGAGGGTTAGTAGACGACCAAGTGCATATCGTAGTTAAGACGGCATCCCCGAGACCAGCCGGACGCAACGCATAAAAGGGCAGTACATGGGTGGGCGGCCTGGTGTACGCCTCGCCCATCGCGATCATCATGTCCACTTAGGACCGCTTCCTGAACATCGTCGTCGTAGCTGTCATCCACGACCCGAACAAGATCTGGAAGCTACCCCACGGCATCGTAAACGCCGGCTTGGCCCTGATGTTGGCGGTGGCGGTGTTCATCCTGGTATCCCTGGCCACCCCGGCGAAGCCGTTAGACCGCGAGGTGGAGGCGGTGTTAGGGGCTTACGGTATGGGGCCCTTCGCTACCGGGCTTTGCCAGGTGCCGGCCGCATGCTGGAAGTAACCTTAGCCAAAAATCAGACGAGTAATAATAAGATGAAGTTGGTTGAAGGATAGGGTCCCTATCGCCACGGGGGAGGCACGGGGCATCCGATGGGAAAAGCTGCTCTTCGCGCGCTAGGGGGTACGGATGGCAGTGGTTCCGGAAGTCGGCCCGGAACCTGCTTAGACTTTGTACCAGGGCCACGCACGAGGAATTCAGGTGATAGATATTGAAATATACGAAAGTCGAAAGCTGAAGGGGGCCAGAGAAATGGACGGGGAGAAGGCGGTTATTGTATCCGCAGTACGTACGGCCATCGGGACCTTCGGCGGCACGCTGAGTGCCGTTCCGGCGGTAGAGCTGGGGGCGGTGGTGATCCGGGAGGCCCTAAGACGGGCCGGGTTGGAGCCGTCCCGGGTGGACGAGGTAATTATGGGGAACGTCCTGCAGGCCGGGCTGGGGCAGAACCCGGCCCGCCAGGCGGCCATACGCGCCGGCCTTCCCCACGAAGTTCCCGCCCACACCGTGAACAAGGTGTGCGGGTCGGGCCTGAAGGCGGTGGCCCTGGCCGCCCAGGCGGTCGCCTGCGGGGACGCGGAGGTGGTGGTGGCCGGGGGGATGGAGAACATGAGCCTGGCCCCTTATTTGCTGGAGAAGGCCAGGAATGGTTACCGCATGGGCCACGCCGAGATGGTGGATAGCATGATCCGGGACGGCCTGTGGTGTGCCTTTGCCGGCGTGCACATGGGTATTACCGCGGAGAACGTGGCCGAGAGATACGGTATAACCAGGGAAGAGCAGGACGCCTTCGCCGCCGCCAGCCAGCAAAAGGCCGAGCAGGCCATAACCGGCGGGAGGTTCGACGACGAAATTGTTCCCGTCACAATTCCCCAGCGCAAGGGCGATCCCCTGGTCTTTAACCGGGACGAGCACCCGCGCTCCGGCACCACGGTGGAGAAGCTGGCTGCCCTGAAGCCGGCCTTCAAGGCGGGAGGC
>FWPU01013739.1_pt1 | contig 10035 bp, 6 predicted proteins | sample 2228361 | NCBI WGS metagenome assembly FWPU01 (sample SAMEA103939777, study PRJEB20133) | metagenome | reverse complement strand
ATATAGATCAGAGGCTCGATCAACGCTGGATTCTCGTATTCCCACAGGCCTTCGAGCGCGGCACTGCGCACTTCCTCATCTTCGTCGCCCAGCGCCAACAGGAAGATGGCGAATAGGGCGGCGAAGTTGGCTATGGCAAAGGGCAGCCGGGCGCTGGCCTCATTGAGCTGGTCCGTCAGGGAGTAGATGGCCGTGGGCACCAGGATTTCCGCCGGCCCCTTCTTGTGGGTGAGCAGGGCCTCGGTGTAGCCCTGGATGTTCTGGGCGGCGATGAGTACCGCCCGGGCTTCGTCCCCCTGGAACTCGGAGTAGGAGAGGTTGGGGAAGCGGAAGAAGCCGGCCACCAGGGCCAGGGAGAGCAGCCCCGCCACCAGCCAGCGGCGGTCCACGTCCCCTGTCTGGGTCACGCCTGGTACGCCGGGGGCACTTTGGGGGAGGGTACGCCCCTGGCGCAAGATGAGGAGGGCCAGGATTGCGTTGAACAGGTCGAAGGCGGCCAGGGTCTGCCAGCGGTGGAGGGGGCCAGGCCAGTAGCTCAGGAGCAGCAGCACCACCACCATCAAGGCATAGCCGGCGCCCAACCCATAGAGGAGCCGCTCCCATAGCTCTGGCTGGCGTTCTGCCTCGTCTCCCAGCAGCCACTCCACCAGGAGCATCCCCGGCGTCAGCCCGGTGATGATCAGTGCGGCCCCCGCCCGCCAGATGAGGGGCAGGTCCATCATTACCCCCCCATGGGCCAGCACAGCCAGGGCCAGGAGCGGCACGAGATAGAAGCGCTGTGTCAATATCTGTCGCATCATGTCAAATCCCGAGTATAGCACGGGGCACTCCGTTCGGCCTAACGGATGAAGAGTTGGCCGACAGAGAACTGCGCAGCCGGTTCATACCCTCGGGATTGGGCGTACTCCAGCAGGGGCGTTTCCAGCTCTCCCTCCTGGGTGACGAGGATGGCCACAGGTGGGTCGCTGTCTAAAAGTTGGTGCAAGGTGGAGGGGGAAGTGGCCACATAGCGTTCTCGCTCTGCCGGGCTCAGGAGATCTCCAATGCGGTAGACGAAGGAGCCGGTGGCCAGCTGTGGGTAGATGCCCAAACCGGCCTCGATGGCATAGACCGGCGACAGGGTGGCCACCTTGGGCGCGACTTCCCCACCCAGGAGGCCCGCCTGTTCCAGGTGGCCGCGGATGGCGTGGGCGATGTGGTGGGCTGCCACGCCGGACCAGGGCTCGTCTGGATCCAGGGCGTTTTGGAGCGCACCGGCGTGCCGGGGCAGGATAATGAGGACTGAAATGGCTGCCACCACCAGGGCCAGACGACGCAGGGCCTCCTGCTGGGGAGCGGACAGCTGACCCTGCAGCGCGGCCAGGGTCAGCAGCAGGAAGGGCACAGGCATGGCGAAATATTGGGGAAACAAGGGGCTGGGTGTGAACGCGGTCAACGCTGCGGTGATGGCCATCAGCCCGGCCACGGCCACAGGGGGAGCCAGGCGAGCTTCGTCCTGGGACGTCTCCTGCCAGCGATCCAGCAAAAACCAGCCCGCCAGGGCCAGCCACAGCACCAGGGGCAGCACGTTGGAGTTGGCCAGCACGTCCCGGGCAATGCCCAATTTCCCCCACAGGGAGGTGTCCTCCAGAAAGCCGCTCTGCACCCGCCAGAGGGTGTTGGCGGTGTGGTAGCCCAGGTTATTGAACAGGAAGCGATCTGGATCCCGCAGGAGGTAGTACCACACAGGCCCCAGCCCGATCGCCAGACCCCCTGCCAGGGGAAGCACGCCCCGTCGCAGCCGCGTCCACCCATCCACCTGCCGTGGGTAGAGGAGGGCCACCAGGCCACAGGGGGCAACCAGCGAGGCGTAGTAGAGCTTTCCCCCGATGGCGCCGCCCAGGGCCACACCGGCCAGAAAGAGGCGTCCGCCCCGGACGGCACCGCGGCAGTAGGCCCCTGCCATGAGCAGCCCGCCCAGCAGGCTCAGGGCCATGGGCAGGGTGTAGTTGGAGGCCTCCATGGTGGCCCGGGTGATGTAATAGTTGGACAAGAAGACCACCACCACAGTCAGGCTGAAGCGGGGATCCCGACTCCAGCGCCGGGCGGCCATGTACAGCAGCAGAGCGGTGAGTCCGGTCCAGGTGTAGTTGATCAACTTGGCGGTCAGCAGGAAATATCCACCGGTCAGGCGAAAGAGGGGGGCATACAACAGGGGCACATAGGGCATCTGGACGAAGGCGAAGTCCTGGTACAGTCGCTTCCCCTGGGCGACCAGATAGCCGGCGGTCACGTACATCTGTTCGTTGTGGCTGTAGTTGTAGACGGTCTGCCCAAAGAGTCCCACGGCCAGCCCCACCGCCACCAGAGCCACGGCTATGGTCCCACCCTTTCGCCTGATCCAGGTCATCCAGACACTCCTGTCCCCTCGGTGAGCGGCGTCACCCTGTACCAGCGTCGCTGTAGAAACTACAGATTACCGCAGATAACGCCGGAGGAAAATCTCACGATCCCTTTGCTTTCGTTTTCATCCACCGATAGCGCGTTTTTTGCACTTTAGGGACAGCGGACGAGCACGGAGGCCCACCCCTACGGGAACGGGCACCAGGTCGTAGGTGGCAGGGGCGAATAATTATTCGGCCCTGCATATAGCGCAGCCGTCGCCGCCCCTTCACCCGCCGGGATGTGGCACCATCGGGCGGGCCCCCGTGCCCGCCCCTACCGCAAACCAGCGGCCTTTCGCGGCGGGCGACGGCGGGCGGGTCTCCGGCCCGCCGGGGGAGGCTGGGAAATCTGTGGCTTCTACAGTGAACCCATCGGTCATTTGTGGGTCGAATCCAATGTGGGGGAAGTCATCCCACGGACAGGGACAGGGGCGCCGGGGTGGCCTCGGTCGCGTCCCCCTCGTTGACGACACGGCGCAGGATGCGGCGCAACGTGGCCACTTCTTCAGACGTCAACCCGGCCAGGGGCTGGGCGCCGTCTCCCTGGAGGATGGCCTGGCCCAACCGGCTGCGGGCCAGCATCCGCAGATCCTCCTCCAGGGGATCGGTGAGGCGATGGTCCTCGACGACGCGGCCGTCCTTCATGCGGACGATGCGCTGGGTGGCCTGGGCCACCCGGCGATCGTGGGTGACGATCACCACCGTGGCGCCCTGGCTCCGGTTCAGCTGGGCCAACAGGGCCAGGAGCTCCTCGCCGCTCTGGCTGTCCAGGGAGCCGGTGGGCTCGTCGGCCAGGATCAGGGCGGGCTCGTTGGCCAGGGCTCGGGCAATGGCGACGCGCTGGCGTTGCCCGCCGGAGAGCTGGTTGGGCAGGTGGTCAGCCCGATCGGCCAGTCCCACCAGCTCTAGCAGATGCATGGCCCGTTGGGACCGCTCTCGGGCGCTGGCCACGTGGCCCACCATGGGCACCTCCACATTCTCCCGCGCGTTGAGGGTGGGCAGCAGGTTGTGGAGCTGGAAGACGAAGCCCACCGTCCGGGCGCGGAAGGTATCCCCATTCTTCAGGCGTGCCAGGTTTTCGCCCGCCACCCAGACTTCTCCCTCGCTGGGCTGATCCAGGGCGCCCAGCATGTTGAGCAGGGTGCTCTTGCCACAGCCGCTAGGCCCCATCACCGCCAGCAGCTCACCCCGTTCCACGGTCAGGTTGACGTCGTCCAGGGCACGAACCGCGGTCTCGCCGCTGCCGTAGATCTTGCTCAGATGTCGGGTCTCGATTAACCGTTCTGTCATGGCGTACTCGGCAGGCCAGGTTACTGGCCTGTGTAAATATTGACGAACGCCGTCATGCCCCAGCGCAGGCTGGGGTCCAGCCCGGCCACATCCACCAAGAGCCGATAGTTGGTGCTTCCCTGTTCGGTGGTGCTGACGGGCGCAATCCAGGTGATGGTGCCGGTGAAGATCTGGTCCGGCAGGGCATCGAAGGTGATCTCCACAGGCATGCCCACTTCCACCTTGACCACGTCCGTTTCCCGCAGGTCGGTGGTGACCACGTGCATGGTGCGGGTATCGCCCAAGAGGACCAGGGGCTGGCCGGGCATGCCGGGCTCGCCCACCCGCACGTTGATCTGACCCACCTGGCCGGCAAAGGGGGCCACGATTTGGCTCTGGCGCAGCCGGGCCCGGGCACTGTTCACTGCAGCCTGGGCCGACTGTACCCGGGCTGCGGCCATGGCGATGTCCTCGGGTGTGGCGCCGGCCAGTAGCTTTTCCAGGGCCGCTTCGGCGCTGGCCTGGCTGGCCAGGGCCGCTTTGACGTTGGCCTCGGCGCCCGGGATGCGGCTCTGGGCGATCTTGACCTGGGCCTCCGCTGCCTGGATGTTGGCCTGGGCCACGGCCAGCTGTTGGGGCGTGGGCCCTTGCTCGGTGAGGGCGGCTTTGGCCCTGGCCGCTTCCAGGGCTGCCGTGACCTGGGCCAGGGTTATGGACTCCGGCCGGGCGGCGATGTTGGGGTCGCCCCGCACCAGGTTGTAGGCCGCCTGGGCCTGGATGACCGCCGCTTCGGCCACGGCCACTTCCGCCCGGGCCACCTGCAGCTCCGCCGGGGTGGGATGGCTGGCCATCTCTTCATACTGGCGGCGTGCCACCTCGACGGCCGTCTCGGCCGCCTCGATGGCGGCCTGGGTCTCCAGCATCTGTCCGGCCGCCTGGGCGACGCTGGCTTTGGCTGCATCCACCCCGGCCTGGGCAGCCGCGATCTCCGCGGGGGTCGCCCCGGCCCGGAGTTTGTCCAGCGCGACCTGGGCCTCCGCCAGGGCTGCCTCCGTCTCCTGGAGCTGACCCTCCAGCACCGCCGTGTCCAGCTCCAGGAGCACATCGCCGGCTTCCACCCAATCCCCCTCCTGGACGTGAATGGCCTCCACAATGCCCTGGTTGACGGAACTGAGCTCGGACCAGCGGATCGGCTCCAGCTTGCCCGAAGCCCAGATGACGCTTTCCAGCTCGGCGGCCTGGGCATCCTGGGTTTCGGCTGCCTGTTGTTGGGCCAGCTGTTGCGCCTGATAGCGCCGATAGCCCAGCCAGCCGCCCACGGCCACGATCAGAATGACAGCGATGAGGATCCAGCGTTTCATAGCACACCTCGCACCGCGCGGTCTGGTGGTCCTGGAACGGGCTGCCGGTTACTCATAGCGCAACGCCTCCACCGGCTGAAGCCGGCTGGCCCGCCAGGCCGGGTAAAAGCCGCCAATGACACCCAGCGCCAGGGCCACGACAATCGCCACCGCGAAGGTCTGCAGGGACCAGGCCGCTTCGACGAACTGGCTGGCCACCGGGATCACGCTGATGCCGGTCAACAGGACCACGCCCAGGATCGATCCCAGGATGGCAGCCAGCCCACAGAGATAGACGCTCTCCTGCAAGATCTGGAGCAGGATGCGCCTTTGGGACCAGCCCACGGCCCGCAGGGTGCCGATCTCCCGGGTTCGTTCGTAGATGGACATGATCATGGTGTTGGCCACCACAATGCCGCCCACGATCAGGGCCAGGAAACGGATGGCCGCGGTCATGGCCTGGGTGTTCTGGATGTCGTTGGTGTTCTGGGCAAATTCGCTGCTCAGGCTGGCCCGTACCTCCGGGAAGCGACGGTTGATGGCCTCTGCTACGGCCCGCGCCTGGGGCGGATCGCGGACGTCCACAAAGATGAAGCTGACGGCCCGGGGGCGCCCCAGGAGCCGTTGCGCCTCCCGCAAGGCCAGGATGCCGCCCCCATCCTCGTAGGCGACGCCGGTCTCGTAGATGCCCACGATCCGGTACCGGTTGTTGTAGAGGGTGATGGTATCCCCCACGCCCAGCTTGTAGGTCTCAGCAGCGATTTTGCCCAGCACGATTTCATTGGGGCGCTGCATGTAGCGCCCTTCCAACAGCCTGTAGTGCCGAATGGCCGGCGTGTTGGGATCCAGCCCGCCGAAGATGAAGAGGGGCAGATCCGGGGTGCTGACCACGCCCAGGACATAGGGGCTGGCCGACTTCACCTGGGGCATGGCGCGGATGAGGTTCACCAGCCGTTCGTCCAGACTGCTCAGGCTCATGTCGGCCACGTCCCGCTGCATCACGGTGATGCTGCCGGTGCCGCCGCTGCCGGCCAGGCCGTTGAGCTGCTGAATGATGCCGTCGATCAGGCCGCCCAACATGACCAGGGTGGCCACGCCGATGCCGATGCCGGCGGTGGAGATGAGGGTGCGGGTGCGCCGGCGCCAAAGGTTGCGGAAGCTCTGGTCGCCGATGCGGGCCAGGAAGCCGGTGCTGGCCGTGGCACCGCCCCCCTCGTACCGCAGGGCCTCTACCGGCCGCAGGTTGGCTGCCGTCCATGCCGGATAGGCGCCGCCCACCAGGCCCAGCCCCAGGGCCGTGGCCAGCCCCTGGCCGATGATGCCGGGCGAGATGCTGCCCTCCAGGAAGGCGCCGGCGCCGGGAATGCGGCCGGCCAGCCAGGCCAGCAGCACGCCCAGCCCCACGCCGATGGCGCCGCCCGCCAGGCTCAAGACTACCGCTTCGCCCAGGATGAGCTGCACGATGCGTGTCCGGGACCATCCTACGGCCCGGAGGGTGCCGATCTCTCGAGTGCGCTCCAGCACGCTCATGACCATGGCGCTCATCATGCCCAGGCCGCCGATGAGGATGGCGATGCCCGCGATGCCCCAGGCCAGCCCCTGCAGGGAGGCGGTCCACTGTTCGCTGCCCTCGTAATCGCTGGCCTTGCTCACCACGATGTTGCGGTCCAGTTTTTCGATGCGCTGGCGCACCAGCTCGATGTCGACGCCCCGGCGCACCCCCACCTGGAAGAGGCTCACCTGGCGTTGCTTCTGCGCGATCTCCTGGGCATCGCCCAGGGCCACCACCCCGCCCGATTCCTCCATGCCCTGGCCGGTCTCATAGATGCCCACAATGCGATAGGGGACGCCGTTGATGCGCAGGGTGTCCCCTACCTGTTTTTTCAGGGCATCCGCCGCGCGCCGGCCGATGGCAATCTCCTTAGCGGCCATCACCGGCTTCCCTTCCACAATGCGGTAGTGTTGCATGGCCACACTGTTGGGCTCGTAGCCGAAGATCAGGAAGTAGGGCACATCCCCCATCGCGATCCAGGTGAAGACGCCCGGGTCCACGTTGGTGACATCCGGGATGGCGGCGATGCGCCGGCCCAGGGCTTCGTCCAGGTTGCTGAAGACCACGTCGTAGGCATTGGCCTGGGTCACCAACAGGTCGTTGCTAAGCCCCAGGGCATTGCCGTAGTTGATGGCGATGCCCCGGGCCATGGCGCCCAGGGCCACCACTGCCGCCACGCCGATGGCGATGCCCAGTACAGTCAACAGACTCCGGGTCCCTCGACGCCACAGATTCCTGAGTCCCATGGCTGTATCCGCCTGTTTGGTTCACAACCGCGACTTAAAACATGGGCGCCCTCAAGAAGACAGGGCCGCCGTCGAAGGTGGGGCGGTATCCGCCGATGTCGCCCGAAAAGCCCGTTCCAGCAGGGTGAGGGCATGGTGGGCCATGGTGGGCAGGTCGATCTGCTCCGGGTCGATCATCCACAGGAGGATGAGCCCCTCGAACTGGGCCATGAAGGCCAGGGCCGCAGCCTGGGCAGACAGGTCGCCAAATTCGCCTCGCTCCATGCCTTGCCGGATCAGGGCTTCCAGCGCCTCCCGGTACTGGCGGAGGTAACCCCGCAGCTCCTGCCGGACCGGTTCCTGGAAGAGGGCCGCGGCATAGAAACTGACCGACAGGGCCTGCTGGTCCGCCAGCCGCCTGATGTCGTCCAGGGCGTAGTCCAGGAGCCGACGCAGGCGCTCCATCACCGGCTCCCCATCCCCCTGTACGGCTGCCAGGCGGGCCAGGTCCTGCTGGAAGAGCTGGCCCAGGATGGCCAGGATCATCTCCTCCTTACTCTTGAAGTGCCAGTAGACGCCGCCCTTGCTCAGGCCGGCTTCCGCAGCAATGTCATCCATACTGGTCTGGTCGAAGCCCTTGCGGGCGAAGACGGCCATGGCTGCGGCCAGGATCTGCTCCCGGCGAGTTCCCCTCTCCTCCATCTGGCTCATGGTCTCCCCCTCTCCCCTGCTGGATCAGACAGATGGATCAAACGGCGCGCGTGATGCCGCGCGCCGGCGGTCGCCCTGGACTGACCGACCGGTCGGTACGGTCGTATGGATTATACCACAAAGGAGACAAAACCGGTCGCCTGTCTCCCGGCAGAACCGGCAGGCGGCCAGGGTGGGGCCTGGTGAGGGAGATGGCCACTCAGCCGGGGTGGACCGTCTCCGGCAGGGCTGCCGGCTGGCCACAGTGGCTGCAGAAGCGGTGGCTGGCTTCCAGGGGCTGGCCGCAGTGGGTGCAGTAGCGGGTGGAAGGGGGAGGCGGGGATGAAGCCGGTGTGTCGCCGTCGGCTCGGGTTCGGCGCAGGCGGGCGATCTCAGCCTCCAGGCGTTCGTCCAGGCTGGCCACCTGGGGCGCTTCGTGTTCGATCTGTTGGATCAGGCGGATGGCCTGGCGGCGCAGTTCCTGGTTGAAACGGTGGAAGTCTTCCTCGCTGACCTTGCCCACCTGGTAGTCGAACTCCAGGTCTTTGATGGCCTGCAGGACTGCATCCTTGCGGCCCAGCAGTTCGGTCAGCCGATCGTTTTCCAGCAGCATGGGCGGAGGCTCCCGGCGGAGGAGGGGCCAGAGGACAAAGGCCAGTGCCGTAGCAGAGAGCAGGATGGCCACGAGCAGGGTGAGCCAGGGCATGACGCCTCCTATGCCCCGACGCCCACATGGGTGCTGGCCTGGGCCGCTTCAACCCGGCGACGGGCGGGATGGGGCCAGATGGCGATGAGGGTGCCCAGGATCAGTACCCCGCCGCCAATCCACATCCAGATGGTCAAGGGGTTCACGTAGATGCTGAAGGTGGCCGTGGTACCGCCGGCCTCCCAGCCATTCAACACCACGTAGACATCCTCCAGCGGCGACATGTAGAGGCCCACTTCACTGGTGGGCATCTCGGGATTCTTGTCGTAGATGTTGCGGCGAGGCAGGATGGAGCCCAGCAGTTTGCCGTTCTGCTGGCGGAAGACCATCAACCGGGCGCCGTACTCGGTCAGGTTGGAGTACCGCCGCTGCTCCATGCCGCTGTAGACCAGCTCATAGCCCCCCAGGGAGACTCCTTCCCCCTGGGCCAGGGTGACGTGGGTGGTCTGCTGGTAGAATTCGTTGCCGATGACGGCTACGCCGATGAGGACGATGCCCAGGTGCACGATGTAGCCGCCGTAGCGGCGGCCGTTCCGCCGTAGCAGGGACGCCAGGGCCACCGGGATGGCCTCGCCGGTGGTGGTACGCCGGGCCTGGACGCCCCGCACGTATTCCTGGACGATGGTAGCCGCCACGAAGACACAGGTGGCCAGGCCTACCACGGGGAAGGGGTCGGGGCTGAACCAGGCGAAGACCAGGGCAAAGATGGCTGCAACGGCCAGGGGCATGGTGAACTGCCGGCGCAGGGCCTGCGTGCTGGTACGCCGCCACCCCAGCAGCGGCCCAATGCCCATGAGTAAAAAGAGCAGGAGGAAGAGGGGACCATTTACCTTATTGAAGAAGGGCGCGGCCACACTGATGCGCTCGCCGGTGAGCAGCTCGCTGAACATGGGAAAGAAGGTCCCCCACAGGGTGGCGAAGGCGATGGCCGTGAAGAGCCAGTTGTTGCCCAAAAAGGCTGCCTCCCGGCTGGCGTACGAGTCGATGGGCTGTTCATCCCGCAGCAGTGGCAGGCGGTCAAACAGCAGCCAGAGGAAGCTGACCACGGTCAGAACCAAGAAGGCCAGGAAATAGGCGCCCACGTCGCTCTGGGCAAAGCTGTGGACGCTTTCCAACACACCGCTGCGGGTGGTGAAGGTCCCCAGGATGACCAGGAAGTAAGTCAACCAGATGAGCACCATGTTCCAGACTTTGAGAATACCCCGCTGCTCCTGAATGATGATGCTGTGGAGGAAGGCGGTGCCCGTCAGCCAGGGCAGGAAGCTGGCATTCTCCACCGGGTCCCAGGCCCAGTAGCCGCCCCAGCCCAGTTCCATGTAGGCCCACTGGC
>FWPU01011218.1_pt1 | contig 10035 bp, 5 predicted proteins | sample 2228361 | NCBI WGS metagenome assembly FWPU01 (sample SAMEA103939777, study PRJEB20133) | metagenome | reverse complement strand
CCGCAACCTTAAGAATTGTACCCTCTCCCTGGCGGGGAGGGGAATCACCACGATGTTTACGGGTTCCTCTGACTCGTAACATCATACCAGGCTATACATGTCAAGGCGTAAGATGAAGCAGCGGGTGCACAACGTAGGGCACGAGCCGGACGCGTCGGCCAGGGATTCCGAGCGCTCGGTGGGCGGGGCAAGAGCGAATGATGGCTGGATTCGGATGATATTGACGGCCGAACTCCTCACAGATGCGCACCCCGGCTCAGGAACCGGGGGCGAAGGGATTGATGCGCTCGTCGCTCGAGATCGGCGAGATCTCCCGGTGATCTGGGCGTCCCATGTGGAGGGGGTCTTGCGGGATGCTGCGCGAAGACTTCGCGGCCAGCAAGTGGCCGACGGTTTCTTCGGCAGGCGTGGCAGGCAACGGCAGCGCACGATTTTCACCTCCCTGTACTCCAACTCCGACCCCGGGCCTCGAATCTGGCAATCCGCAGCTCGCGCATCTTTTGATGACGAGACTGGTACCTTCACTGGCAACCGCACCCCCCTCGATGACACCCTGCGCGCGGTGGAGTATGTCCCGAAGGGCACACAATTCCACGGCCAGGTGGAACTGCCCGCAGATGACCTCTCATTGCTTCAGCGACTGATCCAGGAGACGGACGCGCTGGGCAGCGGTCGGGCAACGGGCGCCGGTCGCGTCAAGTTATCGCTAAGGGAATGTGCGGTCCCGGAGCGCCCTGTTGGGAGCGCTAGCAGCCGGCTTATCCTTCTTCTGCGCAATCTCGACCCGCTCTGCATCACCGCGACCGCGACGCCGGACAACCTCATTCCCAGTCTCGCCTTCGTCCCCGGTCGCGCCGTGCTAGGCGCCCTGGCCAATTGGCTTATCGCTGAAGACCACCGCGACATCGCAAGCCTTTTGGTTGAAGGTCGAGTGTCGGTGAGCGATGCATTGCCGGTTCCCGAGCGCCCCGGACGACTTTCGACGGCGGAAGTTCTGCCGGCTCCCCTCGCCTTATACCACGAGAAGCCTGCCGGTGCGATCGGTACGCTCCCGTGGTGGGCTCGACCGCCCGAGCGGGTGCGCCAATTGGACGTCCGACACGCAGGACCTCACTCGTCAAACTTGAAGCGCCCGGAAGCTGACCTCTTTGTATATCGGGCCGATGCCAAGCAGTCCTGGACTGCGTTCCGTCCCCAGCGCCGCATCCGCCTGCGCAACGGCCGGCCCGACCCGACTCAAGAGGAACCATCACTATTCGCTATCCAGCAGATCGTCGAGCACACAGAGTTCCTTTGCGAGCTGCGTGGCGCGCAGGCGGATATGGCGCGGCTCGCTGAAGCCTTGACGCCAGTCCTCGAGGGTCGCCGGTGGTTGCGCATGGGCCGCGCCGGTAGGCCTGTTGAGGTTGCCTGCCATGAGTGGTGCGACACACCCGCACCCATTCAAGCCCCTGCGCCGGTGTCCCTGACGCTAACCTCCGACCTGCTCGTGCGTGACGAGCTGCTGCGATGGCGCACATCACTTGATGAATCTTGTATGTCCGCGGTTCCCGGTTGGCCGCAAGGTGTGCATGTCAATTGGGAACAGAGCATCCAGGAACCCGTGGCCGTACATGGCTTCAATGGAACCTCTCGGCTGTGGCGCATGCCCGCAGCAGGTATTCGGCGCGGGTCGATCTTCCTCGTCGAGGGGGACGGCGTCCAGGAACTTGCACGCATGGCCGCCGATGGACGCTGGCTTGGAGAACGGACAAACGAGGGATTTGGGCGGTTTCGTCTGGACGCCACGCTGCCAGGAGTTTCCGAAGGCGCGGCGGTCAGCACAGACTTTTGGTCTAGCGATCAGCCCGACGAATCGGTCGCGGCGACAACGCGGTCCTGGCTCGAGGCGCATCGTGCCCTGGCAGACCCAGGCACATCCTCGAACCGAACACCAAGCCTATCTCAATGGTTTGATCTTGTCGTGGATCTCGAACAGAATCCTGACACAGCTCTCTCCTCACGCCAGAACCCAACAACCGCAGGTGGAAGGAGCTGGCAACACCCCGAGGCGAGGAAAGTTCTTGACAAGCTCGCGCAGCTCCCACAGCCTGAGCGCGCGTCGCATGCTCGCATGTTCGTCCGGTGGCTGCGAGCGGAGATTCGGAGGAAGGCAAGATGAATACGCGGTTGACGTTGTTCACGGCTACACTCGTTCAGGATTCCGCGCTTTCGGTGTCCGGTGTGGATCGGGAAAGCAGTGCGGATCTGCCGTTCGCACTTGTGGACGGCGTGCCGACGCTCGTGGGTCGGGGCCTCAAAGGCGCGGCGGTTGCGATGGCACGCCGCTTCTTCGATCCGCTGCCGCGGAGTGTGTCCGAAGATCCGCGGCGAATGTCTGCATACCGGCGATCTGCTTGGGAGTTCTCCAACGCTCAGCCCATACAGAGGGTTGCTACGCAGCTGCGGGCCGGAGTGGGTATCCGCCACAAGACGGGTGCGCGTGCCCATGGCGTGCTCCACGACCGCGAGATTGTTCCCGCCGGAACTCGCTGGTCGCTTGTCTTCCGTGTGGACGCCTCTCATGCCGGAGCTGAGTTTGAGGAAGCTGAGGGCATTCTTGGCTACGTGCTCAAGCGGCACTGGGCGGAGGGGCGGTGTTGGCTCGGCGGGGGTGTGGCGCGCGGACTTGGCTGGTGCCACATCGAGGATCTTCGCGCGTTTCGTCTTAACGAAGACGCCTATGAGCGCTGGGTCACGTCCGGTCGACGAGACCTGCCAGAGCCTGAGCCAGACGTCCCGGAGGTGATGCCGACCCGCGGGTGGTGCTTCCGGACGCTGGATGTGGACATCGCCTTCGGCGAGTACAAGCCTGAGGCAAACGAGCCGGCCTGGGGGATCGATATGTTGGCGATCGGCCCACACGATGCCGCACGGTCGGTCCAGCTTACTGGTGATGGCTACTGGGCGCGGCCATCGTGGGTCGGAGGAGAGACGGAAACGCCACCGGAGATGGTGACTGACCGCGCTATTCTGATGCATGGCGACCGGCCTCTGCTTCCCGGCTCAAGCGTTCGAGGGCCACTGCGCCACGTTTTCTCCCGACTTGCGCGTATGGACGGCCAGGAGGTTCAGGATCCTATCTGGTCCAGGGCAAGGTGAGCCACGAGGATCCTGGCGGCAGGCTTTTTGGCAGTGTGGCGGCGAGTAGCCGTATCTTGATCCGCGATGCGGTCGCTGACGCACAATGGGCCGCTGCGAGGCTTCACATGCATGCGGAGGATGAGTTCTCCGCGGGTTCCTTCGGAACTGCCAAACGAGACGCGGTACGGCTTCTGCGGGGGGTGTTTCCCATGCGTATCGTAGTGGAAGGTCCGGAGCCAAGCATGGTCGATCCCCTTGTGGAGGAGATCAATCGCCTGGTAGCGCTTGGCACGCTGGGTCACCTGCCGCTTGGCGGTCACAAGACAAGGGGAGCAGGTTGGGGACGGTGGCAACCCAAGGAATGGGCTGTCCATGACGTGAAAAAGGTCCGGTCGTGGACTCCGCCGGATGAAGAGCATGCCTCTAATATGAGAGGCACACGAGCTGGGGGTCAAGAAGTCGGCTGGGCGTGGAGGAAATGGCGCGGCAACGTGCACGAGCCCGTCTGGGTGCAAGTGAAGTCTGGTTTGTTCCAAGATTTCCCACCTACGTTGAGCGCTGTTGCCGCGGCAGCGCACAATGCGTTCGGCCAGCAACATACCTTAGTCGCGTGGTGGTGCGACCCGGCGCTCGACCTGAGCCTCACGAAGCCACCCGTGACATTTGGGCGTGGTTGGCCAGAAAGTGAAAGTTTGCGAGTCGAGGAGGTGGCCTTCTTCGCCAAGAGAGCTGTATGGCACGCGGTGCGGACTGTGGCGGGCTTACAGTGGGTATTCCTCGAGGAAGTGACCGAAGGAGAGCCCGGTGCTCGACTTGCAAACGTGATGCGCACACCGGCGAGACTACATGGGAGCACTCGATTTGCTGCCGCCGACACTGGGCGAGGACCTGTTCTTCTTCGGGAGTGGCACGCCCAAGATGGGATGCTTGGCTTCACGATTGAGCAGGAGGGTGTCTAATGTCTAACACCAAACCCTATCGCATGCGTGTGAGGGTTCGTGACGGCAAGCCACGCGAGCCGAACAGGGTCAAGGGACAGCTTGTCCCGCATGTTGACGTCATAGATGCCAAGAGCAAGATTGAGTTCATCATCTGTGCTGTGAAGCCTGAGCACCTCGATCAGGTCCGCGCCAAGCTGGCGGCTGCGGGCCTTGAAGAAATCATCGGCGGCGAAACGGACGTGCGTACGCCGGCAACGCATCCCCAAGAAACACATCGCACAAAGGCTCGGGGTGCTAGAGCAGCGCAACGGTCGGCACAGTCTGTAGCACCAAACCTGCGAAAGAAGCCATACGGATTCGTACCGCTATCTGCCCGGTTTCTGAGCGAGCCTCCCGTCTGGCATGACGGCACGTGTACAAAAGGACGTCTTTCGGGAGAAGTGCGATGTGAACTCGAAACACTCACACCGCTGCTCGTAGGGTGGGAGCGAAGGAAGATCGACGATATCAACGAACCCTGGCCCGTGCCGCATACAGAGGCCACCGGAAAGGCCATCGGTGCATTCGTGCAGCGGGCAGCGTGTCAGTTGTATCCCGACGCTGACGGCCCGCAGAAGCAGAAATCCGTGGAGAAGAACCGGCTAGAGTACGCGAATCGGATAAGTAACCAAGTCGTGGACGTTCCCATCAGTGGCGTCGGACTCACGATCAAGTCCAAGTCGATGCTCTGCCCGCTGCGCGCCCCGTGGGGCGATCGCCCTGTCATTATCCCTGGTGACTCGCTCAAGGGCCTGCTTCGCCACGAACTCGGCGCGTTGCTGGGCGCTCCGATGGAACGTGTAGGGGAGCGATCCTATTCGTATCGCCCGAATAGTCTATACCCCAATCAGCCACATCCTCGTCTTATCCCCCGCCTGGCTCGTATACCTGACAATGGGGGTATTGAATTACGTGACCTCGAACCGGGCGTTCGTGTTCGGGTGCCAGTCGTGCTGGAGTTGTTCCCTGAGAATCTTAAATACGACAAACATCACCGGCAGAACCCTCCGCGCTATCGCTTTGACCCACCCACCGGCGGGGCGACCTATCGCGGAGGTTTGGGAGCAGGACAAAACATCAACTCAAGGAGGCCTCTCCATTCGCGTCTCGATGCCCAACCAGACCGGCTAACCACGAGAGTTCCCGTTCCGACCAAGGTTCAACAGGGATACCTGAACACGCTCCGACACCTCACCAATCTCGAACACGGGCACTTCAGCGAGCGACACCCCGATGTGCTGAACACAGTCAATGGGGACACGGCGCGACAACGGATTCTCGAAGCGGCAGAGAAAGAGGTATTCTCGCCGGGCGACCTGATCTGGGTCGAGTGGGATACGAAAAAGAAGTGCATTGTCTCGTTCGGCTGGCACTACTACTACCGCTGGGCATATGTGGACACTGTCCGCCGAAAAGAATGGTCTAAAGAACGACATGGTCTGTTTCCACTCTCGGAAGAACGAATGACCGATGATGCTGGGGCTCCAAAGAGCCTCTCGGTCGTGCGCCGACTGTTTGGCTACACGGGCGACAATGACGGCAGTGAAGGCATCGGTAGGGACGACCATGAACAGTTGATGGGACGTATTTCGATCAATGCGGCACTCGAGGTAGTAACCCCGGGAGCCAGGGAGGAGGACCGCTTCTTGGCTCCCGCGTTTCTCAAGGAACTCGGTATGCCCCGACCGAGTGCCGTGGAGTTCTACCTGAAGCAGCCCTACTATCCGAACACACGGCCATCCGATAGGGCTTGCCTCGTCACCTACGGCGATGCGGCCGGATACGACGAGCCTGGCGAGCTTGCTGGCCGCAAGTTTTACCTCGACCGCACGGATGCTTACAACGGAGAGCCTTGGAAAGACGACTCGGAGGCCAACCGGCTCAACGACCGCAGCACGCTAGCTCTCAATGCTACTCGGCCAGGACGACGCTTTCGTTTTACGGTGCGCTTCCGCGACCTAGACGCTGCTGAGCTTGCGGTTGTGCTCCTGGCGTTTTGTCCGCACCAATTCCGCGAAGATGTCAACGGCACCCACCCGGATGGCTACTGCTCCAAGCTCGGCTACGCCCGTCCGCTCGGCTGGGGCACCATACGCATCGAGGCCAAGGAGTTGCACCTGCTGAGGCAGGGAGATAGCCTCCCCACGCTCGAACGCGAAGCGGACATTCGTGGATGGTTCCGGCAGCACTTCCAGGCGCCACCGATGCTACCCGCGTGGCTTGACGTGCACCGCCACAAGCACTCTGACGCCGCCGATTACCCGCGGGAGAACGGTGAGATCTACAACTTCCACACCCGGCTTCGCGCCCAACACACGCGGTTGCGGCGATACGAGCGAGAGGAGGGGCTATGAACAAGGCATTGCTCGTGCTCACTGTGGGGCGAACCGATGTCCAGCTCGTCGAGAACGGCCGCCGTAAAGAGTTTAGTAAACGATGCTGCGCCGCGCTTCACGATCAGCTCGAGCAGAGAGCGAGTGACTGGTGTCTGGTCGATCCACCGGCCAATAAGGATCCTGAAGAGGTGGAAACCTTACCAGACGGTCGTTTGCAGCTCTGCACGCCTAAGCTGGATGCCGTACTTGAGTTCCTAAACAGCAAACGCGTGCTCCTCACCCACGTACTGATCCTGGAAACACGACGGGACCCTGACGTGGCGAAAGAGGACCCGCGGGCGGCGGGGTTTGTACTAGAGCGACGCTTGCATGCGCAGCTCGGCACTCAAGTTGAGGTGACAAGAACGGCCTACCTGCAAGGCACTGAGCGATTGGAGGGCCGCGATCTCCGAGATGCCGTCATACGACGTGACGTAGTAACCCGAATTGACAAGGCGCTTCGTGCGGCAATTGCAAAGGTAGAAGGCGGTCAGGTGATCGTCGCGACGACAGGCGGGTTTCCCCAGATCGCGACGCTTGTTGATGAAGCCGTGTGCTTGTATGCCGGAAGGAGCACTCAGGTAGAGCTTATCGAAGTCTCGGACGCATCAAGGGCCGATCCACCTGCCCTGGATCGAGCAGTTCCTCGGCGCTCCGTTCCTGAACCCGTGGAGTCCTACCGAGCTCGACGCCACGCGCTCGAGCTGATTGACGGCGGTAATCTCCTCGCCGCTTGGGGCGCCGTTCAACATCTCCACGCAGACGAGGTTGAGCAGAAATGGACGCGCATCTTGGAATGGCTATACTTGTTTGCTGCCTCCCTCCCTATCCCGAACGAGTGCGACATATCCGTGCTGCGCCACCCTCTAATGGCGGTGCGGGCTGGGTTGCGCGTAGAGTTCGCGCTACGAGCGGGCGATGTCCCCCGAGCCGTACATGGCACCGTGGCGTTTTTCGAGGCAACGTTGTGGGACCATCTACTCAAGCGCGCCACACGACACCCCAACAACAACCGACTGTTCAGTTTTAAGGACCATCCTCCTGAAAATCTTGTGCGGAGGGGCGAGCCATATGAGTCGAAAGGGGCAGCGGAGGACGAACGTAAACGCCCGTTCATCCTTAAGGAGACGTCAGCCAATGGCACCGACTGGTATGCCATTGACGACAGCGATGTCTGCGCGATCCGACTTGCGAAGCACTATCTTCACCTTGAGAAGCTAACAAAGTTAGGCCAAGTGATCTCGCAGATCCGCGAGCTACGCAACGACGTCGCTCACAACGAGCCCACTCCGAAACTCATGGAAGATGCCCAAAAAATAATGGTCGAGAAAGGGTTTTGGTCGAGTGATGCTTCACGGTGGCGGTTCCTAAAACAACCGCTCGTTAAAGAGGTACTGGAGGAGTTCGAAGTGGATGATCCAGAGAAGTTATGTGACAGCCTTATTGATCAGGTGACGGACAGACTCCGGAGGGCGTCGGCCGAGGAGAGCGACATGCACGCGTTCGGGCGAAGTCTATGAGATGAGGAACGACATAGCAATGACCGAAACACTCAAGCCCTGGTACGCCATCGCGACACCTCACGCGGACATTCGCGAAGGACGTCTTGCGGAGGCCGTCTTCGCGGCGAACCTATGGGCGGTCGTGCAGGGCACGGCCCCGGAGGTGTACCTCGATCCGGAAGAGTTCTTCCGCAAGACCTACCTGACGAGCGGACTGTCCACCGTGCTGAGTCGGGTCGCGGCGGCGCTTGGAGGACAGGCTTCCAGCCTGTCCTCCGGGGATCGCATCATCAGTCTCCAGACAGCCTTCGGCGGCGGCAAGACACACACGCTCGTTGCCCTGTGGCACCTGGCCAAGCACGCGGATCGGTTGAAGGGGTCGCCTCACGCGGAAGGACTTCGAAAGGCCATCGGCGGGCAACTGCCGGAGAAAGTGAAAGGCGTCGCCGTCTTCACGAACCAGACCTGCGACGCGACGCAGGGGCGCCGCGTCGGTGACGGCGTTCACCTTCGCACCTTGTGGGGCGAGTTGGCGTACCAGCTCGGTGGAAAGGCTCTTTACGAGCGCGTGCGCGCGAACGACGAAACGCAGCGCGTGCCGCAGGGGCTCTTCGTCGAGATTTTGCAGGCCGCGTCGCCATGCCTGATCCTGCTAGACGAGCTGGCCGACTATTGCGTCGGCGCGGCCGCGGTTCCCGTGGGTGACACGAGCCTCGCGGATCAGACCGTCTCCTTCATCCAGCAGTTGACGGAAGCCGTGCAACAGGTCCCGGGCTCGGTTGTGGTCGCTACTCTCCCGGCGAGCAAGTACGAGGTCGCCCAGAGCGAGAAGGGGCAGGAGGCCTTTGTGACGCTGGAGAAGCGCTTTCAGCGACTCGGGGCCGACGTCAAGCCCGTCGCGGACGAGGAGATCTACGAGGTGGTCCGTGCCCGCCTGTTCGAGTCCATCGCACCGGACAGCGAGCCGGACTATCCCAAGAAGGTCGCCCAGGTCTATCAGGGCATGTATGCAGCGCACGCTGGCGAGGTGCCATCGGAGGCGGCGAAAAACACCTATCGCGAGCTGATCGAGCGAGCCTATCCTTTCCATCCCCTGCTCATCGATGCGCTCTACACGCGGTGGGGCAGCCACCCGGATTTCCAGCGGACCCGGGGCGTGCTGCGCCTGCTCGCCAGCATCGTGGGCGACCTCTGGAAGCGCCGACAGGGGAACACCGAGACCCAGCACCTGATCCAGCCGTGCCACATCCGCTGGTCCGTAGATGCTCTGCAGGCGGCTCTGACGCGTCTCTGGGGACCGCCATACCAGTCCGTCGCCGCCGCCGACGTGATCGGTGAGCGGTCCAACGCTGGCATCTTCGACGAGGAACGCGGAGGTGACTACCGAAGTGAGGCCATCGGGCGGGGCCTGGCTTCCGCAATCCTTCTCGGCTCGTTCGGCGGCCAGGGCGGGCGCAGCGGATTCAGCTCGAAGGACCTCAAGTTCGCCTGCTCGAAGCAGGGCCTGAACTGGAACTACACGGACGGGGCCTTGTTGGAACTCGAGAACCGCTGCTTCTATCTCCACACGGCGACGGCCGGGAGCCTGGGCAAGCGCTACTGGTTTGGCACGAAGCCGACGCTGAACAAGCTGGTCGTCCAGTACCGCCAGCAGAGCGCGAAGGAGAACTTCGCCGAAGAGATCCTCGAGGACCTCCGGGCCGAGTCGCAGAAGGGAGTTCTCGCCGGCGCGACCTGGCGCGTGATCGTCAACCCCGCCGAGGACCTGCCGGAGCAGAAGTCGCTCACCTTGCTGGTCCTGCCACCGTCACTCGCCTGGGACGAGAACGGCGGGGCAAAGGACGCGCTCCAGCATCGCGTGAAAGCGATCAGCACGCGGTGCGGTGGAAAGGACCGCCTGTACCGCAACACGCTTCTCTTCCTGGTGGGAACCGCTCGAGGGCTGAGCAAACTGCGGCAGGCACACCGGGAGTGGGCGGCCTTGGAGGGCGTGCGCGCGGACTACTGGGATCAGCTCGACGAGGAGCAGCGCGAAGACCTCAAGAAGCGCCTGGA
>FWPU01013734.1_pt1 | contig 10038 bp, 8 predicted proteins | sample 2228361 | NCBI WGS metagenome assembly FWPU01 (sample SAMEA103939777, study PRJEB20133) | metagenome | reverse complement strand
AGGATTGACGGGTTGAAAAAGGGAGGGCAAGGCTCCCGCCGCGCCGAGGGAGTTCGGCAGGAGCCTCACTCTCCCACCTGTCAATCCTACCTTGACGGAACACTACTCCTCTTGCCTCCCCCTTACTTCTCCATGATTTCTTGCATTGCCCAGACGACCTCGCGTGCGTCGACGTCTTCCACCGTTCGCGCTTCGCCGAGTCGTATGGGCAGCACGAGTCGGAGTCGTCCGCCGCGTGTTTTCTTGTCACGACGCATGGCGGCAAGCAAGGCGTCGACGTCGGTGCGGAGTAATCGCGTGGGCAGTCCGATGCGGCGCAGCAGGTGTTCCTGACGGTCTGCTGCATCCGCTCCGAGAAGTCCCCGCCGCACTGCCAACTTTGCCGCTGCCGTCATGCCGAGGGCGACGGCTTCACCATGCAGATAGGTCTGATATTCAAAAACGGTCTCAATCGCATGACCGAAGGTATGACCGTAGTTGAGAATTTCACGCCGTCCGCTCTCTTCTCGTTCATCGGCAGAAACGACGTCGGCTTTGAGTTGACAACAACGTTCGATGACGCGACTGACGGCTTCGTCGTTGAGCGACAGAATGAGGTCCAACTCACTCTCCACAAAGGAGAAGAAATCCGCGTCCATCGTGACCCCATATTTGACGACCTCCGCCATACCAGTCCGCAGTTGGCGGGGCGGGAGCGTTTGCAGGGTGGTAGGGTCTATGACGACCAGCGACGGCTGATAGAACGCGCCGATGAGGTTTTTCGCCTGCGGATGATTGACGGCGACTTTGCCGCCCACGCTGGCATCCACCTGCGCTAACAGGGTCGTGGGAATGAGAGCGAATCGGAGGCCGCGCATGTAGGTCGCTGCCACGAACCCTGTGAGGTCGCAGACAACGCCTCCGCCGATTCCAACGATGAGCGATGAGCGGTCTGCGCCCGTTGCCAACAGATGGTCATACGCACGCTGCGCCCATGCGAGAGATTTGTGCTCCTCCCCGTCAGGGATGCTGAAAAGCGTGGCGTGGTATCCGCGCGCGTTGAGCCGCTGGCACGCCCCATCGCCGTACATCGGCGCGACGGTTTGATTAGAAATCAGGGTGACGTGATGGGGCAGACGATGCTCCTCGAACACCGTCTCCAACCGCTCTAATGTTCCGGGGGCGATGAGGATGGAGTAGCTGCGTTTGTCCAACTGAACGGAAACGAGATGCGTCATGGACCCCTAAAGTTAAGACAGCCGACGACGGGCTTGCTGTCGTCGGCTATCTTGATTAATGGCACTTGGGAAGTGTCAACTGAGTGAACGTCCCCGACTTGTCGGGGCGTCTACTAACCGCCGCCCCCCCCACCGCCCGGCGCTGGAGGAGGCACAGCGCCACCGCCGGGGGCTGTCGGCGAGGTTCCGCCTGCGCCTACGGTCGTCGCTGCTCCCCCTGTGGGGGCGCGGTGGATGATGTGTGGTGTGACGAAGATAATCAATTCATTATCAAGGTCATTGACAAATCGGGTGCGGAACAACTGCCCCACCACGGGAAGTTCGGCTAAGAACGGCACGCGCGCTCCGCCCGTGTTCCGCTGCTTGTCTATCAAGCCGCCCAAGGCGATGGTCTCCCCGTCTTTCACAGTCAAGAGGGTGAAAACAGTCTGGAACGTAATTTGTGGGAAGGCACCAGTGTTGGGCAGATTGACGAGTGTGAATCGCGACATGAAAGGTATGAGGAACAGTGTCACCGTGTCGTCGCGATTGATGGACGGAATGACGGTCAGGAAACTCGGCACCGGAATCTGAACGGGAACGAAATCGGTGGTCGTAATCAAACCGTTCACCGTCCTGACGGGAACTTCGACGGGAACGAGGACTGTGGTGTTCATGCTGGCGGGCATGTTATTGATGGTCATCACGCGCGGGGCAGAGACGATTTTGGCTTTGTTGCGGCTGAGTAGAGCGCCCAGCGTCGCGTTGAAGTTGCCGCGCACGTAGCCAATCTGAATGTTACCACCGGGGTTGATGCCGTCAACACGCAAACGGAAGGGACCATTGCTCAAGTTCCAGTCAATACCGAACTGGTCTTGATAGGTGGTGCTGACGGTGACGAACTGCGCTTCGATTTCCACCTGGTCAATGGGGGTGTCGAGCACGCTGATAATCTCATCTTGCAGCCGACGGACGGCTTCGTCTGTGCCGTAGATGAGAAGGGCGTTCTGGGGGTCTAAGGCAATAATGGAGTCAATGCCTTCCGGCACGGGGAGAACCCCACCGCCAGCACCGCCGCCCAAGCCGCCGCCCAGACCGCCACCCAAGCCGCCACCACCTAAACCGCCCAGACCGCCACCTAAGCCGCCACCACCTAAACCGCCCAGACCGCCGCCGCCGAAGCCGCCCAGACCGCCTAAACCTTGATTGAAACCGTTAGAAGACTGACCGCTCAAACTGCGCAGGCCGCCCATGGCCGGGGGCGCAATCAGACCGCTGCCCCGTATGTGCTGATGCACGCCGTTGAACCGTTGCATAATGCCGGTTTGCATCAGCGGATTATCAAACGTGAGTGTGCCACTGCCTGACATGATCTGCGGGTTATATTGTCCCATAGTCAGTGGCGCAGGATTGCTGCCCTGCAAACTGCCCTTCATGAGAGCACTCTGTCCGGTCATGGCTAAACCGATAGGGCAGAGGGTTTGGTTGTGATTAAAGAGGTAGGCAATCGCGCAGGCATGGGCACCGCGATGCAGGGGAATGACGAATCGCTTTTTCTCTTGCTCGATGGGTTGAGGCTCTTCGCCTCCCGTCGGGGGTTGACCGGGTAGGTTGGGGATTTTCCCTTTGTTGGGGCGACCTCCTGACGGTATATCAGGCACGTCCTCTGGGATGGTCTCAAATTTAATCGGCGGTTTCTCGCCCTTAGAAGTCGTCTGCTCCATAGTGGGAGGTTTCGCCGACACTAAGTAGATGCCGTCCTTCTCATTGAAGGTCAAATAGTAATTATTGCCCTCAACAATATACTTGAGAACCAGGTCAAGAGGCTTGTCCCGGAAGGTTGCTGTGACCGTCGCCTGAATTTCTTTCGGATTGAAGAGAATGTCGACATTGGCTTGACGGGACAGAAGCCGCAGGACCTCGCCGATGGGAGCCTCCTGCACGTCCAATTGGATGAGGAGTTTTCTTTTGTCCTCTTTCGGGGGCGTTGGGGCGTCTGCCCTCGATGTCAGGGCTGTCCAGGTGAAAAGGCAGAGCGTCATGACGACGACGAAAGCGCAACCCCCCAGATTTCTGCTACGAAAATAAAACGACATCTACCCACCTCCAAGTGCCAGTATGACTCAAAGTGCTAACCGTTCAGACATGCCCTACATAACACCGACCGCGGGTGCCCCCATCTGACGGAGACACCCGCGGGATAACGCTAAAAAACGACGATATTAACGGAAGCCGCCACCCAGACCGCCACCGCCAAAGCCGCCGCCCAGACCGCCGCCGCCGAAGCCGCCCAGACCACCGCCGCCGAAGCCGCCGTCGAAGCCGCCACCGAAGCCGCCTAAGCCGCCAAAGCCGCCGCCACCGAAGCCGCCGCCACCCATGCCACCTCCCAGAAGGAAGATGTCAGTCGTCACCACCTGACCGCCTAACAGCATAGCGATTCCCTTGGCTGAGACGTACTTAATAGGGATGAGGTGGTAGCGTTTCTCTTCGGTAGATACGCCGCTGCTGGTGTCACCGCCAAAGCCGGTGTCGCCCATGCCACCCATGCCGGGCATACCGGGCATACCACCGAATCCGCCGGCTTCACCGCCGCCGCCACCGCGTCCGCGACGACCACCCATACCGGGCATACCGGGCATACCGGGCATACCGGGCATTCCCATACCACCCATGCCGGGCATACCGGGCATTCCCTCTCCGCCCATGCCGGGCATACCGGGCATTCCCTCTCCGCCCATACCGGGCATGCCGGGCATTCCCATACCACCCATGCCGGGCATACCGGGCATTCCAGGCATACCGCCCATTGCTCCCTGATTCTGCTGGAAATACTTCGGATCCGGCTCAATGATGTAAACGCCATTGTCGTCTTTGCGCACCCGAGCCTTGACCTGTTCCACAGAATACTTCAGAGCGGTGTCCCAATCTATGTCCTTGAGGCTGAGATTGACGGAGCCAAAGACCCCCTCCTTCACGATTTTATTCGCGCCGGGTTTGGCTTTGAACAGCGCGTCAACGACCTCACGGATAGGGGCGTCCTTGAAGTCGACGGACACTTTGTCTCCCGCTCCCGGCGTGACCTCAGCCTTCTGAGCGACTGCCGGTCTCATCGCCAACGGAGTGACCAGAGCGACCAGCGCACTGACCATGACCATCAAACAACGTCCGCTGCACATTTTCACGATGTCACCTCCCTTCGCGTGCGATTGTTTGAGAGCGTCTATCTGAGGAGTCCCGACGAGTCGGGACGCGCTCTTCTGAAATGGGTAGAATTTAACTTCCATAATCGCCTCCCATCTTGCCGCCGCCGCCGGGCATCCCCGGTATTCCGGGCATTCCGCCCGGCATCCCCGGTATGCCCATACCGCCTTCGCCTCCCATCATACCGCCCGTTTGGTCTTGCTGCGGTTGAGAAGAGGGGCGCAGCACAACTCGTGTGTGCGACTGCGTGCTCAAATCCTTCAAGACAACACGAACGTTCTCTTTGTCATTGTCGTCCTTGTCCTGGAACCGCTCGAAGCGCACGACCTGAAAAGACCCCTCCTGAAGTTGAACCATGTCGCCGGGTTTGAGAACGTAATACTTAACGCCCGTTTCTTCGATGACTTCCATGATGACCCATAACATATTGGACTGGGTCAGCATCATCCCTGCCAGACGTTTGTTTTGGGCTTCAATCGTGCCAGAGGCTTTGTCTTCGGGAATGTTCGCCGGCCTCTCGCCCGGCACGCGCGGCGGAGGGTTAAAGTCCGACAGACGAATGCGCGGCAGTCCTTCCAGCCCTTGTCCCGTCCACGGAGAGCGCGCCATGGAGATCACCGGCGCCAGAGCAGAAGGCGGCAACTGCTGTTGGAAAGGCTCCATCGGGTCGGCGCGAAATCTTTCTTGGGGTCCGCGTTTGGGAGACGTAGGGGATTGCCCACCGCTGTCGCCCGTCGGTGTCGCCGGAGGAGTTCCGCCTGTCCCGCTCATGTCCATCCCTGTCTGCATACCGTCGCCAGCGGGCATTGCGCCGCCAGCGGGCATTGTGCCGGGCGAGTCGCCTGCGGTATTCAGCACAGGGGGCGTGCTGCTACCCGTTCCCCCCGTTCCGCCTGCCATACCCGTTGGTTCAGTCGGGGGCGCCGTGCTCCCACTGGAGCCTCTATTCCAGGGTTGCAGGATAACGAGAACTACAACGACAAGCACGCCGATTAAAACTAACAGGATATAGAGTTTTTTCTTTTCATCCGGACCCATCGGACTCATTTTATCTCACCCTTTCGGAACTATTCACCGCCACCGCCGCCCAGTCTACCAAACGCACCGCGAGCGCCGCCGGTCTCTCCAATATCCTCGCCCTCTTTGCCACCACCGCCCCCTGTGTCAGACGGAGGAGGAGGGGTTGACGCCCCGGCGGCAGCCTCGGGACTGCTCATCGCGCCGCCAGTTTCGCCGCCCATGCCGCTCATCCCCATGTCCATCGGACCGCCCATGCCGCCGGCTGCGCCACCGCCGCCAGCGCTTAACACGGACTCAGGCACGTCCGCGAGGATGAAGATGTTGATAGGAAAGGACGCTGTGATGTAAGGGCTTTGTCCGCTCAATCGAATTGTGCCGACCCCAATGAGGCGGTTCCACGACGTCAGATGGTTGAGAAATCGGATAATATCCATATACTTACCTGTGACCTGCACCTCAATCTGTCCGCCGGAGGGCAGTTTGATGAACGAACTGCTGGGCGCTTTGACTGCCGTCCAGATGGCAGGCGGCACGTCGGGGGTAAAGTTGTAATTCACTCGCAACCCTGCGCTGCGCATGAACTCGTCAAATTCCGGCTTAATGACCTCGTGGAACTCGTGCATAATCGCCTTCCAAGCGTCTTGGTCGCCATCGGCGGTTTTGAACGAAATCACGTGGTAGCTATCTTTGAAATACTGCAGTTGAGCGCGCAGTTTGTCATTGTCGGCTTTGGCTTGTTCCAAATTCTGCTGATACTTCGATTGCTTGGGGTCTTTCAGCAGCGTATCAAAATTGCTGTGAAGTTTTTGCGGTTCAGAACCGTGGGGCAGTGCAGACTCTGGCAGGCAGGCGTGAATGGCTGTCTCGTAGCCCTCAATCTCTTTCTGCACGCTGGCGATACGCTCGTTCATAGGTTTCATCAGAGCAAAGAACCAGCCAAGCCCAATCACCACCGCAATGCCCGCGGCAATAAGGATGACATGAAGTCTGGTGAGTTTAGCCATACGGTTATCCCTTCCTTCCTTTTTACTATGACCCGCCGGAGCCGCCGCCCATGCCTGCCGATGTGCCATCCGACGGCATGCCCGCCATACCTCCGCTCATTCCCATACCGCCCCCCATCATCATACCCATATCCCCCATGCCCCCCATGCCGCCACCACCGCCGCCACCACCGGTCACGGTGACGTCACCGCTGGGCATGGGGATGCCCGTCGTCTGATAGGGCGCAGCCAGATGAGCCGTGACGGAAAACTTAATCGGTAAAGAGTCGGTAGGACTTTCCGAGCTGCCCCCCCCGCCGGACATACCCCCGCCACGCAAGCCCACGTCCATCCCTGGCATACCACCCATGCCCGCGCTCATCGGCATCCCCATCATGCCGCCCCCCATCATGCCGCCCCCTCCGCTGTCTCCCCCAATGCCGCTAAACAGAGGCGTTTGGTCAAACAGGGGGCACTCCATAAAATTGCTCACGAAGCGGGCGTAAGAATCCACGCTATCGGTCGCGCAGGACAGACGGACGTTTTGTCCGTCGGAGATGTCTATGTCCGTCACGAGAACGCGCCAGTAGATGTATTTCCGCAACTCGCTCAACAGTCGCCCCTGCTTGCGGGCGCTGTCTTTGGTCTTCTTAACGAAGTCAATCACGTTCTGGAAGGGTTGGTTCTTCGCCTGTTCCGCGTCGGCTTCTTGTTTGAGCGCATCCACTTTCTGTTTCTCGGATGACTTTTGGTTTTTCGCCTCATTTAATGCGCCCTCAAGCGTCCGCTGTTTGTTGTAGAAGAACCCCAGAACGGCGATCTCGACGACCAACGCCACTGCCGCGATCATGCTATAAACGCGCACCTTGCGGCGCTCAATGACGTATGCGGGTAAAAGGTTGATTTTTAACATGACATCACTCCAACATGTCGCGCAGGGCTAATCCAACGCTCACTGCCATCAAGGGGTTGAGTTCGCGGAGTCGCCCCTCGTCAATGGATCCTTCCCGTCCTGCGATGTAATCAAAGGGATTCGCAACCGTCGTTCTTATACCCAGTTCGTTGGTGAGGAAAACGTCCAACTGGCGGAGTTTCGCGCTGCCGCCTAACAGAATGACGCGGTTGATGACGGCGTCGGGATAGCGTCCCGTGTAGTATTCCAGAGACCGCCGAATCTCCATCACCATTTCCCCCAACACCAGCGACATCGCATTGTAAACCGTGTGCGGGCTGATTTCGTCGCCATAGCCGCCGTAAACGCCCTCTCCACCGAACGCAGCGGGGGCGGCAGCGGGCGGCGTCATCTCGGGCGCAGGCGGCGGGGGCGCGGCGGGTTCTTCAAACGTCGGCGGCGGGGGCGTCGTCGGCTGAGTGGTCAGCGAGTCGAAATCAAACGTGAACGGCGAACTGGACGCCTCACTGCTGGCTGGTGCGCTCGGCTGCTGTGGCTCCAGTGATAAGTCAAAGAACGAGGATGAAGAGGCCTCCGAGGATTCTGGCTCGTGCGGCGTCGGTCCGATGTCGAAGTCAAATACCGAAGGCGCGGACGGCTTTCCCGCCTCAGAGTCCGCTAAATCAAAGACGGGCGCGCTGGGAGGCGTTTCTGACGGCGCCGCGCTCGGCTGCGTCTCACCGCTCAAATCAAACACGGGTTCCTGCGTGGGGGCGGGGGCTGGTGCGCTGGGCGTCTCGCCGCCGAGGTCAAAGTCAAGTCCAGCGGCGGGCGCGGCGGGGGCAACCTCCGTCGGTGTGGGGGGCGCGGTGAACGTCGTCTGCGCCAACGAAGGCGGCAGCGCGCTGCCCATTTCAATTTTGTAGCGTTCCGCTTCCTCTTTGCTGATGCCCAAAGCATCGGAAATTGCTTGCGTCAGCGCATCGCCCGCCAACGGAATCGGGCGGGTAAAGGTCAGAATGCCGTTGCGGAAGATGGAAATTTCCGTCACCGTCGCGCCCATGTTCAACATGGCGACTATCTCGTTCCGCTCAGCCTCGCTCGCCAACTCCAACAGCGAACGCTCCGCCGCCAGCGGCTCAATGTCAATTGCCAGCGGGTCCAAGCCAGCGGCTTGCAGAGCCTCCACGTGGGCGGTAATCATGTCCTCCTGCGCCGCCGCCAACAGCACTTCCATGTTTTGTGCATTCGGGTCGTCCCGCGTCGTAGGCAGAACGACGTGGTCTTCAATCACGTCCGTCGCCGCGAACGGAATGTGCCGCTCCAACTCCCACTTCATGCTCTCGGCTAACTCCGACTCGCTCATCTTCGGCACGTCAATCACGCGCACGACCAATGAGGACTGTCCCGCCACCGAACTGACGACGGATTTTGAGCGGATGCCGTTGGAGGCAAGCAGTTGCTTGATGGCTTGACCCAGCACGTCCGGCTGCATGATGACGCCGTTCGAAATCGAATCGGGGGGGGTTGGCATGACGGCGACTCCCGTCACGTCAAACTGACCGCGAGCCCCTTTAATCTCCACGGCTTTGACCAGGTTAGACCCGATATTCAAGCCCACCACGGTTGAACCCTTTGCCATGAGCAACCCACTCCTGTTGTCGTGTCAGTGACTTAGACGTTGAACGTTTCCAAGTTGTTCCTTATTGTAACTGCTTTATGGGGAAGGTGTCAAGAAAAATCCGTAATCGTTGAAAAAACTTGTTAGCGTTAAAAACCGCTAGGGTAGGGAGGGTGAGGCTCCCGCCGAACCGTTGACTCCGCAGGAGCGTCGCCCTCCCAGGCGGGTAAGACCCCCATCGGTTTTTAACGCTAATAAAAACTTCATCGTGAATAGACCAGCCTCAGCCTTTCGAATCGGTTGTCATTCATTGGCTCATTGGGCAATTGATCCATTGACCAGTTGACTTTACGAGCGAAGCGCGTACTTCTTCCCCAGCGCCGCCAACTCGTCACGCAACTGGACGTTGCGTTCAATCATACCTTCGAGCGTGCAGTCGCTGGACTTGCAGTAGTTGATGAACTTGCGCTCGGCGGCGTCCAACTCCTGTGCGGCTTGGGCAACTTGGGCGGCGATGTCGTGGGGGATGACGATGGCTCCGTGCTGGTCGGCGTGGATGAGGTCGCCGGGCTGAATGACCACGCCGCCGACTTTGACGGGGATGCCGAAGTTTTCGATGTGGACGTAGGCGTGCGACACGCTGGGGGTGGAGGCGAACGCGAAGAACGGCACGCCGCGCATTTCGTCCAAGTCGCGCACGCTGCCGTTCGTGACCGTGCCGACGCAGCCCAACGCCTTGTGCGTGTTGGCATTGACCTCGCCCCAGAACGAACCGACGGCGGGCGGGTTGTCCAAATCCTGCACGACGACCACGCGGGGGGCGGGAACGCTGAGGATGAACTTCCAGTAATCGCCGCGCCCAGTCTGGCGGTTGGGTGGCGCAGGCTGGTCAGCAACGATTTGCACCGTCACTGCATAGCCCACCATCACACCCAACTCTGGGAACATACAGCGAATCTCCGGCGACAAAAAGCCCTGATTGCGCGGGCGCACGTTGAACAGTTCAATCGCATTGGAAATCGTCGGCGAGTTATACCGCCAACGGTCACAAAGTTTCATTTTCCACCACCTGAAAGTTGAGGGTCAACAGGGTGGCCAACTTGTCCTTATGCTTCCCCTGGG
>FWPU01013733.1_pt1 | contig 10040 bp, 10 predicted proteins | sample 2228361 | NCBI WGS metagenome assembly FWPU01 (sample SAMEA103939777, study PRJEB20133) | metagenome | reverse complement strand
TTGCGCGCCCAGTCGACCGCAGGCAGCAGATACGCGAATGTCTTGCCGGTGCCGGTGCCGGCTTCGAACGCGGCGATGGCGTTCTCGGCTTTGGCTTCCTGGAGAAAGCCGACAATGGCGTTGACCAGCACCACCCCGAAGATCACGCCGGCATCCACCCACTCTTGCAACACGCCAGTGATCACCGTCGCGGCCAACAGAATGTAGAGCAGCGGCTGATGAAACTGCAGCAGGAAGCGCACGAGCGCACTACGGCGGCGCTTGGGGGTCAGTTCGTTCGGCCCGAACTGGGCCTGCCGCGCTGCCACTTCCTCTACAGATAAACCCGTTTCAGGGTGACTCCCCAGCGCTGCGGCAGCCTCGTGTCCGGGGAGATGGTGCCAGGGGTGCTCCGGGAATCGTGTCATCGCGACGGCGTCCATATCACCTTCCTTTCAGACGGCAGGGGTGCCCCGCATGGCTCTGCGACCTTCTGCCTTTGCGGCGGAATCGAGTGAGACTGCCGGATGTTGAGGTTTCACGGGAGACGATACCGCAGGCTGCAGGGCTGTTCCCTCTGTCACACGGAAGCGGTGAGGCTGGAGACGTAGCCGGTCAGCGTCACGACCCCTTCTTTCACGGCGACGTCAATGTGGGTCGCATCGATGCTGGGCTCCCAGTTCAGTTCCTCCACAATATCGTGGGGCAAGTGGGTGTCGGTCTTCATCAGCGGCTCCTCCTGAGGGATTTAACGCGCCCCTGCGCTTTCGAACTGGCTCAGCGCCTCAAACGCCTCGGCGCCATACACCGCGGCCGGTCCGCCGCCCATGAGAACAGCGACGCCGATGGCCTCGACGATCTCCTTGCGTGTCGCGCCGGCACGCAGCGCATCATGTACGTGGTAGGCGATGCAGCCACCACACCGAGCGGCAATCCCAATTCCCAAGGCGATGAGCTCTTTCACCTTTGTACTGAGAGCACCTTCAGCTACGGCATGTCTGTGTAGCTGCCCGAATCCGGACATTGGCCCCGGCAATTCGCCACCCAGCTTGATCATCAAGTCCTGCAGATGTTGGTAATACTCTGGGTATGTCTTCTCCATAGTCTGTTCCTCCTGAAGCTCGAGAATCAGTGGTTCATGACCGAGCACTTTCCAGCAGGAAACGTGCCGCACGCTATACGCGTGCATCCGCAGGCGGTAGGTAAGAGATGGTTCGCAGAGTTAAGCGCGACAAGCGAACGTCAGGAGCTTATCTCCTCATCAAGCCATACCACTTGATAACCAGCGTTGTAGGCTGCGGCATAAAACACCTGGCTGCACGTGCCCTGTCTCAGGAGAATAGGCTCTAATACCTCGGCCGGACGGTAAACACGGCCAGTGGCGTCGACGAGTACCGGTTGTCCAGCCTGGCTCCCTGGCTGTTCGTCTGTTAACCAGAAACTCGCGGCGGGATTGCCCACGAGTAAGACGGGGACCCGCATAATTCCTCCGAAACGGCAGAGTTGTCTATGACTCTTCTAGATTGCAATTCAAGTGCCGGGACGGAACACTCCTGGCTCGTGTGGCGTGATTTTGAGGTTCGCAAAACTGCGAAAGTCAGGGGGCGGCTCTTCCCACTTTTGCGAACGTCCGCGGTTCTTCTGGCGCTTTGCGTTCGTTCTCCCCTGGTCCGTGAATTGCTTTGCGCTTGTTACCGGGAACCCCACACAGACGGTGAAGGGAGATACGCATGGAGTGGAAAACGATCGAGAAACCGCGGCAGGACTGGGCCGTTGTCCCGAACCTGAGAGACTATGAGCACACCCGCGCGACGTTCTATTGGGAAGCCGCACGGCGTTACCTCGATGGCCTTCCCGGTGGCCGAGGCCTGAATATCGCACACGAGGCGGTTGATCGCCACGCTCAAGGCCCACGCCACGATCACCTGGCGTTGCGCTGGCTTGGCAAGCGGGGAGAAGTGCGCGACTTCACCTACAGCCAGCTCTCTCGGCTCACCAGCCGCTTCGCGAATGTCCTGCAAAGTCTTGGCGTACGCAAGGGCGATCGCATCTTCGTGCTCGCCGGGCGCGTTCCCGAACTGTACATCAGCGCCCTCGGCACCTTGAAGAACGGCAGCGTGTTTTGCCCGCTCTTCTCCGCCTTCGGTCCCGAGCCGATTCGGCAGCGGCTCAGTATCGGGGATGGCAAGGTACTGGTCACGACCGCCGCCCTCTATCAGCGCAAGGTGGCCGATCTCCGCGCCGCGCTTCCCGCTCTCCAGCACGTCCTGCTCATCGGTACTCCGGAAGAGGTCAAGGTGTTTCCCAACACGCACAACTTCCACCAGCTCATGGCAGAGGCAGCGGATGCTTTTGACATCGCGCCCACCGACCCTGAAGACTTTGCGCTACTCCACTTCACCAGTGGCACTACGGGTACCCCCAAAGGGGCCATACACGTGCACCATGCCGTGCTCGCTCATCATGTCACCGGCTATTTCGCTCTCGATTTCCATCCGGACGACATCTTCTGGTGTACCGCGGACCCGGGGTGGGTGACCGGCACCTCTTACGGCATTATTGCTCCCCTCACGCACGGTATCACCAGCATCATTGACGAGGCAGACTTCGACGCCGCGCGTTGGTACGGTCTGCTGCAAAATCAGCACGTCACCGTCTGGTATACTGCGCCGACTGCCGTGCGCATGATGATGAAGGTGGGGACTGAAGTGGCCCGCAAATACGATCTCCGCCACCTGCGCTTCATCGCCAGCGTCGGCGAGCCTCTGAATCCGGAGGCGGTGGTGTGGGGACAAGAGGCGTTCGGGCTGCCCATTCACGATAACTGGTGGCAAACCGAGACGGGGGGCATCATGATCGCCAACTACGCCGCCATGGATATCAGGCCGGGTTCCATGGGCCGCCCCTTGCCGGGCATCGAGGCCGGCATCGTCCACCGCCGCACGGACGGAACAGTCGAGGAGATCACCGAGCCGGGGGTGGAGGGCGAGCTGGCGCTGCGGCCGGGGTGGCCGTCGATGTTTCGCGGTTACTTGCACGAAGAGGAACGCTACCGCAAATGTTTTGCCGATGGCTGGTACCTCACCGGTGACCTCGCCAAGCGTGATACTGACGGGTATTTCTGGTTCGTGGGCCGGGCCGATGATGTGATCAAATCGTCCGGGCATTTGATCGGTCCCTTCGAAGTCGAGAGCGCCTTGATGGAGCATCCCGCCGTCGCCGAGGTCGGCGTCATCGGCAAGCCCGACCCGGTGGCGGGAGAAGTCGTCAAAGCGTTCGTCTCACTGAGAACAAGCTACAACGCGAGCGATGAGCTGCGCCGTGATCTCCTCAGCTTTGCGCGGAAGCGACTTGGTGCAGTCGTCGCACCAAAGGAGATTGACTTCGTCGCCAGCGTTCCGAAGACACGCAGCGGCAAGATCATGCGCCGGCTGCTCAAGGCACGCGAACTGGGCTTGCCCGAAGGTGACATCTCCACGCTGGAGAGTGAATCATGACCTTACAACCAAACCTTCAACAGCCTCCCTTGGAGCGTCACCACTCGCTGTTCCTCCTGCGCGAAATGCTGCGCATCCGCCGCTTTGAAGAGAAGTGTGCGGAGCTCTACAGCGCCGCCAAGATTCGCGGATTCCTCCACCTGTACATCGGACAAGAGGCGGTGGCCGTCGGTGCCATGCAAACCCTTGAGCCTGATGATGCGATCGTTGCGACCTATCGCGAGCATGGACACGCGCTCGCACGCGGGATCTCGGCCGCATCGATTATGGCCGAAATGTATGGCAAGCAGGAAGGCTGTAGCCGTGGCCGCGGTGGCTCCATGCATCTCTTTGACGCTGCCACGCACTTTTACGGCGGCAACGCGATTGTCGGCGGCGGGCTACCGCTGGCGGTCGGGCTGGCTTTGGCCGCCAAGTTGCAAGGACGTCCACGCGTGATTGCCTGTTTCTTCGGGGAAGGAGCGGTGGCCGAAGGCGAGTTCCACGAATGTATGAACCTGGCCGCACTATGGCGGTTGCCCGTGCTGTTTTGCTGCGAGAACAACCTCTACGCGATGGGAACCGCTCTTGCGCGCTCGGAGTCGCAAACCGACCTGTGTCTCAAGGCGACCAGCTATGAGATGCCCGCGTGGCCGGTCGACGGCATGGACGTCGTAGCCTGTGAGGAGGCGACGCAACGCGCGGTGCTGGCCGTGCGTTCTGGAGGGGGACCGTATTTCTTGGAGTTTCGCACCTATCGGTTTCGTGCCCACTCCATGTTTGACCCCCAGCTCTACCGCGACAAGCAGGAAGTCGAAGAGTGGAAGAAGCGCGATCCCATCGCCACGTTTCAGGCCCGCCTGCACGCCCAAGGGCTGTTAAGCGAAGAAGATGTGCAACGGATTGAAGACGAAATCGCGGCAGAACTTTCTCGAGCAGTGGCGTTTGCCGAGGCCGGCACCTGGGAGCCGGTCGAGGACCTGACCAAATTCGTCTATTCCGAAAGGGGACGGTGATGACGGAGGCGGCCAAGACTGTGCGGATCACATACCGGGAGGCGATTCGGCAGGCGATACGCGAAGCGTTGCAGCGGGATCCGCGTGTGTTCCTGATGGGGGAGGACGTTGGTCGTTATGGAGGCTGTTTCGCCGTCAGCAAAGGGTTACTCGAAGAGTTCGGCCCGGACCGTATCCGTGATACACCGTTATCAGAGTCGGCTTTTGTCGGCGCTGGGATTGGCGCCGCACTAGGCGGGATGCGACCGATCGTGGAGATCATGACAGTGAACTTCAGTTTATTGGCGCTCGACCAAATTGTGAACAATGCGGCCACGATCCTCCACATGTCCGGCGGCCAGTTCAACATTCCCCTCGTCATGCGCATGACCACCGGTGCCGGGCGCCAACTCGCGGCCCAACATTCGCACAGTTTGGAAGGCTGGTACGCCCACATTCCGGGCATCAAGGTTTTGACCCCAGCGACCTTAGAAGATGCGCGCGGGATGTTATGGACCGCCTTGCAGGATCCAGATCCCGTGCTGATCTTCGAGCACGGCGGGTTGTACAATATGGAAGGGGAATTAGCAGCCGACGCCGGGGCAGTGAACATCGACGAGGCGGTAGTGCGACGGCCTGGCACAGACGTGAGCCTGATCACCTATGGCGGGACTCTAGGGAAGACGCTGCAGGCAGCCGAGGAGCTGGCAGGATTGGGGATTCAGGCGGAAGTTGTCGATCTCCGCACGCTCCGCCCGTTGGATACGGCAACCATTCTCGACTCGGTCAGCCGTACCCACCGGGCCGTGATTATCGACGAGGGATGGCGCAGTGGGAGCATCTCGGCCGAAATCAGTGCGCGTATTATGGAAGGAGCCTTCTACGAACTTGACGTGCCGGTAGCGCGTGTGTGCAGTGCCGAGGTGCCCATGCCGTACGCCAAGCATTTGGAAGAAGCGGCACTGCCGCAGGTGCGGACGATCGTTGACACCGTACGTCAGATGGTGGGTGCCCGTGGCTGAATTCCGTATGCCTTCATTGGGTGCCGATATGGAGGCCGGCACCCTCATCCAGTGGCTCGTCAAACCGGGCGACCGGGTGAAGCGCGGGGACATTATCGCCGTGGTCGATACCGAAAAGGCCGCGATCGAGATCGAAGTGTTCGAAACGGGGACTATCCAAACCATTCTCGTGCGTGAGGGAGAGGAAGTGCCGGTCGGCACCGTGTTAGCAATAATCAGCACTGACGGTGAGGTTGTGCCTCCCAAGCCACCACCTGAGGTCGAACGCGCGGGGGTTGTGCCACCCCCACACGTCGCACCTGCACCTCTGCAGCCTCCACCCCCCCCTCCTCCTGCCCTATCTGTACCACCTCGGGCACCGCAGGGGCCGTCTGGCCGGCTGCGTGTTTCGCCCCTGGCGATGCGCACGGCCGTCGAGCTGGGGGTAGATCTCGCTACGGTGACAGGGACAGGCCCGGAGGGGGCTATTACCAAAGCCGACGTCGAGAGGGTTGCCACTGCCAAGGCTGCACCGGTGGTTGCACCAGCCGTAGCGCCGGCTCCAGCTCCTCCACCACCTGAAGAGGCCAGGGTGGTTCCGCCGGCCAAGCCAGCTGTTACCCCGGCAGACCGTCACACCGCGATGCGCAAGGCTATCGCCGCTGCCATGGCCCGCTCGAAGCGCGAAATCCCCCATTACTATCTCGGCACCCACATCGATATGAGCCGGGCACTGGCGTGGCTCCAGGCGGAGAACCTCAAACGACCGGTGACTGAGCGGTTACTGTATGCGGTCCTCCTCCTGAAGGCGGTGGCGCTGGCGGTTCGTGAGTTCCCCGAAATGAATGGTTTCTGGCTGGAGGGGACGTTTAAGCCTAGCGAGGCGGTCCACGTGGGTGTGGCGATCTCGCTGCGCCAGGGAGGACTCATTGCGCCGGCGATTCACGATCTCGACAAGAAAAGCCTCGACGAAATCATGGTGAATCTGCGCGATCTGGTGAAGCGCGTGCGTGCCGGAGTGTTACGTAGCTCTGAGATTGCGGACGCTACGATCACCGTGACCAGTCTCGGCGAACAAGGCGTCGAAACGGTCTTCGGCATTATCTACCCCCCGCAGGTCGCTCTCGTCGGGTTCGGGAAAGTGACCGAGCGACCCTGGGCAGCTAATGGCATGGTGGGGGCCAAACCCGTGATCATGGCGACGCTGGCGGCTGATCACCGTGCCAGTGACGGCCATCGAGGGGGCCTCTTCCTTGCGGCGATTGACCGTTTGTTGCAGGAGCCAGAGAAGCTATGACAGACGATGAAATTAAGGCAACCGTGCTGCGTGTCATTAGCGACATCGCGCCCGAAGCAGCGCTCGACCACATCGATCCCACGGTCGATTTGCGGGAGCAACTGGACCTCGACTCCATGGATATTTTGAACATGATGATCGCCATCCACGAAGCGACCGGTGTCGATATCCCCGAGGCGGATTACCCGCAGCTGGCCAGTCTCAACGGCTGCGTCACCTATCTACGCTACCGTATCAATGCGGCGTAGCCGTGGACGGCCATGCAAGGGATACGACCGAGATAAAATAGGCTGTTGCTCTATGCCCGTGCATAACGCTGACATCGCCACCATCTTTGACGAGATTGCTGACCTGTTGGACATCGAAGGGGACAACCCGTTTCGTATCCGCGCCTATCGCAATGCTGCGCGCACCCTGCGCGACTTGGGCCGCGAGGTCAGCACCATGCTGGAGCAAGGCGAAAATCTGACTGCACTGCCTGGGATTGGTGAGGATCTGGCAGCGAAGATTCAAGAGATTGTCGCAACCGGGACGACGTCGCTGCTCGGCAAATTGCGCAAAAAGGTCCCGCCCGCTCTCACCGAGCTGCTACACATTCCTGGCCTCGGCCCAAAGCGAGTCAAGGCGCTCTACCACGAACTCGATATCCACACCGTGGAACAACTCCATCGTGCTGCCCTCGATGGCCGCATCCGCACTCTGCCGGGGTTTGGGGAGAAAATCGAGCAGCAGATCGTGCGGGCGATTCAGGCGCGAGCCGATATGGGAGAACGCTGCAAACTGGCAGTTGCCGCGCAGTATGCTGACGCCTTGGTCGCGTTCCTTAAGCAGGCACCAGGGGTGAAACATGTGGTTGTAGCGGGCAGCTACCGGCGCGCCAGAGAAACGGTCGGGGATCTCGATATTTTAGTGACAGCGCGCCCGAAGAGTCCTGTCGTCGATCACTTTGTTGCGTACAGCGAAGTCGCCGCGGTGACCGCCAAAGGTGGCACCCGCGCGTCCGTGCGCCTCGCCTCCGGACTGCAGGTCGATCTGCGCGTAGTTCGCGACGAAAGCTACGGCGCCGCCTTGCACTATTTCACCGGGAGTAAAGCGCACAACATTGCGATCCGCGAACTGGGTCAACACCGCGGCCTCAAGATCAACGAATATGGGGTCTTCAAAGATGGCCGACGCATCGCTGGTGCAACAGAGGAATCTGTTTTTGCGGCTGTCGGTTTGCCCTTCATCCCCCCGGAGCTGCGAGAAAACCGAGGCGAGATCGAAGCCGCACGGGCAGGCACGTTGCCCAAGCTGGTGGAACTGAGTGATCTCAAAGGGGATTTGCACGCCCATACGAAGGCTACGGATGGGCGGAATAGCCTGCACGAGATGGCCCTGGCCGCCCGCGAGCGTGGCTTCGAGTACCTCGCTATCACCGAACACTCGAAACATGTCACTGTGGCGCATGGTCTTGACGTGCCACGCCTGCTGACAGAAATCGACGAGATCGACCGGCTTAATGCGACACTTCCTGACATCACCCTCCTGAAGGGAATCGAGGTCGATATTTTGGAGGACGGGAGGCTGGATCTACCTGACCACGTTTTGGGCCGATTGGATCTTGTGATCGGCGCCGTGCACAGTCGTCTGCACCTCCCGCGTCAGCAACAGACCGAACGCATCCTGCGCGCGATGGACCGACCGTACTTTCACATCCTGGCTCACCCCACAGGCAGGCTGATTCAGGAGCGTGCGCCCTATGACGTGGACATGCCGCGGATCATCCGCCAGGCACGTCAGCGCGGCTGCTTTTTGGAACTCAATGCGCACCCCGACCGCCTGGATTTGCTCGATACGTACTGTCAGCTCGCCAAAGAGGAAGGCGTCTTGATCAGCATCAATTCGGACGCGCACAGTGTGTTGGATTTCAATAACCTGCGCTTTGGCGTCGGTCAGGCACGGCGTGGCTGGCTAGAGAAAGACGACGTCTTAAATACCCGCCCCTTGCATATCCTGCGAACGCTGCTCAGGCGTATGCTCTGAAGGAGTTCATGGCCTCCCAGCTTATGACGAGCGGTAACGGGAACAGAGAGGAGACGCGGTGGACTTCTCCGTTCATTATCAGGGGGCGCGTTCATTTATTCCTCTTCAGGAGGCGGACTGACCGGGGGGACATACTCGAGCCCCTCTTCCTCACTCTCCACAATATCTTCCGTAGCGTCGGGTTCCTGCGGTGCAGCTTTTGCTCGTTCCTCCCGTTCCCAGAAGAGTTCTTTTACTTGCAGGTGATCAACGATCTCCTGTAGACCCGAGATGTCGGTCAATAGCTGCAGGAGTATGCTGTGCTCTGTCTCGCTCGGCAGCGCTCCTTCTAGATACACGACCCCGTGCCGGCAGACGATCCGTAACTCCTCCAGATCCACCCGGCCATCTTCCCGCACCTGTTCCCGCACGTACTCCTCGAGTTCACGATCGGAGAGGAGCCGCAGATCTGGTGGGACGAAACCGGGATGGCGCACTGCCTCTTCTGGCGGGACCACCGGCCGCACGCTCTCTTGCTCCCGGGCACAGTCGACACAAAAGCGGGTGGCGGGCAGGGCACGCAGCCGTTCCGTGGCGATGGGATTACCGCATCCCTCGCAAACCCCATAGGTGCCCTCTATGATCCGGCGCAAGGCCGCGTCGATCTCGGCAATCTCGTGTTTGGCCCGGTCATCGAGGTGAGCCAGGGTACGGGCCGCGCGATCTTCCTGGGCGAATTCTTCCAGCTCGAGTTCGCGCTCCTCCTGGATCGAGTGCAATTCCGCTTCGGTGTCGGCCACCTCGCCGACCAAGCGGGCGCGCTGGCGTTGGAGGGCATCAAAAAATTCGTCACGTTCGCTGTCGTGCATGGCCATCCTCATGCTCAAGGGCGTATTCCAGGACGTGAGCAAACAGGTCTCAGTGCGTTCGCAGACTTGCAAAAATATAAGTCATCATCTATTCCTCCGCGTCGCCGAATCGCTGACGGTCAATTGTAGAGAGCAAGAAACGCACCAGGTGGCTGAGGCGAAGAATCCTGTGGTCATGGCAACCTCCCCTCCATACTCACTACGAATGGCGTGCGTGTTGCTCAGGTGCAAAAGGTTTTTGCCCAGAGGGGGAGAGGAACGATCAGGAGAGAACGGCGGGGCAGCACATGCACGGAGGGATGAGTCATGGCAATTGATTTTGTTCGGACGGCAGATTTTCTCCACGCAGAACTCCAGGAATTTTACACGGTGCAGGGGCGCAGTGGTGATGGGCTGGAACTGCAACAAGCAGTGGAGCG
>FWPU01013727.1_pt1 | contig 10045 bp, 11 predicted proteins | sample 2228361 | NCBI WGS metagenome assembly FWPU01 (sample SAMEA103939777, study PRJEB20133) | metagenome | reverse complement strand
GCCAGGCGGGGGCGGGGCGCCGCGAGCCGCGGGCGACGGGCGCGCGCCCGGTCCACGTCCCGCGCGGCGGCCAGCGCCAGGGCGGCGGTGCGCGGGTTGCGGAAGCAGGGCACCCCCAGGCGGTCGAGCACCTCCACCCCGGCCTCGGTCAGGCTGCCGCCCAGCCAGCACACCAGGACGGGCTTGGCCGCCTCCGCGGCCACCCTGGCCACGTTCTCGGCGCGCTCCACCCCGCGGGCGCCGGTCACGGTGGTCACGACGGCATCGGTCCGGGGGTCGCTGACCAGCGTGGCCAGCACCTTCTCGAACAGCGTCTCGGTGAGGCCGGCCGTGACGTCCACCGGGTTGTCGCGCGTCGCCGCGTACGCCGGCAGCAGCTGGCCCAGCGCCTGGACGGGGCCGGGGGCCAGCCGCGGCAGCGGCAGGCCGTGCGCCTCCAGCTGATCGGCGGTCATGATGGAGGCGCCGCCCGACGTCGTGAGCACGGCCACGCCGCGGCGGGGCGCCCGGCGCTCGCGCGCCAGGAAGCCCGCCACCTCCACCAGCTCCTCGAACGTCTCGGCCTCGGCGATGCCCAGGTGGCGCGCCACCGCGCGCCAGGCCGCGTGCGAGCCGGCCAGGGCCCCGGTGTGGGTCAGCGCGTTCCGCCGCCCGGCCGCGGAGCGGCCCAGCTTGAGCGCCACCAGGGCCTTGCCCCGCGCCAGGAGCGTGGCCGCCGCGCGCTTGAACCGCTCGCCGTCGCGGATGCCCTCCGCCACCAGGGCCACGGCGCGCGTGCGCGCGTCGTCCGCGAAGTACTCCCGGCACTCGGAGCCCGTCACGTCGATCTCGTTGCCCGTCGAGATCATCGCGCTCACCCCGATGCGGCGGTCGAACGCCCGGTTGACGATGACGCCGCCCAGGGCGCCGCTCTGGGAGGCGATGCCCAGCCCCCCCGGGATCAGCTCGGCGATGCCGCCCGCCGGCGAGAAGGTGAGCGGCACCCGGTCCCAGCAGTTGATGAAGCCCAGCATGTTGGGGCCCAGCACCGTCATCCCCGCCTCCCGGGCCACCCGCCGCAGGCGCTCCTGGCGCTCGCGCCCGGCGGCGTCGGTCTCGCCGAAGCCGGCGGTCAGGATCACGGCCCCCGGCACGCCGAGGCGCGCGGCCTCGGCGAGCACGGCCTCCACCTCCGGCCCCGGCACCCCGATCCAGACGATGTCCGGCCGCTCGGGCAGCGCGGCCAGGCTCGGGAAGGCCGGCAGACCTCCGATCTCCGCGTGGCGGGGATTGACGGGGTAGACCCGTCCCGCATATCCGTGCTGCCGCAGGTAGAGCAGCGGCCGGGCGCCCGGGCGCGCGAGGTCCGCCGGGCAGCCGGCCAGCGCGATGGACTGTGGGCGGAGAAAGGCCGCCAGCCGGCTCACGCGGAGGGAACAGGCGCCAGCTGGCGATAGAGGTCCAGGTAGCCGTCGATCTCCCGCTCCGGCGGATACTGCCGCTCCACCAGCGCCCGTCCGGCGGCCCCCAGCCGCGCGCGGAGCGCGGGATCGCGGGCCAGCAGGCCGGCCCGGGCCTCGAACGCGGCCTCGTCGCCGAAGAGCAGACCGGTCACGCCGTCCTCGATCAGCGAGCGGTTTCCCTCGATGTCCGAGGCCAGGACGGCGCGGCCGAGGGCGAGCGCCTCCAGGACCGAGTTGGCCATGCCCCCCTCGGAGGTGGAGCAGTTGAGGACGACGTCGGCCTGCGCGAGCAGCGAGGCCATCTGGGCGTGCGGCACGGCGCCGATGTGGCGCGCCCACGGCCGGTCGGCGATGGCCCGCAGCAGGGCCTCGCCCTCGTCGGGATCGAGGATGGGCCCGGCGTAGAGCAGACGCAGCGACGGCTCCCGCGCCACCAGCCGGTCGAAGGCCGCCAGGGGGAAGCGCGGGCGCTTGACGGGCCGGATGCCCACCGGGAAGACGAAGAGCGTGCGCTGGTCGGGCAGGCCCCAGCGGGCCGCGAGGTCGAAGGGGACGGCGGCCAGCGCCGCCGCCTGGGGCACGACCGCCAGCCGTCCGGCCACCTCCGGCACCGCCGCCGCCACGCGCCGCCCGATGGAGTCGTGGAAGACGGCCACCGCCGCCGCCAGGCGCAGGACGCGACGCACCGCGGGGGCGCGGGAGGGATCGCTCAGGTCGTGGTTGGCGTCGGTCCCCGTCATCGTGACCACCAGCGGGACCTCCAGCCGGCGGGCCACGCGCAGCGCCACCGGCCCCGCCCGCCAGGCGTGGAAGACGTGGACGATGGCCGGCCGGAACGCCGCCACCTGCGCCTCGACGGCGGCCTCGGCGGTGGTGGCGAGGTCCCACACCTGCAGGGCCAGGCCGCGCTCGCGCAGCCCCCGCGCGACTCGCTCCACCGTGACGGCGTTGCCGCGGACGGACGGAAACGCGAAGGGGGCGAGGAGCGCGACCCGCGGCGGCATGCCGCTCAGAGCATACGGACATCCCCCCGTCCCGTCCAGTCACGGAGCCCGGAATCGGCGGCGCGGCCCGCGCCATCCTATAATGAGAACCATGGCGGAGGATGACGACCGCGGTCACCCGCTCGAGTGCCGGCAGATCGCCGAGCTGCTGGGCGACTACTTCGACGGCACCCTGCCCCGCCGCACCGCCGAGCTTCTGGAGTGGCACATCGACGGCTGCGGCCCCTGCGTCGGATTCCTGAACACCTACCGCACGACGATCCGCGCCACCCGGCGCCTCCCCGACACGCCCATGCCGCACGAGCTGAAGAAGCGGCTGCTGGCGGTCCTCAAGGCCCGGCTGTCCCGGTAGCGCCCGCTACACCAGCCGGGCCCGGAGCCAGGCGCTGAGCGCGTCCACCAGGGTCACCATCACGTAGACGGCCAGGATCAGCGTCAGGAGCTGGTGCTCGTGGAACAGGCTGATGGCGACGTGGATCCGCTGCCCGAGCCCGCCGGCCCCCACGAAGCCCAGGACGGCCGCGGCCCGGATGTTGACCTCCCACCGGTAGAGCGCGTACGAGAGCAGCTGCGGCAGGGCCTGGGGCAGCATGCCGTACACCGCGATGCCGAGCGGGCCGGCGCCGGTGGCCTGGAGCGCCTCGAGGGGGCGAGGGTCGACGTCCTCCAGCGCCTCGGCGAACAGCTTGCCGAGCACGCCGCCCGTGTGGACGGCCAGGGCCAGCACGCCCGGGAACGGGCCCAGCCCGACCACGAACACGAAGATCAGCGCCCAGACGATCTCCGGCACGGTCCGGAACACGGCCAGCGCGCCCCTGGCCGTCCCCGACAGGGCGACGGCGAGCGCGCGGGCCGCCGCGCTCGCCCGCCGGGCGTCGTGCAGGCGCCCCGGGGTGTGCACGGTGCGGGCGGCGCCCAGGGCCAGGGGCAGCGCGAGCGTCACGGCCAGGGTCGAGCCCACCAGCGAGATGGCGAAGGTTTCCCACGCTCCCACGGCGGCATCCCGGACCATGCCGGCCGAGAGGTCGGGCGGGAACAGGCGCCCCAGGTAGGCGGCGATCTGCCCCAGCGCCTCTCCCGTGACCAGGACACCGATCTCCACGCCGGCGCCCTGCCAGGACCAGAGGACGAGCGCGGCGCCGGCGGCGGTGGCCAGGCGCGGCCACCAGCGCCCCCGCGACCGGGGCCCGGTCGTCGCGTGGCTCGCGCTCATCCCACGACTCGCGCGCGGATCCGCCCGCTGATGACGTCGACGGCCGTGACCAGCAGGAGCAAGGCGCCCAGCAGCGTCAGCACCTCGTCGAACTGGAACATGCGCATGCTGAGCTCGATCTGCTGCCCGAGTCCACCGGCGCCCACGAAGCCCATGATCGCCGAGGCGCGGATCGCGCATTCCCACCGGTAGAGCGTGTACGAGACGAGGTGGGGCAGGGCCTGGGGCAGCACTCCGTACAGGACCAGGCCCGGCTTGCCGGCCCCCGAGGCGTGCAGGGCCTCCAGCGGCTGCGGCTCCACGGACTCGAGGATCTCCGAGTAGACCTTGCCCAGCATGCCGCCATAGGCCACGCCCAGGGCGAGGACGCCCGGGAAGGGGCCGAGCCCCACGGCCCGGACGAACATGAAGGCCCAGACGAACTCGGGGACCGAGCGGAAGATCGACAGGATCGTCCGGGCCAGACCGTACGGCAGCAGTCCCAGCCGTCGCCGGATGGGCCCCGCGGCCTGCTCGTGCAGGATGCCCCGCCACGTCAGCGAGGCGGTGGCCAGCAGGCCGAGCGGCAGGCCGACGACGAGCGCCAGCACCATGCCCATGACGGAGATCTGGATGGTCTCGGCCACGGGCCGGGCGAGGAAGGCCAGGAACTGGGCGTCCAGGCGCGGGGGGATGGCGCCGGCCAGGAAGCGGGCGGCGTTGCCGAGCGCGCTGCCGTCCAGCAGGATCCGCGGGTCCACCTCCGCCGTCCGCAAGGCCAGGAGGAACGTGGTCCCCAGGGCGAGCGCCAGGACCAGCGACAGGCGGCGCTTACCGGGTGAAGCCGAAGCGCGGGCGGCAGGCGGTGCCAAGCGGATTCCGGCGGCCCGGGACCGCGAGCTCCCGCTCCGGGCCTTGATCGCCGGCGTACAGCTCCTCGAGGAGCGCCGGGCCCACCTTGTCGGGCGGCAGGTCGAAGAGCATCCGGCCGTCGCGGATGCCCACGATCCGGGGGAAGTGCGCCAGCGCCAGCTCGACGCTGTGCAGGTTCACGAGCAGGGTCTTGCGCGAGGCGGCCGAAAGGTCGCGCAGCAGGGCGACGATGGCCTGGGCCAGGGTCGGATCCACGGCGGAGACGGGCTCGTCGGCCAGGATCACGTCGGGATCCTGCACCAGCACGCGCGCGATCGCCACGCGCTGCTGCTGGCCTCCGGACAGCTCATCGGTGCGCGCGTACAGCTTGTCGGGAATCCCCACCCTGGTCAGGGCGCCGAGCGCGCTCTCCACGCCGTGCGGACGGACCAGGGACCAGATGGCCGTCAGCGACGACCACCGTCCCAGGTTGCCGGCCAGCACGTTGTGGACCACGCGGAGGCGGCCGACCAGGTTGTGCTGCTGGTACACGGTGCCGATGCGCCGCCGGGCCGCCCGGAGGGCGCGGCCGGAGAGGGCCGTCACGTCGGTCCCGTCGAAGCGCAGCGTGCCGCGCGTGGGGCGCAGCGTGAGGTTCAGGAGGCGGAAGAGCGTCGTCTTGCCGGCCCCGCTGGGGCCGATGAACGCGACGTGCTCTCCCGGCCGGATCAGCAGCGACACGTCGTCCAGGCCCACCGTGCCGTCGCCGAACACCCTGCCAAGCCCCCACAGCTCGTACATCGCCTACTTCAGCAGGCCGGCCGCGATGGCGGCGTCCTCGATGGCCTTCCAGTCCGCGTCGCTGGCCCGGATGTACTTCGTGGTCCGGTGCAGGTCGAGCAGGACGCGGTGCTCCGGGTTGTCATGGTCAAGCTTCAGGAACGCCGAGGCGATCCGCTCCTGAAGCCCCGGGTCCAGGCCGCCGCGAACCATCCACACGTAGTCGACGTAAGGCGGCGTGGTGTAGAAGACGCCGACCCGGGCCGGATCGACCTTCTTCTGCTGGACGAGCTTGTCCCAGACGAGAAAGTTCAAGGCCCCCGCGTCCACCCGTCCCGACTCGACCCAGAGGGCGGTGGCATCGTGCGCCCCCGAGAACCCGACCTGCTTCAGGTCCCGCTCGGGGTTGATGCCGGCCTGGAGCATGAAGTACCGCGGCATCAGGTGGCCGGAGGTGGAGGACACCGACCCGAACGCGAAGGTCCTGCCCTTGAGGTCGGCGAGCGTCCGGATGCCGGACCCCGGCCGGGCGACGAACACGGACCTGAACTCGGCGTCCTCCTGCCGCATCACCAGCCGGCGCGCGGTGCCGTTCGTGCGGCGCTGCGCCTGGACCGAGGTGAACCCCCCGTACCAGACGAGATCGAGCTTCCCGGCCGCCAGCCCCTCCACCGTGGCCGCATAGTCCACGACAGGCGTGAACTGCACGGTCATCCCCAGCTCCCGGGCCAGGTACTCGGCGAACGGCCGGTAGATCCGGAGGAGCTCGGTGGGATTCTCGTCGGGAATCGCTGACACGCGGAGGACCGGCGGCTGCGCCGTCGCGACGACAGCCCCCGGGGCCACAGCCGCCACCAGCATGGTCGTCACGATGACCGCTCGCATCACGCCGCACCTCCAGGAGCCGTGAGGCATCACCGGCTTTCGATGCGGCCCAGCGTATAGGGATTCGGCGCGAAGACAAATCGGACCGGCCGATCGCACCGGTCAGCTAAGATCGGCGCCGGCCGATGGCGAGCGTTACGCGGTGACCAGGATGACCGGCTCGGCGACCACCTGTCCGATCTCCCAGAAGGGTTCGCCCCGCTTGGCGAATCCCTCCTGGACCGTGCGCGCCTGATCGGCGGCGACCGAGAAGAGCAGGCCGCCCGAGGTCTCCGACTCGAACAGCAGGGGGACGAGGCCGGCCGGGACGTCGGGCTCGACCCGCAGCCGCGGTCCCAGGGCTGCCTCGACGTGCCGGCGATTGCGTCGCATGCCGCCCGACAGGTGCCCCTGCCCGGCCAGCTCCACCGCCCCGGGCAGCACCGGCAAGCGGCCGGCGGCGATGGCAACCCCCGCGCCGGAGGCCTCCACCATCTCGGCCGCATGCCCCAGCAGGCCGAAGCCGGTGATGTCGGTGGCCCCGCGCGCCCCCGCCTCGACGGCCACCTCGGCCGCCGCGCGGTTGAGCCGCAGCATGCTGGCGACGGCCGCCGCCAGCGGGGCCTCCACGCCCGACGCGTCGGCCTTGGCCGCGGTGGTGATCACGCCGGTCCCCAGGGGCTTGGAGAGGAACAGCCGGTCGCCGGGCCGCAGCCCGCCCTTGAGCAGCACCCGGTCGGGATGCACCCGGCCGGTCACGCAGAGGCCGTACTTCGGCTCCGGATCCACGATGGTGTGCCCGCCGCAGACGACGCCACCCGCCTCGGCGACCTTCTCCGCCCCGCCCCGGAACACCTCGGCGATGACGGCCTTGGGAAACTCGCGCGGAAACCCCGCCACGGCCAGCGCGAAGAGGACCTCGCCGCCCATGGCGTAGACGTCGGACATCGCGTTCGACGCGGCGACCGCGCCCCAGGTGTAAGGGTCGTCCACGACCGGGGGGAAGAAGTCGACGGTCTGCACGATGGCCAGGTCCGGCGCCAGCCGGTACACGGCCGCGTCATCGGCCCGCCCCAGCCCCACCAGCAGCGCCTCGGGCACGCCCGCGGCGCTCCTCAGCACCGCCAGCACCTCCTGGAGATCTCCAGGAGCCATCTTGGAGGCTCAGCCGGCGCAGCTGGCGTAGGCGGTGAGGCGGATGTCCGTTCCCGTCCGGGTCGGCTCGGCCATGCTATTGAGACGCCGGGCTCGCAACCCGGGATTCGACGAAGCCCAGGAAGGCCCGGGCCAGCGGCGAGCGCGTGCGGTCCCGGTGGGTGATCACGTAGAAGGAGCGGGCCACCTTCAGGTCGGCGACCTTGACGCACCGGAGGAGCCCGGCCCGGCACTCGTCCTCGACCGCGCGCCGGGACATCAGCGTGATCCCCACGCCCGCGCGGACGGCCTGCTTGACCGCCTGCGTGGAGCCGATCTCCCCGGCGACCCGGAAGCCGGCCAGGTCGGCGCCCACCTCCGCCAGCGCCCGCTCCAGGGCCTCGCGGGAGCCCGAGCCGCGCTCGCGCACGATGAGCGGCTGGCTCTTGACGTCGGCCAGCGTGACGCTCTCCGCGGCCGCCCACGGGTGGTCGGCCGGCACGACGATGACCAGCTCGTCCGGCATCAGCTCGCGCGCCTGCAGCGCGCGGCTCGCCGGCCGCGCCCCCACCACGCCGACCTCCACCCGCGCCTCCTCCACCCAGTCGCTGACCTGGCGGCTGGAGCCGATCAGCAGGCTGATGGAGATGTCCGGGTACCGCGCCTTGAAGCCTCCGATCAGCGCCGGCAGCACGTACTCGCCGGGGATCGTGCTGCCCCCGACCACCAGGTGTCCGCTCATCCGGCCCTGGAACTCGTCCACGGCCTGCCGGGCCTCACGGGCCAGGGCCAGGATGCGGCGGGCGTAGCCGAGCAGGAGCTGGCCGGCCGGCGTCGGCGCCGCGCCCCGTCCCAGGCGGTCGAGCAGCGGCACCCCCACCTCCTCCTCGAGCGCGCGCACGTGCTCGGACACGGTGGGCTGGGTCAGGTGGAGCGCCTCGGCCGCGCGGGAGAAGCTGCCCAGCTCAGCGACCCTGGCGAAGACCTCCAGCCGGCGCAGATCCATGGGTGGCCCGGCGCCCGGGGCGGGCGCCCCGACATCCGATGTCAGTGGCAGGAGCAGCCGCCGCCGCAGCAGCCGCCCGCCGGCATCGCGGACGGCGCGAACCCGGAGGCGGTCTTGAGAGCGACGACCGAGAGCTTGCGCTTGACGTCCTGGCTCTGGCAGGTGGGACACGCCACGGCCGCGCCCGGCGCCGGCACGTAGCGCTCGAAGTCGGCTCCGCACCCCCCGCAGCGGTACTCGTAGATGGGCACGGCTACTGCCCTCCCCGCTGCACGTAGCTCTTCACGAACTCCTCGGCGTTCTCCTCCAGGATGTCGTCGATCTCGTCGAGGAGCTTGTCGATGTCCTCCTTGATCTTCTTGCCCTTCTTGGCCAGCTCGGGGCTGCCGGCGGCGCCGTCGCCGCCTTCGGCGGGCTTGGTCGGTCTCGCTTCCTTCTTCTTCTGCTCAGCCATAGGGCTCTCCGTGGCACCCGGGGTGCCGCTTCCGCGCCGTGGGGACGCGCCTGCGCTTACCCGGGATTCTAGCAGAAGGCGTGCCGCCGATCCCGTTTTCAGCCCCGCCGGAACTGGCGGGAAAGCGTGAGGGTCTGGTGCTGGTAGGACGAGCCGAGCCCGGCGCCGTAGAGCCGCTGGGGGCGGGCGGCCAGGCGCTCGAAGAGCACCTTGAAGGATGTCTGCCCGTCGTACACCATGAACGGCACCTCCCGGGCCCGGACCTCCATGACCACCTTGGTCCCGAGGACCTCGCCCTCGCCGAAGCCGAAGCCGGGGTCGAAGAAGCCCGCGTAGTGCGTCCGGATCTCCCCCGCCCCCGCATCGTAGACCACCATCTCCGCCGCGAAGTCCGGCGGCACCCGGATGCGCTCCTTGGAGACCAGGATGTAGAAGCGGTTGGCCTCCAGGATGTAGCCGTCCCGGGCCGGGCGCTTGATGGCCTCCCAGAACTCGGCCGGATCGTAGTGATCCACGCGGGCCAGGTCCACCGCCGGCGGGTTGGGGTGGGCCCGGTAGCCGATGATCCCGCCCGTCCGGCGCCCGGAGAGATCCACGCCCATGCAGAGCCCGTCGTTGAACGTCACCCGCTCGAGCGGGATCGGGCGGTCCTCGTCGTCGTACAGCAGCGGCTGGGCCGCGTACACCTCGGCCAGCTCGGCGTCGGACAGCAGCGAGGGCCCGCTCGCCAGCCGCAGCTGGTTCAGGGCCAGCCCGGCCTGCACGCGGACCGGAAACGACTGGGGCGAGATCTCCAGGTACAGCGGGCCGCGGTAGCCGCGCCGGATCTCGTCGAAGCGCGGCGTGCCGTCGGTGATGACCCGGGTGAAGATGTCGAGCCGGCCCGTCGTGCTCTTGGGATTGCAGCGGCCGCGCAGGTGCCCGGGCAGCGCCAGCGACTCCAGGAGCGGCACCAGGTACACCGAGCCGCGCTGCAGCGTCGCCCCCGCCTCCAGCGAGAGCCGGTCGATGACGAGATCGCCGTCGCCGGCCTCGCCGGGCGCCAGGCGCTCCTGCACGCTTTCCCGGAACGGCAGGAAGCTGGCCCGCAGCTGATAGGCGACGGTCCCCAGGCGCAGGTCGAGGCTGGCCGGCTGGAACTGGCTCTCCCGCATCGGAACCGCGGGCACGATCCAGCCCGCCTCCACCGCCCCGCGGAGCGCCTGGTACGGCAGGACGCCGGAACCGGCCGGCGGCATCATCGGCGCTCCACTTAGCACCCGCCGTCGGCGGCCGTCAACCGGCGGGCCCGCGCGCGCCGGCGCGCCCGCGGGCCCA
>FWPU01013726.1_pt1 | contig 10048 bp, 12 predicted proteins | sample 2228361 | NCBI WGS metagenome assembly FWPU01 (sample SAMEA103939777, study PRJEB20133) | metagenome | reverse complement strand
CCGCTATTTGCGCGAACAGGAAGAATGTGACCTGTACGACGTGTTGGCCGAATTGGGCTATGGCGTGGCGGCGCGCTCCCGCGCTGAGCGGAGCGGCGCGTTAGTGCCACGAAGTCGAAGCGTCTCGCTCGTATCGAGACCAAAGGCTACCTTGAAAACAGATTATTCCTTGCAACCCTCTGGTCTCGGTACGCCCTTCGCAAAGAACGCTCAGGGCTACTCGACCAGCGAGTAGGCAGATTACGAAGCGATGATGCAGGAAAATTTGGTGCAGGGAAGAACAAGAGCGCCCTCACAAAAAAATTCGACCGGCAGAGGCGAGGTTATTTCGTCTCTTTTTGCCCTTGACACAAATCGTATACGATATTATTATTTTTACCATAATCGTATACGATTTGTCGTATGAGTCAACCCTCTCCAACCGTCACGAGCCAATCCATTGCCGATGCCCTGCGCGCCGACATCCTGCACGGAAAGTTGCAGGGTGGACAGCCGCTCAAGCAGGATGAGATTGCAGCGCAATTCGGGGTCAGCAAGATTCCCGTCCGCGAAGCGTTGATGCTGCTCAAAGCGGAGGGACTGGTCGTTTTTCATCCCAACCGCGGCGCGTTCGTATCGGAATTATCCGCCGCCGAAGCGGACGAAATCTACGTCATGCGCCTCGCCCTCGAAAAGGAAATTCTGGCACGCGCTATCCCCAATCTGACTGTGGCGGACCTCAAACGCGCGGAAGAAATTCTTTCCGCTATTGACCGTGAGGAGAATATCACCAAGTGGGGCGAATTGAACTGGGAATTTCATGCCGTGCTGTATTCTCCCGCCGCGCTGCCGCGGGTCATGGAAACCCTTCGAACCTTACACACCCAAATCGCCCGTTATCTGGTGCTTTATCTGGCGGGAATGGATTATCAAACCAAATCGCAGCGCGAACACCGCGCCTTGCTTCAGGCTTGCCGCGAGGGGAACATCGAAAAAGCCACAGGAATCCTGGAAGAGCATTTACGCGCTGCATCCATGCACTTGGTCATGTTCCTGAGCAAGCCATCCCAAACCGAATAAGGAGACATTCCATGAAAGACGCTGAATCCGCCCAATTCGAAGTCCATGATCGGGAAGCGCTGGCGCACGCCAGGTCCATCCTGAGCGCGACCGAATCCCCGCGCGCCTGGGCGCAGGAAGTGATCGCCGCTGTCAAACGCAATGAAGAATGGCGAGGCGAGCGCTGCATCAACCTGCTCGCGCCCGAAGCGCCGACCAGTCCGATGGTTCGCGCCCTGCTTTCCTCCGAAATTGGGACGCGCGCCGCCGAAGGGCACATTGGCCGCGTCAACCGCTGGTTTGCAGGCACAAAATATATTGACGAAGTAGAAGCATTGTGCGTGGAATTACTCAAGACCGCCTTCCGCTGCAATTACGCCGACCACCGCCTGATGGGCAGTATGCTCGGCAATATGACCGTCTATCACGCGCTGACCCAGCCCGGCGATGTCATTATGTCCGCGCCGCAGCCGTTCGGCGGTCATTCCAGCAATCGCTACGACGGTCCTGCCGGGACGCGCGGTTTGAAAATTGTGGACGTGCCTTTCAAGATGGATACGCTTGATGTGGACCTCGATGCCTTTGTCAGACTCGCCCGCCAACACAAACCCAAACTCGTCGTGATGGGCATGTCTATGACGCTGTTTCCGCTCCCCGTCCGCGAAATGAGCGAGGCGATCGCCGAGTGGGGCGGCAAATTCATTTTCGATGGAGCCCATCAGGCAGGACTCATCGCGGGCGGTCAATTTCAGGATCCGCTCAACGAAGGCGCAGTTGTGCTGACAGGCTCCGCAGGCAAAACGTTCAGCGGACCGCAAAGCGGGATGATTATGTGGAACGACCCCAATCTGACCCAGCCCATCACCGACGCCATTTTCCCCGCGCTCGCAGCCACCCATCAAGTCAATCGCGTCGCGGCGCTGGCGGTTTCGGCGGCGGAGATGATCGAGTTCGGAAAATTCTACATGGCGCAGATTGTCAAGAATGCCAGGGCGCTGGCAAAGGCGCTCGATGAACGCGGCATCCCCATTCTATGCGCGGACAAGGGCTACACCCAAAGCCATCAGGTCATCGCGCGCGTCAAGCAGTTTGGCGGCGGACTCGAAGTGGCGCATCGTCTCGCGGAGGCTAACATCATCACGAACAAGAATCTCGTCCCTGAAGACAAGCCCGAAGATTGGGACCGCCCCAGCGGATTGCGCCTGGGCACCATCGAAGTAACGCGCCTCGGCATGAACGAAGCGGATATGGAAACCATCGCGGACTTCATCGCTCGCGTCCTCGTGAAAAATGAAGACCCCTAATCCGTTGGAAAGGACGTGGTGGATTTTCGTTTGCCCAAACAGACCCTGTACTATAACTTCGACCATGAATATCCTGCCTGGGCAAAATTGTAACGCAAGAGAAGTTGAGCAAACGCTTCACCTCGTAGTGCGTGAAAGATGGAGGGTGAAACGGTAATCGCTGGTCGAGCGCCGCGTCGAGTGTGACGAGACGTATTGCAAATATAACCCGTCCCGAAGGCTGAGACCTTTCACTCCGTTCAGAGCAAGCCTTCGGGATGGGTTTATGTAGGACAACTCTTGAAGAGTTGTCCTACTTCACTTCCACCAGCACCGCCCGCGCCAGCACGCGGGAGCGGTATGCGCCCGTCTTGGGGTCATATTCCCGGCAGGTGACCAGGGTCAGCCAGGACAGTTCTTCGTGCTTCATCATCTTCGCCACGTCGTTCGGCTTGACCTGCTGCACGCTGCGCACTTCGTAGACGTAGGTCTGCCCGTAGGCGTGGACGAGGATTTTATCGCCCCACCACAGGGTGTTGAGGTAGCGGAAGGGACCGGCGGTGTTATCCGCATTCCAGACGTGACCGGTCAGCACCGAGTTGCCGCTCCAGGTGGGGGAAGGCGCTGCCTTCCAGCCAGCCGGCGTTCCGCCCCAGCCAAGAGACGTCCCATTCGCCGTTCACCAGCGGCACGCCGACGATGTCCATCTTGACGCCCAGTTTGGGGATTTCCAGCCACAGGCTGCTCTGGGCGCAGGCTTTTTCGGCGGGCTGGATGCCCAGCGGGCTGGATGCCCAGCTGCGTCACGCGCCCCATCGGGAAGCCGGTGGCGGGCAGGGAGGCGGCGGCTTGCGCAACCACGAAGTCGAAGGTGAAGTCCGCCCCGTTGTTGAGCGGCACGTCGTCCGCGTTGACGATAGAAGTCGTGCCGCACACGAACAGGCGGTAATTTCCAGCCGGCAGCGCGCCCGTCAGGGTGACGGTAGAGGTGAAGGTGGCGTTGTTGTACGAGACGGCGGTCACAGTTTGCTGGACGTCATCCCCGCTCACGCCGCCCAGGCACGAGACGGTATCCGCCGCGGCGTTGGGTCCTTTTTCGATCAGCAGGTAGTTGGCCGGGTTGGTGACATCGTCCGTGAGCGTGTCCCCCGGCGGGTCGGCGACCGGCATGTTGAAGGTGACGGTGAACGAAGCCGGTCCCGCGCCGATGTAGGACGGCTGCAGGCTGTGCGACGCCACGACCGGCGGGCTGGACGGATGCTCATACGAACCGATGTCGCATACCGCGACGCTGTCGCCATCCCCATCCTGCGGGCGCGTCACGCCGTTTTGCGACTGATTGTTCACCGGCGGGTTGGCGCAGGTGGCGTTATCGCCCGCATCTATGGCCAGGCTGCCCATATTGAGCGGGAAGTAGGCTGGCGAGCCGGTCAGCGCGCCCAGGTTAGGGTCAAAGCCGATGATGTTGCCGCTTGAGCCGTGCGTCAAGCCGCAGGCGTTGGCGCTGTCTTCGATGAGGTTGTTGTTCGCGGCGCTCAATGTGACAGCAGTAACGCAATCTCTGCCGTTCACGCTGTTGGCGATGAGGGTGTTCCGCAGGGTGACTGCGCCGCCATCGACGTGCAGCCCTTCGCCGCTGCCAGCTGCGCCGGCGCTGTTGCCGGAGAAGGTGCTGTCCGTGACGGTCAGCGTGTCGTAGTTCTCAATCCCGCCGCCGTCCTCGTCAGCGCTGTTGTTGGAGAAGGCGCTGTCCGTGACGGTCAGCGCGCCGTTGTAGTTGTAAATCCCGCCGCCGTAGTCAGCGCTGTTGTTGGAGAAGGTGCTGTCCGTGACGGTCAGCGCGCCGCTGTCGTTGTCAATCCCGCCGCCGTAGTCAGCGCTGTTGTTGGAGAAGGTGCTGTCCGTGACGGTCAGCGCGCCGCTGTCGTTGTCAATCCCGCCGCCGACGCCGAGAGTGTATCCATCGGCGATGGTCAGGTTTTGAAGGGTGAGGTTCGCGCCGCTGTTCACCCACATCACCTGCACAAGGTTATCCCCGCTGATGGTGATGTGCCCGCCGCCGTCAATCGTCAGCGCGCCGGCTGTGGGCGCGTCAACGATATTCGGCAGGGTCGAGCCAAGCGTAATCGTGCCGCTGACGCTGAAGGTGATGGTGTCGGCGGCGGGGCTTGGCGAGCCAGGACAATCCGTATCCGCGTCATTGTTGGCTTCTTGAATGGCTTCGCGCAGGGTGCAGAAGCCGTCGTTAGCAATGACATCCACCAGCGAGTTGACGGTAAAACTCGCCGCCCGCGCCGTGCGTGTGGGGGGCAGCAGGCTGACGACCAGCGCCAGCAGGATGGCGAGACGGATAATGTAAGGAAAGACGGGTGAAAGAGTACATGCGGCCTCCGGCAAATATTTCGGGATAAGCGTCCCGAAGGCTGATTTCGACCCTTGAAGTTGCCCGTCCAAAGCCTTCGGGACGGTGCTGGAGAAGCGGGATAGACTGATAATCCCATTATATCCATTGACATCATACGCGCCATTGATTGACATCATCGGATGAAGTGATTGCAGTCATTGGCGGCAAGTCATTGGCATCACTGGTTGGGGGGAACAAAAAAATGTATGATTTGCGAAATCGTTTGCCAAAAAGGAGACTGCCATGAGCGAGAAAAAAGTTTTAGCCATTCACCCCGACAAGACCAAACAGGGCGTGCGCATCGCCGAGTCGAAGTACGAGCAAATGAGCGCGGCAATCGTAGACGCGTTTCATGCAACAGATGAACTCGGTTATCAGGAAGCAGTGGCGCGCGTTCGTGAAATATTGACGGGCAAGTTCGACGGCTCGATTGAGTGGTACTTCAACGCCGTCAAGCACGACTTGGAAGCGCGCAGGATTCTCGTGCGTGCGAGCAAATCCAGCCCCGTGCGTTACCGCATTGACCGCGCTGCGTTGAAGAAACAGGCATGAAAACGTTTCAAGCGATTCCGCCCGCGCGGGCGTTCGCCTTTCTCTTCTTTCTGCACGTTGCGGTCAGCATGGCGTTGTCCCTGCTGCTCCTGCCCGCCCTGCCTTTCGACGGCGCAGCCTTGCTGGACAACACGGCGGGCTACGACAGCGGCATGGTTGCGGCGCGCTTGGAAGAATTCGGTGAAACGGGGCGCGGCGCATACCAGACCTACCTGCTCTTTCTGGATACGCCCTACGCCCTGCTGACGGGCGCGGCTCTCGCCGCCGCGCTCAGGCTGATTTCGACGCGGCTGCCACGCTTGAAATTGGGCAGTTGGGTGTACGCCTTCCCAATCGGTCTCGCCGCGCTCGATGTTGTTGAAAACGGTTTGCTGTTTGTGTCGTTGCGTTCTTTTCCCGACATCAATGAAACCTTGGCAAATGCGGCGGGGATTGTCACTTCGATAAAGTTGATGCTGGTCAATGCCGCGTTTCTGCTTTTCCTGCTGGCGTGGGTTTTGCTTGTATGGCATTGGTTCGTCTCACGCGGGACAAGGCAGGATGAAAAATGAAACATCCGCTTACTCCCTTGATTGTTTCAATCTTCCTGGCGGGATGCGCGCTGGGCGGGAACATTTCGCCCGCCGCGCCGACCGATACAGCCGTTCCATCCGCGGCTCACACCGCGCCGCCTCTTCCCGACAGGGCGGCTGTTTCGCTGACCCAAACCGACTCTTGCGGACGGGGCAGGTGCTACGCGCTGGAAATCGTTTGCGCGGGGCTGCCCGCGCGGACGGCGCAAGTGCGGCACATCCAAGCCTCACAGCCGCGCGGCACGATCTTCTTCACCACTGGCTCCGAAGGCAATCTGCTCTACGCCGAGATGGGCGGCATCGCGCTCGAAACGGTCAAAACGGTCACTCAGGCAGGCTTTGAAACTTTCGAAATCGCCTGGCAGGGACGCGACGGCTGGATGGCGGACGCGAAAGGCGCGGGCTACACCAAAGCCCTGTGCGGATACGCCGCCGTCGTGCGCTTCCTTTTGGAAAACCTTGCCGTCCAAAACGAATACGTCCTGGCGCAGGGCAACAGCGGCGGCGGGATGCAAATCGCCTATGGGCTGGCGGTGTACGGGCTGGAAGACGTTTTGGATGTTGCGATTCTGTCTGGAGGTCCGCCCGTGAGCCGCCTCGACGTGGCATGTTTCGGCACAAACGATGAAGCGCTCAAACCCGCCGTCTGGCCTCCCACCGTCCAGGGTCTGGAGCGAACCGATTGGTTGATGGGCTGGCAGGGCAATGGCGATTACTGCTCCAACCATGCCGCGCCGCAGGAGATCATCGCGCAGGCGCAGGCGGACAGCCTCGTCCCGCCCGATGGCGCGCACCGCGATTACGAGTATCCCAACACGCGGGTCTACTTCGTCAACTCCGAAGCGGATAAAACCGCCGCGGACGAACAGGGCAGGCTGTACTTCAACGCCATCCTTTCGGAAAAATTCTGGCTGGAAATATCGGGCAGGGAACACGAAATCTCGATGACCGAAGACGGCGCGCATTTGATCCGCCAAATCCTTTTGGGGCAGTGATGACCATGCCAAACAAACGCCGCTTCACGATTTTTGTTTTCACCCTGCTCGCTGTTTCGCTCGCCTGCCGCCAAAGCGCCGCGCCGCCCGCCGAAAATCAGCCGCTTGAGAACGCGGGACAAACCATATCGGGGCAACTGACCTCAGGCGGCATCGCACGCACCTACCTGCTGCACATCCCCGCCAGCGCGCAAAGCGGACAGCCCGCGCCGCTCATCCTCAATTTTCACGGGCTGACCTCCAACGCGCAGGAGCAGGAATCCGTTTCGGGCATGTCCGCCGTCGCCGATGAATACGGCTGGTTCGTCGCTTATCCCAACGGGCTGGACGAGCATTGGAGTACTTTCCCCAATCAGGCAGGCAAAGCCGACCTGCAATTCGTCCGCGACCTGATTGACGCGCTGCTCGCCGCCTACCCGATTGACCCGCATCGCATCTACGCGACGGGCATCTCCAACGGCGGCGGGATGGCAAACCGCCTCGCCTGCGACCTCTCCGACCGCATCGCCGCCATCGCGCCTGTGGCGGGCGCGTACAATGCGTGGGAGAACTGCGACCCCTCCCGCCCTGTCCCTGTGCTGGCGTTTCACGGGTTGGACGACCAGATCGCCCCGTACGAAGGAATCGGGCGCGGCAACGCCGAGCCGCCCATTCGCGAGTGGGCATCCGCCTGGGCGGCGCGCAACGGCTGTGATTCCGAACCCGTCACCGTCTCGCAAACACCCACCATGACCGTCGAGCAATGGGATAACTGCGACGCAAACACCGCCGTCATCCTGTACACGCTGGGCAATCACGGACACAGTTGGCCCGGCTCAACCGTCATGCCCGCCGCCATCACCTCGCAGGAAGTGAACGCCACGCGGCTCATGTTCGAGTTTTTCGGTCAATATGCCTTGCCATGAAAACCAAAATCCCCCCGCTATACGCCGTTCCCATCATGCTGCTGGCTGCCGCTTCGCTTTACTTCATTCGGGATTTTAGTTACAGCATTTACTACGATCCGCTTTGCGAACGATACGCCGAAGAAAACGGCTGGCAGTATGTGAGTTTCAAACCACCTTACCGTTCCTCTCCCGGAGCCTGCAAGTTTGAAACGCCTGACGGTCGTTCGGTTCGCCTCGAAGACGAGGAGATGTCCACAACCTCAGCGGATTACGCGCGATTGGCAGTCGGCATCGTCCTCGTCTGGCCCCTGTGGTTGGCGGTCATGGTCGGGGCGACGTTCTTGATCAAGGGGCTGCAGCGGATATTGAAAGGCTGATCTCCCTGGTGCTGTTGAGAAAGCGAAATAAATTTCGCGCTACAAGCCTTTGTTGTCATAGCTTCTGTAAAGTAATATGGTAAGGGAAAGAGCGGCTCCTGGCTTGAAATTGATTGAATGTCAGCGTCCGCCGTGCAATACACGGCGGACGCTTCATTGCTTCATTGACAAGCCGTCCAAAATCAGCTATCTTGCTTATGGCGCTTCTGTAAGGCGGATGAGCGGTGTCTCTTTGCGGGGAGCCGTTACATGCCTGTGGAGCGCCTTTCTGCTCTTGAGCGCAGCGTTAGAAATCGCCGGCTTTCACATACGGCGCGCTCCACAACGCTACCGACAACACCACTGCCTTGAACCATGCCTGATGCATCTTCTCTACGTCTTCCGCGCTGTGTCCTTTTTTGGCAAGAAACGGCTTGATGGTGGCGGTGATGGGATAGATAAACGCCGTCATGTAACGGTGGCTGATGTTCGGCACGGATTTGACGCCATCGGTCTGATTCTTCTTCGAGCGGTGGTGGCGCAGGGCTATTTCCTGCTGATAGTTCAGCCAGTTCTGATCGTAGGGGCGGTTGCACAGATCGAGAATCCATTGTCCGAAGCGTTTGCGCACCGCAGCAAGATATTCGCCGTTTGCGTTGCCCTTGCCGTCGGTGAAGTAATAGACCAGATGCGGATGGGAAGCGACGAACCCGTACCATACATCCAGTACGGCTTCGATTTGGTCCGCCAGCACGCTGCCTGCCATCCGAAGCGCGGCTTCGTCATCGGGTCCGAAGAGAACCGCCTTCTTTAGATTTTCGAATTCTTCCATCGTCAGCGGCGAGGCAGCCTTTGTCGCGCCAAAGGTATAACCAGGGATTGAATTTGCAGCCATGGGAAAATCTCCTTTTTGATTGGGTTGGAATTAGAAATTGCCAGCCAGGGCTTTGTCGAGTTCTTCGTTGGTCGGTTCGGTCAGAATCAGCTTTCGTTTTCCCTCGCCCAGCACCAGGGTCGGCGTACTGCGATAACCGCCGTTGATGAAAATCACGAAACGCTCGGCATCCGCGTCGCGGTCAATGTTCACTTCGCGGAACGGCACATTCAGCGCAAGCAGATGTGCGCGCGTGCGCTCGGTGTCGTCGCAATCCGCCGCGCCGAACAGGATAACTGGCAAGGGCATGACATCACCTCCTTTCAATATTCCAATGGAACAAAATCGGGGCATTCAAGATACGTCTCCGCATCTGGCAACGGGGCATCCACAAAGGCGCAATGATGCGGACCGCGCGGGTCGTTGGGATGCGCCTCGCGTCGAAAAAATTGACAGTTCCAGCACATCTCATAAACCTTGATGTATCCCGCCGCCTGCAATCGCCGCACGATGGCTTGCGCCGCTCGTTGCAGCGCCGCCTGCTCCGCTTCAGGCAGGGACGCGATCGCGGCTTCCACATCCGCCAGCACATCCTCCACCGAGACGGCTTTCCGCGCGCCTTCCGCCGTCAGCGTGAGCGTGATGGTGCGCTTATCTTCCGCGAGCGGCTTGCGGCGAATGAGCCGCTTGCGCTCCAACGCATCCGCCACCTTGCTCGCAGTGGCATCCGCTATGGCGAGCCGATCCGCCAGCCCGCCGATCGTCCGCACGCCAGGGCGCGCATATTGCAGAAAGAGCAGGGCTTGAATCTGAGCCGGGGAAAAGCCCGTTTCCTCGCCGCGTACCCGCAGCATGGAGTTTACCGCCTGGCTGATGCGGTAAAGCGCGGCAGCGACCTGGGCGGGGAGGGATTCGTTTCTTCGGATCGGGTTGAACGCGGACATCGCGGCTCTCCTTGATTATTTAGTACTACTAAATGGCTTTGGTGCATAAATCGATGAGCAGGCACAATGCGCCCATCCATCTTCGCAAAGGTCAGGCAGTTTCTCCGGAAACGGGTACTTTGTAGCTTTCCGGCATGCCCAGA
>FWPU01013721.1_pt1 | contig 10057 bp, 7 predicted proteins | sample 2228361 | NCBI WGS metagenome assembly FWPU01 (sample SAMEA103939777, study PRJEB20133) | metagenome | reverse complement strand
CGTGGGGGGGGGGGGGTGCCGGGGGATGGGGAGCTACCGGCGGGGAAGGCGGCCGTTCCGGGGGGGGGTCCTTCGCGATCTTCGTGGTCTTCACGGCGCAACCCGCGTCCCTGCCAGGACTCGCGGACCTCGTCATCGTGCCGGGTCGTGGAGGGGACGGGGGGAACGGCGGGAACGGCGGCGTGGGCGGCAAGGGCGGGGCCGGCGCCGCGGGCGGTCCTGACGCCCAGGGGCCGACCGCGACCTTCTGCACCTCCGGGGGCGGTCACGGGGGCAACGGAGGTTCGGGCGGTCACGGGGGCGGCGGCGGCGGCGGTTGCGGCGGACCCGCCTACGGGTTGTTCGTGCACGGGGCCCCGGAGGCCATGCTTGACGCGTACAAGACCGCGCCCATCACGTTCGTCGGCAGCGGCCAGGGTGGTCGCGGAGGTCTGGGCGGCTCGTCGCTCGGCAACCCGGGTTTGCCTGGCCAGGATGGCACGGCCGCGGCGATGAACTTCTGACGCATGTTACAATTCAAATATCTTCAGATTATCAAACTCGACCGGTGCGTTCCAGTCGTTGAAGCCGAAGTACCGTCCCCTCAAGGGCTCCTCGTCGTGGTACTCGAGTACGAGCGCCCCGTCCACGTACCAGCGTAACGTGTCCGCCACCCGGACCAGCGTCCAGTGGTGCGTGCGCCCCTTCTCGGCGCGGGCCGGGGACTCCAGGCGGTCCTCGCCGTGCTCGTCCAGCCGCGCGATGACACTGACCGTGTTGTTCCACCCGCCGAGGATGACGACATACCCCGCCTGGTGCCTGGGCTCCGACGCAAAGACCTCGCACTTGAGGTCCCCCTCGTCGCTCTTGGCGCGGGCGTCGAACTCGATCCGGACGCGTTCCGGCAACGCGAAGTCGAGCCACACCCCCTCGTTCCGGTCGCCCTGGACCCCCAGGCGGCCGCCCTGGCCGGAGCGGACGATGCGCCAGCGGCCTGACCGGTTCAGCCACCGGTCCCCCAGGGTTTCCCGTTCGAAGTCGTCCTCGAAGACCAGGACTCCGCCGCTCAGACCCTCCCGGACCGCGGCAGGCCGGTGTTTGCGGGAAGACTTGCACCCGACCAGACAAAGCACCATGAGCGCCGCGATCCCGACGACAGCCCTTCTCTGAAAAAACGTGGGCGTAGGCGCGGGCGACCCCCCAAACGCCTCAAACCTCCCCCCGATCCCCCATTTCATCCATCCCGGTGCGTCCGCAACCCATGGGGAACTCATCCCGACTCCTCCTCCACCACATCGGACGGGATCAGGACCGGAGGGGCCAGACCCTCGTCGGCGCAGTGCGCGCGCAGGATCGCGAGTTCGTCGTTCGTGTCGCGAAGGCGATGGGCCAGCACGCGGACCAGGTTCGTCAGGAGCCGGGACGCGAGGATCGGCGACCGGCGGACCACCGCGTCAAAGGTGGCGCGCGACAGGAACAGGACCTCGGACTGCCGGGTCGCCACCCCCGTGGCTAGGCGCTGGTGCCTCTCGAGGAGGCTCATCTCGCCCAGTTCCTGGCCCGGTCCGAACGCAGCGATCCGCTCGCCGCGCCGCCGGACCTCGATCTCCCCCTCCAGGACCGCGTACAGGCCGTCGGCGGCGTCGCCCTCCCGGAAGAGAACCTCGCCGTCCTCCAGGGTCCGCGCGTCGCAAAGAGACACGAGCCGCATCCGGTCCGCGAGCGGCAGCGTCGCGAGGATCGGCACAGACGCCAGGACCCGCTCCCGCGCGCGCAGGTCCGCCTCGTCCCCGGACACGCGCAGCACGTCGATCAGGATGGCGGTGATGTTGTCGCTCCCCCCGCTCTCGTTCGCGTGGTCCACGAGGTGCCGCACCACGTCCCGGACACGCCCGCCCGACCCGTTCGCCCCGCGGGCGGCGGGCGCCGCCAGGCGGGCCAGCATCGCCTCGTCGAGGTACGAGTGGAGCCCGTCCGTGCACAGAAGCAATCGGTCCCGCGGCCACAGGTCGAAGTCTACGATGTCCGCCATCGCGGACCCGCGGACCCCGAGGGCGCGCGTGACCACGTTCCGGTACGGGAACGACGACATCGCCGACTGAGACAACCGTCCCTGGCGCATCAGTTCGAAGAACAGGGAGTGGTCCTCGGTCAGGAGGTCCACGTTCCCGTCGCGCAGCAGGTACGCCCGCGAATCGCCCACGTGGGCCACGAAGGCCCTTCCCCCGGCCAGGACCGCAACGACCACCGTGCTGGCCATGCCCTGCCGGTCCGGGTGGACCTCGGCCTCCACGACGATCCGCTCGCTGGCCGAGCGGATCGCGTCTTGCAGCAGGCGGACGACCTCCCGCCGCCGGAGGGGCCGCGGGTCCGCGTCGTACCCCCGGACCACCGACGCCCGCGCCCAGAGGTAGTCCTCGATGACCAGGCAGGCCTGACGCGAGGCCTCGTCACCCCCCTTGTGCCCCCCCATCCCATCCGCCACGATGAATGCGTTCAGTTCCGGGATGACGGCGAGGCTGTCCTCGTTCCGGGTGCGGACGCGGCCGACGTCGGTCCGACTCGCGTACTCGACCGAGACCGACATCGGCCGGGACCTCCCGTCGGAGGGGACCCGAGGGGTCGGGTCGGAGGACAAAGACCCTGATCCCGGACTCCTCATCCGGACCTCAGAACGACAGGGTTCCCTGCAGGTACGCCCAGTGAGCGAGGTCGCTCCCCAGCGCCACGGTTCGCCCGTCCTCACGCGCGACCGCGGCCTTGCCGGTGACCTTGCCGGGCTTGAAGAAGGAGTACCCGACCTCGATGGTCAACGGGGCGAGGGCGCGCCAGCGTGCCACGAAATCGAGTTCCTGCCCCAGAAACCGGCCCTGGTTTGCCGGGAACACGGCCGTCCCCCCCAGGGTGTTCGCCAGGATGCCCCCGTTCGAGGACAGGAAGAACAGGTGGTAATCCAGCCGGAGCGAGACCTCCGGAAGGGGCACGACCCGGATCGTCGGTCCCGCGTCGACATTCCCGGTCCACTGGAACAGGTCCATGTACCCGAGCATGGCGTGCCCCGTGGGGAACAGGACCCGGTACGCGACGTTACGCCCGTCGGTCGGGTCCGCATCCCCCGAGGCGCTGTAGAAGAAGAGCCCCACGGTGGGGGACGTGGTCACGGGCACCTGGTACAGGGCCTCGGCAAAGTAGGCGGTCGCAAGGTGGTCGTTCGTCCCAAGCCTCGCCTGTCCCGCCTGCCGTGACCGGCCGAACTGGACCGCGGCCTCGGCCTCGACGGTCAGGCCCGCGACCGGCCGCGCCACGACCCGCGCCCCGATCGTCCCGATCTTCTCGACCGCGGGCGGCAGGTCGTTGTACAGGAAGAACCCGTACGCCTCGAGGTCCAGGAACGAGAAGTAGTCCGACCGCGCGTACAGCCCGAAGAAGTCCGTGTTGGCCCCGCCCGTGCGCCCCTGGTCTTTCACGATGGTCGCAAAGGCGTCCACCTGGATCAACTTCGGGCGTTTGTAGAACAGCCTCGCGCCGTCGAAGGCCCGGCCGACGTTGCTCCAGCCCAGGGGTCCGACCTGGCGCTCCGCCCCGTAGGCCAGTTCCATGCGGCCCGCCTGGAACCCGAGCCCGGGCGTCAGGATGTCCCGGACCTCGACGTATCCCTCATGCAGGTCGAGGTTCTTCTCGTTCGACGTGGTGCTCGCCTCCTCGCCCCACATGCGCGAGTCCTGGACCACGGCCACCGCGCGGACGTTCTTCAGGGGCTTCAGGACCGCCCCGATCCGCAGGCGCTGCAGGTAAAAGAGGTCGTCGTCTTCCGCGCCACCGAGCATGTCCGTCTTGTTGTGGTGGGTCTCCGGACGGATCCGCAACTCGAACCGCGGCTGGAACCACGCCTGGTCCGCTTGCCCGTCCTCGGTCCTAAAGCGCTGCGAGAGTTTCGCCTCTCGCTCCTTCAGTGCATCGAGTTCCGCCCGGATGGTGGCCACCTCCTCCCGGACCTTCGCGGCCTCCTCGACCGGACCTTTCATCCGGTCCAGTTGCTTTTCGAGGTCCGCGACACGTTCCTCGAGGTCCTTGATCTGCCGGGTGTGGGCGGTCGTCAGCGTGTTGAGGGTGTCCTGGTCCTCGAGCAAGGTCTCGAGGACCGCGGCGTCCGCAGAGGGCGGGCGCTTCGCCCGCTGGGCCAGGGCCGTGTTGGCGATCAGAAGGCACCCCATTGCGACCAGCACGCCTGCTCTCTTCATCTCGTTTCCCTCCTGGGTCCGATCCTGTCTATCTCGCCGAACGACCGTCCGGACCTTATCAGGGACTTCGAACGATGTCCATCGGCCTGACGGGAGGACATTCCCCACTCGCTCATGACCGATCAGTGAGAGCCCATCCTTTCTTTGGGTTGTCTTGAACCACCCCTGCGCTTGAAACACGGGACTCCTTGCCGTGCAAGTCCTTGATGTCGCCCACGCCCACGCCTACGCCTACGCCAACGCCCACGGTGGGGAAGGTCCACGTTTCCGCCTCGTTCACGTGCACGTGGACGTGGACGTGGACGTGCTCGAAAACGAAGACCTCCCGTCGTCTGCGCCCACGCCTATGCCCGCGCCCACGTTGGGGAAGGTCCACGCCTGACGGCCCTCCCGGGTCTTGCGCGCGGTGAGTCCGGGGACTCGACCACGACCACGGACAAGGTCACGTGGTCGAGCCTGACTGATCAGGATGGTCATCCGTCTCGACCCAGGGGGGCAGGGGCAGCCCGAGGGCAATGGACACGAGCCGCAAGACCTCGGCCTCCTGCACCGTGACCTTCCGGTCCGCGAGCGCGCAGTGCGCCACGGCCTCTACGACCCGACGCCGGACTGCAAGGCTCGCGAGGGCCAGGTGGTCCAGGGCCTTTCCGACCTCGTCCAGGTCCCCGAGGGTCCCCGCCTGAAAGTCGCGCTGCATCTCGGCCGCCTGCCCGCCGCCCAGGTGATCCAGGCCCAGGCGGAACGCGGCCTGGGCCGCCGCATCATCTTCCTGGTTTCCGGCCCGCGCCACCGCCGCGACCACGTGCCCGGCCTGCCAGGCTACCTTCTCGAGGTTTCGATAGACCGGGCGCACCGGCCCGCGCCGCTTCTTCAGGCGCCTCGTCAAAATCCAGTGAACCCCGAACTCGAACAGCGACACCCGCCGATCCGCCCGGATCAACGCCTCGATCGTCCCCAGGAACCCTTCCTGCCGTTCGCGCGGCCACCCGGCCAACGCGGACGCCGCCAGTTCCATCAGGGGGAGTGCGAAGGCCGGACCCAGGTCCCCCACCTTGCCCGCGAGTCCCTCGACCTCTCGCGCGTCCTCACCCTGCTGGCCCAGCAGTTGCAGTTGTGACTTGCGAACCGCCCCGTCCGCGCCCAGCAGGAGCGCGCATACCAGGCGGGCCGCACCCTCTGGTGTCTGGAGGGCCTGGCTCACCGGGGCCGGCAGGGCCGCGACCAGGTCGGAGGCAAATGCGACCGCGGTCGGGTCCAGGGTCCCCACGCGGGAGGCGATCTCCCCGGGGTCCGCGCGGATGACCCGCTTCCTCTTTCTCCCCCCGGCCAGTCCGGCCGCGCCCACCGGCGCCGGCTCCTCTACCTCACCCTCCGGTTCTTGTTGCGCGGTCGGCGTGGCCTCTTCCCCCCGGGCCCCCTCGGGCCGGACCCCGGCGAGCAGGGCGGGGTCGATTCGGCGGACACGCTCCTCGACGGGCGGGTGCGTGGCCAGAAGCCCGAAGATCGAACGCACGCCCTGGCCGAAGAAGAGGTGCGCGGCCTCGGACGCGCGGGGGGCCTCGATGGTGGCCCCCCGCTCGAGCCCCGCGATCTTCATCAGGGCCCCCCCGATCCCGGCCGGGTTCCTCGTGAACTGGACCGCCGAGGCGTCCGCAAGAAACTCGCGCTGGCGGCTGACCGCGGCCTGGATCAGGCGCCCCACGAATACCCCGATGTAGCCGACCAGCATCAGGGTCAGACCGAGCAGGACGACCACCGGCACCCCCTTGGCCCGCCGGGACGATGAGGCCCGGACCGAGTACAGGAGGAACCGCCCCACGACGCCGATGGCGAGGATCCCGAACAGGACCCCGATAAGCCGAAGGTTCAGGCGCATGTCGCCGTTCAGGATGTGGCTGAACTCGTGGGCGACGACCCCCTGCAGCTCGTCGCGGTTGAGGCTCTCGAGCGCCCCGCGCGTGACGGCCACGGCCGCGTTCTCGACCGAGTACCCGGCCGCGAAGGCGTTGATCCCGACCTCCCCCTCGAGGACATAGACCTCCGGGACCGGGATGCCCGAGGCGATGGCCATTTCGTCCACGATGTTCAGAAGACGTCGCTCGGCCAGGGTGCGCGTCTCGCGCGACACAAGACGCCCCCCGAGCATCCGCGCCACGGCCCCGCCGCCCTTGCGCAGGGACAGGATGCGAAACAAACTCGCGAGCCCGATAAACCCGACGGTCCCGACCATGACCCAGAAAAACAACTCCGGGTCCCACAAGTTCCCGTCCGCCGCGCCTGCGTCTTTCCTGCCGGCCTGCCAGAGCCCGAACGCGACCACCAGGTAGATCGCGACCCCGATCGCGACGACGGCGAGCGCGAACAGCAGGACCAGCCACGTGGTCCGCTTGCGCGCCCGCTCCTGGTTCTCGAAGAAGTTCGCGGGCATCAGAACTGCACCTTCGGCGCCTTGCGCTCCTCGGCCGACTCGGTGGACTGGAGCAACTCGGCCGGACCGAAGCCAAACATCCCCGCCACTATGTTGGCGGGGAACTTCTCGCGCGCGATGTTGTAGGCCATGACGGAATCGTTGAACGCCTGGCGGGCGAAGGCGACCTTGTTCTCGGTGGAGGTCAGTTCCTCCATGAGGGACAGCATCGTCTGGTTCGCCTTCAGGTCCGGATAGTTCTCGACCACGGCGAGGAGCCGCCCCAAAGCCCCCGTCAGCATCCCCTCGGCCTGGGCCAGGCCGGCCATGGCCTCGGGGTTGCCCGGGTTCGCGGCCGCAGCCTTCGCCGCGCTCATCGCCTCGTACCGAGCCTTGGTCACGGCATCGAGGGCCTCGCGCTCGTGCTTGATGTAGCCCTTCGCGGTCTCGACGAGGTTGGGGATCAGGTCGTAGCGCCGCTTCAACTGGACGTCGATCTGTGCGAACGCGTTCTTGTACTGGTTCCGGTACGTCACCAACCGGTTGTAGATACGCACGAAGGCGAACACGAGAACAACCAGGACGACCAGCACGACGATCAAGGCGATCATGAAGCCTCCTTTCCTCCCGGTCGCCGCCGGACGGACCGGGAAACCCTCTCCAACAACCGGGCGTTTCTATCCCATTTGCACCGTTGCGTCAAATGTGTGGACAGGGGCCGTTGACCAAACGTCCGCGGACACACTACCATCGGATGAATCGAGGACCGGCGATGGAATCGGGGAGTTTCCGGCTCGACGACGCGAGGACCCGCGCGGTCCGGAACCAGGCGGGCGAGTTCACGCTGAACCTCGTCAAGGCCCTCCTCCAGACCGGCTGGTATTCCCCGGAACACTCCCTGGCCCGGGCCGCGACCGAGGACCTCTTTGCGCAATTCCGGGCGCTGACCGAGGGCGAGCGGGACCTATCGTACGTGCTCGTCTCGACCGTGGACGAGCGCGGCGTCATGATTGACGGCCTGCTACCCGAGCCCATTGAGGTCGCCAAGGCCCTGCGCGGCATCCTGGGCGACCACTTCGTGGCCAAGTTCCACGACTATTTCATCCGCAACCAGATCGCGTCGTTCACGATCAAGCGTCACATCACCGAGGACGAGTTCAAGCGGTTCCTGAACCTCTGGGTCACGTGGGCCTCCAGGACAGCCCACGCCGAGTCAGGCCATGCCGTCATGTCCGACGAACTGACCGTGGCCGGGCTCCTCGCCGTGACCGTGGTGGGAATGGACGAGGTCCCCGGCGCGAGGCGGCACCTGCCCTGGCCGGTGAAGATCGCGCTGGGCCGCCTGCGCAAGGACCTGCGGCGCATCCCCATGCTGCGCCACGCCGACGAGGCCACGCTCGCGCGCCTGAAGGTCCAGGTCATCGAGGACGTGGTCCGGCCCCTGTCGCGCCCCTCCCTGATCGTGGACCTCCTGCTGAACGCGGACCTCGTCGCGGAGGGCCAGGACCTCCTGACCCCGGCCGGCGTCGAGGACGGGATGGTGCAGATCCTGGGCGTGGAGATGGCCCACAAGGCGGCCCGCGCATTGAACGAGACGCTCGCGCGCGTCCACGACAAGGGCGTGCGCCGGGAAGACCTCCCCGGGTGGGAGCCCGAGGAATACCGGACCACCCTGGACCGTGTCACGCGCAAGGTCCTCGTCCGGCTCGCGGAGGCGGACTTTTCGGAGGCGTACGGACTGCTCCAGGAGGCCTACGGCCGGGGCCTGATTGACGTCGGGACCCTGCCCGAGACCCTCCAGAACCGGATCCGGTCCAGCGAACTGACCGAGTGGTTCCTCAAGGACCCGAGCGCCTTTTACCGGGACTTCGCGAACGCCGCGACCCCGGCCGCCTACCGTCGCTGCGCGAGCCTGGTCAAGTCCATCGTCCCCGAACTGATCCGGCGCGGGGAAGTGCGGCCCATGACCGCGATCCTCGCCATCTTGCACCGCCACCTTCACGAGCCCCATCCGTCGTTTTCGGCGCGCGAGGAGGCGGCCCGCGACCTCCTGCGGCACTTCGAGGAGGCAGGCCACATTGACCGCGTGGTCGAACTCGCGGTGAAGACGACCAAGGAGGGACGCGGGGGGCTGGTCCAGGGCCTGGTCCTCTTCCGCGAATCCATCGTACCTGCCCTGCTCTTCCACCTGGTGCGAAGCGAGGACACCTCTGTGCGCAAGGCGGCCCTGAGCATGCTGGAGCAGGTGGGGGCCGCGGGGGTCCCGGCCATCGTGGCCGAGTTGCGGGCCCACCGGCACCCGTGGTACGTGGTGCGCAACCTGATCGGCCTCGTGGGGAGCGTGGCAGACGCACACGACGAGGCCGCGACACGGGCGGTCTCCGAGTACCGGGACCACCCGCGCCCCCAGGTCCGGGAGGCGTGTCTCGAGGCCCTGGTCCGCATCCAGGGGCCGGCAGCGGGGGCGCACCTGGCGCCCTTCCTGGACGACCCCGAGCCGCACATCGTCCGCCGGGCCGTCCACCACGCGGGCGCCATCCGATACTCCGACCCTGCATTCCTGCGGCGGCTGCTCGCGATGCTGGCCCCGGCTCCGCCCCGGCGCCTGGGCCGGGCCGCGCCCCCGGTCGAGGACCGCAAGGACCTCCCGGGGAACGCCCTGGCGTCCGCGGTCCTGTCCGCACTCGCCCGGTACGGCCCCGACCTCCTCGTCACGGTGCCAGAGGTCGAATCCACCCTGTGCGGGCTCGTGCGCCGCCCGTCCGGCGCCGGGAGGCTCTTGTCGCGCCTCGGCCTCCGGCGCCGCCTGCCGGGCGACCTCGTGGTTCAGGCGATCCGGGCGCTGGGTTCGATCGGCGGCCCGATGTCGGAGCGCGTGCTGGACGACCTCGCGAGGCGCGGCCCCGAGCCTGTCCGCCAGGTCTCGGCCGAGGCCCTGGCCCGCGTCCGGGGCCGGCGGAATGCCTGACACGGTTCTCGCCGGAGGCTGGACCACGGCGTCATGCAAGGCTCCTCGCATGGCGTACGCCTTCGAACAAGAGCAAACCGCGATGTTCACAGGTGTCGCATGGATGCGCCTCTCAAGTCCCTCAGGAAATGAACATACCCCACCGAAGTGTTCATTTTCTGGGTTGTCCAAAGAGACCGGACACCGCTGAAGGGGGGCGTCGCACGCCCCCCATCTATCGGGCGTGCCATCCGAGGCACGCCCTCCCCAGACTCGCCCCGTCCGGGGGCTTCGCCTGGGAGATGGGGCCCCCCATCTATCGGGCGTGCCATCCGAGGCACGCCCTCCCCAGACTAGACCGTTGCGTTGGCGCGGCCGGTCCTCGCGAGGTGGTGTGCTGGGGTGGCGCCTCGAAGGACGCGGGGAGGACCGTCCGCGCTCGATGTCGTGGACGTGAACGTGGACGTGGACGTGGACGACCTG
>FWPU01013719.1_pt1 | contig 10060 bp, 10 predicted proteins | sample 2228361 | NCBI WGS metagenome assembly FWPU01 (sample SAMEA103939777, study PRJEB20133) | metagenome | reverse complement strand
GGCGGCTTCGCCGCCGCCCGCCGCCCCTTCCCGCGTCATTGCCCCAGAAACTCCCGTATCGCCGCCCCGACCTCCGCCGGACGCTCCAGCGGCACCATGTGCCCGGCATCGGGGATGACAACCGAACGGGCATGGGGAAGCACCCGCTCCATCCGCCGCAGAGCCGGCGGGAAAAAGGTCCCCGAATGCTCCCCGCGAATGATCAGCGTCGGGAGACGGAGACGGGGCACGTCCCGCCAGATGTCCGTTGGAATGGTGGAGAATATGCGCGCCTCCCATTCGGGCGGGTAGACCAGTTCCACACCCCCGTCGGGGCGCGGACGGGTGCCGGCCTCCACGTAGGCCCAGAGGCTCTCATCGGGCCAGCGGGCGAAAAAGGGTTTGGTCCGGAAATAGGCGAAGCACTCCTCCCGGCCCGGCCACGTCCGCCGACGATGGAGCGCCCCGCGCACCAGCGACGGCCGCGGCTCCACCCCGAACCACCGCAAAAGGCGCGCCAGCAGCAGCCACTGCGGCGGCAGGATGACCGGGTCTATCAGCACCACCGCCCGGAAGAGGTCGGGGCGGTCCACCGCCGCCCACAGCGTCATCACCCCGCCCATGGAGTGGCCGACGCCGATAATCCCCCGCAGCCCCAGCCCGTCCAGCTGGCGGACCAGGTCGTGGCCCAGAGGCCGCCAATCGGCGATCTCTTCCGGGGAACTGCCCGGCCAGAGCGGCCGCGCCGGCACCCCGATGACGTGATAGCGGTCGGTGAGGGTCGCCGCCAGCGGGCGGTAGGTGCCCGGCGGGAATCCGTTGGCATGGGCGATGTGCAGGATGGGGCCGTCGCCCCCAAAGTCGTGGAAAGAGAGCACGGGTTCAGGCATAGGGCGTAAAACGTAATAAAGTAAAACATAATGCAGTAAAGGAGAGTAGCAGCAGGGCGGTCAGGGTGATGGCGGCGCCGATCCAGAGGGAGCGGGGATGAAAGGCAAAGACCACCCGATGCCGCCCCGGTTCCAGGTAGACGGCGCGAAAGAGCAGGTCGGCCGTGGCGATGGGGACTTCTTCCCCATCGGCCCACGCGCGCCAGCCGGGGTAGTGGGCGTCGGTGAGCACCAGGTACCCCGGCGCGGTCATCTCCACCTCCACCTCCACGCGCTCTGGCCCGTAGACCGTCACCTGCACCCGCTCCGGGCCTTCGGCGACGGTATCCACTTCCGGCCCGCCCTCCACAATAATCTCCGCCGTCGGGTCAAAGTCGGCGGGGAGCGCGGTGCCTCCTCTGGCGCGGTGAACGACGAACGCCCGCGGGAGCACGTCCAGGTTCTCGTAGATTTTGACGTCGCCGGAGTGGACGAGACGGAAGCGCCCCCGGTCGGATAGGACAAGGGACTGAAACGCCCCGGTCCGTTTGTCTATCAGGCTGAGGCCCCGGACGACCAACCGTCCCTGGGGCAGGGTGGCCCGGACGGATATAGAAACGGGCTGGGCGGGGCGGTTCCAGCGCAGCCGGACGGCGTAGTCGTTCCCCTCCGGCCGCCCCGGCCAAAAGTGCCCGCCGACGGGCGCCCGCGCGTGGGCAACCTCCGGCCCGTGGATTCCCTCCGCGGTCTCCACCCCCGCCCGCAACGGAAAACGACGGACGGAACCGTCGGCGAAGGCAACCGTCACCTCCCCCACCCTCGTCCCGTCGGGCAGCGCCGCCGCGCCGTCCAGGTAACTGACCAGCCCCACGGCCGTCGCCTCAAAGGGCGGGATGTACGCCACCGCTGCCTCCTCCCCCGCCACCAGGTCCGCCCCGAACTGAAGGTCGTAAAAGACGTTGTCCAGCCAGGCGTCAAAGACTTTATCCGTGATGATGTAGCGGACGTTGAGAAGGCTCAGCCAGCGCCCGTCGGGGATGGTGCGCAGGTTCTCCCGGAGCCGCCCGTCTATGGAGACGGACTCCGCGGGCAGGAAAGCCCGCCCCAGGGCGACGTAGCGGGCCAGAGGGAGCAGGCCCCCGTCGTATCCGTCCACCGCGGGGACGCCGAAGGCCAGGGGCAGGTTGGGGGAAAGGACTTCCCGCCCCTTGGCGGCGATCAGAAGTTGATAGAGGGCGTCCGGGCCCAACTGCGGGCCGTAGATGACCTCCAGTTCTCCCCTGTCGCCGGAGTCAAAGGCCAGCGCGGAGATGCTGAGAAAGCGATCGGGGGGCAGGCGCCCCTTCCCGGCGGCCAGGAGGTGGGCGTTGGCCGGGCGGAGAGAGGTGTACGACTCCGGAGCGGTGGCGCGGGAATGGGGAAGCGCGCGGCCGGAGAGGAGCAGTTCCGCCACCAGCAGGGCGGTTAGGCCCAGAGCGGCAGGACGGGGAAAGCGGCGCCCCAGGGCCAGCAACGCCCCCGCCAGGGCCGCGGCCCCCAGCCAGAGGGCGATGGTCAGTCCGTTCGCCCCTCCCCCCAGCGCCCCCCAGAGGAAAAGAAGCGCCATCAGCCCGCCGCCGACCGCCCAGCCCCGCGCGGAAAGGCGCCGGGGAGCGCGCCCCAGGGCGTCCACCCCCGCCCCTGCCAGCAGGGCCGCGCCGAGGGTCCAGAGGGCCAGCCAGCGGGCGGGGGCCCGGAAGTGGGCAAACCCCGGCACAAAGCGGGCCAGAAGCAGGTAGAGGGGATTGTAGAGGCCGAGGGCGAGGAAGAGGCCGAGGAGGGAGAGGCAGAACGGAATACGGAATACGGAGTACGGAAAACGTAAAAACGTAAAACGTAAAAAAGTAAAACGTAAAGAATGTAAGGCGTAAAGGGAGAGGAGCAGGCCGGTGACGCCGAGGGTGGCGACGTATTCCAGATTCTCCGGGGGGACGGATTGGCCATAGGTGGGGAGCAGGGCGCGGGCCAGGTAGCGGGGGGAAAGGGAGAAGGAGACCCGTTCGTTGAAAGGAAGTCCGCCACTGCGTACCGAGAGGCGAGCCAGTTCCGCGGTGGGCAGGAGTTGCGCCGCGGCCAGGGCACTCCCCAGCACGGCCGCGCCCGCAAAAACGGCCAGACGACGACGGAGGGGAATCCCCGCGCGGGGGATCAGGGCGACCGTCCCCAACCCGAAAAGCGAGATGAAGGCCGACTGGGTGTGCCCGGCCAGCAGGATCAGCCCCACAACCAGGGCCAGCCCGCCCAAGGCCCGGTGGGGGAAACGGGTCGTCCTGGGGGAGATGGCGACCTCCCAGAGGAGCAGCGCCCAAGGGAGCCAGGCCAGGGCCTGTAACTGGTTGATGTGCTCTATCTGCGCGCCCAGGTAACTGCCCAGCGCAAGAGCCGCGCCCGCCGCCCACGCCCCCAAGTGTCCCAATCCCAGCGCCCGACGGGCGTAGAGGTAGGCCCCGCATCCGGCAATCCAGAGGTGTAGGAGTGCGCTCCAGTGAAGCGCGCGATGGGACGGCAGGAGCAACCAAAAGGGCCAGTTCAGGGGATAAAGAACTCCCGCCTGGCTGTTGGCCAGAAACGGGACTCCCATAAAGAGGTACGGATTCCAGAGGGGCAACCGTCCGGCCCGGAACGCCCGCGCCGCTTCGGCCCAGTATGGATAAAAATAGGCGAAGAGGTCTCCGCCGGCGACCACCCGCCCGGCCGGGCCGATGTGCCAGAAAGCCATCAGGAGCAACAGCCCCAGCGCCAGGAGAGCCGCGCCCTCGCCGAAACGGCCGCGGCGGGCCATCGCCTCGCCGGTTCGTCTCTCCGTCATTCCATTCGCTGGAACCGACACCGGAAAAGGGTCCTGAGGACGGTGAAGGCGTCCTTCCAGGAGATTTTCTTCCCCTCGGAGAACTCCCGGCCGGTGTAGGAGATGGGGACCTCGTAGATACGGTAGCCGCGGCGGAGAATCTGGGCCGTGATCTCCGGGTCAAACCCCCAGCCCCGTTCGGTCAGGCGCAACTTCTGCGCCACCTCGCGGGTGAACATTTTGTAGCCCGTCTCCATATCTGTGAGAATGGAGTCGTAGAGAATGTTGGTGACGAGGGTGAGGAAACGGTTGCCCACCATATGCCAGAAGAACATCGCTTTGGTGGGGCCGCCGCGGAAACGGGAGCCGTAGACCACCTGGGAGCGCCCCTCCAGGATGGGCTGCAGGAGCGCCGGATAGTCCCGCGGGTCATACTCCAGGTCGGCGTCCTGGACGATGAAGACGTCGCCGGTGGCGTGATCCAGCCCGGTGCGGACAGCGGCCCCTTTGCCCTGATTTCGCTCGTGGTAGATGACCCAGATGTCCGGCTCGCCCTCGTACTCTTTGAGGACCTCCCGTGTCCCGTCGGTGGAGCCGTCATCCACGATGACGATCTCCCGTTCCAGGGCGACGGTCTGGCCGTTCTGGGGACCGTAACCGATAGGGACCACCAGCGACACAGCCCGGACCCGGCGGATGATTTCCCGGATGGTCCCGATTTCGTTGTAGACGGGCATAATGACCGAGAGTTTCATATCACCTCCTGTAACGGGGTCAAGTATATCAAAACATCCGCAGGATGCAAGCAATTGGCAAGTCGGCGGGAGTGTGTTAAAATACAATTATCTGGGAGTAACTACCCTGCCTGGCAGACCACCGTCCCCGGAAAGGAGACTGCGGACTGTGGACTGCAGACTGTGGACTGTGGACTGCAGACTGCAGACTGAACGAAGGAGCCCCCATGACCTCACTGCAAAAAATCGCCATCACCGGCAAAGGCGGAGTCGGGAAGACCACCCTTTCGGCCCTGCTGGCCCACATCTACGCCCGTCAGGGGCGCAACGTCATTGCCATTGACGCCGACCCGGCCGGAGGCCTGGCCGGAGCGCTGGGATTTCCCCCTGAACTGGCTGAAAGCCTCACCCCCATCTCCGAGATGGAAGACCTCATCTACGAGCGCACCGGGGCCAAGCCCGGCTCCTTCGGCGGGTTCTTCAGCCTCACCCCACGGGTGGACGACATCCCCGACCGCTTCAGCGTCACCCATAACGGCATCCGGCTGCTCAAACTGGGCACGCTGGAGAAGGGTGGGAGCGGGTGCCTCTGCCCGGAGAACGCCCTGCTGAAGGCGCTGGTCACCCACCTGCTGCTGTATCGGGACGAGGTGCTGATTATGGATATGGAGGCCGGGGTGGAACACCTGGGACGGGCGACCGCCCAGGCGGTGGACGCGATGCTGGTGGTGGTGGAGCCGGGGAAGCGGAGCATAGAGGTGGCCGAGCGCATCCGGGAACTGGCGGGCGACCTGGGCCTGAAACGTCTCTACGTCGTGGGGAACAAAGTGCGCTCCGACGCCGACCGGGCGTTTATCGCCGAACGGAGCCCCCTGCCCGTGGTGGGCTATCTCTCGGCCAGTCCGGCCGTCATAGAGGCCGACCTGCGAGGGATCGCCGTCTACGAGGCGGCCCCCCAGGCGGTAGAGGAGGCAATGGAGATCGTCCGTCAGCTGGAGCAGGAGGCGGGAACGTCAGGAGGATGAAGGATTATGGAAACGCAAAGAGAGTCCCTTGTGGAGATGATCGAATCGCTGCCTCCGGAACTGCAGCAGGAGGTCAAGGAATTCGTAGAAGAACTCCGGAGACGAGAACAAAAGCAAAGGCAGCGTTTGAAATTAACCTGGCGCGGTGCCCTGAGAGACCTTCGGGACCGGTACACTTCCGTGGAACTCCAGCACCAGATAAGGGACTGTGGACAGGTGTATCTTCTTGACACAAGCATCCTGTTAGAACTCTTGCTGGAGCAGGAAAGAGCAGACGAGGTGGAGCAGTTCCTGCGTTTTGCTCCAGGGGGCTCCCTGTACCTGTCCGACTTCTCTCTCTATTCCCTCGGGTTGATCCTCACCCGCCGTGCTCGGGGATGGTTCATAATTGGTGACACTTTCTGCAAGCGCATTCGCTCCGATGCCAGGATTGGTTGCCTCAAGAGTGCCCAAAAGGAGCAACTCCAGTGAGTAGCGATGCTGGACAAATGCCCCCTCACCCCCCTTTGTCCCCCCTCTCCCCCTGCCCTTCGGGCGAGGGAGACCTCACCCTCACCCCGTCGCCGCAGGCAGAACCTCTCTCCCTCTCCCACTGGGAGAGGGAGAGGGGTTGGGGGAGAGGGTGAGGTTTCTCCCTCCCCGTGCGGCGAACGCCGCAACAGGGAGGGGGCAGAGGGGAGGGGCAAATGAAACCGGCATAGAATTGGACGATCAGGTTTATCCCTACCTATCGGAGTGACTGCCGAAATAAGGCAGAGGCGCGTAATTTTTAGGGATGACATCCAGAGCCCGAATGCATCTGCGACGATTTCTCCCGCTTATCCTTATCCTCTTCATCCTCCGGCCGGAGGCCGTCCGCGCGTCTCCGGAGCCGCCAGCGTCGGTCTTCATCTCCGGGGTCATCGGGCACCCCCAGGAGCGCCCGCTCAGTTGCGAATCCCGTTCCGCGGTGGACCTGGCCGCCTTCTGGGGAGTCCAGGTATCGGAGGGGGACTTCTTCGCCACCCTCCCCCGCTCGGATAACCCGCATCTGGGCTTCGTCGGCGATGTGGACGACCCGCCGGGGAGCCTCCCCCCCGGAGGATACGGCGTCTACGCCGAGCCGGTCGCCGTCGCCCTGCGCCGCTACGGGCTGGATGCCCACGCCCACCGCTGGCTGGGGATAGACGCGCTGCGAGAGGAACTGGCCGCGGGCCGGCCGGTGGTCATCTGGGCGACCTACCGGATGCTCCGCCCGGAGATCGCCTCCTGGACCGCGGCCGACGGTACCGTTTCCCTTGTCATCCAGTGGGAACACACGTTCATCGCCGTCGGCTACGACGCCGATGGGGTCTATCTGATAGACGCCTACGACGGACGCACCCACTACTACCCTACCGCCCAGTTCCTGCCAGCCTGGATGCAGTTGAACGAAATGGCCGTCACGGTCAGCGGGCCGCTGGAAAAACATCCCTACCCCTGGTCTGATATCCGCGCCGGAGGGCATTCCCCCCGGCCGGGCGCTGGTCCAACCTGGTGAACCATACCCCCACCTTTAAGGAGGCATCATGCGCAACCTGAACGACGTCCGGAAAATGCTGGAGAACATCGGCATCCCCGGTCGGGATGCCTACGACCTGCCGGATAGCCCCAGGCGCTTTCCCGATGGCGCCCACTACCGGATGGAGATCTCCGGCATAGAGCGCCCGCAGGTGCTGGAGGCGCTCATTGACGAGATGCGTAAGCGCAACATCCCCATCCACCGGCTCATCTCCACCGTGATGGGCTCCACGCTGCTGGACGACGCCGAACTGCGGGATTTCGCCCAGATGGCGGCGGAAGCGAAACTGGAGGTCATCATCACCCCGGGCCCCCGCTCCGGCTGGGACGTGGGACGACAACTGGCGACCCCCGAGGGGGCGCTTTCCGGCCTCCGTTACCGCGGCTCCGATCAACTCTCCTATGTCATCGCCGAAATCCTCCGTTGTATTGACATCGGCTTCCGCGGTTTTCTGTGCATTGACGAGGGCCTGCTCTGGGTGCTCAACCAGTTGAAGAAGACGGGCGACATTCCCGAGGACGTGGTCTTCAAGGTCAGCATCTTCGCCGGGCACGCGTCGGCGGCAGGCGGGAAAGTACTCCAGATGCTGGGCGCGTCCACCTTCAACCCCCTGGGCGACCTTTCCCTGCCCCAACTGGCCTCCATCCGCCAGGCGGTGGACATACCGATGGACCTCCACATCTACCTCTCCGACTCCTTCGGGGGCTTCAACCGCTTCTACGAGGGAGCCGAAATGGCACGGGTCTGCGCGCCATGCTACTTCAAGATTGAGCCCGGGCCGGCCCTGGCCGCCGGGGCGGGGGCAATGTACCGCCCCTGGACCAGCCCGGACTTCCTGGCCTGGCAGGCGCGTGAGAAGGTCAAGTATGCCCAGATCATCCACGAATTGATCCAGGCCACCTACCCGCACCTGAAACTCTCGGACTTCGGTCCGGCGGACCTGGCAATCCCTAAACCGCGGTAGGAAAACCGGAAAGGGGTGGTCACTCTAATGAGTAGTGATTTTTAATCGCCCCCTCACCCCCCTTTGTCCCCCCTCTCCCCCTGCCCTGTGCGGCGGATGCCGCAATGGGGAGGGGGGCAGGGGGGAGGGGTAAATGAAATCAGCACAACTGGCCCCTTGGGTTTATCACTACCTACAGAGTGACTACCACAGAAAGGGGTTTCGTGCAAGAATTCTGCACGAAACCCCTCATTTCCCCAAAAACCTGCAGGAGGTGAAGGAACGTGATGACCCTGGAAGAACAAATCCGCATTCTTGAGCAGAAGTTCCAGGAGCAGGAGCGGCGACTCCAGGAGATGGAGGCCCGGATCCGGGAACTGGAGGCCAAACTGGCCGCACTGGATGCCGCCGTCCATCACTACAAGCAGCGGGTAGCGCTGATGGAGCGAATCCTGGCAGAAAAGGGCTTGCTCCCTCCCGAACTCACTGCGTATGCCCGCTGGCTGGAAACGCTCCATTAGGCAGACCCACAGGAGGCCGAAGTGGAAAATCTGACCGAACCGCTGGTGGAACTGATCCGGCGGGCCTCCACCGACCTGCCGGCCGATGTGGAAGGGGCCCTGCGGGCGGCCCGCGACCGGGAAGACCCCGGATCGGCCGCTGCCAGCACCCTGACGGTGATCCTGGAAAACGTCGCCCTGGCCCGGACCCATTCCCGGCCGATCTGCCAGGATACCGGCACCCCGATATTCTATGTACGCTTCCCCTCCGGGATGAGCATCCGGGAACTGCAGCGGCAGATGGAAGCAGCCGTGGCGGAGGCCACCCGTCGCGCGTATCTGCGCCCCAACGCGGTGGATTCGGTCACCGGACGGAACAGCGGCAACAACCTGGGGGTCGGGTTTCCCTCTTTCTACTGGGAGGAGGGGGAGGATGAGACCCTGGAGGTTGCCCTGCTCCTGAAGGGCGGGGGCAGCGAAAACGTCAGCATCCAGTACAGCCTTCCGTACGAACCCTTGAAAGCGGGGCGGGACCTGGAGGGGGTGCGACGGGTCGTTCTGGACGCGGTCCAGCGGGCCCAGGGGGAGGGCTGCGCGCCCGGCTTCCTGGGGATCTGTATCGGGGGCGACCGGGGGACAGGCTACTCCTGGGCGAAAAAACAACTCCTCCGCCCGGTGGCCGACGTCAACCCGGTGCCGGAACTGGCCGCGCTGGAGGAGCGCCTCCTGCGGGAGTGCAACGAACTGGCGATCGGACCGATGGGCTTCGGCGGCAAGACCACCGTTCTCGGCGTCAAAATCGGTGCCGCACACCGCCTCCCGGCGTCGTTCTTCGTCACCGTCGCCTACATGTGCTGGGCCTGCCGTCGGGCACGGATGACCGTGCGGGGCGGAGAGGTGAACTACAGTTAACCACGGGGAGGTGACCAGTGGCTACTTACCATTTATCCACTCCCATTTCCGAAGAGGATATCCGGGCCCTCCACGTTGGTGACACCGTCTACCTCTCTGGCGTTATCGTCACCGGACGGGACACGGCGCACAAGTATATGGTGGAGACGTTCATTCGCGCCCCGGAGATTCCGGAGAGCGAGCGTCCGGTCTACGAAGAACTGAAGCGACTGTTGAAGGGGAGTGCCATTTACCACTGCGGGCCCGTCGTTCGCCAGCGGGAGGACGGGCGCTGGGAGTTTGTCGCGGCCGGCCCCACCACCTCCATCCGCGAGGAGCCCTACCAGGCCGACGTCATCGCCCATTTCGGGCTGCGCGGGGTGATCGGCAAGGGAGGGATGGGGGCGCGAACCCTTCGGGCCTGCCAGGAGTACGGAGCGGCCTACCTGCACGCGGTAGGCGGGGCCGCCACACTGATCGCGGATACGGTCAAAGAAGTCCTCACCGTCTTCAAGAAGGACGAGTTCGGCGTTCCGGAGGCTTTCTGGGTCATCCGGGTGGAGAACCTCCCCCTGGTGGTGACGATGGATAGCCACGGGCGCTCCATCCATGAAGAGGTCCGCGCCGCCTCGGAGGAGAACCTGCGGCGGCTGCTGTAGGACGACCGTAATTCTGCAGAGGGAGAAACGGGTTTGCGGGACGGCTTCGCCGTCCCGCAAACCCTGGCCAGTGGGCGGGGATAAAAAACAGAA
>FWPU01013717.1_pt1 | contig 10062 bp, 9 predicted proteins | sample 2228361 | NCBI WGS metagenome assembly FWPU01 (sample SAMEA103939777, study PRJEB20133) | metagenome | reverse complement strand
GCCGCTGTCTTCATCTGGAAGACCATTTTCTGGGTGGAGGGGGTGCCCTACTCGGCGCTGTTCGATGACATGATGATTTCGATGACCTATGCCCGCAACCTGGCTCAGGGGTATGGGCTGGTGTGGAATCCCGGTGGCGAGCGCGTGGAGGGATTCAGCAATCCCTTATGGGTGGTGTTTATGGCATTGTTCCATTTGCTGCCCATACCGGAAAACTGGATCAGTCTGGCGGTGCAAATCAGCGGGGGTGCCTTTTTCGTGGCCAGCTTGCTGGTGCTGCGGCGGGTGGCTGAGCAGGTCTCCGGACGGCAGGCGCGGGTGGTGCTGCTGGCTGTGCTGCTGACCGCTTTTTACTACCCGCTCAGCAACTGGTCCCTGTTAGGGCTGGAGGTCAGTCTGTTGCTGTGGATGGTCAACCTCTCCATGTATCTCACCCTGCGCACATTGGAGAGCGGGCGGTTTTCGCGCCGGCTGTACTTACTGATGGGGCTGGCGACGCTGGTGCGGGTGGATGCCGCTGTAACCTACCTGACCTTGTGGGGGCTGCTGGTGTGGTTCGACCGTGCCAATCGCCGCCGCCACCTGATTGAAGGCAGTTTGATTTTGCTCTTGTTTGTTGGCGGTCAGACGCTGGCGCGTAAATTGTATTACGGTGAATGGGTGCCGAATACCTACATTCTCAAGGTGGAGGGGGTGCCGCTCTGGGCACGGGTGCGGCGCGGATTGCAGGTTACCTGGAACTTTGTGCGCGGCTTTTTCCCGCTGTTGATGATCTTTCCCTTTACGGCTTTTGTTTTCCGCCGAGACCGGAAAGTGCTGCTGGTGGCGCTGGTATTTTTGGCGCAGGTAGCGTATAGCATCTATGTCGGCGGGGATGCCTGGGAACACCGCGGAGGGGCAAATCGGTTTGTGGCGCTGGGGATGCCGGCTCTGTTTGTCCTCTTTTCGCTGGCTGTGTGGGAGTGGTACGACCGTATCCGTAAGGGGCTGCAAAAAGGCAGTTCGACCGTCGGGCGATTGCTGGTGCGTCTGATGCCAGCCGGTCTGATGGGTTTCATCCTCTTGAGTATGCTTTTTTGGAACCGTATGCCCGGAAATTATGGAATCATCACCAACTTAATGCGAATTGATGAAGGCGAACTGCGCTTTTTCCTTTTGCTGGATCGTTCCATTTATGTGCCGGGAAATGAGCGTTATACCCGGGATGCGATCATCATCCGCAAATTGACCCAACCTGATGCCAGTGTGGCAGTGATAGCCGCCGGTAATATCTGCTACTTTTCTCATCGCTATTGTATTGATCTGTTGGGTAAGAGCGATCCGGTGATTGCGCGCGGCGGGATTCAGGTGCCGCTGGATGCGGATTGGCGTGAATTGCAACCGGGACATATCAAGTTCAATTATCAGTATTCCATCGGAACACTCAAACCGGATGTGGTGGTAGAAATTCGGCGCAGTACGGGCGATATTGCGGAAAAGTATCTGGACGAAGAATACATCATGGCAAAAGTGAACACTCATCCGATGTACTTTCGTAAGGACTCCACAAAGATAGATTGGGTACAATTAGAATATGTCCGAGAAGATTGAAAACCGTATTGTGTTGATTACCGGCGCAGCCGGTGGAATTGGCCGGGCCACGGTGGTTTTGTTCGCCGAGCGCGGCTGGCGGGTGATTGGGGTGGATCGGCAGGGCTTTGGCGAAGGTTTTCCGGCTAATGGCCTGTTCATCCAGGCGGATATTTCCGAACCGGCTCAACTGGAAAGCATTTACGAAAAAACCCGTGCTTATACCGGCCAGTTGCACGCGGTCATCCATAATGCTGCCCTGCAAATTGCCAAGCCATTGATCGAAACCACCGCCGAAGAATGGGACGCAGTCATGGCCTCCAACCTTCGCTCAGTGTTCCTGGGGGCTAAACTAGCCTATCCGCTGCTGAAAGCGGCCGGCGGCGGGGCGATTGTGAATGTGTCCTCGGTGCACGCGGTGGCTACTTCCGCCAACATTGCCGCCTACGCTGCCAGTAAGGGCGGTCTGCTGGCTCTGACCCGCGCCATGGCGATTGAGTTCGCACCGGACAATATCCGCGTCAACGCCATATTGCCGGGTGCGGTGGATACGCCGATGCTGCGCGCCGGCTTGAACCGCGGGCATGTCGGTGGAGAAACAATCTACGACCGCTTAGAAAATCTGGCGCGCAAGACGGTCAACGGGCGGGTTGGCAAACCGGAAGAAATTGCTCACGCCATATACTTTCTCGCCGATGATACCCAATCCTCTTTTATGACCGGGCAGGCGTTAATCGTGGACGGCGGGGCAACGGCGAGGTTAAGCACCGAATGAGCGCATGGCGTGAGACGGTTAAGAACAGGCTGCCGCCGGGGGCGGTTAATCTGCTGCGCGAAGTGCGCGATGGCATGGCGCGGCTGGGTGATCTGCCGCAGGCCTACGGTCACCCGTGGCGGCGGGATACCATCCGCCGCCTGCCGGCGTTAAAGGACATTCAGCGCGGCAAACGCTGTTTCATCCTCGGCAATGGGCCCAGTCTGGCTCAAACCGACCTGTCCCGCCTGCGGGATGAATTTACCATTGGCCTCAACCGTATTTATCTGGCTTTTCCGCAGATGGGCTTTGAAACCAGTTACTACCTTTCCATCAACGATCTGGTCATTGAGCAGTGTGCTGAGGAGATTAAAACGCTGAAGATGCCGCGCTTTGTTTCATGGCGGGCGCACCGCTGGCTGCAGCCGGACGAGAATCTCTTTTTTCTCTACACCACCTACACCGGGCCGAAATTCGCCCATGATCTGACCGGACGGGTCTGGGAGGGAGCAACGGTTACTTATGTGGCATTGCAGGTGGCGTTTTATCTCGGTTTTGATACGGTGATTTTAATCGGCGTGGATCACAACTTCACCACGCAGGGCAAGCCCAACACGACCGTGGTTTCGCAGGGAGATGATCCCAATCATTTTCACCCCGGCTATTTTGGTAAGGGGTTTCGATGGCAATTGCCGGATTTAGAAACTTCCGAACGGGCTTACCGCATGGCGCGCGCGGCTTATGAAGCCGCCGGCCGGCGTGTGCTGGACGCAACCATTGGCGGAAAGTTAACGGTCTTCCCAAAAGTGGATTACGACTCCCTCTTCTGATGAACGCACCGCTGGTTTCGATTGTTACGCCTTCTTTCAATCAGGCTGCTTTCCTGGAACAGACGATCCGTTCGGTGCTGGACCAGACCTACCCCCATATTGAGTATGTTGTGGTGGACGGGGGTTCGACCGATGGCAGCCGCGAGATCATCGAAAAGTACACCGACCGTCTGGCGTGGTGGGTTTCGGAGAAGGACGCCGGCCAGGCAGATGGCATTAACAAGGGGTTGCGCCGCGCACGTGGAGAGATTGTGGCGTGGCTCAATTCGGATGATTATTACCTTCCCGCCGCAGTGGGGCAGGCCGTGGAGACCTTTCGCCATCATCCGCAAGCCGGGTTGGTGTTCAGTGACGTGGAGTCGGTGGATGGGGAAGGCAATCGGTTTAATATCATGCGCTTCGGTGATTGGGGGCTGACCGACTTGATGGCTTTTCGAATCATCAGCCAGCCGGGGGTGTTTATGCGCCGCAGTGTGCTGGAACAGGCCGGTTATCTTGACCCGAATTACCACTATCTTCTGGACCATCACCTCTGGCTGCGGATGGCGCTGATTGCCCCCCTGCGTTACGCCCGCGGGGTGCGTTGGGCGGCAGCCCGCTTTCACCCGGCTGCCAAAAATGTAGCCCAGGCGGCCGGCTTTGGGAATGAGGCCTTACGGTTGGCGGCGTGGATGGAAGGCGATCCCCGCTTCGAGCCGTACCTGACATCTGTCCGGCGGCGTATGTGGGCGGGTGCCTACCGTCTGGATGCCTTCTACCGGCTGGATGCCGGCGACCGTCCGGCTGCACTGACGGCTTATGCGCAAGCCTTTCGCTATCACCCGCCGACGGTGCTGCGCGATTGGCGTCGGGTGTTATATGCCCTGCTCAGCCCGCTGGGGCTGGCAGGTCTGCGGCAGGCTTACCTGCGGCGGCGCAGTCGGCGCTTTCAGCAGCGGGGGCGTTAAGCCATGAGCGGAAATGGATTGCCCCACGCAGCCGGAGGACAAAGCCTGTTTACCCAGCCGCGCTGGTTGAGCGCCTTGCTGCTGGTGCTGCTGCTGGCGGGTGGAGCAGCCTTTCGCTTGTACGACCTGACCGATCCGCCACTGGATTTTCACCCCACCCGCCAGGTGCGGTCGTTGATCATTGCGCGCGGCATGTACATACAGAATCTGCCCGATGTGCCGGAGAATCTGCGCGAGTATGCTGTGCGCCAGTGGCGGGCACAGGATGTGATCGAACCGCCGATCATGGAAGCACTGGTGGTCTATGCCTACCGCCTGGCTGGCGGTGAAGTGGTCTGGGCGGGCAGGGCTTTTTCCATTTTCTTCTGGATGCTTGGCGGAGTGGGTTTATGGCTGCTTGCCCGCCGTTTGGCGAATGTGGATACCGCCGTTTTTGCTCTGATGCTGTATGTGGGCTGGCAATATGCCATTCTGGCTTCGCGTTCTTTTCAGCCCGACCCCTTAATGACCGCGTCTGTCATCTGGGCTTTGTGGGGGGCTGTTGAGTGGCAAACCCGACCCGGTTGGGGCTGTGCAATTTTGGCGGGGCTGCTGGCGGGTCTGGCTTTGCTGGTCAAGTGGACGGCGGTTTTCTTTGTTGCCGGCGGTTGGTTGGGGCTGCTGCTGGCCGATGGCAGTCTGCGCCGGTTGTGGCGCCATCCTCAATTGTGGGTCATCGGCGGGCTGGCAGCGCTGCCGGGATTTGTGTATGCGCTTTATTCGGCCCTGGTCTTGAACAGTCTGCAAGGCCAGTTGAGTTTGCGTTTTTTTCCGCAGATGTGGCTGGATGCGGCTTTTTACCTGCGCTGGTGGACGCGCCTGACCAGTGTTTTAAGCCTGCCGTGGCTGGTATTGATGATGTTGGGGATTTTCTCCATACCGCGGGGGCGATCTCGCTTGCTTTTACTCGGCTGGGCAGCAGGCTATCTGCTCTATGCTTTCGTTTTTTCGTATTATGTCGGCACGCATGATTATTATCACCTGCCGCTCCTGCCGCTGGCGGCGCTGGGTGCGGGCAGCGGGATGGTTGCGTTGTTTTCCGCTTTGCAGGTTCATCCGGGCTGGCGGCAGGGTTTGGCGGTGCTTGGGCTTGCTTTCATTTTTCTCGCCGAGGGCTGGTCGGCGCGCACCCTGCTCAAACGGCAGGACTTTCGTCCGGTGGTGGAACACATTCAAACGCTGGCGGGGCAGTTTTCGCCGGATGCCACTCTGGTCAGTCTTTCGCCCGATTACAGTCTGCCGTTGGTTTATTGGGGCTGGCTGAACACCACTCACTGGTTTGGGGTGGGGGATTTCGCCCTGAGGCAGGCGGCTGGACAGGAGATTGATTTTGACGAGTATTTTACGCAACAGACGGAGGGGCGGGATTATTTTCTGGTAACCGATTTCGAGGAACTGGCGCGCCAGCCTCAGTTGCAGGCCGAACTGGAAAATCACTATCCGCTGGTGCTAGAAGGGGCGGATTTTCAGGTGTATGATTTACGGCAGCGAAAAGAGTTGCGATGAAAACGGTTTTCGGGTGGATGGTCTGGGGTGTGGTTTTACTGGCATTGCTGTTCAATCTGATGGCAACGGCATACGCCGGCACTTTCAGCCGTTACTGGGCAGATGACTACTGTTACGCGGCCGTTGTTCAGCGCGATGGCTTGATTAACGGTACGCTGTACTGGTATCAGAACGGGGGCAACCGCTTTGCCGCCTTCATTGCGGTTGGGCTGAGCGAGGGGTTGAGTCAGGTGTCCGTCCGTTTTTTGCCTTCCCTCCTGCTGGTTGGTTGGGTGGCAGCTGCCGGCTTTGCTTTGAACGCGCTTGCCAGAGCAGTGGGCTGGAAAATTAACCGCCTGTGGCTGGCAACCGCCTCGCTGGGGTGGGTGTTTTTTCTCACCTATACTTCACCCGACCGCCTGCAAACCCTCTACTGGCGGATGGGACTGCTGCATTACTTCCTGCCGTTGGTGCTGATTCTGATTCAGGCAGGGATGGTGCTGGGCGGTCTGACCAAAGGAAAGCCGGGCGGGCTGGTGTGGGTCAGTGTGGCGAATGGTCTTTTGGCTTTATTTTCGGCTGGTCTTTCGGAAACGGCGGCTGCGTTACAAACCACTCTCTATTTGCTTTTGGCGGGTGGGTTGGTGATGCGAGGGGGTGACCACAAACACCGCGGTCTGGTACTGTTGAGCGGCGGACTGACGGCTTCGTTGATTGCCATGCTGTTGATGGCGCTTTCTCCAGCCAATGAATGGCGGCAAGCCTTGCTGCCTCCACCGCCTTCTTTTGCGGCGTGGGGTGAGACGGTCATCCGTTATACGGCTGATTTTGTGTGGGATACCCTGCGCACCTTACCGCTACCGCTGGTGATGTGGCTGGTTTTTTGCGGTGTGCTGGGTTACGGACTGAACCAGGAAGGGAATAAAGGTGAAAAGGCTGGAATCATAGGCGGGGTGCTGCTGGCTGCCGCCATCCTTGGGACGGCGGCAGCGATTGCGCCAAGTGTTTATGCCGGGCTGCAATACCCGGCCGGCCGGGCGTTGATGACCGCCCGCTTCCCGCTGATGAGCGGGCTGGGTCTGGCGGCTGCGGCGTGGGGCGTGTGGCTGGGGGGGCGAGTACCTGCCAGTGCGCGGGGCTGGGTAGGAGCGACCGGGCTGGTCTTGCTGTTGCTGGTGGGGGCTTATGTTCTGCGGGCAGCCCAACTTCCCTTAGGCGAAGTCGAGTCACTGGCGGTCAAGGCTGCCCGCTGGGATGCCCGCCAGCAGCAAATTTTGACCCAGCGCGCAGAGGGCTTTCATATAATTCATGTGCGCGAAGTGGATGTGGTGAGTACGCTGGAAGATCTGACCCCCCGGCCTGACCATTGGGTCAACCGCTGCGCAGCGGATTATTATCAGGTCGAGCAGATTATTGCAGAACCCTAGAGAGGTGAGATGCTCGTTTCGATTATTACCCCTTCTTACAATCAGGCGCGTTATCTGGAAGAGACTATGCGCTCGGTACTGGAGCAGGATTATCCTCACATTGAATATATCGTGGTGGATGGCGGTTCTACGGATGGCAGCCGTGAGATCATCGAAAAATACGCCGACCGGCTGGCGTGGTGGGTTTCGGAAAAAGACCGCGGTCAGACGGAGGCGATCAACAAGGGATTTGGGCGGGCGCGGGGAGAAGTGCTGGCATGGCTTAATTCGGATGATACTTATCAGCCCGGTGCCGTTCGCGAGGCGGTTGAATTTTTGCAGCAAAACCCGCAGGTGGGACTGGTGTACGGGGATGCCAATTACATTGACGAACACGGACGGGTAATTGGGCGTTTTCCGGCAGCGCAGACCGATTACCGCCGCTTGCGGCAGGGCTATGTTCACATTCCCCAGCAGGCGGCTTTCTTTCGCGCGGATTTGTGGCGCAAGGTTGGTCCGCTGGATGAGAGTTTTTACTTTGCGATGGATTATGATTTGTGGGTGCGTTTGGCACGCGAAGCGCCGATTGTCTATCATCCGCGCCTGTGGGCGAATTTCCGTCTTCATTCGGATGCCAAAACCATTGCCGCCGATGACCGCTGCTGGCCGGAGATGCTGCGGGTGCATTACCGGGACGGCGGTTCGCCGTTTTCGATGATCGTGCTTAAGTACTGGATTAGAAAACTGGTGGCACCTTATATTAACTGGCGAAGACGGCGCATGTTCCGGCTATAATGGTAGAAGGAGTTGGCCTATGGCTCGAAAAACCTCGTCCCCTTCAGGCCGTTACTCGCCCGGCTTTTTTGGCGAAATTGCGTTGCGCATCAAACTGGTGTTGCGTCTGCTGGCTGATCCCCGCGTCAACATCTTTGTCAAACTGATTCCTTTTGCTTCCATCATCTACTTTTTTCTGCCGGATCTGGTGATCGGGCCGCTCGATGATGCAGCGGTGCTGGGAATTGCTTTCAGCCTGTTCGTTGAATTGTGTCCACCGGCAGTGGTGGAAGAACACCTGCAGCAATTGCGGGCGGAGGCACAAAGGCGGTCGTCTTCTCCGCCGGAACGCAAAGCTATTGAGGAAGATATAATCGAAGGTGAATTTTTCGAGATCAAGGATGTGACCGTTCACGAAAACGGACACAAAGAGGAGAAAGAGAAGCGATGAAGGTTCGTTCCCCCCTGGTATTCAGGCTGAGCCTGGCTTTGATGTTGGTTGTCTTAATTGCTGCGGCTTGCAGCCCGACCCCACAGGTTACCCCACCGGCGACATTAATGCCCACTTCTCCACCGATGCAGCCGACTGCGCCGCCTGAACCGCAGCCTTCTCCCACGGTAGCAGAATCTCCTGCTGTCGGGGAACCGGCAGTTGTTTCTCCCACCGCACCCCCTGCTTTGAGCAGCGTGATGGCCTTTCCGCCAGCGGATGCCTTTGATTGGGTTTTGATTGCTGGCGGTTTACGCCGCCCGACCGATTTGGCCGACCCGAATGACGGCAGCGGACGATTGCTGGTTCTGGAACAGCCCGGTTTGATTCGAGTGATTGCGAACGGACAACTGCTGGAGCAGCCCTATTTGGACCTGACCGACCGGGTGGGACCCAATTCTTCTGAACAGGGGCTGCTGGGCATTGCACTCGACCCGGATTTTGCCGGAAACGGCATTTTTTACCTGAATTACACCGACAAGAACGGCAATACGGTGGTCTCCCGCTTCCGGCAGTCTGATGACGGGCAGAGCGGTGACCCACAGTCCGAACAGGTGCTGTTGTTTGTGGAGCAGCCTTATGCCAACCACAACGGCGGTGACCTGGAATTTGGCCCGGATGGGTATTTATATATCGGGCTGGGGGACGGCGGTTCGGCCGGAGACCCGCAGCGCCGCGCCCAGAACAATCAAACGCTGCTGGGTAAGATGCTGCGGATTGATGTGCGCGGTCAGGAGCAGTACGCCATCCCGCCCGACAACCCGTTTGCGGATGGAAACGGCGGCCGGCAGGAGATTTGGGCAAACGGACTGCGCAACCCCTGGCGCTACACCTTCGACCGGCTGACCGGAGACCTGTATATTGCCGATGTGGGGCAGAACAAGTACGAGGAAGTCAATTTTGTGCCGGCGGGCAGCCCGCCCGGGCTCAATTTTGGCTGGCATTACCGCGAAGCCACTCATCCTTTTGCCGATACACCCCCATCTGGTTTGCGGTTGTACGATCCGGTTTATGAATATGGGCGCAACGACGGCTGTTCAGTGACCGGTGGTTATGTCTACCGCGGCAGTCAATTGCCGGAGTTTTACGGCGTTTACCTGTTTGGTGATTACTGCAACGGCTTTGTGTGGGGGATGCTGCGGGACTCGAACGGCAATTGGGTGGTCGAGCGTCTCTTCCAGCTGGGTGCCAACATCAGTTCGTTTGGCGAAGATGCTCAGGGCGAGGTGTATGTGCTGGATCATCGCTCAGGCAGTGTCTATCAACTGGTGCGGCGGTAAGGAAAGGAAGAAAATCCAACGGAATGGGTAAAAATCATCCTGTTCATTTGCCTCGTTTTGCGCTATGCTATAAGAAAGGATTACTGGAGGTGTGTGATGGCAGAGAAGCGTTGGGAGACTGTACGTGTGCAGTTTTGTGATCATGCCGGTTGCGAAGTCCGGCTGGAGGCTGAACTGGTTTATCCGGCTGAATTTTTACCCGATCAACCGCCCCGCCTGGTTTCCAAACGCTGTTCGCGTGGTTTGGAGTGCAATATGTGGAATAATATGACCTGCATCTGGGCCGGCACCAACCCGATGTATGATCCGTTTGAGAAGTAAACATTGTGTAAAAGCAAGCCAGCCTGGCACTTTGAACCATCGAAACCGGTATCAAACAGCGGGGTAAATTCCCGCTGTTTTTGTTCATCCGCGGAAGGCTCGGTCAAATCATAATCCGGTATAATTTGACTGTCATGACAAATCGCTCAATGGATTGGTTCAAACAG
>FWPU01008569.1_pt1 | contig 10062 bp, 10 predicted proteins | sample 2228361 | NCBI WGS metagenome assembly FWPU01 (sample SAMEA103939777, study PRJEB20133) | metagenome | reverse complement strand
TCCCACCGTTTTTGCTTGATCCATTGTCGCCTTTGCGCTGTATTTTCATCTCCATCCACAGATTCCATGGATTACACAGATGGCTTCGTCGCAAATCGTCGAGTCGTTTACGATTTCGACGCAGAATCAGCATCCTCAGATGCCGGACCAGGCGGCACGGAGCCGCCTCTGGGCATGGGTCCTCCGCCCATGGTTTGCCTGCAAAATCTATGGTTTCTGCAGTGGAGTCATCCTTCAGTTTAGCGGGTGGAGTGACGAGGAGGCGTTGCATTGTTGAGCGGAAAGACCACAACCCTGGCCGAGAGGCCGACCCTGGGCCGCTGGCGACGGTGGCGGCCGGATCAGCAGTGGGAGGGCTATCTCTTCCTGTTGCCCAGTTTTATGGGCTTCCTCGTCTTCACCGCGCTGCCCATCCTGGGATCCCTGGCCCTCAGCTTCATGCGCTGGAATCTGTTAACCCCGCCGGAGTTCGTGGGCCTGGCCAACTACACCCAACTCCTGAGCCAGGATCCCATCTTCCGACGGGTGGCCTTCAACACCGGCTACTTCATCGTCACCATCGTCCCCCTTCAGCTGGTCCTGAGCCTGCTGCTGGCCGTGGCCCTCAACCAGCCCCTGCGGGGTATCCAGGTCTATCGGCTGATCTACTTCATGCCGGTGGTGGCCACCATCGTGGCCGCAGCCCTGGTCTTCCAGTGGATGTTCAACCGGGACTTCGGCATCATCAGCGCCTTCATCTGGAAGGTGGGTGAATGGACCGGCGTGCCCCTCAGCCCGCCGGACTGGCTCAACAGCACCACCTGGGCCCGGCCGGCCGTGGTGATCCTGACCCTTTGGAAGAACGTGGGCTTCAGCATGGTGATCTACCTGGCCGGGCTGCAGGCCATTCCCAAGGAGCTGTACGATGCCGCCCATGTGGACGGCGCCAACGCTTGGCATCGCTTTCGCTACATCACCGTGCCCATGGTGAGCCCCACCACCTTCTTCCTGGCCATCATCCTGATGATCGGCGCTTTCCAGCTCTTCAGCGAACCTTATGTCATGACCCGGGGGGGGCCGGCCCAGGCCACCCTGACCATCGTCTATTACATTTACCAAAATGCCTTCGAATTCGGCCGCATGGGCAAGGCAGCCGCCATCGCCTGGGTGCTCTTCATCTTCATTTTCATCTTCACGTTCATCCAGACCCGCCTGCAGCGCCGGTGGGTCCACTATGAAGCGGGGGAGGGATAAGCCATGGTCCGATCCCAGGGAACCACGCCGGCCCCTCTGCGCCGGCGTCGGAGAGGGCTACGCCACCTGCTCTTGCACGGGCTGCTGCTGGCCGGCAGCGGGCTCATGTTACTCCCCTTTCTGTGGATGCTCAGCACCTCCCTCAAGGAGCCGGCCGAAATCTTCACCTACCCGCCCATCTGGATCCCCAGCCGCCTGGCCTGGGAGAACTACGTGGAGGCGGTCCGGGCCATGCCCTTCGGCCGCTTCTACGTCAACAGCCTGGTGGTGGCCACCGGGATTACCGTGCTGCAGCTGCTGACGGCTTCCCTGGCCGGCTTCGCCTTTGCCCGGCTGCGCTTTCGGGGACGGGACGCGCTCTTTCTGCTCTACCTGGCCACCCTCATGATCCCGTTCCAGGTAACCATGATCCCCAACTTCATCCTGATCCGCTACCTGCGCTGGTACGATACCTACCAGGCCCTGATCCTGCCGCCCGCCTTTTCCGCCTTCAGCACCTTCCTCATGCGCCAGTACCTGCTGAGCATCCCCCTGGAGCTGGACCAAGCGGCGCGGGTGGACGGCGCTTCGTCCTGGCGCATCTGGGGGCAGATCATCATGCCCCTGAGCGGGCCGGTGATAGCCACCCTGACCATCTTCATTTTCCTCAACGCCTGGAACGACTTCCTCTGGCCCCTGGTGGTCACCAACTCCCTGGAGATGCGCACCCTGCCCGTAGGCCTCAGCACCTTCCAGGGGCAGTACAACGTCCAGTGGCACCTGCTGATGGCCGGCTCGGTTATCGCGCTGGCCCCGGTGTTGGCCATCTACATGGCCGGCCAGAACTGGTTTGTGCAGGGGATCACCCTCTCGGGCATGGGCGGGCGGTAGGGGGGTGACTGGATGTGAGTGGAGGTGAATTTGGGGCTTGACAGCGAAATATTCCCATCGTATAGTGTTAGTATACACCTCGTATACAAAATAATGTAGCCACCCAGTACCTTTTTCACAGTCTGATTTTCACAGTCTTATACTTTCATCCATCAACCGGACCCTTGCACATCGTGCGAGTGCTCCCGCGTGCGAGCGAGCCTCTATTTTATGAGTGGCACTGCAGCCTCTCCCCTATTGCGCGATCTGGCCTACGAGAAGATCAAGGAGGCCATCCGTTCAGCCAAATTGCAGCCAGGGGAAGCCCTTTCGGAAACGGGGCTCTCTAAGTCCCTTGGCATTAGCCGAACCCCCGTGCGGGAGGCCCTCCAGGCTTTGGCCCAAGAAGGCCTGGTCCAGATCATCCCGGGACGGGCGGTGACCGTTGCTGCGCCGTCCTTCGAGGAGGTGATGGATGCCATTCACGTCCGCTCCTTGTTGGAGCCTGAAGTTGCCCGCCTGGTCGCTCAAACCCTCACCGAAGAAGAACTGGCCACCCTGGACCAGGCAGTCCAGGGCATGGAAAAGGCTGTTGAACACAAGGAGCGAGCCGCCTGGTCGGCACACGATAATATATTCCATACCACCCTCAGCCAGGCATGCCCGAATCGCCTTCTCGGGGAAATGGCGCTACAAACCCGAAATCGTATTGCGTTTTTGGCCATCGATGTCAAAGATAACGATGAACGGTTGGCTGCCTGTACGGCAGAGCACAGGGCCATTGTAGAGAAACTGATGGCTCGAGATGCTGAAGGGGCAGAGGAGGCCATGAGGTACCATCTTCGCATGCTTCGGGACAGCATCTTCCGGCGCTATACCCACCCCTATTGACCGACCAAGGTTAAAGGGTGGTGAATAGCCCGTACAGACAACCTTGCATGGTCGGTTGCCGTTGATGCCAACGGCCTTTCCTGGGCGCGAAGACAAGTGCTCCCTGCCTTGTCACCATCCGTTGGCGTATTTTCTGGATTCGTAGCGCGCGACAATGTAGCTCCCTGTCTCCGTTTTCTGCTTTTTCAGAAAATTCCTGCGCATCTTCTGTGTTTTTGTTCAAAACGTGCACGGAAGCGCCATATCCATCATTCATATCTAATGTTCATATCGAGCGGATGCTCGCCTGTTTCATGTTTCCCTGTGGGGGGCCCGCGCCATGGACCTTGACCTGGGTAGCCCTCTGCTCGGGTGAAGTAGAAGGAGGTGTGTCTGCATCATCGCACCGCCCATCTTCCCATTTTTAGAATGTTGATCGGATCGTTTGTTATCCCACGACTACAGGAGGAGAGGCAACCATGAAGGGGAAGCTACAGTTTCTGGCTGTTTTGTTATTGTTCAGCTTATTGGCCGCCTGTGCCCCCCAGGCCGCGCCAGGAGGTACACCTTCCCAGGGCGAAGCCGCCGCTGAAACCGGGGGCGAGGAAGCGGCTCCGTCAGTGAGTGAACTCAAAATTCTATGGGCCCAATGGGATCCGGCCGATTACCTGCAACAGATCGGCAACCTCTACGAACAGGAAACCGGCATCAAAGTCAGCGTGATCCAGGAGCCCTGGGGTTCCTTCGGCGACCGTTTCTTCACAGAGATGGCCGCCAGCGGAGACGCCTGGGACATCGTGGTCGGCGACAGCCAGTGGCTGGGTCAGGGAGCCACCCAAGGGCACTATGTTGAGCTCACCGATTTTCTGGTCAACACCGGCATTGCCGATTCGGTTACACCGGCGACCTTGACCTACTACGGCGAGTATCCCACGGGCTCTGGCCGCTATTGGGCCTATCCTACCGAAGGCGATGCCCTTGGATGGGCCTACCGCAAGGATCTCTTCGAGGACCCGGAAAACAAGACTGCATTCCAGGAACAGTACGGCTACGAGCTCGACGTTCCCCAGACTTTTGCCCAACTCATGGATATTGCCAACTTCTTCACCCGCCCTGAGGAGGGCCTCTATGGGGTGGCCATCTACACCCAAAAGGACTACGACGCCATCACCATGGGGATGGAGAGCGTGATGTTCAGCTATGGGGGAGATTGGAAAGACGAGGATTACAACGTCATGGGGGTTGTGAACTCACCGGAGAATGTGGCCGCTGTCCAGTACTACAAGGATCTCTACGACTGTTGCCAGGTACCCGGCCTGAGCAACGCCTTCTTCACCGAGGCCAACGATGCCCTCATCAGCGGCCAGGCCGCGCTCATCATGAACTACTTTGCCTTCTTCCCGGCTCTGGCCAGCCCCGGGATCAACCCCTATGCCGATGTGACCGGCTATTTCCCGAACCCGGCTGGCCCTGGCGGGGCCCAACATGCGGCCTTGGGGGGGCAAGGCATGAGCATCATCAGCTACATCAGCCCCGAACGACAGGAGGCAGCCAAAGCCTTCATCCAGTGGTTCGCCCAGGAGGAGATCCAGATGAAGTGGGCCGAGCTGGGTGGGTACACCTGTAATGCCCACGTCCTCCAGACGGACGCTTTCCTCAACGCCACGCCCTTTAACCCGGCCTTTGCAGCCTCTATGACCATGGTCAAGGACTTCTGGAACATTCCAGAGTACGGGCAACTCCTGGAGGTAACCCAACGGGAGTTCAGCCGCTTTGTAGTCGAAGGGCAAGGAACAGCCCAGGAGACCATGGACACCATCGCAGCGGAACACGATCGGATCTTGCGCCAGGCCGGTTACCTGGAGTAGGCCGATTCGCCCTTGTAGTGAAGATGAAGAGGAGGTGGTGAAGGGTGGGCCAATGCCGACCCGGCCAGCGCTCACCCTTCCCCCCGCTGGTGATTGCCCCGAAAACTGGGAAGGAAACTACCCATGCGCACTCCCCATGTGCCGGCCAAACATACCGGCTACGAGACCAGACACCTGCGTTGGGCGCTCTCAGACCGGACTATCGTCCATCTTTTCATCTGGCCCACCCTGGTGCTGCTCATCTGCATGAATGTGTTCCCCCTCTTCTACAGCCTGTATCTAAGTTTTACGGACTATTCGGCCATTGCCCGACAGGTTCCCCGATGGGTGGGTTTACAGAACTTCAGCGACATCCTCAACGATCCCCAACTGTGGAAGTATTTTGCCACCACAGGGAAATATGCTTTTTTCTCCGTGGGATTACAGGTGATCGTGGGTTTCGCCCTGGCCATGTTGATCAAGGAGAAATTCCGTGGTAGTGGGCTGATCACCACTGTAATTCTGCTCCCCATGATGCTCTCTCCTGTGGTGGTCGGGCTTTTTTGGAAGCTGATTTACAACCCCACTTTTGGCTATTTTAACTATCTGTTGGGCTTCACCGATCCAAGCAAAGGACCGGATATGTTGGCCAGCCGATTTGCTGGCAAACCAGTCCCAGACCTGGCCCTATGGGCCGTCGTGATTGTGGATGTGTGGATGTGGAGCCCCTTTGTCATGCTTTTAGTCCTTTCCGGCTTGAAGGCGATTCCCGAGTACCTCTACGAAGCCGCCGCCATTGACCGGGCGAGCCCCTGGTTTCAGTTCTGGCACATCACCCTGCCCCAGGTATTGCCGCTCTTACTGATTGCCATCCTGTTCCGTACCATCGAAGCCTTCAAAGCGTTTGACCTGGTTATGGGCTTGACAGGCGGGGGGCCCGGCGACCAGACCGAGCTCATCGCGGTCAACCTGTACCGACAGGCTTTCCTCGGCCAATGGCAGACCGGTCGAGCCAGTGCGTTGGCCTACATTGTCCTGATCATCATCATCGCCATCAGCAATATTTACATCCGTTTCCTGAATCGCCTGCGTGACTGAGGTGGATCATGTTTGAAAACTTCATCCACCAGGGCCCTCGAAAGCCGGTTCTCATCTCCACCCGAGTCGACCGGATCCATCCCCGGGCCCAGCTCTTGAACAAAATCCGGGTTACGGTGGTGACCATCCTGGCCCTTATCCTGTTGATTCCCATCTTCGTCATGATCATGACGGCCTTCAAATCCCGGGCAGATGTAGTCTCGGTCCCTCCCAAGTTATTTTTTGAACCTACCCTGGAGGGCTTCGTCTACTTGCTGACCGAACGGGCTGTGGTCCCCCAATCCCAGATGGCAGAACTGCAGGCTGCGGCCGAAGCGGGAGGGCTCAACTACTTCCAGCGTATCGCCTTGCGCACGGGGCAGATCATCACCGGCCCCAGTGATTATGTGGACCGCCTGCGGAATTCTGTGATCATTGCCGGCCTGTCGACCCTGTTTTCCGTGATCCTGGGGGTCTTCGCAGCCTATGCCTTTAGCCGCTTCCCCATACCCGGGAAAGATGATCTTTTGTTTTTTATCCTGAGCACCCGAATGTTGCCGCCTGTGGTGGTTACGATCCCCCTCTTCCTGATGTATCGCCAGCTGAAACTGCATGACACCCATCTGGGCATGATCCTCCTGTATACGGTCTTCAACCTTTCCCTGGCGGTATGGCTTCTCAAGGGATTTATGGACGAGATCCCCACCGAGTACGAAGACGCGGCCATGGTGGATGGGTATACCCGCTTTCAAGCTTTTTACAAGATCGTGCTGCCCCAGGCAGCCACGGGCATCGCGGCAACCACGGTCTTCTGTCTTATTTTTGCCTGGAATGAATATGCCTTTGCCCTCATGCTCACCAGCGACGATGCCCGTACGGCGCCACCCAGCATCGCCACCATGTTGGGCCGGGGCGGCATCGAGTGGTCGGCCATTGCAGCAAGCAGCCTGGGATTTCTAATCCCGGTCGTGTTAGTCACCTTCCTGTTGCGCAACCACCTCTTGCGTGGGGTCACTTTCGGTGCTGTCCGTCGCTGAGTGCATTGTGGGTTGGAATATCATGGCTACCATCCAACTGGACCAGGTCGAGAAACGCTTTGGTGACTATCAGGCAGTCAAACCCATGAACCTGACCGTTCAGGACGGGGAGTTCGTGGTGCTTTTGGGGCCGTCCGGCTGTGGCAAGACCACCACCCTCCGCATGATTTCAGGGCTCGAGGCGGTAAGTGGCGGGAAGATCCTCCTCAACGGCACCGACATCACGTGGCGCCATCCCAGCCAGCGGAATATCGCCTTCGTCTTCCAGTTTTACGCCCTGTACCCGCACCTGTCGGTGTATGACAACATTGCCTTCCCGCTGCGGGCCGAAAGGGCCCCGCGAAAAGTCGTCCAGGAACGGGTCAACGAAGTGGTGGATCTCCTGCGCATCCGCCACCTTCTACGCATGAAGCCGGGACGATTGAGCGGCGGTGACCAGCAGCGGGTGGCCCTGGCCAGGGCTCTGGTACGGCACCCGGCTGCCTTCCTCATGGATGAACCCCTGGGCGCCTTGGATGCGGAGCTGCGGGAGATGATGCGCAGCGAGATCAAACGGCTCCACATGGAGCATCATGCAACTACCGTATACGTCACCCACGACCAGATCGAAGCCATGGCCATGGGAGACCGGATTGTGGTGATGTCTGCTGCCGAGGTTCAACAGGTGGGCACGCCGGCAGAGGTCTACCACAACCCGGCCAACCTCTTTGTGGCGCGCTTCATCGGCAGCCCAGGGATGAACCTGGTGGCTGGCCACTATTCACAGGGGACATTTTATCTTGCGGGTGGAGCGCAGAGGCTTCCCATTCCCGCGGCCCTGTGGCCTGGCCTGGCGCAGGCTCTCCAGGGATCCGGGAAGGTGATAGTGGGCTTTCGGCCGGAGGCAGCCCGTATCGACCCGCAAGGCAGCCTGGCGGGAGAGGTCTACGCGACCGAGCTGCAGGGGGGGTATTCCCTCCTCCACATTGCTCTCCATGGGAGCGCCATCATTCAGATTTGCGCCGATCGGGCAGCGATGTATCCGCTGGGGACCCCAATACGCTTCGAGGTGGAGCCCACCATGTTGCGATTCTTCGATCCGTCCACGGAAACAGCCATTCGACTGGAGGTGGCAGGGTGAGCCACGTTGAGCTGAGGCACATCACCAAACGATTCCGCCATATCACGGCTTTACAGGACGTCTCCTTTCACGTGGAAGATGGCGAATTTTTGGTCCTCCTGGGGCCCACCGGAGCCGGCAAAACCACCACGTTGCGCATCATCGCCGGGCTAGAGCGACAGGATGCCGGGGATGTGATCTTCGATGGCCAGGTTATGAATCATGCGCCACCGGCAGAGCGGGATGTGGCCTTCGTATTCCAACAATACTCCCTCTATCCCACCATGACGGTCTACGACAACCTGGCCTTTCCCCTGCGCGCGCCGATCCGCCGTATCGCCGAAGACGAGATCCGACGCCGCGTCGAGGAAGCGGCCGAGACACTTCGCATTCGCCACCTCCTGGGCCGCAAGACCGGCCATCTCTCCGGCGGGGAAATGCAACGGGTGGCCATCGGTCGGGCCATCGTGCGTCGGCCACGTATCTTTCTCATGGATGAACCCCTCTCCAACTTGGATGCCAAGTTGCGCGAAGCGTTACGGGTGGAACTACAACACCTGCAGAAATCTCAGGGAAGCACTACCCTCTTCGTCACCCATGACCAGATCGAAGCCCTGACCATGGCCGACCGCATTGTGGTACTCAACAAAGGCCAGGTGGTGCAGATTGGCACGCCGGAAGAGATCTATGACCGGCCGGCCACCATCTTTGTGGCCCAGCTCGTGGGGACCCCCCGGATCAATCTGCTGGAGGCCCGGCGGGAGGACAGCACCATCTACATCGAAAACAGCACCGTGCATGTTCCCATTCCCCGAGGAGCCGACCTCCCCCCGGTACTACGGCTGGGCATTCGGCCAGAAGATATCATCCTCTCGCAGCAGGGAACCTTCCAGGGGGAAATCATCTTGACCGAGCCCTTGGGGGCCGAGACCGTTGTCCACGTGCGTTCCGGACGCCAGACCTTCGTATCCCTGGTCACTGGCCTCTCTACCCTGCGCATCAAGGAGACCGTGCGCTTCGACCTGCGAAGCGAACATTTCCACTACTTTGATGAAACAGGCCACCGCATCCCTGTGCCGCAAGCCCCATCCAGGGCCGGTGCAGAAAGCTTCTCCCCTTCTATCCGTGAACCTGCTCCTCGTGCATCTGAACGGATTGAACCATGAAAGAAAGACAGGTGGTGCTACCGAAACCGCTTCTGGGCTCGATTGTGCTGTTGTTGGTCTTGGGATATGTGGCCCATCTACTGACTCCGCGCATGTTCACCGAGCAGCAGATTGCCAATAACGTGCTGTTGGCGGCCATACCCTTCATCCTGATCTTTGTCGCCATCGTCCTGGCATTCATTACCCTCATCGTTATTGCATCCGCCTACCTGAGCCATTCTATTCCGGAATCCATCTATCGTGGCGTGGAGTACGCCGCCATGGCTGGTATCCTGGTCGGTATTGTGGCCATGTTTCAGCCCTGGTCCCTGGCCCTGTACCGGTTGGGTTTTCTGCTCCTCTTCATGGCGACGCTCTTCTACATTCTATGGAGCCATATCTCACCCATGATCACAGAAGAACTCGGTTAGAGGATCTCGTTCTGCCAGATGTGACAGAACGCCGGGCGTGCTCACGAGCGCACAGGCCCGAGCTTTTAAATCTTTGACCCTGCCGCATTGACCATTCTTCTTTGTCATGTTTGTCATGTTTGTCATGCCATCATGGCAAACGGGCATTTCCGGCAAGGCCCGGTTTCATACGAAGTGGCTGTTGGCCGATGTCTGGAAATGTCCCCGCACCACCCGCCACATCATGCCCGGCCGCATCAGACTCTGGGGCGGGGCCAGCAGGCTCGCCACATCGTTAAAAGCTTTCGCCACCACCGGGTCCCGGTGCGCCGCCCGGTGCAGCCGCGCCATGTAGGCGTTGATGAAGCGGATGGCCGGCGTGCGTTTCCCTTCCGCTTCCGGGAAGCGTAGGTCGCCGCTGACCACGATCTGCCAGGGGATGTCGATGCTCCTGGCCGCCCGGCGGAAGAAGCGCCGCCACAAGCCTTCGGTTCC
>FWPU01013716.1_pt1 | contig 10063 bp, 12 predicted proteins | sample 2228361 | NCBI WGS metagenome assembly FWPU01 (sample SAMEA103939777, study PRJEB20133) | metagenome | reverse complement strand
CCTCCGGTCCCAATGCCCGGGCAATAATAGGTAAGGTAACTAATCCTATTAATTTACTAAAAACATTGGCAAGACTGCGAAATGAGAAATTAATAAATAGCTTTTTAAATCTAAAAATTTTTTGCAAGTCGATTGTTGAGCTAAATAATTACTTTATAATAATTAATCTGTTTTAATACCTTTAACACACAACAAAGCATATTGAAGATGATTTTTGTTCAACTTTTGCAACAGGATCTCTGTTATAAACGATAAAAAATTAAAAAGAAAATATGGTCTCATTATTGGATTTGCATACATACCTTTCAATTTTTTATATCCATTAAATCCGATGACATCGTAACCAAGTTTGCGCATCTCATCAAAAGTCCAACCAGACAGATGTTCTTGAAATGGATTTTCAGGCGATGGTGGTTGGTAAAGGAAACCATTTGGCGTATAGATTACCACTCGCTTCCTGGCAATTTTTTCCATATTGTGAATTAATGTAATCCCATCATCCTTTTTTAGATGTTCAATTAAATCAAAGGCACACACCAGATCAAAAGAATTCTCTTCAAAATACTTATCAATTTCATTGACATTACCGACAAAATAATCATCAATGGTGCCTTTTGCTTTTGCCTTTTTCAAAGACGGTTCAAATATATCAAACCCAACAATTCGATAAGAGCGGTTCTGTTTATGAAAATAGGAGTTTGTACCAACACCTAACTCAAGGATTGTATTCATCCCCTCCCCTAAGTTCTGAACAATGCTTAATTGTCTTTTCCTGAAGTATTTTTCAAAAAATATTTTTGAGCCTATTTTTTCAATAATATGATAAATTAATTTAATAATCTTCATATTTATATTTCCTTTTATTTACGAAAATATGCTCCCGCCCAATCAATTCTTTTTATTTCATGATTAACTTTTACTTTTTTAAAATAATCATTAACTGCATTCCTACAGCTATCATTAACAAAATAATCATCAATTATGACAAATCCTCCTTTTTCTAACTTTGTATATAATGCATTAAGAGAATCCCAAGTAGATTCATACATATCACCATCAAGCCTAACTAATGCAAGTTTTTTTATCTTATCTGTTAAAAGAGTATCCTTAAACCAACCTTTTAAAAAAATTACTCTTTCATCAAGCAAACCAAATCGTTCAAAATTTTGTTTTACTTCATCCAAACTAATTTTAAGATAATCCCATTTATATTCTTCATCTCCCTTGTCTTCTGGATATTGCTCAACATTGGGTTTTGGTAAACCTTCAAATGAGTCAGCAACAAAGACTTTCCTATTTTCACCGTATATATCTAATATTGCTTTCATGAATATTGTTGCACCGCCTCTCCATACCCCCGCTTCAATAAAGTCCCCTGGTATTTTATTTTTAATAATTTCTTCTGCACAATATTGAATATTATCAAGTCTTTTTTGACCTATCATAGTTAATGCAAAAGTTGGCCACGCTTTCCCTTCCAAATATTCTTCTGGGTTTCGTTTTTTATATATAATAAGACCATAACCTCTCTTGTTTAATAAGTTTATAAAATAATCTTTCAGCAATCCTTTGAATGTTTTTGCATGTGATTTTCTTATGATTACAAAATTCTCTTCGTAAAGAGTGTGAAGAAGTGCTTTTTTAATAATATCGATGTACTTTTGTCTTATTGAAACATCATTTGAAATCATTTTTTTGCTCCTTTTTGTTTAAAAGCATATAGCTAACATTCTCCCCTAAAATTAAAAATAATATCAACCTTATAAACGTCTTCCACATTTTCGGAAAATAAAGAATAATTGCCGGGTTAATAAAAATAGCCCTGCCAATATATTTGAATGGAATTATTTTATATCCCTGTTTTGCTACATTCGTAGCGATTCCAATCCACCCTCTTGAAAATTTAAATCGCAAGAACTTTAAAATCTTTTTTCGATAGTTTTCTCTTTTTTCATATTCGGAAATTCTTTTGAATTTCTCATAAATCGCTATGGCATCTTTTTCATATGCCACAAAATGAGCGTATTCTGTTTGATCTTTATGGGATCGGCGGTAAATTAAACTTTCTCCCAAAATCGCAATGGAATATAGGGAAAGCACCCTTGGCCAGTATAATTCATCGGTGGCAATGACATCTTCATCAAAAAATCCTACATTCCTTATTTTATCCATATCAAACATCACACTGGAACAGGCAATATAAGAACCATGATTTTTTACAAATTCATAAATTTCACCAGCCTGGTATATTTTGGTTTCTCTTTTGGGATTTTCACGAATTACGTTTCCATGTTCATCAACAAAATCTTCATAGCCGCCTGCCAGGGCATAATCTGGATGAGATTGCAAAAACTCAGACAAGGTTTTTACCGTATCTTTTTTTAACATGTCATCCTGATGAAGAATCATAAAATATTTTGTATAACAATACTTAAAGCAATGATTCCAATTTACCGGGTAACCAAGATTTTGCTCATTTCTGTAATACTGAATATCGCAGGTGGGATTTTCAGCCATTATTTTTTGAACCACATCCATAGAATCATCATTCGACGCATCATCGACAAAGAGAATATGATCCACGCGTTTCGTTTGCGAAAAAATGCTATTAGCAGTTTCTTTTAAAAACTTTGCACCGTTGTATATTGGAATTGCAATGGTAATCATATATTAAGCGTACTATTTATCGCCCCAATGTATATTTTCTTTTACGGGTTTTACCGGATTTCCTGCTATGATTGAATTTGCTAATTCAAAATTCTTATTCAAAATACTATTTGCCCCAACCACACAGCCATCTGCGATTTGAGTGCCTTTTAAAATTATTGATCGACATCCAATCCACACATGACTTCCTGTTTTAATCGGTTTATCTTCATTGATTCGTTCATGTTGCTCATTATAAACCGGATGAGCATCGGAATCCATCACCAGAATATCCCAGGACAATAAATTATCATCGCCAAAAGTAACCTCGTTAAAACAGGAGATTTCTGATCGCGCAGTAATTAAAAAGTTATTGCCAAATGTAAGCGTAGCATCCTTGCCTACCGCTATTTTGGTGCCGGCGCCAAATCCGGCTTTCCCATGGAAAACAACCGTGCCTTCTACATTCCATAGTGAATATTCATTGACGTCATTGATGCTTACATGGGCATAGCCAAGCGAGATCATTCCTCTTTTTATTTCATTGCTCTTCAGAATGACCTTACCTTTCAACGATTTGAGCCACACTTTGTGGCTGAGCCAGACGGGAAGTTTAATGGCGGTTGGAAATGTAAAATAGTGAAAATTAAAAAGAATCGTTTTCGGTAACCCTAATAAGAAAAGTTTATATTTTTTGATATTCATCTTTGGTTATACTCATTATAACATAATCCCAATACTTACCATGCCAGTAATAAAACCGCGGCAACCTGCCGGTTTCTTGACCTCCTTTTTCATCATATTAATCTAAATGAGTTTCTTAAAATAATATTTTCATTAGTTCTTATCCTCAAACCCATCTCGTATAAGAGACATGATGACCAAATCATGATACGATCCTTCCAAATAAATCTGTTGTTTTAGTATTCCTTCATTTTCAAAACCGATCTTTTTATAAAGATTGATAGCATCTTTATTAAAGGCGACAACCTCTAGTAGTATCTTATGAAGATTCAAATTACGAAAAGCATAATTCAACATTAATACAGTTGTCTCTTTTCCATAACCTTTACCTCTAGCTTTTGCGTCCCCAATTATTATACCGAAATAAGCAGTACGATGTACCCAGTTAATATTGAATAACTTTGTGAAACCAATTAACTCTTTACTGGTTTTTTCTTCAATTCCCATTATAATCATGGTATTGTTCGTGCTGGTTAACTGAGTTTCCATATGTTTTCGTTCCAGTTCCAATGAGACCGGAAAAGGATGCATTAATGCCAGTTTTTTGATTTGAAAATTATTGTGCCATTCATACAATTTTTCAATATCCGAGATTGAAAGGGGTCGTAAAATTATTCCTTTGCCTTCTATCATAATTCAATCACCCTTTTAAATGAATTTTTGAGATTAATTCTTTGCAGAATTTCTGCGCAATATGTATCGTTCTACTTCGATCATTTCCCCTCACAATCACAAACCCTGGTCTTTTTTTGCTTTCCGTAATAAGTTCAATGATATCACCGGCTTTGACCGTCACATGGGCAAAAACCACCGCGCCATCCTGCATGATATCCTGCCATTCTTCTATTTTATCCACCCGTTTCCCAACTGGTAATTCAAAATACTTGATATATGCGTATTGATTTTGTTTTGTTGATAAATCCGGTTCTTCATCCAATGCCACTTTAATAATGGCTTCATCCATATTCACACCGCTGGAAGTTAGCGTGAGATAAGAAGAGATAAAGTCCCCGCCGCCGCGAGCGCCTATTTCTAATAATTTAGGACCATCTTTGGTAAGCTTTACCTCAGTATGGGCAGCCGAATTATCGATACCAATCGACTGAACAGCGCCTTTCACTACTTCTGCTATGCTTTGTTTTTGTTCTGGCGTCAATTCTGCTGGTTGTAGATGTCCCATTTCTACCGTATGCGGAAACGGAGTGATAAACTTTTCTGTGTATTGCACAATGGTCGTCTGCCCCCGGTAGGTAATTGTTTCAATGCTGTATTCCGGACCATCCAGAAATTCCTCGATGATGACTTCTCCATTACGGGAAAAACGGCGGGTAATATCCAGACGGGATTCAATTTCGGCAAAGCGCTCAATACGAAACACTCCCTGGCTTGAGGTTCCGTCCTTTGGTTTTAAAATCAGGGGATATTGAAAATCACTTAAATCTTCTTCTCTAATTTGTTGCCAAGGGTTAAACAACTTTCCTAGAGCACAAGGAACACGGTGCTTCTGAAAAGCTTGCTTCATCAGCCATTTATCCAGGCTACGTTCCACAACCTCAGCAGAGTGAAATGGCAACCCTATATCCTGTGCGAGCTTTGCCATTAACCGCAATGGTTTTTCCATTTGAGTTGTTGCCAGACCACCCACTTTGTGTTTTAAAGCAATACGCCGGGTGGTTTCGTAGTCATTGCCGGCAACGGCATAAAAATAGTCAGCAATTTCCTTTCCGGGAGAATTTGGATTCGGATCGAGAACCACAGTCGTTATACCAAGATCTTTTGCCGCTTTGATTAGAGTATATTGGTTTAAACCTGCTCCAAAGATAAGGATTGTTTTTTTCATGTTTAACTTATCTCATAAATGCCATCTGTATTAAAAAAGCTACCGAGGACTAGGGACTAGACAACGCCGACCACGATCACTGTTTATATTTCGCCAGTATAATTTGATGGGTTTGAAATTTTAATGGTATGATATGACCCATCTTTTGTTTTATCCAGTTCTTCATAGAAACTTTAATATGGCTATCAGAATTCTCGTCATTCACAATATTAGCTTGCCTACCATCATATTTGGAAATAATGACTGATTTGGTTCTGTCTTTCTGCCACTTCCATATCGTTCTTAAAGAAACCTTTGTCGGTGGGAAGGCGGTGATCTGGTCCCTCTGGATCAAGAATCGCTTTAGAAAGGCGTAGAGGTTAAATTGGCTTCGATCATCGATCCAATAATCACTTATGTTGAACCCATTAGAAATAAGCAGTCCGGATAGATTTTGATAGTTGAAATAATTCTGATGATTCGGCGCGCAAAAATGATCGCCGGATAATCCCATTAAGGTTGTAGCGTTGCGGTCGTTATGCGGGGTTGTCAACAGCAGGTAACCGCCGGTTTTCATGAGTTTTTTGATTTGCCGGAGGTATTCCCCTGGGTGGGAAACATGTTCGATATTTTCGGTGGTGACCACCACATCAAATTTTTCACCGGAATCAATATCGTAAATATCAGCATTTTCAATTTCAATTCCCCGAAATCGTCTGGCAAATTCAATGTTAGAGGCATTTAAATCAAATCCTTTCGCCTCCCTATATCCAAGTTCATCCTTCAGATAATGCAGAATAGCAGCACTGCCACAACCTAAATCTGCAATTTTACTTTCATGCGGAATATTCGTTTTTTGAAAAATCTCGATTGCTTTTTTAAAATGATATTCATTTAAGGAAATGGAGTAATACTTGGAATAGTTTTCTGCAATATAATGTTCAGTCTGCATGGCAGCGTTATAATAATCTGAATTATACCACCGGAGCGCTCCTTTATCGGTCAGGCGCGGATTCGAAAACACAAATTCACACTCCCGGCAACGATAGTAGCCGATACCCCATTGGCTAAACAGTTTTTTCAAACGTTTAGAATTACACACCGGACAGGCGTCAACATAAAAGAAATATTCCTCATTCGGTTGTCCATTGCTAAACAGCAACTCCCTGACCGTTTCGCTCATCAGATAATAGGGTTTGTTATGATTCATAATGCTAAATATTTTTTTATTCTTTTATAACTGTAATATGGTTTTAAATAGATCGGCGACCTAAGGACGGGGCGGTCTTCCGTCACCCGTTTTCCGTCTGCCTTTTAAACCGACCGGGGACTGGAGACCGGAGATGGGCCCGTCTTCCGTCTTATGTCCTCTATCTATCCAACCACCTTTTTCACCGCTTCCACTACTTTTTTCATCTCGTCATCAGTCAGTGAGGGATAGATAGGAAGACGCAGTAGCCCCCCAAAGAACCTCATGGAGTTTGGTAATTCTTCGTCAGTGCCCAGATGCTGATAAAATTTATTGCGATGCAATGGGGTATAATGAATATTGGCATGAATGCCTTCCGCTCGTAGTGCATCCATTATCCAGTATTTGTGTTCAGGTGGAACCAAAATATAGAAAATATGCCAGTTAGTTTTCGCCCCTTCAGTAATCTTGGGCAATTTAATGTCTTGAATCCCCTTCAGATGTTCAATATAATATTCCGCAATTTCGGTTCGGCGGGCATTCATCCAATCGATCTTCCTGAGCTGGGTCAACCCAAGTGCACCTAAAATGTTGGATTGAACATAAGAGTTGCCGATAGTCACATATTCGTAATAACCGCGGTCTATGTTGTCCACTAAAAAGGATTGTTTATTGGTTCCTTTTTCCCGCATATAGGTCACTTTTTCGGCAATCTCATCATCATCGGTTACCAGTGCCCCACCTTCACCGGTGGTTAAATTTTTTGTACCATGAAAACTGAATGTAGACACATGGGCCAAAGTGCCCGTTTTTCTCCCCTTATATTTCGCACCTATTGATTGGGCAGTATCGTGAACTACGTAAAAATTATATTTCTTAGCGATCTCCATAATGGGATCCATATCTGCCGGATTGCCGGCATAATCCACAGGAACTATCGCCACAGTTTTCTCATTGATAGCTGCTTCAATTTTACTCACATCGATATTACCGTTATCCGGAAGGACGTCCACCAATTTTATTTTTATATTATTTAACAGTGGACCCAAAGCGGTAGAAGTGTAAGTAAAATTGGGCACCAGCACTTCAGAACCAACAGGAAAATCTTTTGCGCGAAAAGCTAAATCTAGTGCTGTAGTGCAGGAATTGGTAAAGAAAACATGCTTCACCCCTAAATATTCAGCTAATTTTTTCTCAAATTCCCGACAGGCTGGACCGTTGCCGCTAACAAATGTAGAACGGGTGGCTTCTTCGACTGCTTTAATATCTTCTTCATCAATATAGGGTTTATGAATGAGAATGGTTTCTTTCGAAACCGGTTCACCACCATTTATCGCTAATTTTTTATCATCAATTACCATCTTTCCCTCATTAAATTAAATGTTTGTGTAAGGTGTTCTAAATTGAACCGCTTTAAGAGCTCTAATTAATTCATCGATTCCTTCTTCAACAGTAATGGTTGTCTCATATCCAAGTGCTTTTATTTTATCATAGCTCACTACATAGTTTCTTTTATCAGCGTCTTCACCTATATCTGCATAATGAATATAAACCCCTGTCTTTTGTTTAATCATATTGCAAACATCTTCTTTACTATAATTCATATTTTCGTTGCCAACATTATAAATATTATTAATCATTTTATCTTGATTTTTAATACCGAATAAAAATGCTCTTCCCATATCGTGTACGTGTATAAACGTACGCATAAAACGTTTTTCATAAACAACAAGATAACCCTGTGTAAGGGCTTTATATGTAAAGTCATTAATCAACAAATCTAAACGCATTCTTGGTGATACACCAAAAGCTGTAGCAAATCTATAAGCAATGGTTTTTCTCTCATTCAACAACATCTTTTCTGCTAACGTTTTTGTTTGTGCATATAAGCTTAAAGGATTAAGAGGTGTTTCTTCTGTACAAACTTCATTTACAGCGCCGTAATTTGAACCTGTTGAGCCATAAAAAATAACTTGATTATTTGTTGTGACTTCAATCAAGTTTTTAGTTCCATCAACATTAACAGATTTTGCTAACTCAGGTTCTTTTCTGCAAGCAGGGAATCCTACAATAGCAGCCAAATGAATAATTACATCTACATTCTTTACTGCTTCTGCTAAACTATTTTTATCTCGAATGTCCCCTTTGATAAAACCAAAGTTTTTTCTTCTGAAAAAGGGAATTATATAATCTCCCCCATACAATAAATTATCATAACAAACGACCTCATACCCCATATCAAGTAATTGGGGGATGAGTGTAGTTCCAATATATCCGGCACCACCGGTTACTAATATTTTCATATTTCCTCCTATCTACCTATCACTTCCCATTTATCTTTACCAATGATATACGGATTTATTCTAATATCATCGTATTTAGCTTTATCAAATCTTAAACTTCCTAAAGCAACCAAAATCGTATGATTTTCAAGGCTTATCCATCCATTAGCATAAAAAGCTGGTATCACTAATACAGCATGATGTCTGGAGCTCATAACCCACGGTTTGATTGATTCAGGATTGTTTTTCAAATACTCTTGGATCTCTTCATCATTGTTTCTTTCTGCAACATCAGTTGGCAATTTTATAGTAATGAATTTAGCAGCCCCAGATACGATAGTAAAAACTTTTATTTCTTCTTTATGGTAATGTAATCCTCTAATAATACCCTTGCCATAATCTTCCACTACATAACATCTCTTAAATAATTCATGATCAATATCATCTGTGAATGGGATTAGTAATCCCCGATCATCATTTATACTCTGAATAGGTAGATAAACCGGTTCTTTGATTTGGCTGTTAATTTTCATTTTTTCTCCTTTAAACTGTTATTATTTCACTCTTATTAACTGAATAAAAATTTTGACAAAGCTTATTTGTATTAAATAAGAATCCCTGGATTATTAAAATAGATAATCTATCTTGCCCATATTAAATGAACTACTTCTTCTAATTATACCATGAACTTCGTAGCCTTTTTCGAGGAGAATTTCAGCAAGGTAACTACCATCCTCGCCGGTGATGCCAGTGATTAATGCCTTTTTCATTGTTTAAGTTATTTAGTGCTTAGTTCTGGGTTAATAGTTCGTAGTTCTTAGTGCTTGGTTTTTGGTTGAAGTCGGAAATAGGAAGACGAATATTTGAAGTCAGAAATCGGAACTTAGGATTTAAAAGGTTTTCCATTTTTTAATTGTATTATGAATTTTTAAATTTAGTTTATTATAAAAATTATCAAACTCTTCAAACATTTCAACTTCAACCTAACCAAAATCTTTTTGCAAAATTTAACAATCCATGTGTTTCTTCTGATGAACCTATAGCATCTACTAAGTGACGAATAAAAATATTTTTATACTTTCTTTTAGCAAAACCTTCTCTTATATTTATTGCCACTGAACGTGATGCTCTCCTCAATTGATCTGTAAGAAAATATTTTTCTTCTTTTCGAAATTTTTGAGTTATATTATGTACTTTAATTGCTAAATCGTATGACATATTATAAATTTCTAAATCACAAATTGTTCTAATCATTCCCACCCTTAATCTTCTTTCTGCAATTTTCCGTCCTATGTCTTATGTCCTCCGTCCTCTGTATTCTGACCTCGTACACACTCTCCAACTAATAAACCACGAACTAAGAACTAATTAACCACGAACCAA
>FWPU01013715.1_pt1 | contig 10063 bp, 6 predicted proteins | sample 2228361 | NCBI WGS metagenome assembly FWPU01 (sample SAMEA103939777, study PRJEB20133) | metagenome | reverse complement strand
AGTTTACCGCGGCCCTGGCGTGTCGAACTGGCCGCCTGGAACAGGCCACGCCTGATGGCGCCGGACTGCCAACAAGGGCAGAGATCCAGGTGGCGGGCCCGATGCGGCAAGCTGAAGCGCTGCCGGCAGACTTGTGGTTCGTCCGCTACACGGATTCAACTGGCCGGCGTCGCCAGGTACGTCTGCGTACGCACGAGGTGCGCCAGGGCATACGTTCCGGCCGGCTCACTGACACGATGCGAGTTGCCAGATCGGAAAGCGGGCCGTGGCTGCATGTCAGTGCGTTCGGAGAGTTCCGGGACATTGTCGGTCAACTGTCGCGCGATCCGTTTGAGGCTGCGGTCGAGTCGGACCTGCGCCGCACGATAGATGAGCTCGAAGCCGCCGCTCAAGGCAGGCGGCCCATGACCCTTGGCTGGCTCCTCGTTTGCCTCACTTTGCTCGCCGCCGCAATCGCCGCGATCGCGCTCGCTGTCGTTCTGTCATGAACCGAGTGAACGGCGATGTTCTCGCTCTCAGCCACGTCTTATCGTGCCTCGTGAGCCCTTTCTGCCGCATGCTGGCCGCAGTTTCCGCTGAGATCAGCAGCCCTGAGCCAAGCCCGTTCTGCTCAATTTTTGCAATGCTACGTGCGAGCGCAGATGGTTGCTCGGGGTTCCGCTTGGCATCTTCGGCGACTTCAGCTCAATTGGAGCCAGCCCGGCCGAACAGGCTTTCTGCGCGCGTAGTGTTGCCCCGGGGAACTGTGCCGATGGGGTCTCCGTCCGAGGCGCATAATTGCCTGCTCTGCTTGGCTACGGGCTTGGCAAGATAGTGGGCGATCACTTGCGATTCTGTGGTCAGAGCTAGTGGCAACGGCCTTAAAGACTTCAAAATGCAAGAGCAACTTTGCCGCCCGATGCTCCTCATCGACCCACAATGCCCAGGCCGCCTTCGGCAACGTCCGTGAAAGCATGTCCTCCAGGGCCGTCAAACCCGACAGAACCTCCGCCTCTTTCACTGCCGACACCGGTTCCCGCTCAGCAGACAACCCACGCCCATCACCTCCAAATGCTCTGCCTGAAACACCCGCGCCGCCTCAGTCACCGAGCCTAGCCAGACTCGCCCCGCACCCAGACTCTTCGGCACCTTCTTCAACTCAGTGCTCCGCTGCCTGCCAGGCAGGCTCTCCAGCTCAGGATTCAAAAGTAGAAAAGCGACAGAGAGGCAGATTCGTTGCAGAACAGATGCCGGTTCGCAGCCCGATCACTTGCTCTCTGCCTTCCTCGTCCAGATGCTCCATAAGCTTCCTCAGTCGCTCCAAGTAGTTAAAGTCGCGAAACATCCCCCCGGCCGGGTACAGATGCACGTAATTGGCCGCAACAATTCTTGTCGATTTTCGGTCCCCGAATTCAGCCGGCTGAACCAACGAGCGTCCCGGCCATTGGTTCCCGCAAAGGCTTGCCGCTGGACTGCGATGCAAGATATAGTTTTAGAATTTCCCCAAGGATGTGCGCCTGGTCCATGGACACGGAATTTTTGCAGCACGATTAAGAGCGATCAGATAAGGAGCAAGCTTATGCATCGCGTTACGGTATATGCCGCCGTTGTCGCAGTGGTTGGACTCGGGCTGAGCGGGTGTGCTCGACAGGAGCCGCAGCATCCGCCGCCAGGCCAAGAGCCTGCGCCGTCTGCCGGAACGGAAACTACTCCAGCGGCTCAACCGGTCGAAGAGAAAGAGGGACAGAAGCAGCAGGTCACGGAAGCAACAGCAGCCAAGATTACGGACCTACCTGTGATTCCCATCTCGCAGATTTTCCTGCTACCTAACGATGACGGCAAGAAGCTAACTATTGATGAGATCAAGGCATTTCTGGCTGACCCGAAGAGCCATGAGCCGTTCGTGCCTGAGCCGCCGCTCGGGTTGCCGCTCGAAGACGTTCTCAAGGCGATCCCGGAAGATAATCCGATGACACGGGCCAAGGTGGAACTGGGCAGGCAGCTGTACTTCGACAAGCGGCTGTCACGTGACAGCACGATCTCCTGCGCCACATGTCATGACCCCGCGATGGGCTGGACAGAGCACAAACCAGTATCCACCGGCATCAATGGGCAGAAGGGCACGCGTAATTCGCCCACCGTGCTCAATCGCATTTTCGGCAAAACACAGTTTTGGGACGGGCGGGCTGCTTCGTTAGAAGAGCAGGCGCTCGGGCCGATCGAGAACCCGATCGAAATGGGCTTTACTCTGAAGGAGCTAGTCGAGCGGCTGAAGGGCATCGAGGGGTACGGCATCCAGTTCGAGAAAGTGTTCGGCGGCATCTCCGCCGACGCGATCGGCAAAGCGATAGCAGCCTTCGAACGGACGGTCATGGCCGGCGCCGCCCCATACGACTACTACCAGCAAGCAGAGCCGTACCTGAAGATGTCTGAGCAGGAGCTAGCCAACGCCGGGCCGGAAGCGAAGAAAGCGGTCGAGGAGTACCAGAAGCACAGAATGAGCGATTCGGCCAAGCGCGGTATGGACTTGTTCTTCGGCGAAGCACTCTGCAGCGTCTGCCACCTGGGGCCAAACTTTAGCGACGAGGACTTCGACAACCTGGGCGTCGGTATGATGGCCAAAGAGCCGGACCCGGGCCGCAAGAAAGTAACGGGCAAGGAGGAAGATACAGGTGCGTTTAGAACGCCTACCTGCCGTAACCTTGTGCACACGGCTCCTTACATGCACGACGGCAGCATGAAGACGCTGGAAGAGGTAATCGAGCATTACGTCAAGGGCGGCATACCGAACCCATATCTGAGTAAGGACATAAAGAAGCTGGACCTGACCGAGCAGGAGAAAAAGGACTTGCTGGCTTTTCTGGTCGAAGGGCTGACCGGCCCGTTGCCGGATATCAAGCCGCCACGCCTGCCGTGAGAGGTGGCTGCTCGCGAAGGCAAGCGTGCGGCCGTGTCTGAAAATGATTGACCCGTTCTTTGAGATGGATGCTCCTGCCGGTAAGGTGCAGTTTGCAGCCGGTCGCAGAAAGGACGCGCCGGATCTATAAGCGGATCGGTTGCAACGGTCATTGGGGCAGGCTGGCGAGTTTGTCTAACACCGTGGTGTGAGGCTGGATTCTGACTATCGAGGCGCCCGCAGAACGGATGCTGCGGGCCACTTTCATTTCATGAGCTCGTCGCTGCCATTTCGTGCCGCGCGTCGACTATGGTGTTGTCTATGCGGAGTTCTTTTGTTTGTGACAGCGAGAAGTGACGAATTTACAGTAGCAGCCCGCTCATTTCTGGTCATACGGTCATACATCATGCGATTGCCCTGCTCGCCCCAGGCCTGTGAGCTTTTCGCATTGAGTCGGAAAACTGACTCGCACGGCAGCTGCGCTGCGGAAGCAGAAACGATTTGAGTGGGCTGCGTGGTCTGCCGTAACACTTTGATTCATAAGGGGATGTGTGGAGACATCTTGACTGCATTGCCGCAGCATAATCTCTGCCTGCGCATCGGGCAGTCCGCGAGCGACAGCTGAGAAAGGAATTTTCATCGGCTCAAACGCTGCAACGGACTAGTGGCGAAAGGGTTGCGTTCGGGTCGCAGACGCGACTCGAGCTGTCGGACCGAAACCACTTGACTGCAAGGCCGAGGCGGATATTCTCTGCTGCCGTGCGGCTCAGCGGTGATCAGCGGCGTGCAACATGGTCCTGACAAGAGTCCACCCGAGGCTGAGAGAAGAAACGGGTGGCAATCCCAAAGGCCATAGGCGAGCAGCTCGGCGAGAGCGAGGTGGAGCGCTAGTCATGTACGCTGCCCCAGATGAGAACGGGTGCTTGCGTATATACAGTGAACTGGAACGCTATGGCGCTGGCCAAGTCGGGGCGGTGTGGACTGAGCCGGCGGTGGAGGCGAAGCGGCGGCCTTTCTTCCCTTGCGCTGCCGACTGCCAGCTCGACGGCCAGGGTCGGCTTTTGCTAGCTGAACGGATGGCCCGACACGCTAGCCTGTACAAAGAGGTGATATCGCTGGGCGTTCATTACCACCTGCGACTTTGGGACCCGCAGCGACTAGGCGAATAGTTGGGAGAAGCGGCCGTGGCTTGGGAGCGGCTGCTGGAATAGCTGGGCCCGTGAGCCGGTAAGCCAACGTGATTGCATACCGCTCGACGCCCTAGTTCATGCGGAAGTGCTTTTCTTTCATTCCTGACAGGCTCGGCGGCCCTGCACAAATAAACCAAAGGTCATATGGAAGGCCGATCCGAAAGGAGACAGTTGAGCTAGAGGATAGCCGGGTTGAAAGACCCTCCCACTGCCGACGCTACCTACGGGGCCAGTGACAGCCCCCAGCTTCCCTCCTTGTCCTGCAGTGGTAGGGCACCGACAGCGGCGTAGCGGCTCAGGTGCCCACGGAGGGGCACGCGACCTGGCCAGCGGGCCAGGTCGGCTGCCAACGTTCGGCAATGGGGCTCGGGACGTCCGATCGAAGTTTCTGCATGCTCGACCCATTGCTGCAGTTACTCGTTGGTCTACCTCCCGCGCTCCAAGGCAACCGGGTGCGGCGAGCACGAGGCTCGGCCCACCCGGCTCTGTCGGGCTTCAGCCTTATCCCGCCGGCGGGACGGTCGTAGACCGGTAAAGCGTCTGGCGAACCAGCTCCGGCGGGGCGGGGTTAGCCGTGAGGATCCGGCGGCAATGCTGTTGCCGAGGAAGCTGCTTCGAGTGATTAGCTCTCTAAGCGCCTCTTCACCTGTTCAACCAGCTCCGCCCTCACAATGTCCTTGTCCTGCCGCTTCGCCTGCATATCGCGGATGACGAACGTGCCTGCCGACAATTCGTCCGGACCGGCGATAACGACGAGCCGGTGACCACGCGAGGCGGCGTAACCGATTTGTGCCCGGAGAGGCAGCTTCAGGATAGAGTTCGCAAGCTATGTCGGCTGCTCTTAGCTCCCCTGCCATGCGAACGTATTCGTCCGGCTCGCAGCCTGGGAACCAGACGATCAGCACCGGAGCAGCGGTCCAGAGCTGCTGGATCGCACCCGCCTCCGCCATAATGTGCAGCATGCGGTCCAGGCCGAAGGAAGCCCCGACGCCGGGCAGCTTACGCTCAGTGAAGAGGCCAGCCAAGTCGTCGTACCGTCCGCCGGAGCAGACTGAACCGACCGACTCGAACCCTTCCACCGTCGATTCGAATACGATGCCTGTGTAGTAATCCAGCCCGCGAGCGAGCGATACATCGACGGCGAATCGCTGTTCTTGTATGCCGGCCGCCTGCAATAGTTGGCAGACAGCGCGCAAATTCGCGAGAGCAGCCTCCGCCCTCTCGTTCGCTCCTAACTGCTGCTGGAGCCAATCGAGCGTCTCGTGCGGCCCGCGCCCAGCCGCAGCTTCGATAAACCCGACTATGCGCAGCGCCTGCTCCCGCTCCAAGAGCCGCCGCCGCTGCACTCGATTGTCTCCTACCTCCTGGGCCGCGTGGCCGCTCGTGCCGGAGCCCTGGCCCGTCCGGTCCTCGGCGTCTGTGCCCGGTTCAGGCCAGCCCGCGCCAGCAGCGAACTGTAGCTCTTCAAGCACGCCGTCGCGGCCAATCTTGCTGAGCTTATCCAAACAGGGGAGCACGTGCTCGCTGTGTTCGGCAAGTCCGAAAAGTTCCAATGCAGCCCAGAGTATTTGCCTACTATTCAGCAGCAGTCGAAACCGATCGAACCCGGCAGCAGCAAGCCCGTCGTGTATGACCATAGCGATCTCCGCGTCGGCCACGTGCGACTGTGGCCCGATCGTGTCGAAGTCGCACTGATAGAACTCGCGGAACCGGCCACGCTGGGCACGCTCGCCGCGGTACACCAGCCCGATCTGATAACGTTTGAACGGCACGCCTATCTGCTCGACGTGGCGGGCCATGAACCGAGCGAGCGGCACGGTCAGGTCGAAGCGCAGGGCCAGATCAGACTCAGCCAGCCGCTGACCACGTTGAGCCACTTCAAAGACCTGGCGCTGCACTTCCTGGCCCCCTTTCGCATAGAGTACCTCGCGGCGCTCCAGTACGGGCGTTTCGATCGGAACGAACCCGTATTGCTCGAACACCCGCCTCAACCGATTCATTAGCTGCTGACGTTGCATAGCCAGCGGCGGCAGAATGTCACGGGTTCCTGATGGCACTCGAGTCTCGATCATCAGTCTGCTCTCTCCCTGCTGCTTGACCGCAAGCCATTCCCCGGTATCGCTACGTCTGATGGCTGGACCTGAACGTGCACATTTATGCTACAAGTCTTTCGTCGGCTCTGGTACCGTTCCGGTTCTGGCACTGTTAAGCGGAGGAGGCGCCTCTCAGGCCGATGGTCCGTTTCGGGTGGCGCTCATGGAGCCAATCTACGGAGCGTCCTAGCTTAAGAAAAGCGAAGCGATAGTGAAATAGATGACCATGCCGGTTGCATCAACTAGATTGGCTACGCACGGGTTTGATGTGACGGCGCGGTCGACGCCAAGGCGTTTCCAGAGCAGCGACAGGAGCGAACCGATCAACGTGCACCCAGACAACTATCGCGACTAGGCCTAGAGCCACCGCACAGGCCGCGACAGCGGGCTCCAGGTGCGTGTTTTGCAGGCTACTGCTTTGGCGTACCAGGAGGTCAGCAACCGGATGGCCGATCAGAGCGAGCAGAACTCCAAGCGCCGGGCCTTGAAGCAGCTTGCGCCAGATCAGACGAAACATATCGTTTGGCCGCACTTGGCCGAGCGCCAAGGCGCGAACAACGAGCGCGGCTGTCTGGCGGCGGTGCAGGGGCTGACGGCCGACTCGCACGCGGAACTGACTGCGCTGGCCGACGCCTTTGCCGACTGTATCGGGCCGGCCTTACTACGGCTGAAAAAGAGCCGGGCAGGCGACCATGTGAAAAATGAGCCGGACCGGTGCTTCGCCGGGTTCGTCGCTTACCTGCGTTTTACTGACAGCGGCGTGGACGTCGTGCTGCTGGCTACGCCGCCGCATTTTCGGCCCATGCACCTGAAGGCCTGCGTGGCGGCGGGCAAGCATGCCTTTGCCGAGAAGCCCGTGCAGTCGATGCGCGCGGCATTCGCACCATGCTCGAGGCTTGTGAGCAGGCCAAACAGAAAGGCTCTGTATCGTCTCCGGACTCATGTGCCACTAGAGCCTTGCCATGCGCGAGACGATCAAGCAAATCCACGACGGTGCCATCGGTGAGATAGTGGTGATCCAGACCACCCATAATTGCGGCCCGCCTTGGTTCCGCAACAAGCGGCGCCGACACAAGTGGACGGAAGTAGCCTGCCAGGTGCGCAATTGCTACCGGTTTAACTGGCTGTCAGGGGACCACAACGTCGAGCAGCACGTGCATGGCCTGGACAAGGCTGCCTGAGTGCTGCACGACCTGCGGCCGCTGAAGGCGTGGGCTATTGGCGGACGGCAACAGCGGATCAAGGAGGCCATCGGGAACTGCTACGATCATCACTGCATGAGCTACGAGTACGACAGCGGCATCTGCGTCTTCTCTTACACTGCCGCCGTATGGCGGGCTGCTCCAACTACATCTCCGACCACATTCCAGGCACGAGAGGCCGCCGCAACCTGAGGAAACATCGCATCGGAGGCAACAGGAACTGGCAATGCGAAGACCCGAACTCGAACATGTACGTCGAGGATCAGAAGGCCTGTTGGCTGCTACTCGCAGCGGCGGGCTGGTCAAGAAGGCCTACAGATGGCCTAGATTACGACGTAGGCAATCATGGGCCGCATGGCGACCTACACGGGCAAGACCAGTGGTTGGGAGCAGGCAATGGCATCCAAGTGGGGCCCGTCGCCAAAGGGTTACGGTTGGGACGCCGACCCGCCCATCCTGCCAGAGAAGCACGGCAATTATCCGCTCACCGTGCCTGGCATTACTCGCTTTATCTAACCGCGTCAGTTGCGGGCTAGCTGCATCGCTTAATGCGCCGGCCCGAACAGAACGGCGTTCATGAACAGTCGCTGCACGGCAGGGTACATCGCCCGGTAGTTCGGGTCACAGGTAAAGGCGACGATGTGCCCGCGGCCGACCGGCTGGTACGTCACGTACGGCGTTTCCGCTAGCAGCTCCAGCGTCTTCGGCCAGCAGAAGCCGCTGACCAGCAGCTTGTCGCGCTTGGCGAACGTAACGAGGTTCCGGCCGGCCGTGGGCAGCAGCGGGTTGACAACCAGGTTGCCTGAAGAGAACACGTCCAGCTCGGGCCCAATGTTGTAAGTGACCCAGTGCTCAGTGTAGACCGAGGCGTGCAGGAAGACACCTGGCGCGGGATCGGGCGAGACCATAGTCGGCTTCGGTTCCCCATCAGGTTGCTGTCGCGCGCCAGGGGTCTGCGCCGGTTTGATCGGTTTGCGGAGCTGCTTCGTTGGCACCAAGTTTATGTTACTGTCAATGGCCCATTGCAGCGCGCCGCCGAGGAGCACGAGCGTGCCGCCGCCGCTGACCCACTGCCGGAGCCGCCCGGCGAGGTTGGCGTCGAACCCATAACGGCCTGAATAGCTGCCGTCGGGCATGACCAGGACATTGAACTTGTCCAGATCAACGCTGCCGAGGTTCCTGGCACGCACGCGCGTAGTTGGGTAACGAAGCCACTGGTCGAACAGGTACCAGGTGTGCCCGGCGGTGTAGCTGGCCGGGTAATCGAGGAGCATGAGCACGCGTGGCGGATCAACCCAATGGGCAAAGGGGCCGCCCAAATGAGCCCCTTCCTCAACGAACCCGGTATCCGTGCCGTAGACGTGCAGGCCAAGGCGCTGCGCTTGCCGCTGCACCTGCTCGTGCAGCTCCGCAGCGTTGCCATGGACGAAGAGCACGAGTGTGCCTGCGGCGAAGGAGCGGCCGGCGAGCTTCGTTGGCCGCTCCAACACGTATACGCGCAGGCCCGCTTGCAGCCACTGGCAGAGCGCCTCCAGCGCTGCGTCCGTACCGGGCACCAGGTAGGCCACCTTGGGCTGACGCTTCGGGAACCGGCCACGAAGCGGTGCATCGGCCAACGCAGCGCTCGGCACTTGGACCGCTGAGTCTGTTGCCAGGCAGCGAACGCCGAACGCCAGCGGCAGCGACCAAGCGGTCACGTCGTAAATCTCGTCCGGCAGGTACTTCTTGTTCCGCTCTAATTGCCTGCGGACAAACTCCTCGCTCATGGGCACTTCGCGGTCCAGCAATGCCCGGGCGAGCCGGCCGGCCGGCTGACCGACCGGCACATGATAGCTGCCGGCCGGGATGGTTACTGGGCTGGCCGACCCGCCATGTATGCGGCGCGCCTTGAGACGCAGCGGGCGCTGGAGCCGTCGCACTTCAATCCGGTTCGCTGCCAGTAGTTCGGCCAGCCGCCGGGCACGTTGCGGCTCGCTGCCTTCGAGCAAGAAATAGTGTCGCACCGGGCCGTCGGTACCGAGCTGGATCGCCCGGCGCTGCGCTTCGTAGAAGTCGTTCAGCAATTGCCGGCACCGCTGGGCGGCAAATTCCACATATGCCAGACCGCTGACATAATGGTGCAGCATGCTGGTCGGGTAATCGAGTCTCGTCCGGTCGTCGCGATCGATCACAAGCCCGCGTACGCCCGCCTGCTCCCACAATACGCCGATCGCACCTTGCAACTGCGACCACTGCGAGCCGTAGCCAGGATAGTAAGCGTCGAACATCTCACGCGTCGTATAGCGGAACCCGAACCGGTCAAACCAGGCGGCATGATGCCGGCCGATCCGATGCAGCCACCGCCGCTGGCTCGGTAGCAGGAACTCCAGGATCGGGTCCATGGGCGGCGGAAAGAAGTAGTTGGCGTTGCGACCCATCTCATGGGCGTCGACGAATATCTGCGGTTGCCACTGCAGGTACGCCTTTACCCTCCCCTGCGTCTCGCACTGGCTTTGCAGGAACCAGTCTCGGTTCATGTCGAAGTAATAATGGTTGGTCCGGCCGCTCGGCCACGCCTCCGTATGCTCGCTGGCCAACGGAAACGGGTCGGGAAAGACGCCGCTGTTCTTGCGAAACCCGTGTACGAACCGGTCACGCCCGTCGGGATTCTGCAGCGGGTCGATGATCACGACCACCTGCTGAAGCCGTTTGCGAGTAGTTGGC
>FWPU01013712.1_pt1 | contig 10064 bp, 7 predicted proteins | sample 2228361 | NCBI WGS metagenome assembly FWPU01 (sample SAMEA103939777, study PRJEB20133) | metagenome | reverse complement strand
AGCAGGAAGGTTTCTTCGATAACCCCGAGAAGCGGCTACTGATCTTCACCGAGTTCAAAGACACGCTCGACTACCTGGTGGAGCGTCTCCGGTCCTGGGGCTTTCGCGTGGGTTTCATCCACGGCGGCATGCATCCAGGCTCGCGCGACGAGCCCGGCACCCGCCTCCACGCGGAGCAGCAGTTCCGCGAAGGGGCCATCCAGGTGCTCGTCGCGACCGAGGCGGCCGGTGAGGGAATCAACCTTCAGGTCTGCAATATCCTGTTCAACTACGACATCCCCTGGAACCCAAATCGCCTCGAACAGCGCATGGGGCGCATCCACCGGTACGGCCAGCGCAAGGACTGTCTGATTTTTAACTTCGCGGCCACCAATACCATTGAAGGCCGGGTTCTTCGCCGCCTGCTGGAAAAACTCGAGGAGATTCGCAATGCGCTGGATGACGATGCCGTCTTTAACGTGGTGGGCGAGATCCTGCCCGCCCCACATATCGAACGGGTTCTCCGGGACTACTATGCCGGCCGCCTCGGCGACGCCGACCTCGAGGAGCGCTTGCTGCGGAACGTGGACGAGCGCGAGTTCCGCCGCATTTGCCAGAACGCCCTGGAAGGCTTAGCCACGAAAAATCTCAATCTGGCCATGCTGATTGAACGCCGCGCCCGCGCCTAGGAGCGGCGTTTGGTTCCTGAGACCATCGCGCGTTTTATCCGTGAGGCCGCTGAGTACGTCCCGCTCAGCCTGAAAGTCATCTCCAGCCTTCCCCATACCTTCGAGCCGGGAAGAACACCCTCGATTTTGCGCAGTTACGAGAGGGATCCGGACTGGAAGCTTCCCCCTCTGGCGAACCGCTACCCCCGCTGCTCCACCGACCGCGAGACAGCCGAGCAACACAGTCTGGAGTGGGTGACCCCGGGGCATCCACTGTTCGAAGCACTCCGACGGCACACCTACAAGAAGGCTCTTGAGACGTTTAGCCAGGGGGCGACTTTTTACTCGCTCCGTCACGATGCACCCGCGCGCCTAGATTTCTATCGGGCGCGCGTGGTGGACGGGCTGGGAAACGTGATCCACGAACGCCTCTTCGCCGTGGAGATCTCAGAGGCCTGTACTCCGCAATTGCGGGAACCCACCATCCTGGGGGACCTCATCCCGGCTCCAGCACCCGCAGAGTTGCCGGAAGTGGTCCAGCTTCCCGAGGCCACTGCCTGGCTCAACGAGTGTGCCCTCCAGCTTTTCCTCGACGAGGCGCGTCAGGAACGCCTGGCGGAGATCGACCGGATCGCCCGGCATGTGGAATTGTCCCTAACGGAACTCTTGCTGCGGGCCGATGAGGAGATCGGTCGCGCCTAGGAAGCGGTGGAACGCGGCGAACAGGGGGCCGAAGGTCGCCTCGCCCAAGCCGAAGCCCGCCACGCCGAGCTGTTACACCGTCGTGAGCGTCGCCGCAAAGAACTGGAGCAGCAACGGGCGCTGACGCTCCAAGCCGTCGAACGGATCGCCAGCGTGCTCGTTCTACCCCATCCTGAACGGCAGGCCCCCGAAGTGCGGCGTCTGCAGCCCAACCCGGAGACTGAGGCCATCGCTATGCAGGTGGTGATGAAGTACGAGCGTTCGCAAGGGCGGCAGGTCTACGACGTCCACGAGAAGAACCTCGGCTACGACATCACGAGCCTGGACATCAACTCGGGTCAACTCCGGCTTATCGAGGTGAAGGGCCTGGCCGGTGCGACGGGGACGATTCTCCTCACCCCGAACGAACGCCGTGTTGCCGAGGACCGCCGGGACTGCTACTGGCTGTACATCGTCACCGATTGCGCGACCGAACCGAAGCTGCAAGAACCGATCAAAGATCCCGCTCGCTTCCCATGGCACGAAGTGACGAAGGTGGCCCACTACTACCTTTCCGTGGATGCCTTGACCAAACCCATGCAGGTGCGGGAGGAGTCGCCACCGTATGGAGAAAACCCATGAAGATTCGAAGAATCACATTGAAGAATTGGAAAAACTTCGCCCAAGCCGAGGTAGAGATCCGCGACCGCGTGTTCCTCGTCGGACCAAACGCTTCGGGCAAGTCGAACTTCCTGGATGCGTTCCGCTTCCTGCGGGATTTGGCCTCGGTCGGAGGAGGATTTCAGGAAGCCATTCGTCGCCGCGGTGGAGTAACTGCAATTCGTTGCCTGGCAGCCCGGCGCTACTCAGACATCACGCTTGGCGTTGTCGTCCACAACGGGCAGGAAGAGTGGGAGTACGAGATTTCCTTCAACCAAGACAAGCAGCGCCGTGCAGCAGTCCGTTCAGAGCAGGTTCGCAAAGGCGATGCAATCCTCCTGAAGAGGCCGACCGATGAAGACAAGGAGGACCCTGCACGGTTGACCCAAACCTATCTCGAGCAGGTCAACGTCAATCAACCGTTCCGGGCGCTGGCGTCGTTTTTTGCGTCCATCCGTTACTTGCACATCGTACCGCAGCTCGTGCGCGAGCCCGATCGCTCCGTTGGACGCGCCAACGATCCGTTCGGCGGAGACTTTCTCGAGCAAGTCGCGAAGACGCCCGAAAAGACGCAGAAGGCGCGCTTACGGCGCATTCAGGAGGCGCTGCGTGTCGCGGTGCCGCAGCTTAAGGAGATCGAGCTCTTTCGTGACGAGCGTGGCACGCCGCACCTCCGCGCCAAGTATCAACACTGGCGAGCCAAAGGCGCCTGGCAGACCGAGGAGCAATTTTCGGATGGAACACTACGCTTGCTTGGGCTTCTCTGGGTTGCCTTGGAAAAAGGCGGGCCGCTGCTCCTGGAAGAACCAGAACTGTCCCTCCATCCGGAAGTGGTGCGCTATCTGCCGCAGATGTTCGCGCGCGTCCAGCGGCGCTCCGGTCGACAGATCTTTTTGAGCACCCATTCACCCGATCTGCTCCGGGATGAAGGCATTGGCCTCGACGAAGTGCTGCTGCTGCGCCCGACTTTGGAAGGTACCGAAGTGTCGGTAGCCAAGAACCTCCAGGATATCCGCAACCTACTGGAAGGCGGCCTGACCCTTGCAGATGCGGTGATTCCGCGCACAAGGCCTGAGAACGCAGCGCAACTCACCTTATTCGGAGACGAATGAAAATGAGCGCTGTGATCAACGTGGCGGTCGAAGGGCTGGTCGACGAAGCCGTCGCCGTGCGTCTTATCCGTCACGTCGGCGCTGAGCCCGGTCCGGTCTACGGCAAGAACGGCAAATCCCACCTCCAGAAAAGTGTCAACGGCTACAACCAAGCCGCTCGACACAGCCCCTGGCTTGTTCTGGTAGATCTCGATCGCGACGCTGAGTGTGCGCCCCCACTGCGGAGTGACTGGCTACCCCAGCCTGCATCGCTTCTCTGTTTTCGCATCGCGGTGCGCGCCATCGAAGCCTGGCTGCTCGCCGATGCCCACCAGATCGCCAGCTTCCTCGGGGTTGCGCGTAGCAGCGTACCCAACAATCCGGAGGGACTGGAAAATCCTAAGGCTGCGCTGGTAGAACTCGCGCGTCAGTCGCGGCGCAGAGACATCCGCGAGGACATGGTGCCGCGCGAAGGTAGCGGTCGACCAGTCGGTCCTGCCTTCACCTCGCGGTTGATCGAATTTGTCAACCAATGCTGGCGGCCGGAAGTAGCAGCAAAGCGCTCGGATAGCCTTGCACGCGCGATCTGCTGCCTGCGAACGCTGGTGAACAAGCCCAAAGGAGCGACAACGCCATGATCCCCAAGGAGTGTAAACGCCTGGCGGAGGTGGACTTCCCGATTGCCGAGGTGTCAAGGCACGCGGCGCGGGAGAAGTCCATCCGGCACGGGCACCCGAGCACGCTGCATCTGTGGTGGGCGCGGCGGCCGCTGGCGTCGTGTCGGGCGATGCTGCTGGCGTTGCTGTGGCCCGATCCGTGCGATCCGCTATGTCCGGGAGAATTCAAAGCGAAGGCACGGGAACTTCTCCCGCGTGTCCCCAACGGCAACCCGGGTACGACGGACGAGGACCTGCGGCGGGCATTGCTCCGCTTCATTGCCGATTTCGCCAACTGGGACCTTGCCACGAATCGCAGCTACCTCGAAGCCAGCCGGGCGCTGGTGAGGGCCGCCTACGCGGCGGACGACGACAGCCCCTACGAGGCGCCGTTGGTGGTGGACCCCTTCGCCGGCGGCGGCTCCATCCCGCTGGAGGCGCTGCGCGTCGGCTGCGACGCGTTCGCCAGTGATTTGAATCCCGTCGCATGCCTCATTCTCAAGGTCATGCTCGAGGACATTCCAAGATACTCTCACCACAGAGACACAGAGAGCACGGAGAAATCCGAGAAGCGAATGGATCCTTCTCTGTGTTCTCCGTGCCTCCGTGGTGAGTCTTCTTTGGCTGAGGAGCTGCGGCGCGTGGGTGCCGAGATCAAGAAGCAGGCCGAGAAAGAGCTAGCCGACCTCTACCCGAAGGATCCCGACGGGGCGACACCCATCGCCTACCTGTGGGCGCGGACGGTGCGCTGCGAGGCACCGCACTGCGGGGCGGAGATCCCGCTGGTGCGCTCGTTCTGGTTGTGCAAGAAAGCAAACCGCAGGCGTGCACTACGCTACAAGGTGCACCACAGAGGCACAGAGGGCACAGAGCACGATTCACAATCTCCGTGTGCTCTGTGTCTCCGTGGTGAGTTTCCTCATGTTGTCTTCGAGATCTTCGAGCCGAAGACGGAGAGGGAGGTGCCAGCGGGCACTGTGACCCGGGCTCGGGCCACGTGCCTCTGCTGCGGCGCGGTGCTGCCGCCGGAGCGGGTGCGGGCGCAGCTCGCGGCGCAGCGCGGCGGGGCGGATGTGGTGTTTCACCACAGAGACACCGAGAGCACAGAAAAAACCTCTGTGTCCTCGGTGTCTCCGTGGTGCAGAATTGGCGGCGCGCGGCTGCTGGCGGTGGTGACGCTCCGCCCCGGTGAGGCGGGCCGGCACTACCGGCTGCCGACGGAGCGCGATTACGAGGCGGTCTGGAGGGCGCAGCAGAGGCTCATGGCGATCCTCGACGAATGGGAGCGCGGCGGCAGGCAGGGTCTCTGCCCGGTGCCGGATGAGCCACTGCCACCGATCGGGACGCTGGGCTTCCGCGTGCAGCGCTACGGCATGCTGCAGTGGGGCGACCTGTTCACCCGCGGCAGAAGGTGGCGCTGGTGACGCTGGCGAGGCTGGTGCGGGAGCGCTCGGAAAGCCGCGGTGCGTTCCACCAACTGGTTGCGCTACAGGTTGGGAAGGGGGCTGATGGAAACAGTAGTGGGGCCCGATGGATGGCTGGATACGAGAACCCAGCAAATACATTTGGTCGACAGGCGCTTCCGATGGTTTGGGATTTCTGCGAGTCCACACCTCGTGCCGATGCTCGTGGCGTCTTCCTCAGCGCATTAGATGCTGTTGGCGAAGTCATCAAAGCCTGGCCAAGTTCGCGGGTAGGTCAGACTCAACTTGCTGATGCCACCGACCACCCGCTGCCTGACGAAACGGCCCACGTCTGGTTCACCGACCCGCCCTACTACGATGCGGTTCCCTACGCGGATTTGTCGGACTTTTTCCTGGTATGGCTCAAGCGGGCGCTTCCGAAACATCCCCTCCTGCGCGATCCGTTCGATCCCAGTAACCCGCTATCACCCAAGAGCTGCGAGGCAGTTCAAAACGAGCGTTCAGAGACGACGGATGGCCGCCCCAAAGACAGAGCGTTTTACGAAGAGACCATGGCCCGCGCCTTCGCCGAGGGCCGCCGCGTCCTGCGCGAGGATGGTATGGCGTCGGTCGTCTTCGCCCACAAGACCACGGAAGGCTGGGAGGCGCTGCTTTCAGGACTGATCAGAGGCGGCTGGACGATCACGGGATCATGGCCTATCGCCACCGAAATGGCCTCACGCCTGCGCGCGCGTGAATCCGCCGCGCTCGCCACTAGCGTCCACCTCGTCTGCCGCCCGCGGCCCGAGGATGCGCCCGTCGGCGACTGGGCTGATGTGCTGCGCGAGCTGCCCCGGCGCGTGGGCGAATGGATGGAGCGCCTGCAGGCGGAAGGCGTTCGCGGCGCGGACCTGGTCTTTGCCTGCATCGGCCCGGCGCTGGAGATCTTCAGCCGCTACAGCCGCGTCGAGACCGCCGATGGCCGAGAAGTCAGGCTGGCCGAGTACTTGGAGAAGGTGTGGGAGGTCGTCGGGCGCGCGGCCCTGGAGCAGGTACTCGGCACTGCGGAGGCGAAAGCCAGAAACGGTGCCGCGGGGGCCGTCGAGGAGGACGCGCGGCTCACGGCGCTGTTTCTCTGGACGCTCCAGACCACCGGCGGTGAGGAGGTTCACCACGGAGACACAGAGAGCACGGAGGAGGGTGAAGAAGATAGCGAGGAAGAAGACTCTGTGTCCTCTGTGTCTCTGTGGTCTAAAAAAAGCGGCTACACCCTCGTCTTCGATGTGGTGCGCCGCTTCGCGCAGCCGCTGGGCATCGACCTGCCGAAGTGGGAAGGCCGCGTGATCGAGACCAAGAAGGGCGTCGTGCGCCTGCTTCCGATAGCCGAGCGTGCCAGAATCCTTTTCGGCAAAGACGGTGCCGAGGCCATCGCCCAGCGGCTGGAGCGGGCTCCTGCTGGAAACAGTCGCCAGTTGATGCTCTTCACGCAGAATGAGCAGGACGCGACGGCAAAGGCCAGGGGACGTGGTCGCGGACGCAGGAAGGCTGGCGCAAACGTGCCCGACGAGCCGCTGGAGACCAGCCGCGAAGCCACCACGCTCGACCGGGTTCACATGGCGATGCTTCTTCAGGCCGGCGGTCGGGCCAACGCCCTGCTCGCATTGCTCAAGGCAGAGCAGGAGCGCGGACCGGACTTCCTCCGGCTCGCCAATGCGCTCTCTGCCCTGTACCCGAAAGGCAGCGAGGAGAAGCGATTGCTGGATGCGATGCTGCTCGCCGTTCCGCGATGAGGATTCACCACGGAGACACAGAGGACACAGGGATGGGGTTGAACAAGATAACGGAGCAGGTCATTGGAGCGGCAATTGAGGTCCATAAGTCGTTGGGGCCCGGCCTGCTCGAATCCGCTTATGAGGAATGTTTGTGTCACGAGTTGAAGCTTCGCAATGTCCGTTTTGAGCGTCAGAAGCCTTTGCCGGTCGAATACAAAGGAACCAGGCTTGATTGCGGTTACCGCCTCGACTTGTTGGTTGAAAACGCGGTCGTTATTGAAATCAAAGCCATCGAATCTATAGAACCGATCCACGAAGCCCAGTTGCTGACCTACCTAAGATTAGGTGGCTGGAAGCTGGGCCTGCTGATCAATTTCAACGTGCCGGTTCTCAAGGACGGCATCCGAAGGAGAATCCTATGACTTCTCTGTGCTCTCTGTGTCTCTGTGGTGAACAGGAGGCCTTCTGGTGGAAGCTTGGTACAAAGTTGTAACACCGCGCAAGGAGGTTCGCGAGGGGCGCTCGTTCAACCCGGACGAGTTCGCCATCGCTTTGGAGCAGGTGGTCGCTGGCACGGCGCCGGAGGACTACCGCGATCCGGCCCAGTTCTTTGCGCGCACCTGCTGGACGCGGGCGCTGCGTGAGCACACCGGCATGGTGCTGCGACGCCTGGCCGGCCGAACCGATAACACGGCGCCCGTGCTGACCCTGATCACCCAGTTCGGCGGCGGCAAGACGCATACGCTGACCACACTCTACCATCTGGCCAGGAGCGGCGAGGCCGCGGTTAGCATGCATGGCGTGGCGGACCTGCTGCGCGAGGCCGGCATTCCGTCTGTGCCGCGCGCTAAAGTGGCCGTGTTCGTCGGCAATGCGTGGGACCCGCAGCCGGGACGCGAGACGCCGTGGATCGACCTCGCCCGCCAGCTTGCGGGTGACAGCGGCGTTGAAGCGCTCGGCCCCGCAGCCACGACGACGCCCCCGGGCACGGAGGCGATTGCGCGCGTCTTTCAGGCCGCGGGCGGGCCGGTGCTGCTGCTTTTCGACGAGGTGCTCAACTACCTGAACCGCCATCGCGCCGGCGCGGAACCTTTCCACGCCTTCATCCAGAACCTGACCGTGGCGATGACCGGCACATCACACGGCGCCTGTGTCATCTCCCTGCCGCGTAGCCAGGTTGAGATGACCGAGTGGGACCAGCAATGGCAGGACCGCATCGCGAAGGTTGTGCGGCGCGTAGCTAAGGACCTGATCGTCAACGATGAGGCTGAGATCGGCGAAGTCGTGCGCCGGCGCCTGTTCGAAGACCTCGGCAGCGAGAAGATCCGGCGCAACGTCGCGAAGAACTTCGCCGACTGGTGCTTCGATCGCCGCGCGCAACTGCCGCCCGAATGGACCGCGGTGGACTCGGCAGCGACCGAGTCCAGGGCGCGCGAATTTTTGCAGCGGCGTTTCGAGGCCTGCTACCCCTTCCATCCGGCCACCCTCTCGGTCTTTCAGCGCAAATGGCAGTCGCTGCCGCAGTATCAGCAAACGCGCGGTACGCTCGCCATGCTGGCGCAGTGGATCTCTCTTGCCGCGCAGGATGCCTTCCGCAAGGCGCGCACCGAGCCGCTGATCACGCTCGGCTCCGCGCCGCTCGATGAGCTAAGCTTTCGCAGCGTGGTACTCGGGCAGCTTGGCGAATCGCGGCTGGTGGCAGCGATCGACACCGATATCGCCGGCGAGCATTCCCATGCCCGGGCGCTGGACGCCGACACCAAAGGGCCGCTGCGCGACATCCACCGCCGCGTCGGCACGGCGATCTTGTTCGAGTCCTCTGGCGGGCAGACCGAAAAGGTAGCGCACTTACCGGAGCTTCGCTTCGCGCTGGGGGAGCCGGGCCTCGATACCACGTCGATCGACAATGCCGCCTTCGCGCTCGAAGCGCGCGCCTACTTCGTGCGCAAGGTCGGTGCCGACGGTTTCCGCATCGGCTATCAGCCAACGCTGAAAAAAGTGGTGAGCGACCGCCGCGCGTCGCTCGACGATGAGACCGAGGTGAAGCCGGCGATTCGAAAGCTCGTCGAGGAGGAGTTCCGACGGGGGGCGAGCGTCCCCGTCGTGCCCTTTCCACAGGACGGCGCGGAGGTGCCCGACACGCCAAGGCTTACGCTTGTGATCGTCGAGCCAGAGGCCGAGTGGACAGGTGGGGAACCGTTGCGGAGCCAGGTCGCGGAATGGACCAAGCAGCGGAGCAAGTCTCCACGCCTCTACCCGGCATCGCTCGTCTGGTGTATCAAGAAGCCCGGGCGCGATCTGCGCGAGAAGGTCGAGCTGATGCTGGCCTGGCGGCGCGTGGCGCGCGAAGTGGCGGACGGCACGCTGGGCGGGGAGTTCGACCGCAGCGATCGCGCCGAGCTGCAGGCCAGAGTGCGAGAGGCCGAGGAGGCAGCGCGGGAAGAGGTGTGGGGAAGCTATCGGTTTGTAGTGATTTTCGACTCCAGGGAGGATGACGGGCTCAAGATCATCGATCTCGGCGCCGGGCATTCCTCGAGCGGCGATACCTTGTGTGGCCGGGTCATCGCAGCGCTCAAAGCAGAGGGGTTGCTCAACGAATCCGTCGGTGCGGGCTACATCGAGCGGCACTGGCCGCCTGCCCTGAAGGAGTCCAGCGCGTGGCCGCTCGCCAGTCTGCGGCAAAGTTTCCTGAACGGCTCGCTGACGCGGCTGCTCGATCCCGACACGACGCTGCGGGGCAAGATTGTGGAGTTTGTCGGAAGGGGCGATTTCGGCCTGGCCTCGGGTCAGAAGCCGGATGGAACGTACGAGCGGGTCTGGTTCCAGGAGCCGGTTACTTCGGACGAGGTTGCCTTTGAGTCGGGAGTGTTCCTTCTGACCAAGACCAAGGCGCAGGCGCTCAAAGCCGGTGTTCCAGCGCCCACCCCTGGGCCGGAACCGCAACCACCAGCCCCCCCGGTGCCGAAGCTCGATCCCGAACCCGAGCCTGGCCCTGGTCCTGTGCCGGGCGTCCAGACGAAGACCATCCGCCTGGTAGGCGCTGTGCCGCCCGAGCTGTGGAATCGCCTGGGGACAAAGGTCCTGCCGAAGCTCCGCTCGGGCTCCGACCTCAGGATAGACGTCGATTTCTCCGTCACGGTCAACCGCGACGTGG
>FWPU01013711.1_pt1 | contig 10065 bp, 9 predicted proteins | sample 2228361 | NCBI WGS metagenome assembly FWPU01 (sample SAMEA103939777, study PRJEB20133) | metagenome | reverse complement strand
GAAATACGCTGCCGTGGTCGAATAGACGATCGCCGCGTTCCATTTGATGTAGGCCTGGAAGTTCGGATAGGCGAGGAACGCCGGCCCAAGCCGCCCCATCGGCAGGATCAAAGAGGCGGGAAAATCATCCGCTGGCAACGGCGGACCATGCGCGCTGCGCACGCCCCACTTCACCCATTGCGCGCGCGGGTGCTGGATCGCGAGGTCGGCCTGCTCCCATGGCATTTCGTGAGGGACGCGCACTTCCTGCAACCACGGCTGGCCGCGCTGCCAACCGAAATTGACCATCAGGTTGGCGGCAGAGGCGAGTGCGTCGGGCAGACTGCGAATCATGTCCACGCGGCCATCGCCGTCGAAATCGACGCCGTGCCTGTAATAGTCGGACGGTGTAAACTGGGTCGGGCCCAGCTCTCCCGCCCAATTGCCGATCATCTCTTCCGGCCGCAGGTCGCCGCGCGCCACGAGCCGCACGGCGTCCAACAACTGCTCGCGGAAGAAGGCCGAGCGGCGGCAATCATAGGCAAGCGTCGCCACCGAGCGGATGATGTTGAAGGTGCCGCCCTTGTAAGCGCCGTAGTCGCTTTCCAGTCCCCACAGCGCCACTACGACCGGCACCTGGACTCCGAACCGCTGCTCGATGCGCGAGAGCAGGCCGGCATGGATTTTCATCTGCTTCAGGCCGTTGAGATAACGGTACTTCGCGGTCATCCGGTCGGAGAATTGCAGGAAGCTCTGCTGGAAGACGCCCTGCGCGCGGTCGCGTCGCACGACATTGGGGTCGTAAGTCACGTTGTCGAGCGCCCGCGCAATGGCGCTGCGCGGGATGCCCTTTGCCGCCGCTTCCTGCTTGAACTCCTCGAGCCAGCGCTCGAATGTGCCCTGGTTCCGGCACGCCGGCGCTGCGACCGCCGCTCCCGCCAAGCCAAACATCGTGAGCGCCGCGATGACGGCCCCAGTGCTACGCATCCACGCCATCTGATCTGATCCCCTGTTCGGCCCGATTCTAGCAGGCGGACGCTTTGAGCACAGCCGCGACACATCGTCAAAGCAGCCACGTGCCGCGTCGGCTATTGAAACTGGTTGCAATTTTCCGTACTTGGACGGCAGATGAAGCGGATCCGCAAAGCCGTCTTTCCGGTTGCCGGCCTCGGCACGCGATTCTTGCCGGCCACCAAAGCCATGCCGAAGGAAATGCTGCCGGTGGTCGACCGGCCGCTGATCCAGCACGTGGTCGACGAGGCGCGCGAGGCCGGCATTGAGCATTTCATTTTCGTCACCGGCCGTAACAAGAGCGTGATCGAGGATCATTTTGATCGGCAGTTCGAGCTGGAGCTCACGCTGCGGGAGCGCGGCAAGCGCGCGGAACTTGAGCTCCTGTCGCGCGACCTCCCGGAGGCGGGGCAGACCAGCTTCACCCGTCAGCAGTCGCCGCTGGGGTTGGGGCATGCGGTGTGGTGCGCGCGCGAGCTGATCGGCAATGAGCCGTTCGCGCTGCTCCTGCCCGACGTGCTGGTGCAGAACGCGCGCGGGTGCTTGGCGCAGATGATGGACGTCTATGCGACGCTGAACGAGCGCGCCAACATCATCGCGGTCGAGGAAATCCCGCGCGACCGCGTGCACATGTACGGCGTGGTGGGCGTCGGCAAGCCGCACGGCAAGGCGTTCGCCATCACCGAGATGGTGGAAAAGCCGAGCCGCGCCGAGGCGCCGTCGAATCTCATCATCACCGGGCGCTATATCCTGCAGCCGGAGATTCTTGACATTCTGACCAACCAGGGTACCGGTGCGGGCGGTGAAATCCAGATCACCGACGCAATGATCGAACTGGCCAAGACGCAGCCCTTCTACGGGCTGAAATTCGAGGGCCGCAGTTTCGACTGCGGCTCCAAGATCGGCTTCCTCGCCGCCAACGTGGCCTATGCCCTGGCCCGCAACGACATCGCGCCGGCGTTCCGCAAGGAGATCAAGCGGCTGCTGGGCGAGGGCTAGGGCGGAGGTGCCGAGAGCGCCATCGTTTGCAACCGAAGCCGCGCATTCATCCATTCACGCATTATCGCATTCGCGCCCGCCTCGGTTCTCGCTTCGGTGCTCGCCGACCCTCGCCTTGCGGCAAGTCACAAGTAGCCCTGGAGCGACGCGGAATGCCAGTTGATGCGGTGACTCAGCCCTGATTGCGCTTCGCTTCGTCCGCGTTACAAAAAACTTCATACGCAAATACGGCTAAATCCAGCCCTGCAATTCCCGCTTCACGAGATGCGTGATGACGCGCATGCCGGCGGCGCTGTCGTTGAGGCAGGGGACAGCCGCGAAATTCGCGCCGCCGCTGCTCGTGAAGATGTGCGCGTTCTCGACCGCGATCTCCTCCAGGGTTTCGAGGCAGTCGGCGGAAAATCCGGGCGTGACCACGGCGAGATTCTTCACCCCGTCTTGCGCCAGCGCGCGCACCGTCTCGTCGGTGTAGGGCTTGAGCCACTCGGCGCGGCCGAAGCGCGACTGATAGGTGAGCAGCAGCCGGCTTTGGTCGAGCTCGAGGCGCGCGCGCAGCAGCCGCACCGTCGCCTCGCATTGCTGCGGGTAGGGATCACCCGCGTCGGCGTAGGCCTTCGGGATGCCGTGGAACGACGCGATGATCTTTTCTGGCACGAACGCGAGCTTTTTCAGTTCGGCTTCGACCGAGGCGGCGATCGCTTCGATGTAGACGGGGTCGTCGTAATAGGGCGGCACCACGCGCAGCGTCGGCTGGTCGCGCAGCTTCAACAGCGTCGCGAACGCCTTGTCGCAGACGGTGGCGGTGGTGGCGGCGGCATATTGCGGATAGAGCGGAAACAAGAGGATGCGGTCGCAGCCGAGCTTCACCAGCGCCTCGATGCGCGAGTCAAGCGAGGGGTTGCCGTAGCGCATGGCCCAGTCGACGACGGCGCGGGGTGCAAGTTGGTCGACCATGGCGCGCAGCTTCTGCGCCTGCGACCGGGTGATGGTCTTGAGCGGGGATTCGTTCTTCTCGCGGTTCCAGATCTTCTGGTAATCGCGCGCTTTGATGCGCGGCCGGCGCGGCAGGATGATGCAGTTGAGCACGAACTTCCACACAAGCCCCTGGTGCTCGATGACGCGCGGATCGCTCAGGAACTCCCGCAGGTAGCGGCGCACGGATGCAACGTCCGGCGCGTCCGGCGTGCCGAGATTAACCAGCAGGATTCCGATGCGGCCGGACTGCTCGCTTTCGCGCGCTACTGCATCCGCCGCGCTTGCCAGCGAGATGCCGCCTTCGATCTTATTCATGGCGCGCATTAGAGCATCATCGCCGCGATATCTCACCTCCCCCGTTTGCGGGGGAGGTCGACGCGCGAAGCTCGCCGGGAGGAGGCGATTCCGTCGCGCCAATCATGAGGCGAGTAACTAAAGTGCCCCCTCCCCGACCCCCCGCAAGCGGGGGAGAGGAAAGAGTTACTTCAAATTTCCACAAAAGCGCTGGATGCGGCGGCAGGCCTCTTCCAGGTCCTCCGTCTTGGTCGCGTACGAAATTCGGAACGCCGGACCGAGACCGAACGGCGTACCCTGCACCACGGCGACGCCCTCGCTCTCCAACAGCTCGGCGACGAAATCGAGATCGGACTCGATTCGCTTGCCCGACGGCGCGATTTTTCCGATCGTGCCGGCGCACGACGGATAGACGTAGAACGCGCCTTCCGGTTTCGGGCAGCTCAGGCCCTGCGCCTGGTTCAGCATTGCAACGCAGAGGTCGCGGCGTTCCTTGAAGATCTTGTTGTGCTTCGGGATGAAGTCCTTCGGCCCGTCGAGCGCCTCGACGGAGGCCCACTGCGACACCGCAGCCGGGTTCGAAGTCGATTGCGACTGCACCACCGCCATCGCCTTGATCAGCGGCTCGGGCCCGCCGGCAAAGCCGATGCGCCAGCCGGTCATGCAATAAGCCTTGGACACGCCGTTGAGGGTGAGCGTGCGGTCGTAAAGCCGCGGCTCCACCTGGGCGGCGGTGAAGAACTTGAAGTCGTCGTAGACCAAGTGCTCGTACATGTCGTCGGTGAGCACATGCACGTGCGGATATTTCACCAGCACGTCGGTGAGCGCCTTCAGCTCGTCGCGCGTGTACGCAGCGCCGGTCGGGTTCGACGGCGAGTTGAAGATCAGCCACTTGGTCCGCGGCGTGATCGCGCGCTCGAGCTGCTCCGGCTTCATCTTGAAGCCGGTTTCAAAGCTTGTCGTCACGGGCACCGGCTCGCCGCCGGCAAGCAGCACCATCTCCGGATAGCTCACCCAATACGGCGCCGGAATGATCACCTCGTCGCCGGGATTGAGCGTGGCCACAAGCGCGTTGTAGAGCACCTGCTTGCCGCCGGTCCCGATCGTGATCTGGCTGGTCTTGTATTCGAGGCCGTTCTCGCGCTTGAACTTGCGCACCACCGCTTCTTTCAGCTCGATGATGCCGTCGACGTTGGTGTACTTCGACGCCTTGCCGCTCTCGATGGCCTTGATCGCGGCGCGCTTGATGTTGTCGGGCGTATCCATGTCGGGCTCGCCGGCGCCGAGCCCGATCACATCGCGGCCCGCCAATTTCAGCGCGCGCGCGCGGTCGGTCACCGCAATGGTGGCCGACGGTTTGATGCGACTGAGACGGTCGGCGAGGAAAGCCATCAGAAATCTCCACTTGCCCGCAACGCGCGTCCAGTGTCCTAATGGCAGGGGCGGCCGACGGCAAGATGCAAACGATGATATTTCGATCAAGCTGCGTGATCGGTGTGGTGTTGGCGGTGGCGCTGCCGGCCGCCGCGTACGCCAACGGTAAACGCGGCTCGCCGGCCGGCCGGGTCTGCGGCACCTCGATCGAGGATTGGTGCCCATCTTACCGCGGCGATCCCTGCAATCGGCACAAAACCGCCGCGGCGTGCAAAGCCGACCCCAAATGCTACGGCATGCCCTATCGCGGCGTCTCCTTCGTGCCGTGTTTCCTCGACGAACGCGGGTTTGCCTCCAATTGCCCGACGGTCGGCTGTACCAGCCGGCGACCGCCGCGCGGCTCGGCGCGCAAACCGCTTGTCTGTCCGACTTGCTAGGCGCGCCAGGCGCTTCGGCCTGCGGCACATTCTGTTAAGCCCCGCGCATTAGACTGCCGCTGGATCGACAGATCCGGGAACCGACGCCACAGCCGCGATGAAGCTGATAGAAGTGATCCGGTCCGGAAACTGGCTCACCCCCGCGCGCATGCGCCGCTGGGGGCTCTGCATGCTCGCCGTGTCCGTCGCCGCAGTGATCTATCTTGCCGCGACGTCCGACGGGCGAAACGATTCCTTCGGCCGGCCGCTAGGCACGGATTTCTCCAATGTCTATGCGGCGGGGACCTACGTGCTGGAAGGTCGAGTCGCCGCGCCATTCGACTGGAACGAACACTACGCGCGCCAAAAGGAAATTTTCGGACCGCACACGCAGTTCTATGGCTGGCATTACCCGCCGTTCTTCTTGTTCATCGCGGCCGTGCTCGCAAAGATGCCATATGCGCTGGCGCTTGCGGTGTGGCAGGGCGCGACGCTCCTGATGTACCTCGCGGCGATCGGAGGAATTCTCTTTTCGTCACTCTCCCCCATGCGGGCAGAGTCGCGCGGCGAGCCCGCGAGGGGTCGGGGCCGCGGCGACGCTGAACAGATTCTCACGCGCCCCCTCCCGCCGCCTTCGGCGCCGACCTCCGCCGCAAGGGCAGAAGTAGACGGCGGCCTGTGGCTCCTGCTCGCGCTCGCGTTTCCCGCGGTATTGGTCAATATCGGCCACGGGCACAATGGATTCCTGACCGCTGCGCTGATCGGCGGGGGACTTGCGCTGATTGACCGGCGACCGATTGTGGCCGGTATCCTGTTCGGGCTGCTCAGCTACAAACCGCAATTCGGCATCATGATTCCCCTGGTGCTGATCGCCAGCAGGCGCTGGCGTGCTCTTTTTGCGGCAAGCGCCACCGTGACGCTACTGGCACTTGCGACCTTTCTGGCATTTGGCACGGAGGTGTGGCGCGCGTTCTTCGACTCCGCGCAACTGACGCGCCTCGCCGTGCTGGAAGCGGGCGGCACCGGCTGGCACAAGATCCAAAGCGTGTTCGCCTGGGTACGGCTTTGGGGCGGAAGCGTGATGGCGGCCTATGCGGCGCAAGGCGCGGCAATGTTTGTGGTCGCGGTTTCGCTAATTCGGCTCTGGCGCAGCGAAGCACCGTTGGCGCTCAAAGGCGCGGCGCTGGCGCTGGGTGCGCTTCTCGCCACGCCCTACAGCCTCGATTACGACATGATGGTTCTGGCGCCCGGAATCGCGTTCCTTGCCGCGGATGGCCTCAAGCGGGGCTTCGCGCCGTGGGAGAAATCAGCGCTGGCCTGGCTGTGGTTCGTACCGCTCGTGGCGCGGACCACGGCAGAGTATGCATTCATCCCTCTCGGTATCTGGACGATGCTTGCGGTTTTCGCGCTGGTACTGCGGGGGGCGGCCCGCGATTCGCGGCAGACGGCACGGCCGGTCGCGCTGCGAACGCCGTGAGCCGCGGGCGCGGCGAAAATTCTTTCACGCTGTCGTCACATTTCGCATCAATCCAACTCTCATGCCGCAGCGCGGGATGGACGCGTGCATTTTGTTGCGACTGCGATATGTGATCGCACTTGCATTCTGCGCGCGATGGTCGTTTATCCATATCCATACGACGGCGTCCGGGTGAGGACGAGGATGCGCGAATGTATACGCTCTATTCCATGCGGCGGTCCGGCAACTGCTACAAGGTGCGGCTCGCGCTCGCCCAGCTTGGGATTCCGTATGAGCTGGTTGAGATCGACATCCTCAAGGGTGAGACCCACACGCCGGAGTTCCTGGCGAAGAACCCGAACGGTCATGTTCCGCTCTTGGAGGTCGCCCCCGGGCGCTATCTCCCGGAGTCGAACGCGATTCTGTGGTTCATCGCCGGTGGCACACCGCTTGCACCCGAGGATCGCATTGATCGGGCAGAGGCGCTGCAGTGGATGTTCTTCGAACAAAACAGTGTGGAGCCGAACCTCGGCGCCGCGTATTTCTGGCTCAAGCTCGTGAAGGGCGGCCGCGAGCTACAGGTCCACGCCTTGGAAGACTGGATGGAAAACGGCTATCGCGCGCTCGGGGTGATGGAAAAGCATCTCACCAAGCACGAGTTCTTTGCCGCCGGCCACTATACCATCGCCGACATTGCGCTCTACGGCTACACGCACCTCGCGCACGAATGCGATTTCGACTTGCGCAGCTTCCCCGCCATCCGCGACTGGCTCCAGCGCGTCGCCTCGCAGAAGGGCCACATCACCATGGACTGGCATCCGGTTGCGGTCGAAAGCGCAACCTGAGGAAGAGCCAACCCGGGTAACCTCCGGCGCGGTAACGAATTGTTGACCGGCTCCGCCCCGCGCCTGCGGCGCGGCCTTTGCGCCCAGCTTGGATCCGCGTCTCGCGCTCAGGAATTGTTGACCAGCCCCGCGCCGCCACGAATTTGCCGCGCTTCATCAACCGCTTCGCCCAAGTGTGGCCGAACGACCGCCCGCATCGACCGGCAGACTTTCGCCATGTCGATTCGCAATCAGACCACCGCCATGGCCGCCGCGAACGGCGCAGGATTTGCACGTCCGAGCGAGCGGTATTGGGTGCGCGAGCGACGCAGCCGCGCTATTGCGGAGCTGATTACCACCGCGGCGCTGGCCGTGTCTCTTGTCATTGCGGTGGTGGCGGTCTCCATCGGCATCACGCGCGCCAGCACATCGGGCACCCAGATCGAGATTGGTCGCGTGCTGTAGCGTTGCGTTGCCTGCAGTGCCGTAGCGTCCAGTTGCGTCTTGCGTCATGCTTGCCGCATTTCTCCTGGGCGTCCTAGTGTTGTGCGTAGCGACGCCCAGGAGGATGTTTCATGAAGCGGTCACTCGTCGCCGGCGCGTTGTCGATTTCGGCGGCGCTATATGGGCCGGCCGCCGCAGAAACGTTCCGATCGGCTGCCGGTGACATTTCCGTAGCGACGGTTGCCGACGGCCTGGAACGTCCGTGGGCGCTCGCCTTTCTTCCTGACGGTCGCATGCTGGTGACGGAAAAAGCCGGCCGCATGCGCATCGTGGCACGCGGCGGCAACCTTTCCCCGCCGGTCGGCGGCGTACCGCAGGTGTTTGCCATCGGCCAGGGCGGACTGCTCGACGTTATCCTCGACGGTGCGTTCGCGCAGAACGGCACGATCTACTTCTGCTATGCCGAGCCGGTCGGCGGCGGAGCGCGCACCGCGCTCGCGCGCGCACGCCTGAACGACGTCGAGGCGCCGCGGCTGGAAGACGTACAGGTGATCTTCCGACAGGAGGGGCCGCTGTCGAGCGCCAATCATCACGGCTGCCGCATCGTGCAGATGCCGGACAACAATCTGTTCCTCACGCTCGGCGACCACTTCGTGCATCGCGACCAGGCGCAGAACCTCGCCAACCACCTCGGCAAGATCGTGCGGGTGCGGCCGGACGGCTCGGTGCCGTCGAACAATCCTTTCGTCAACCGCGCGGGCGCCAAGCCGGAAATCTGGAGCTACGGGCACCGCAACTCGCAGGGCGCCGCGCGCAATCCGGTCTCCGGCAAGCTCTGGATGCACGAGCACGGCCCGCGCGGCGGCGACGAGATCAACATCCCGGAGGCGGGCAAGAACTACGGCTGGCCGGTGATCGGCTACGGCATCGACTACAGCGGCGCGCGCATCCACGAGGCCAGAGCCAAACCCGGGATGGAGCAGCCGGTGAAATACTGGGTGCCGTCGATCGCGCCGTCCGGCATGGCATTTTACTCGGGGCGGCTCGTGCCGGCGTGGCGCAACAATCTGTTCGTCGGCGCGCTTGCGGGCCAGATGCTGGTCCGGCTCGAAGTGGCCGGCGACAAGGTTGGTCGCGAGGAGCGGCTGTTGCAGGGCTTGGGCGAGCGCATCCGCGACGTGCGCGAGGGCCCGGACGGCGCGCTCTACCTCGCCACCGACTCAAGCCGCGGCCGCATCTTGCGGGTGGCGCCGGGGAGATAGACCAGCGGCCGCCACTGCATTGAGCCGGCACTGCATTGAGCCAGCACTGCATCGAAAATCAGAACTGCTTGGTCAGCAGGACCCACTCGCGGCCCGCGTTGACCCAATCCTCCTTCACCATCGGCCGGCGGGCGGCTTCCCGATAACCCATGCGCTCGTAGAGCCGGCGGCCGCCGGTGTTCGAATCGTTGATGATGACGCTCATGCCGCGCTTGCGCAGGCAGCCGCCGATCTCGGCGGCGCACCGCAGCAGGGCAGTGCCATAGCCCAGATTGCGAAACGCCGGCAGAACAGCGAGCACATTGACGTACCAAGTGCCGGGCGCAAGGTTCTCCAATTCCTGCAACGGACGGAACATTGCCGGCATGTTCGGATCGATGAGCCCCGGCACATCGGGGATCTCATAGCCGATCAGGCAGCCGACGCCCTTGCCCTCGTGCTCGATCATCGTGGCATTGCGGTAGGAGAACGCACCCTGCTCGCGGGCAGCGCGCCTGCGGCCTACGTCCCAGGCGGACTCGCCCGGCTGCGCCAGCTTGCCCCAGAGGTAGAGCGGCATGCCCTCGCCGGCGTGGTTGACCAGTTCCGCAAGCACGCCGGCGTCCTCGATCGTTGCGGGACGAATCGCTGGTCCCGCGGCGGTTGGCGGCGTCCCCATAAACTTTATTTCCTATCCAATTCCTCACCGGCTGCCAACAAGCAATGTCCGTGGGTTCAAGCGTTCAACTGGTTGACGTGAAGCAGGCGTGGCGTCCCCGCAATGTCCCACCGATGCGGCGTCGGCGGGATCGGCAATCGCGGGTTGCCACTGCGCCCGCCCGGGCTTGTCGAAGCGCGTATTCGAGGGCACGCTTTACTTCAACGGGGTGGCGACAGATGCGCGCGGCTTGGCTCACAATGTTGTCGCTGTTGTCCGCGCTGCCGGCACATGCGCAATCGCAGCAAGTGGTGGAGATACCATCGCGCGGGCAGCAGATCAGAGCAATTCTCATTGCGCCGCAGAACCCGATCGGCAGCGTTGTTCTGCTGGC
>FWPU01013707.1_pt1 | contig 10065 bp, 5 predicted proteins | sample 2228361 | NCBI WGS metagenome assembly FWPU01 (sample SAMEA103939777, study PRJEB20133) | metagenome | reverse complement strand
TCCGCGAGGCGTTCGACCAGGCGCTGGCCTGGCTGGCGGAGCGCCTAGGGCCGGATCCGGACGGCTGGGAATGGGGCCGCCTGCACCGGCTGGGTGCGAGCCATCCGGCAGCGCGGACACCCCTGCAACACGAGCTCTTCGATATCGCCCCGCGCCCGCATCAGGGCGGTGCCGGCACGCTGGCCAACGCCTTCTACACCCCGCCCGGTACGTTCGACACCCGCCTTGGCGCCAACTACCGCTTCCTGGCCGGGCTAGGGTCTGGAATGGACATGCTGGCCGTCTGCTGGCCTGGCGCGTCTGGGCAGCCTGGCAGCCCGCATTACGCCGATCAAGTCGAGCCGTATCTGGCGGATCAGTACGCGCCGGTGCCTATGGCCTGGGAAGACGTGGAGGCGGCTGCCGAGCACCGCATCATCCTCGAGCCAGATCAGCACGCCAGGCACGAAGCATGAGCCATCAGGCATGGCAGCCGGTCCGTTCCGCGGTGCTCCGGGCGAAGCGGAAGACTCCGCCTTGCCCACGCTGCTAGTATCCGCGCGTATTTGCTGCTTTGCTCAGTACCGGGAGAGGGCTTCCCGGTGGACAGGGCAAGGCCACCGCAGCAAGACGTTGACAAGCGTGGCACAGTGTAGGTACAATTCCCACTGCCGACCGGGGGTCGGGCAGGGGTGCGGAAGTGGCTCAGTGGTAGAGCATCTCCTTGCCAAGGAGAAGGTCGCGGGTTCGAATCCCGTCTTCCGCTCCAACTGAGACGAGAGAGACGGCGGGCCGGTTGGCCCGCTTGTTGTTTCACCAGGCAAGGCATCTGCTGGCACGGTCGTGAACGTCTTGGGCGCGTGCGAAGCGACGCAGAGTTGCGGTACCGTTAGTGTGGCAAGAGAGCTGCGCAGCTTGGGGATCCCGTTCCCGGCTGACAGCAGATCGCCTGACAACAACGCGGACGTGGCGGAATGGCAGACGCTGCGGTCTTAAACACCGCTGGGGCAACCCGTGCGGGTTCGAATCCCGCCGTCCGCACCCCGGTTTCATCGGAAAACTTCTGAGCGCCGGTGGACGAACGAGCAGCGATCCCTCGCTGTGCACTCCGTCCAGACATCTAACCTGCACTCCGCGAACGAGATGATGCCAGTGTGGCGGCTTAGTTCGGAGATTCGTGCGCGCTACGCGCTCTTGCTCTGCTGCGGCTCACTCCACAAATGCCGGAAAGCTGAGCGGTGAGAGCTCGTCCGCATCCCGGCCAGCCCAATCGGCTTCGGCCATTCGCGGCCACATCCGCTCGGCAGCCGCCTGGAGCTCCCGCGTAACCTCGCCGGAATCCATGCCAAGCACCTGCCGGTCGCGCATCCGCACCTCCCCATCAATGATCACCGCGTTCAGATCTTCCGCTTGCGCGCTGTAGACGATGTTCTTGACCGGGTCACGCAACGGCGTCATGAAGAGGCTCTCCCCTTCCCAGATCAGCAGATCAGCCTTGGCGCCCGGCGCAATCCGGCCAAGGTCATCCCGCCCTAGCGCCTTGGCTCCGCCGAGCGTTGCTGCATCGAACACATCAGCGGCCGTCGCTACCTCGGTGCGCCGGTCCATGATCTTGCTGACGACCGCCGTCCAGCGGAGGCTTTCGATCATGCTCTGCGGGCAGGTGTCGGTGCCCAAGGTCATGTTTACCCCTCGCGCGAGGTAGCGCGAGAAGCTCTCCATCGCAATACCCCGACGCGCGAAGACCCAGGCGCAATGGGCAACATTTGTTCCCGTATCGGACAGAATGCCGATATCATCAGCGTGGTAATTGGTCCAGCTTCCACCGCCGACAATGATCGCATGGCCTAGGATCACGTCCGGCCCAAGAAACCCAATCTCGCGGAGCCACTCGATCGGCGTCTTGCCGTGCCGGCGCGTCATCTCCTGGAACTCATTGACCGACTGCGATGTGTGGAGCGCGAGCGGGACGCCCATGGCGGTTGCCGCGGCGCGCGATTTGCGCAGCAGTGCCTCACTGCACGTATCCACCTGTGCAGGCGAGAGGAACCCCTTAATCCGCCCGTTCTGCGCGCCGTCGACTGATTCGATGAATGCGATGGCTCGCTCCAGGCCGCGCCAGCCCGCCTCCTCGTCCCAGGCGTATTTCACCGATTTGCCGTCATCGGTGTACCAGCGGCCGGAGCGGTAGCCCTGAGCGACATAGAGCCGCATCCCCACCCGGCCCGCGGCGGCGATCGCATCGTGGCCGAAGCTCCCGATCTCCATCACCGTCGTTGTTCCAGTGCGAAGCAACTCAACCATCGAATACGCGAGACAGGCGCGACTGGCCTCATCGTCTTGTGCCGCGTCGCGCACGGGCAGATATTCAAAAAGGCCAGAAAGATAGAACTGGCGGCTGCCGCGGTCTTCGATGAACGATTTATCGAGAGGCGAGCCAGCGAGGTGCGCGTGGGTGTTGATGAACCCTGGCGTCACAACCTTGCCGGTAGCGTCGATCGTCTCATCGACCGTGCCATCGAACGAGCGCCCGACATGGATGATTTCATTGTCCTCCCAAACGATGACCCTATCGCGCAGGTGCCGGTGCTCCCCGTCCTGGTGCGCAATGATGTGCGACGCCATGATCATTCGCCGTGCCATCTCCCGCTCCTCGCTGCCAATGCCAACGCGCTGGCGGGAATCTGCCCGAAAGGCAGTAATTGCGCAAGAGGAAGCCAGAAGCCAGCCAAACCTGGACGCTTGACATCCTCGCCTTATCCGGCGAGGATGCGCCGGCAGACACGTGGACCAAGGGAGAGACAATACGATGACGGTGCGCCAAGCCAATCGCCCTCTCGCGCTGATCAATGGTCGCATTCGCACCTTCGATGCCGACAACACTGTCGCAGAGGCAATCCTCATTGATGGCGAACGGATCGCGGCCGTTGGCTCACGAGCCACCATCGAGCTCCACGGTGGAAACGAGGCCGAGGTCGTGGACCTGCGCGGGCGCACGGTTCTTCCCGGGCTCATCGATGCTCATACGCACCTGGAGGGTACCGCGCTCCATCTAACCTACTACGCCGATTGCCATGCCCCGCCCCACACGGATTTGGCCGGGGTGCTCGGCGCCCTGCACGACTATGCCGTAGCGCACCCTGAGGCTGGGTGGGTCATCGGCCAGGGCTCGTTCATGCTGGCGGAAAAGCTGCGCGAACGCCGCTACCCCACGCTGGCAGAGATGGACGAGGCCGTGCCCGACCGGCCTGCGCTGATCCGGGCGGGCGCGCACATCAGCGTGGTGAACTCAGCCGCGCTCCGGCTGCTGGGCGTTGATGCACGCTACACCCCGCCTCCAGGAGCCCATGTCCAGCGCGACGCCAGTGGCAATCCGACTGGCGTCCTTGTTGAGATGGCGTGGACCTTGCCGCTGCCGCGATTCACGATCGAGCAAACTGCCGAGGCCGTGGCGCAAACGGCCGCACTGCTATCCAGCTACGGCGTCACCGCCATACAAGACCAGTTTCCCTCCGCCACCGGCCTTCGCGCCTACCAGCGCCTCCGGCGGGAAGGACGGCTCCCCCTGCGCATCACGTTTACCGTGCTCTGCTCCGATCTTGCCGCAGTCAAGGCCTTCCTGCGCTACGGCCTTGAATCGGGCTTTGGGGATGATGATCTCCGTTTTGGTGCGGTGAAATTCTTCGTCGATGGCGGCATCACCGGCGCCGCCGGCGCATTTTATGACGAGTATTCTCATCAGCCGGGAAACCGCGGACACCTCAAGCTCGCGCCAGATGAGATTAGCGAGATGGTGCGGCTGCTCGACGAGGCTGGATTACAGATCAGCGCCCACGTTGTCGGTGACCGTGCGCTCGATTTGCTGCTTGATGCCTTCGCCGCCCTTCCGAATCCATCCGGCAAGCGCCATCGCCTCGAGCACGCAGGGCATCTCTGCATGACAGCAGCGCGCATCCAGCGCATCAAGGATCTCGGTCTCATTCCTGTCATGACGCTGCCGTTTCTCGCATCGTTTGGCGATTTTCTCCCGGAATACCTGGGGGAGCGCGCCAGGGGCGCCTTCGCGCTGCGCCGCCTGCTGGACGCTGGCCTGACCGTGCCCGGCTCGTCAGATTGCCTGGGCGCTCAGCCGGAGTCGCTCAGCCCGTGGTTCGGCATGTGGTGTGCGGTCGAGCGCAAGACGTATCAAGGCCGGTTGCTGGCTCCAGAGGAGGCAGTCACAATCGAGGAAGCGTTGCGCACCTATACGACGCACGCCGCTTTTGTGGATCATGCCGAGAAACGCACTGGCAGCCTGGAGCCGGGCAAATACGCAGACCTGATTGTCTGTGAGCAGGATCCCTTCGCGATCCCCCCGGCTCTGCTTCCGGCATTTCGCCCTAAGGCCACGGTGCGCGGCGGCCAGGTGGTGCACGGCGCTCTGTAAGGCAGGCTGCTGGCCCGCCGCTAGAGCGCCGTGCAGATCTCCCATTCAACGAGGTGCGATCCCTTGCTTTGCTCGGGATGGCCGTGCGAGCCGCGAACGGGATCACCCCCGGTGCGCGGCAACCCAGGCCCGAGCGTCGCTTGAGCGATGTGCCTTATCCGGTCTCGCTGACCGAGCGGACATCGAGCGCATCGCGCAGGCCGTCGCCGAAAAGATTGAATCCCAGCACCGTCAGCGCGATAGCCAAACCGGGGAAAACGCTGATCCACCACGCCTGCCGGATGAAGTCGCGTCCTTCGTTGAGGGCCAGCCCCCAGGTTGGGGTGGAGGGATTCACGCCAAGCCCGAGAAAGCTCAAGGTCGATTCGGACAGAATGCCGATGCCGACGGCAAAGGTCAATTGGACCACGATCGGCGCAACCATGTTCGGCAAGAGATGGCGGCCCATCACACGCGCATCGGTAGCGCCAACCGCGCGAGCCGCGGTGGTGAAATCTTCCTCGCGGAGACTCAAAACCCTGGCGCGAATGATCCGGGCGAAGTCGTCAAAGAACGCCACAGCGATGGCCACGATGACATTGAGGAATCCAGCGCCGAAGACGGCAACGATCGCAACCGCGAGGATAATGACGGGGAACGCCCACAGCAAATCAACGAAGCGCATGATGAGGCTATCCACCCAGCCGCCATAGTATCCAGCGAGAAGCCCCATCAACCCTCCGACGGCCATGGCGATCAGCGCCGCCAGAAGGCCCACGGTAAAGGACACTCGCGTGCCGACGATCAACCGGCTCAACAGGTCACGCCCGAACGAGTCTGTTCCGAGGGGATGCTCCCAGCTCGGGGCTTGCAGCAACGCAAAGTCATCCGCGTCCGGGTCGTGCGGCGCCAGGATTGGCCCCAGAATCGAGAGCACGACAAGCACGGCGAGGAAGATCAGCCCGATCAGAATCTTGCGCTCCCGGCGCACCCGCCGCCAGAAGCGGTCACCGGAGGGCCGGCGTGGCTCTGCGAGAAGATCGGCCAGCGACGCTGGTGGCGCGGGAACATGCTCCCCGCCTTCGCCGCCCTTCGTTGTCGTCGCTTCGCTGCCAACGCTAACCATAGTGAATCCGTGGATCAAGAACCGTGTAAATGATATCCACGATGAGATTCGCGAGCACAAAGATCACGGCGATGAGCAGAATAATCCCCTGGACCATCGGGTAATCGCGGTCGAAGATTGCGCCAACGAGAATCCGGCCCAGGCCCCGGATCGAGAACACGGTTTCCGTCACCACCGCCCCACTGAGCAGCAGCGCCAGTTGAATTCCCGCGACCGTGACCACCGGGATGAGTGCGTTGCGCAGCGCATGCCGCGCAATCACGGTTCGCTCGTGCAATCCTTTCGCTCGCGCCGTGCGGATGTAATCGCTGCCCAGTACTTCGAGCAGCCCCGCGCGAACAAAACGCATGAGAATCGCGGCGTACCCCGCACCGACCGCGAGACCAGGCAAGATGAGCCGCTCCAGCCAGGGCCAAAACCCGTCTTTGCCGAGCTCCACGTAGCCAATCGCGGGGAGCCAGCGAAGCTTCACGGCGAAGAGCAGAATCAGGACGATGCCGAACCAAAAGCTCGGCATGCTGACCCAGAAGAACGCAACGAGACTCGCCCCGTAGTCGAGCCAGCTATTGCGGCGCAGCGCAGCGATGATCCCGGTCGGGAGCGCAATGACCGTGGCGAAGACAAACGCGACCACGGCGATGCTGAGGGTCTTCGGCAGTCCCTTGCCGATCGCGCCGGTCACCGTCTCACCCGAGGCGATGGATGCACCAAGATCGCCGGTCAGCACGTTGCCGAACCACCGTCCGTATTGCACGTAGATCGGCTGATCCAACCCTAGCTTCTTGCGCAAGGCCGCCGCGGCCTCCGGTGTGTATTCTGGGCCGAGCATCTGGACAACTGGATCGCCCGGCACCATCCGGAGCAAGAAGAAGACCAGCGTGGCGCAGCCCCAGACAATGAAGACGGAATGGATCAGCCGGCGAAGAATGTATTCGGTCATAGGCACCGAGCCTTTAGCCAGTAGCCCATAGCCGGTAGCCGGAAGGAGTGTTGCCTCAATTCGGTCCGGCTAACGCTCCTTCGCGCTTCCGGACTCCAATCGCCGGCTCCTACCGGCTACCGGCCCTGTCCACTACCGGTCAAGCCAGACGTGTTCCAAATAGCGCATCTCAGGGATCGCTACGTAGCCCTTGAGATCTTTGTGGAACCCCGTGATGTCCCGCGTGTGATACAGGAAGGCATAGGCCACATCCTGCTGCAAGATCGACTGAATCTCCTGGAACAGCCGGGCGCGCTCTTCCTGGTCGGAAATCTTGCGTGTTTGCTCCAGCAACTGATCGACTCGCTCGTTCTTGTAGCCGTGCGTGTTCCACGGCCCGGTTGAGTGGAAGAAGTTCCAGTGGCCGTCATCCGGATCGGCATCAACAACGCTGCCGTTCAAAATCCAGTCGTAGTCCTTGGCCAGCCAGCGCTCGTTCCATGCCGCCTGTTGCAGCGACTCGATTTGAACGTCCAGGCCAAGGTCCTTGAGCTGATTCTTGATAACCTCCGGCGGGCGCGGCGCATTGACTGTCGCCATGATCGTCGGCTTCGCCCCGACGATACCGGCTTTCTCCGCCAGCGCCTTGGCCGCCTCCAAATCATATGCTTGTGGCGACGGCGGAGCCTTGTCAGGCGGGAGATATGCCCAGGCGAAGGCGGGCGCGATGGCGCCGATTGCCGGTGTCGCAAGGCCAAACAGCGCCTTTTGCACCAGGTCCTCACGGTTGATCGCCTTGGCGACGGCCATCCGGGCGTCAATGTTGTCCCACGGTGGACGCGCGTAGTTCATCGCCAGACCAATCCAGTTGGTGCCCGGAGCCTCAACGAGCACGATATCGGGATTCCCCCGGAGTTGCTCGACGCCCTGTGCAGGCACGATGTCCAGCATATCGACATCGCCCGCTTCCAGCGCGCTGATCATGCTCGACGGCTCGGGGATGATCGTCACCTTGATCCGGTCAACGTGCGGACGTCCGGCGTACCACCCCTCAAAGGCGACCATCTCAAAACCGGTGCTCAGATCGACCGACTCTGGCACGATCTGGAACGGACCGCACCCGACCGGCGTGACGCCATACTGTTGATCGCCGAGTTCCTCGACCGCCCGCTTGGAGACAGGGGTCAGTGCCCGCCCAGGTCCGCGGCTGCAGGCCACCGCCAGGAACGGGGCAAACGGGGCACTTAGCTTGATGACAACCGTTAGGTCATCTGGTGTATCAATGGATTCAACCAGCGCGAGCTTGTTGGCGTGAGGCGAGGCGAAATCGGGGTTGGTGGTGCGCTCGTACGTGTAGAGAACGTCGGCAGCTTTCAAGGGGTCGCCATTGTGGAAGGTCAGGCCGTCCCGCAGGGTGAAGGTGTAGGTTAGCCCGTCCTCGCTGACGGTCCACGACTCAGCGAGGTCCGGCACCAGCCCAAGTTGCTCATCGAACTGTACGAGACTGGAAAAGAGATTGGAGACAAGCTCCCCGGCCACAATGCCGAGATTGACCTGAGGCGGATCCAGCGTCACGATCTGGCTGATTCCGAAGCCGAGATTGAGCGTGCCGCCGGTCTTCGCCTCCTGATAGCGAGCGAGGCGCCGGGCTTCAGTGCCCACTCCCGCCGCGGCATCGAAGGCCGCGAGGCGGCTGGCAAACCCAACCGCACCGCTTGCCAGCGCTAAGCGCATCAGCGTGCGACGCGAGACGTACGGACCACTCAGGACACTCCAATCGATCTGCGCCATTGCAGTCGCCCTCCTTGTGCGACACGAACGCCGAGCCACAAGACCTGATCCGTTAGCCGTCCTGGTCAGGGTTTAGGAATGCAGAGGATAACCCTCCCGAACCCCGGCCATCGACTGCCAACTGCCACCTCCAAGGGACGGCCACCGTTGCCGTCCCCTCGTCTGCTGACTCTCTCGGGAGGGCATAGGCCCCTCCCCACGATGTCCTGACTCCCAGCTCCCACCCCCTCCTTCCCGCCGGCCGCGGGTCAGCGATCCAGCCAGACGGTTTCCCAGTACCGCTGTTCCGGGACTGGGACGTAGCCCTGAATGTCTTTGTGCAGCGCGACGAGATCGTACTGATGATAGGCAAACGCCATGGCGACATCGGCCTGCAGGTGCGCTTGCAGCTCACGGAACAGCCGCGTGCGCTCTTCTTGATCAGCGGTGCTCCGCGTGGCCTCCAGCAATTGGTCGGCTTTCTCGCTCTTGTAGCCGTACGTATTCCACGGTCCGGTCGAGTGGAAGAAGTTCCAGTGACCGTCATCCGGATCGGCATCCACTTGGCTGCCGTGCAGAAAGATGTCGAAGTCACCGGTCTGCCAGCGCTCCGTGAACACCGCGCCTTGCTGGAAGTCGATCTGCGCTTCCACACCGATATCGGCCAGCATGGAGCGCAAGACTTCAGTTGGGCGAAGGCCGATCTCCTCGGACGAGATGATCACCGGCTTGGCGCCGACGATCCCCGCCTTTTGCGCCAGCGCCTTCGCCTCCTCCAGGTTGTACGCCTGCGGGCTTGGCGGGGCCTGGTCCGGCGGGAGATAGACCCAACCAAAGGCGGGCGCGATCGGTCCTATCGCCGGATCGGCCAGGCCGAAGAACGCGCGCTGGACGAAATCTTCCCGGTTGATCGCCTTGGCGACCGCCATGCGGGCGTCAATGTTGTTCCAGGGCTCCCGGTTGATGTTCATCGCAACGCCGCGCCAGTTCGTGCCCGGCGCTTGCACGATGACGACATCGGGATTGCCTTGCAACTGCTGTGCGGCGGTCGCCGGCATCGGATCGATCACATCAAGGTCGCCTGCCTCCAGGCCACTCACCGCGCTCGATGGCTCGGGCACCAGGCGAAGCTCAATCTTGTCGAGGTGTGGCCGTCCACCGTACCAACCATCGAAGGGGACGAGATCAAAGCCCCGCCCGACCTCAGCCGATTCGGGCACGATCATGAATGGGCCGGTGCCAACCGGTGTCACGCCGAATTGCTGATCGCCCATCTCATCAATGGCGCGCTTCGAGATTGGCGTCAATGCCCGTCCGGGTCCGCGGCTGCAAGCCACCGCCAGGAACGGGGCAAACGGCGCACTCAGCTTGATGATGACCGTCAGATCGTCCGGTGTCTCGAATGACGTAATGAGCGCGAGCTTGTTGGCATGTGGGGAAGCGAAGTCGGGGTTGGTGGTCCGCTCGTAGGTGTACCGGATGTCGGCCGAGGTGAGGGGATCACCATTATGGAACGTCAATCCCGGCCGGAGCTTGAAGGTGTATTGCATCCCGTCCGGCGTCACTTCCCAGGTTTCCGCCAAATCGGGGATGAGTCCGAGCTCTTGATCGAACTGCACCAGGCTTGAGAACAGGACCGGTAACACTGAGCCAGCGACGAGCCCTTGGGAAACAAGTCCTGGATCGAGCGTTACGATCTGGCTGATTTGAAAGCCGACGCGAAGCGTTCCTCCCTTCTTCGGCTCCTGCCAGGCTCTGCGCCCCTGCTTAGGCTTAGCGCTGCTCGCTGCCCGCGCCTCGAAGGCAGCCAGCCTGTGGGCAAAGCCAAACGCCCCAGTGGCCGTGGCAACCTTCATCAGGGTACGG
>FWPU01002554.1_pt1 | contig 10065 bp, 5 predicted proteins | sample 2228361 | NCBI WGS metagenome assembly FWPU01 (sample SAMEA103939777, study PRJEB20133) | metagenome | reverse complement strand
AAACTGGTATAGCCGATAATTCCGGTAAGTATGTTGTTGAACTCGTGGGCGATTCCGGCGGCCAGTTGACCCACTGCAGACATTTTCGTGGATTGGATCAGTTGAGCTTCAAGCTTTTTCTTCTCGGTAATATCCTCGCTCACTACTATCGCGCCAAATACCTCGCCGGTCTCGAAATCTACCAGCGGGGAGAGGCTGATCTCCAGGAATTTATCCCCGTGCTTCAACTCGTGAATGGTCGTATTAGCAGAGCCGCTTAGTATCTGCGGGATTATAGAATCAAAGTTTATGCCGCTCACTATGTCACTAAGCTTCCGCCCTATATAATCCTCGCCGAATATTTCCTGAGTTTTGGGGTTTCCGCTTCTTATTACTAGGTCCTTGTCGGTGGTAATTATGCTCTCGTGGGTACTGCTCAGGATGTTTTCGAGGTCCCTATTTCTTTCTCTAACCTTGAGCTCTAGGTTTGCATTCAGCTCCTTTAGTTCCTGGAGAAGGCGTTTGTTCTCGGCGACCAGTTCGTATTTCTCGACGGCGTGTTTTATTATGCCCTTGAGCTTATTGTAGTCGAGCGGCTTGGTGAGATAATCAAAAGCCCCGTGTCGGACCGCTTCCACTGCCGTTACCAGCGAGGCATAGCCGGTCATGATGATAACCGGTATGTCCGGGTTGAAGTTACGTACTTCTTCCAGGAGGTCTATTCCGTTTTTTTCCGGCATCCTTATATCGGTAAGAACAACATGGAAAGAATACTCCTTCAGCAGTTGAAGCGCCTTCTCACAATTGAAAGCGGTCTTAACCTCGTATCCCTCTTTTAGAAGGATGTCTGAGATTATCTTCAAGATTAAATTCTCATCATCAACTACCAATACTCTTTTGTTCTCTGCCATCCTCTGCTCCTTCAACGTTGTGATTGACCGAGAGTTCTATGACGAAGGTAGTGCCTTTTCCCTTTTTGCTGGTCACAATGATTCTTCCGTCGTGTTCTTCTATTATCTTATAGCTTATGGAAAGACCGAGCCCGGTACCGGTGTCCTTTTTGGTGAAGAACGGGTCGAATATCTTGGGAAGGTCTTCTTCATCTATGCCTAACCCGGTGTCCGCAAAGGTGATGAAAATATGGTCATAGCCCCCGTCGTAAAGACCGGTATCAATCCTGAGTTCTCCGCCGTAAGGCATGGCCTGAATGGCGTTCATCAGTATGTTGATGAACACCTGCCACAGTTGATTCGGGTCACCCATGATCTTGGGAATCTGGGGATTCAGGTTTGTGGTAAGCTTGATGTTGTAGTCATAGAGTTGCTTCCTTATCAGTATAAGGGCATTCTCCAGTATGGTGTTGACGTTGACCGGCTCGAAGTGGGGCGGTTCCAATTTAGAGAATTTAAGCAAGTTGTCTATCAAACGGTTTGTCCGGTCTATTTCATGTTTGATATAGTCCAGGTATTCCACCACCTGTTCTGAATTCTCCCCGTTGGCTATCTGCGATAAATAATACCTGGCACCTTCTATTATGTTCAGGGGGTTGCGGATCTCGTGGGCGATCCCGGCGGCCAGATGCCCTATAGCCGACATTTTTTCCGCCTGTATGAGCTGGGCCTGGGTTTCCCGGAGTTCCTTGTTTGTCTCTTCTAGCTTCTTGGCGTAGTCCTCGACCAACTTGAAGGCAAACGCATTCTCGATAGCTATGGCGCTCTGGTTGGCCAGGACCTGAAGCAGTTTTATGTCCTCGGAGTTGTAGGGAAGCCCGGATTTCTTGTCACCGAGGGAAAGCAGGCCGATCAGCTTTTTCTTGAAAAAAATGGGGATGAATAGGGCAGCACCAAAATCGTCGAAGGTTTTTACGAGCTGGTCTCTATATCTGGCGAATCTTTCGTCTGCGACTAGGTCTTCTTTGAATATCTCCTGTCTATGTCTGTTCAGTAATTGGATCAACTCGCTGTTCTCATCAATAGAGAGGCTATCCGGTTCTTTTTCTCTTCTATCATTGGCATAAACTCGGTAGTCCCCGCTATTACGGTCGAAAAGAATAACAGATACCGGGTTGGAAAACATAGTATGCTCTACCGTGTTAATGATTTTATCTGATATCTCATCAATGTTAAGAAGAGAGGTCATGGCAAAACTTATTTCCTCCAGGGTCCTGCGGTAGTCGTACTTCTTCCGAAAGAAAGTTAAATCTATAAGATTCTGAATGCGATTTTTTAGCGGGTTTAAAGCCAAGACCAGAAATGCGCTTAATATGGCGAAGAAAATAGGGTTTTTCCAGCCTCCATAGTTGGCAAAGAATATGTTGGAAGCCACCACAATTAAGGCAAAAACGCCAAAAACCAAGCCGGACAGGACGCTATAGACCAACGCCTTTTGAATGATTGCATCTATATCCAGTAGCTTGTGTTTAACTATGGCGTAGGCTATGGACAATGGGAAGAATATGACCAGCAAAGCCAGTATATTGAGGTTGCTTATGCCCAGTGCGGTGATTACGAAAGCGCATAAGGCCGGGACAAAGAACCCCACAAAAGTCCCCAGCAATATTACTTTTGCCCTCTCTTTATCGATCAGGTTCTCCGGATTGATGTAACTCTCCGCCGTGGATGCTATGAACACAGATGTGGAGACCAATACATAAACCCAGGTCAATATATCTACCCGTTGCCATATATATTGAGACTCAAAGAAAACGAGATGCATGGAGAATAGGGCAACCGAGGGCAGGAAGGGGATAAAGATGAGGGCGTTGTGCCTTAGCAGTTTTCTCCTGGTGGGAAAAATGAGGGACAGAGAAGTGAGAAATGCGGGGCTGAACATCCAGCCCATAAATGGAATGCTGCCTAGTGAGTAGGTGGACTGGGTGTCGAATATGGACGTGAACCATATACCCATGGAAAGACAAAACATGAAAAAAAACTTGCTCGTGGTTAGCTCCGGCTTCAAGAAATAAACCACGATGCCGGTAATGAATATTATCAGGCCAATAATATAAACTCCCCCGAATACAGAGAGAAAATCTCCCATACCGAACTTCATGGTGGGAACGCTCAGGCTTTTATACTGGCCGTCCCTGTAAACGGTGTAGTTCATCTGGCTTCCAATCGGTTTGTCCGAGACGATGCGGTAAATTTGGGCTGGTGGTATGTTCTTACCATCCAGGCCTAATATTTTGTCATAGGTTTTTATCAGACCGTACTCGTTACCGGTCCAGTGGGGAAGGCTGACTTCGCAAACCAGGGAGTTACCATAAATGAGGAAACCGGGAAAAGGTTTGCCTATCCAGCTTATCGCCCGGAATAGGCTGGCCAACGAGACGAACAAAAATAGCGCGACCAACACGAAAACGGCAATTCTAAAAAACTTTTCAGTATAATCCGACGACTGGAAACCCCTCATCTCTTCCTTAAAGAAACTTGGAAATTACCTTAATCGATTTTTCTTCCATAGATTGTCCATTGCAAGTCGTTCTTTACTCCTCCGAGCTTTTGCACTATACCGTCGGCGTCTTCTTTATCGCTGATTTCCCAGGTGCAGGTGGTTGCCCTATAACCCTTCTCGATCATGTTGGCGCAGAGATTGGCCAGAAGAATTAGGGCTATTTCTTGGTCCTCAAATTCATCGGCGACCCCGGCTAGCACTATAGCCCCCTCGGTTATCAACTCCAGGTCTTCCGGAATCGAGGAAAGGTCGGTCGCACCCAGTTCTCCGCTTATCGTTTTGAAGACCGGGGCGCACTGTGGAAACGCACCGGCAAAACCCACCGCTCTTCCGCCAACCTCGGCGACGAGCCAGAATCCCTCTACGATTAGGTCCCTGAATTCCCTTACAAACTCGACGAATTCATCTTCTTTGAAGGGGACGTATTTCCAAAGCCGGGGGAAGGAACCGTTGTGTATTTTCAGTATCTTGACAGCCTCTTCTTCGTACCTGCGCTTGTCCAGTTTTTTGATAGTAACATTGGCTTTTCGAGTTATGGCGTAAATCTTATCCCGGTTTTCGGGAGAATTAAGGTCTATAGAATAATGTGGAAGGTTTTTTATCGGGCTGAAACCGGTTTTTTGGAAGTAGTCTTGGTAATAGCCGGGGGTGTAGGGTTGAAGGAATGAAGGGGTTTTGTCGAAACCGCCTGATAAAATTCCTCCTCCGTAGAATACGAGCGGGATATTTACCGGAGCCCAGACCTCCTCCATGCCCTGCGATTTCAGAAACTCTAGAGCCCTATCCAATAGAGACTGGATGGCTATACCCCGTCCAGGGAGTGCCTCGAAAAACCCGAGGAAGCCGATTTTTTGATTCCAATACCTGATAAAACGGTCATCGACGAAAGCACTAACCGTACCAACTATTTCTCCGTTCTCTTTGGCCACGAACCTCCTTGTCTTCACGTTTTGTCTGAAGTAGATGTGCTCCCCGGAAAGCAGCCTCACCCGGTCGTTGATGAGGAAATAGGGAATCCACTGAGGGATGTCTTTATAAACCTTCCACGAGAACTTCACGGACTCGATAATCTTGTCCCTGGAGGAAATCTCGGTCACTTCAATTTCCTTTCCCTTCGTCGTGGTCTTTGTGGACCTCTCATCTGGAACAACCCGCGCCGACGGTCTCGGGGGTTTTTTCAGGAAACCGAGTTCCTTTCCCACCTTCTCTAAAACCTCTAATGTTTTATCCAAATCCTCTCTGGTATGGGTTGACATTACTCTCAGCCTCATACGCTCTTCACCCCTGGGCACGGTGGGATAGGGGAGCGGTTCTATGAAGACCCCTTCCTCAAAAATCCTTTTAGTCATCATCCGAAGAAGTAGGTCGTTTCCAACAATAGTGGAGATAATTGCTGACTGAGATTTTTCTACGTTATTGAATCCGAGCAATTTTAGGTTGTCTCTTAAATAGCGGATGTTTTCCCAAAGCCTTCCGATTAGGCTGGGGTCGCGTTTCATCAGGTCGATACCGGCTAGAGCCGACGCCAACATGGCCGGCGAGGCGCTAACCGAGAAAAAAGAGGTAGTTGCATAATATTTAACGTATCTAATTACCTCTCTGGTGGAGGCAACATACCCTCCCAGGCCGCCCAGGGCCTTGCTCAGGGAGTCCATTATAACGTCGACTTTGCCCATGAGTCCGAAGTGAGAGGCTGTGCCCCTGCCGCCGCTTCCGATTACCCCGGTGGCATGAGCCTCGTCTATCATTAGCTTCGCTCCGAATTCATTGGCTGTCTCGATGAATTCAGGAAGGGGCAATATATCGCCGTCTATACCATCCACGCCCTCGGCGATTATGAGTTTCCCGTCGTATTTATCTCCCAGGCTCTCTAAGACCTGCCTCAGATGTCCGGTATCGGAGTGTCTAAAGGTTCTGAAATTCCCTCGGCTTAACTTGCATCCGTCTAGAATACTGGCATGTACCTTTTTGTCTATTACGGCAATATCCTTCCTTCCCATCAGAGCGGATATGCATCCCATATTGGCCATATGACCGGTGGGGAATACCAGAGCATCTTCACAGCCTTTAAGCTCCGCTAGCTTGTTTTCCAATTCTCTATGCAGTTCATTGGTACCGGAAAGAAGCCTTATGGAACCGGTGCCAGTACCATACTTTCTGACAGCCTCCTTGGAGGCATTCACCACTTCTGGATGATAGGCTAGACCAAGGTAATTGCTGCTCCCCATCATAATTATCTCTCTCTCCCGTCCTACCTTTTCGTCAAAAATTAGGACCCGGTTCTTTGATGCCGAGAGCAACATAGTCTCATATTTGTTGTAGTCTTTTTTCTTGGTATCCTCTATGAACTCCCAGAAAAGCTTGGCCTTTTCGAATATGTCCTTGTTTGAAACATTTATGAAATCGGCCATGGAGAGATTATCGGAATTTATTTTCTTCAACCCCTCTTTTATGTGAGCCTCCAGTTTCTCCTGGTAATAGTCGTACATACTCAGGAATTGGACCCCCATCCCCGACTGCTCTGATTCATCAGAAGTGGTGCTTTTCCTAGCCCACCGGACATAAGCATAAGCCTTTATAGATGGTTCTTGGCTGCCTAGCTTAAATTCTAGGAGGAGTTTTGTTCCAAGCCCAAGCGGGTTTCTGGTTTGGATTAGCATCCCGCCTGAGGAAAGATTGACCGCATTCCCGATTAGCTTTCCGGTATTCATGGAAAAAACTTGGAAGTCTACTGTGATTCGACTAGATTTTCTCCGGTCTGCGGTATTAATAGCTATATTCATAATAATTCCCCCGGCCAAAATTACGCTTCGGGATAGTTTCCCTACGGTTTTTCAGGAAGACAAAGTTTAGGTGGTTATTTGACTTCGCTCTAGAACTAGCCTCGAAGATTCGGTTTAATTCAGATTTCCTCTGTATGTATTTTTCAATTTTCATTCCCTGGAGATAACGATGAAGAGTTGGTGGTTTTACTTGGGGTTATCCTCCTTATCTTAAGTCTATGGGAAAAATATGGAATACTAGATGCTTCGGTAGCTCTGCCACCATGAGGGTCATGGGTAAAATAGAGCTATACAAGGTATCAAAATACCTACTTAACCCTTTACTTCACTTATAATCCATAACCCTTTTAGGTCGTTAGCTTTGTGCCCCATCCTTTCAGATAGTTTACCTTTTCGGCAATGCCTGTATTCTGTAGCAATTCTAGTCTGAAATAGATTAGATTGCAATAACATATTTTCAAAAAATGTCCCTGAAGAAAAATTTTTGTAATATTCAATTTACGGCGGACATGTTTGGCTCGGAGAAAAATTACAAGAAAAGCGGAAAGTTAGGTGCTAATTGCTCTTTTTGAACTGATGGTATATATTTTGCAAAATAGCTTGCCGTAGTTGAAATACCCAGTTTGGAGTATGGAGGTAATCAGATGAGGAACCTTATATTACTGAGCATGGCACTATTTGTAGGATTTTCTATATCCTGTGCCCGACAAGCGACCAACTTTGAAGCGGGAATGCGGATGAGCAATACGTTATACAGCGACCTGGCCCCTCAGGTATCCACCGCTCTTCAGTCCACACCGGAAAATTCTCCAAGAGCCAAGCACCTGGAATTGGCCAGCCAGAAGCTCGACGAGTACAAAAAGACGTATGAGGACTGTTCAAAGGCAATAGATGCATGGAAAAGCACGGGACAGCAACCGGATTATTTAATGGACCTATACAAAGAGATGTGGAAGAACCTGCTCGAGGCGCAAAACCTTGCGGCAAGTGTTTATATCTATGCCAGTGAGTGCGTGGCTAACACGACGCTAAAGGGCAAGGCCTGTAAGAACTGAAATCAATCTTAAGGGTTTTTATCCTTCCTCAAGTGCTTTAATGATCTCGCGCATAAAAGCGGGAAGGTCATCCGGCTTACGAGATGTTATCAAATTACCGTCTATCACCACCTCTGCATTTATATACTCGGCGCCGGCGTTGACGATGTCATCCTTGATCGCGCTGTAGCATGTTACCTTTCTTCCCTTGAGAATCCCGGATGAGACCAAGACCCATCCGGCATGGCAAATTGCTCCGACCACTTTTCCTTGGTCGAAGGCATCCCTTACCAGCTTAAGCAATGCGGGGTAACGACGCATGTAATCGGGGGCATAGCCGCCCGGGACTACGACGCAATCAAAATCTTCAGCCTTAATTTTATCGGCGGTTGTACTGACTCTAACCGGATAACCGTGTTTGCCGTTATAAGTATCTGAGCTTCCGGTTCCCACAATCAATACCTCGGCTCCTTCCTCCCTCAGGCGGTGATATGGATACCAGAGCTCCAACTCCTCATAGAGATTTTCTGCCAAAACGGCTGCTTTTTTACCTTTTAGTCTCATGATTACCCCCTTTAAGTAGAGATGCAACATTTGGCGTCTGTACTATTTTTCATCTTCTTTTTGGCCACTAGTAGACCTAGGATAAGACCGCAAATTTTGCCAGTACGATACATTTTCTAGAAATTCATTGATCCTGCATCATGTGTCGTGCATCCTGCATCTTTTAAATTTGGGTGCTTATTATATCTAACTTAGCAACATGAAAATACTAGGTCAGGCTTAGATCTTTGAAGCTTTTGCTAAAAGTAGATGGTCTGCTAGAACCAGGTTTACCATTGCTTCGGCGATAGGGACGGCTCTGGGACAGAGACAAGGGTCATGCCTTCCCTTTACTACCAGATCTTTCTGGGCTCCGAATTTGTCGACGGTGTTTTGCACCTTGGGTATTGAGGAAGTAGGTTTTATGGCAATTCTTACTACTAGATTGTCGCCGTTTGTGATCCCGCCCAGAATACCGCCGGCATTATTCGTCTTAAACCGGAGCTTTCCAGAATCGTCCATATACATTACGTCGTTTACTTCAGAACCTCTGCGCCTCCCCACTTCGAATCCCATCCCTACCTCAAAACCCCTTATCCCTCCGATACTCATGAGTGCGGCGGCCAGGTCGGCGTCAATTTTGTGGAAAACGGGCTCACCCAGTCCTGGAGGAACGCCCATCGAAACGACTTCCACTACACCTCCGATGGAGTCGCCTTCCCGTCTTACTTTATCGATGAGCTCTATCATCTCACCTGCTTTCTTCCGGTCGGGGCATCTTACCGGATTGTTCTCTATCTCATCGAAATCTATTTTTTCGGCCACCAAGTCTCCGACCTGCTTAACGTAGCCTAGGGTTTTTATCCCGTGCAGTGAAAGAAATTTTTTTGCAATTGCGGCGGCGGCCACCCGGCCTACCGTTTCTCTGGCCGAGGACCTGCCTCCTCCTCGGTAATCCCTTATTCCGTACTTGACATCATAGGTATAATCTGCATGTCCGGGGCGATAGACATCTTTTATATCTTCATAGGACTTTGAGATGACGTCCTCGTTTTTAACCATCAGCGAGATCGGGGTACCGAGCGTTTTTCCCTGGAACACGCCGGATAGGATTTCTATTCTGTCCGGTTCCTTTCTCTGGGTGGTTATGGCGCTCTGGCCAGGGCGGCGACGGTCGAGCTCATGCTGAATATCCTCTTCCGAAATCTCCAGTCCGGCTGGGCAGCCGTCTATCACTACACCTAAAGCCGTACCATGGGACTCGCCCCAGGTGGTGATTCGAAAGAGTCGGCCAAAGGAATTTCCGGGCATGAGAAGATTTTATATCAACGGGAAAGGCGTTGCAAACAGGGCGGGGGTTTACGTTGGCTATAATGACTAGTTCAGATAGCCGTTGTCTCTGAACCACTTTACCGTTTTTTCTATGGTCTCCTCTATAGGAGTTTGGGGAAAACCAAGCTCTCTTACCGCCTTGGAGCTGTCTACAAACCACTTGAACCGGGATAACTTGACCGAATCTACATCCATCGTGGAAAAGTTGGGAAAGGATAAACCCAATACCCTTTCCGCTAAAAATGCGGAGCCATAAGCCACAATATAAGGTATCTTCATCTTAGGACCGGATATTCCGGTTACCTTTTCCATCAAATCAAAAAACTCTTTTACGGTTAAGTTCTTATTAGCCAGGATATAGCGCTCGCCCACTTTTCCTTTCTCTGCCGCCAGGATATGTCCCTCGGCGACATCCTCTACGTCCACCAGGTTTAGAGTGCCGTCCATGTAGCCGGGGAATTTCTTTTTGCAAAACCACAGAACGCAGCCTGCACTGGAAAGATAGACATCCCCTGGGCCTATGACCACAGAGGGATTGACAACGACGACGGGTAAACCCTTATCAAAGAATTTGAAAGCCTCCCTTTCAGCATAGTACTTGGTGTTCAGGTACTGGATTCCCTTGCTTTCGAGAGTAAACACGGTATTCTCGTTGGCGATCCCTCCTCCCGGGTCAACACCGATTGCTGCCACACTGCTCGTATAAACCGCTTTTCTCACCCCGGCTTCCAGGGCGGCGGAAAGGACGTTCGCCGTTCCTTTTACGTTGATCTCTTCCATCTTTTTGTAGTCGGCTTTCCGAAAGGAGACGAACCCGGCGGTATGATATAAGGTATCGCAGCCCTCGAGTGCCTTTTTAACCGATTCAACATCCATGATGTCACCGTAAACCCTTTCCGCATCTATATCATCGATGTTCAATGTCTTGCTGCTTTTCCGGA
>FWPU01013706.1_pt1 | contig 10070 bp, 11 predicted proteins | sample 2228361 | NCBI WGS metagenome assembly FWPU01 (sample SAMEA103939777, study PRJEB20133) | metagenome | reverse complement strand
TTAAAATTTATCCATGGGAAGGATACACCCTTTTGTCTTTCCTTCAAACCCTCCTTCTAGAATTTACACAAGATTTATTACACTACCCTTTTTCCTTATACCTTGAATTTATGTCTTATTAAAACTATAATTTTTCATGTAGGAGTACACCATAAACAGGGGCTTGGTTAATCAAGAACCTTGCTACATTATTCACCTCAATAGAAAAGTCCATGGCTTGGGAAGATAAGGACTACTATAACATCCTTGAAGTAGATAGGAACGCCTCCCAGGAGGATATAAAAAAGGCCTACCGTAAGATGGCTCTCAAGTATCACCCTGATAGGAATCCCGGGGACAGGGAGGCAGAGGAACGCTTCAAGAAGGCTGCGGAGGCGTACGAGGTTCTTAGTGACCCGGAAAAGAGACAGCGGTACGACATGTACGGACGAGAGGGCCTTAAGGGCTACGACATACACGGTTTCACCAACTTTGAGGATATATTTGAACACTTCAGCGATATCTTCGGTGGGGGCATCTTTGAGGAATTTTTTGGTACAAGAACCCGCCGCAGGGCAGCACGTAAGGGGGCGAGTCTCAGGGTGGACCTGGATATAGACCTCAAAGAGGTAGCCACCGGGGTGGAAAAGACCATCAGCCTTAACCGAAGGGAGTACTGCGATGTGTGTGGCGGCTCTGGCCTCAAGCCAGGCACCTCCCTCTCCACTTGTTCATATTGTCGTGGAAGGGGTGAGATTCAGCAGACCCAGGGCTTCTTTACCTTACGCAGTACGTGCCCCAGATGCGGTGGTCAGGGAAAGATAATTGAATCTCCCTGCTACAGGTGCAATGGTCAGGGGCGTATCGCAAAGAGGGCCCAGATTACCGTGCAGATACCAGCCGGGGTGGAGGATGGTGTGAGGCTTCGGGTGGCAGGCCAGGGGGAGCCAGGAGAAAATGGTGCCCCTCGGGGTGATTTATACTGTGATATCCATGTGAGGCCGCACCCCATCTTCCAGAGGGAAGGCAGCAATCTTATCTGCGAACTCCCCATAAGTTTTACGCAGGCCGCCCTGGGTTGTGAGCTAGATATACCTACCCTTAAGGGTGGTACTGGTAAGGTAAGAATTCCACGTGGTACCCAGAGTGGTGACGTAATAACCCTGAGGGGAGAGGGGCTACCTTCCGTGCAAGGTTGGGGTAAGGGGGACCTGCTTGTGAAGGTTATGGTGGAGGTCCCCACAAGGCTGACGGCGCGGCAGGAAGAGCTATTGAAGGAGTTTGCTGAACTTGAAAACAAGAATCAAAGCCCCAGGTGGAAGAGTTTCTGGCAAAAAGTGAAGGAGTACCTCCCTATGCTGCTCATTGCTGGTATTGGAGTGCTTCTAATGATGGAAAGAGGCAAAGAGTAAAGGAGTAACTTTAATAATGACCGAGGAGGAAAAGGAAGTAAAATCTACCAAAGGTGGGTCAGAAGGTTCGGTCCTGGGTGAGGCGGAGGAAGGGGCTGCTGAGGCCATCTCTCCGCCTGAAGAGGCCAAAAAGGTGGAGCTTACTGAGGAGGAGCTGGCGGCACTGAAAAAGAAGGCAGAGGAGAGGGACGAGTATTGGGACCTCCTCCTTCGTACCAGGGCCGACTTCTCCAATTATCAGAAGAGAATGAGGCGAGAGTTAGAGGCCATGGGGCGTTACGGTGCCCAGGAACTGGTCAAGGCCCTCATACCCGCCATGGACCACCTCTCAAGAGCAATAAAATCGGCACGCGAGAGTGCCACAGAAAAGAATACTAACTCTGCTGAGAATCTAAAGAAGTTTCTTGACGGCCTTCAGCTCATCCAGAATGAATTCCTAAAGGCGTTAGAGGGGGCAGGGGTCAGGAACATTGAGGTTGAGGTGGGACGACCGTTCAACCCAGAATTCCATGAGGCATTTCTGGAGGAAGAGAACCTCCAATTGCCCCACCACACGGTCCTTGAACTCTTGGAGCCCGGTTTTATTCTCCACGACAGGGTACTGAAGCCGGCCAAGGTAAAGGTCTCCAGGAGGCCAACCCTACCAGAAGAGCCTTCTACTAAGGGCAAGGCCGATTCGCCCCAGTTGGGACAGGAAGGCAGCGAGGCTAAAGAGAAGGAAAAGACTTAAAGAGATTCCTCCAGAGATATAATACTGCCCAGAGTATAAGAGCCAGGAACGCTAACTTCAGGAACCATGGGGTCTTTCCTGCCTCCTCTTCCAAACCGCCTTCTTTTAGGTTGCGATTCATATAACGGACCCCTGGCTGACCGAAAGTTCAGAATACAATTAACCAGTAAAAGAACCTAGTCTTTATCCCGTTGCCTCTTTCTCTTCATGACTCAGACCGCTCTCCAGGAGGCTGAGAGGGCATGAGTCTTCCGACCTCTTGTCCAGTTTGCCCAGTTTGACTTCCAGTTGAGTAGGCCAGCTCCTCCAGTATCTGAGAATAACCGTGGTTATGAGGATCAGGGTCAGGATGGAAAGTACGATATAAAGCCAGTACATCTGTTAGCGCTCCAATTTTTAGGGTATTATATACTTTGGTATGGTCATGGGTCAAGTAAGTGGTGGCTTAATGCTTGACCTTCTGCACCAGTCCGCCTCAGGCGGACTAGGGCCTTAAGCAGGGACTGGATGTGTTCCCTGGTGTGCTCGCTCGTGACCGTTACCCTCAGGCGGCTCGTACCCTCTGGCACTGTAGGCGGGCGGATGGCCGTTACCCAAAGGCCTTTCTCAAAAAGGGACCGGGAAAGGGCCACCGCCTCCCTGGCATCGCCTATTATAATCGGGAATATGGGCGATTCCACTGCTTCCTTTGAACTCTTAAGCCCTTGAACCTTAAAACCTTCTTTGAGGTATCGGACGTTTCTCCATAGGGCCTCCCTCCTGGAGGGTTCTTCTTCCATGATCCTTAGCGCTTCCATGGCCGCCGCGCATGCCGCCACGGGCAGGGCAGTTGTATAAATGAAGGACCTTGACCTGTTCTTGAGGTACTCCACGAGGGTCTTGCTCCCTGCTACGAACCCGCCAATCCCCCCCAGGGCCTTGCTAAGGGTGCCCATCTGGACGTCTACCTCTCTTTCCAATCCATAATGCTCAACCGTACCCTTACCCTTTTTACCAATGACCCCCGTACCATGGGCATCGTCCACCATGAGCCTTGCCTTGTATTTCCTGGCAAGCTCAACGATATTTGGCAGTGGCGCCAGGTCACCATCCATGCTGAACACCCCATCGGTAACTATTAATCTTTCCCTGTATTGGGAGGCCCTTCGCAGGATCCCCTCCAGTTCGTCCATGTCCTTGTGTGCGTATACCCTGAAGTCCGCGCCAGAGAGCCGGCATCCATCCATCAGACTTGCATGGTTGAGCCTGTCGCCTATTACGATACCCCCCTTGCCCACAAGTGCGGCTATGGTACCCACATTGGCCATGTAACCGGAGGGAAAGACTAGTGTGGCCTCTGTACCCTTGAATCTGGCCAACTCTGCTTCCAGGGCCTCATGAATAGTAGTATTACCCGATACCAGCCTGGATGCCCCGGCCCCCCATCCGTAACGTTCGATAGCTTCCTGGGCTGCCCTCTTTATCCGCGGATGCCCCGACAGCCCAAGATAATTATTGGAACAGAAACAGAGGTATTTCTTCCCCCTGATCCTTACAAAAGGCCCCTCCATGCCTTCCAGGGGAAGGAGTCTTCTGTATAGGCCCTCCTGGTGTAGCTCTTGTAATTCTTTTTCTATAAGAAACAACCCTTCCATCGCTTATAGGGTTCATTTACTAAATAGAAAGGTTAAGAATTCTATGCAAAGACTTCCTTAAGAGGTACTTCCAAACTGCTTAGTAAAGGAGAACGGAGGATTTGGGGTGAGTTGTATTTCTTTACGAGTTTAAACCCTGCCTTTTCTAAGCTGTAGACCTCCACACTCTTTCCCTTTGGGTCTACAATCCAATATTCCTTTACCCCATGACGGGCGTAAAGGGTATGCTTGAGGGTTCTATCCCTTCTGGAGGTAGCGGGGGACACAATCTCTATTACAAGGTCTGGGGCACCCTTAATGTCTTCTTCAGTGATAATATTTGCTCGCTCCTTAGAGATAAACATAATATCTGGCTGTACCACATTTTCATTGGAGAGCAGTACGTCAAAAGGCGCAGAATACACATTACCTAATTTCCTCTCCTTTACGAATTGCCCAATAATTAAATGCATGTTACCAGAGACCCTCTGATGGGGTTCGGTGGGTGATGGCACCATTACCAGTTCTCCTTCCAGGAGTTCGTACCTCTTTGTCTCAGATTCGGGCAGGTTCTTATAATCTTCATAGGTAAATTTGATTTGCGGATTGGGTACGGCCATGTTTATCTCCCTCCTAAACTTGACTTATTATATTCTAATCGGCTGGAATTTCCAGGGGTCTGATTTAAGTCGTAGAAAGATTTACTTTTTTACCTCCAGAAAGTCCTGTCCAGGTTTCTGTACTGTACGGCCTCTGAGACGTGTTCGGTGCGTATGTCCGAACTGCCTTCCAAATCGGCAATGGTACGGGAGAGTTTCAGCACCTTGGTATAGCCCCTGGCAGATAGACCCATCTCCATCATGGCCGATTGGAGGATACTTTCGGCCTGGGCGTCCAGGTTACAAAACTTCTTTACCAATCTGCCAGAGATCTGGGCGTTGGTGCTGAGGCCATGCCCTTGTAGTCTGTTCATCTGAATTGCCCTGGCCCTGGAGACCTTCTCCCTCAACTGGGCGGAGGACTCCCCGGTAGGGTTGTGGGCCAAATCCCTGTGCTCAATGGCGGGGACTTCCACGTGGATATCAATCCTGTCCAAAAGTGGACCTGAGACCCTGGAGAGGTAGTTTTGAATCTGATGTGGGGTACAGCGGCAGCGCTTTTTGGGATGGGTGTAATAGCCGCAGGGGCACGGGTTCATGGCTGCCAGGAGCATTATCCTGGCCGGATAGGTAACGGAGCTAGAGGCGCGGGAGATGGTTATTTCTCCGGTCTCCAGCGGCTGGCGGAGTGCCTCCAGTACGTTCCGGTCAAATTCTGGTAACTCGTCTAAGAACAGTACTCCGTGGTTGGCGAGACTGATTTCTCCGGGCTTGGGGAAGGTACCCCCTCCTACCAGTCCGGCCTCGCTTGTGCTGTGATGTGGGGAGCGGAAGGGCCGTGTGGCCATCAGGCATCCACCTGAGGCAGACTGGTTCAGCAGGCCGCAGACACTGTAAATCTTCGTGGTCTCCAGGGCCTCCTGGAGGTGGAGCTGGGGCAGTATGGAGGGGAATCTCTGGGCTAGCATGGTCTTGCCCCCTCCTGGTGGGCCTATCATCAGGACGTTGTGCCCGCCTGCGGCTGCTACCAGGAGGGCCCTTTTGGCATGCTCCTGACTGCGCACCTCTGCAAAATCCACCTCGTAGTGGGTGGAGTTATTATTGAAAATTTCTTGGAGGTTGACTCTGGCAGGCTGGATGGAGAGTTGACCGCTGAGGAACCCTACCGTCTCGGCAAGCCCCTTCACGGGGATGACCTCCAGCCCGTCCACTATAGCGGCCTCGGAGGCATTCTCAGCGGGAAGGATCATCCCACGATAACCCTCCCCCCTGGCCTTGATGGCCATTGATAGACACCCCTTTATCGGCCTCACCCGCCCGTCCAGGGAGAGTTCCCCGACCACGAGGTATTCTTTTAGTTTAGAGGATTCTACCTGTTTACTAGCCAGGAGTAGGCCAAGGGCTATGGGGAGGTCAAAGGCCGGACCTTCTTTTCTCAGATGGGCAGGGGCCAGATTGATGGTGACATGGTCGTAAGGGAAACGGTAGTGGCTATTCACCAGGGCAGCCTTTACCCTGTCCCGGCTCTCCTTCACGGTCTGGTCGGGAAGGCCCACTATGACCATATTGGGAAGTGAACCCCTGGATACGCAGACCTCTATCTCCAGGATGTATGAATCAATACCGTTTACCCCCGAGCTAAAGACCTTTGCCAGCATGGGTGCTCATTCCTTAAGAATATCTGACGCAAGATACCCCTCTTTTGGCTGTTTTTCAAGCGAAAAGCAGGATACTTTTGTAAGGGGGAATTCCCCTTGTACGGGTTAGAAAGAATTTTTAAGACCGTAACTCGGTCTATGTACTCCACACCCATACCGATTTGCCCACTTGTAATTGACTCTATCGTGGATATAATTTTTGCCGTAAGATTGTTACTGGGAGGCTGCCCTGGGACGGATGTAGCCATCGGTTACCCTTAAGGTCTCTACCCCCTTAGGTATGGAGAGTTTGAAGACCTTTGGGTCTAGCTTTTCATTAATGATTACATTACTCAGGCTAAGGGTAAGGTGTGTGTCTCCTGTGAGCCAGTGGATGTCCAGTCTGCGGGGAAGGCTGCATCCCCCAATAATCTGATACTTTCCGAGGGTGGCCCGCATCCTGAGGCGGCCATCTGGATTAAAGGATTCGATGTGTGAGACCCGTAGGGTTCTTTTGTCCACGTAGATATCTGAATGGATGAGTCCACTTTCGTAGAATACGTGAAGTACCCCATATTCGGGTTCAAAGAGGAGGCGTTTACTGGAGAGGGTCTCCTCAAAATCCAGCAGGCCGGCGACGTCGTTAGGGGAAAAGTTGAATCCGAGGTAGGTGAGGTTTTGCTCAGAGCCACCCGTGTAGACCCTTTTTTCTTCCGGGATGTAGAGCCAGAATTCTCGCCCATCGGAGGCTATGTCAAAGATGGTAGTGAAGACCTTGCTGCAGATTATCCTGAGCCTCCTGGGCCGTTCCAGTCGGAGGTAGCCCTGGCAGGAGAGTGGCGACTCAAGTTCAGGGGATTCCACGGTGACGGATACCTTTGCCTTCAGGGTATTAACCTTGAGGGAGTCAATGCCCACACGATGGCGAACCTCTTCCAGGGTGAAGGCACGGGGCGGGCCCACTCCTTCCATGGCAGCACAACCTGTTAGCAGAAGAATCAGGAGGATTTCTGTGAGGAGCCTTTTCGTAATATTTTCCATTGCAGTTTTAATTAACCAGGCCCATGCTCAGCTGATGGATGCGCCCTGGCCCATGTTCCGGCACGATGTCAGACATACCGGGCAGAGCCCCTTTGTCGGTGCCCAGGAGGGCAGGCTCAAGTGGCGGTTCAAGACCGGAGGCGCCGTTACCGCAAGTCCCTCCATTGGAAAAGATGGCACTGTATACATTGGTTCCAAGGACGGTAAGCTTTACGCCATTAGTCCTGAGGGTACTCCATGCTGGATATTCCTCACCGGGGATGCAGTAGAGTCCTCCCCGGCCATAGGTGAAGATGGCACCATTTATTTTGGCTCCTGGGATGGTTATCTTTATGCCCTTAATCCGGACGGTTCAAAGAAATGGGCCTATCGTACCGCTGCTGGTGTCCCTTCCTCCCCTTGCATAGGGCCTGACGGCACAATCTATGTGGGCTCCTGGGACCTGAGAATTCATGTTATAGATAAAGAGGGCAGGCCCAAGTGGAATTTCCACACACAAGACCACGTCTTTTCCTCTCCCGCTATTGCACCAGACGGTACCGTATACATCTGCTCCCAGGATGACCGCTTGTATGCCTTTACTCCTGAAGGAAAAGGTAAATGGGCCTTCAGGACGGAGTACATTATAAATTCTTCCCCTACTGTGAGCAAGGACGGTAATACGGTTTACATTACCTCAGGAGATGGTAACCTTTATGCGGTAAGTCCGGAGGGTTATATGCGATGGGTCTTTAAAACGGCCTACGATATAGATTCCTCGCCGGCCATTGATGATAAAGGGACTGTATACTTTGGCTCAGGCGAGGGGATAATCTTTGCGGTTAGTTCCGATGGTACCGAGAAGTGGCAGTTTGCGACGGACTTTACTGTGGTGGCCTCTCCTACCATTGGAGGCGATGGGACTGTTTACATAGGTTCAAGGGATGGGACATTCTACGCCATCGGGCCGGACGGTAGGCCGAAATGGAGTTATAAGACCGGTGGTCCCATTGAGTTCTCCTCAGCCGCTATAGGCGCAGATGGTACAGTATATGTAGGTTCTACGGACGGTTATCTTTACGCCTTCGGGCCATGAGGTGGAACGGTATGGTGGACGCTCAGGTATGCTATTGAATGTGCGTGCCAGGACCTTATGAGCCTGTAGAATACGAAGATGATAAACCCCCAGAGTGGGAGCATGGCGGCTGTGAGATATACCATCCGGGTCGTTATGGTATTCTCCAGGCCCAATGCCTCGGATTTGTCTATCTCTGCAATAAGGGCCCAACGTATACCTTCAGAGACATCCACTGGTGTATAGGCACTGAGTACCTTTTTGTTACGGTAATCCCTGATTATCTTGCAGTTGGATTGTCCTGCCAGGGCTTCCCTGGACGCTACCGTATCTACCTTCTGTCGTAGTATTACTGACTCCTGAACGAAGCGTGAGTCGGAACGCATTAAGAAGTCCTGACCGACCAGATAGGTCTCTCCGGTCTCCCCTAGCCCTGGCCTCCCGGCCATCATCTCGTTTATTTTTAATGGATTTATGTGGGCGATGAGAATGCCTATAGAGGACCTCTCGGTGGTTAGCCTCAGAATAAGAGGGGCAGATATAAATATAGCAGGTCCTTTGTAAGGTTCATGCCATCGCATATCTCCCAGGACGATACCTGATTTCCCTCGTTTAAAGGTATCAGCTAAGGGAGTATCAGGATAGTCTGTAAGGATGTTCTTGCCCTGGATAGGGAAGTTTCTAGCACTGACTACTATGTAGCCTTCCATGTCTGCTATCAATATGTCGTAGTACTCATGGGCATCACAGAATTCCTCCAGCATCCTGCCATAACTAATGTCTGCTTCTTTGTAAAGGTTACCTTCTATCCCCCCTTCCTTAAAGGCATTAATAAAGGTGGCCGCTGCACGTACAATTAGAGGACTGATGGCCAGGGCATAAGTATCTGCCTTCCTGTCCAGGAAATAATTCTCCAGCTGCTGCTTCTTTATGTCCCTTACAGAAATCAGATGGTTGAATATCTCCTTTCTGAAAGAACCTTTGACGGTATTACAGGTGATGGAGGTGGTGATAAGGTAAGGTACAAGGCAGCCAAAGAAACATAAAAGGAGGATGTAGTAGAAAAGACCATGCCCCCTTTCTGGCCCTCTATGAGGAAGTTTCTCGTGGGTTGCAGAAGTCTTTATCTTGTGAGGGGTTGGAGCTTCTTGTCCCATCTGAATCCGCCCCTTTTATGGTAAAGGCTATCCAGATTAGCCCAAGCCAAAACGCTACCGTTAAATCTAATCAATTCTAGGATTTTATCCATTCCGACGCAAGGATATTTTTATCTCTTTATACACTAATGTTATTCATAAACATTGACTTGGGTGTAGCTATATAGTAAAAAACTTACAGTTATAAGATTTGTCTCCAGTTGTTTGCGGAAATCTACCGGAGGTTTGCTCCTCTTAAGGCAGATTTCGTCTGTCTCAAGCACGACATGAAAGGGCGGATTTTTCGTGAGTAATTTCCTTTTCGAAATCGGCACTGAAGAGATTCCTTCTGGATATATCTCTCCTGCCCTCAAACAGATAGAAGACCTCTTCAGGGAGGGGCTGAAGGAGCATCGCCTTGAGTGTACGCAGGTGGTTACCATGGCGACGCCGAGGCGTCTCGGTCTCTTCGCTGAGGGGATACCAGAGAGGCAGCCTCCCCTTGTGGAAGAGGTCCAGGGTCCTGCTACCAAGGCGGCCTTTGACGGGGAAGGTAAGCCCACCAAGGCGGCATTGGGTTTTGCAAGGGCCCAAGGGATAGAGCCAAATGAACTCAAAGTAAAAGAAACTCCAAAGGGGACTTATGTCTTTGCTGTCAAGACTCATGCAGGGGAGGAGACCATCGGAATCCTTCCTCCCCTCCTGGCTAATATAATTCGTTCCCTGAGTTTTCCAAAGAGGATGAAGTGGAAGGGTCCGGGCCTCTTCTTTGCACGTCCTGTACGCTGGATAGTAGCCCTCCTGGACCAGCGGGTAGTCCCTCTGGAACTTAACGGCATAACCAGTGGGAGAACTACCTTTGGTCATTC
>FWPU01013705.1_pt1 | contig 10071 bp, 6 predicted proteins | sample 2228361 | NCBI WGS metagenome assembly FWPU01 (sample SAMEA103939777, study PRJEB20133) | metagenome | reverse complement strand
ACCCGGAACCGCAAGAAGGCGGAAGAGCTGCAGGACCATCTGGCCGGCCTCCCGGTTCAGATCATGACCTTGGCCGACTTTCCGCAAGCGCCTGAGGTGATCGAAGACGGCGAGACTTTCATGGCCAATGCCCGTAAGAAGGCAGTCGAACTCGCCCGCACCCTGCACCAATGGGTCATGGGCGAAGACAGTGGGCTGGTCGTGGACGCACTTGGTGGCCGGCCCGGTGTCTACTCAGCCAGATATGCCGGCCCGAACGCAAGCGACGAAGAGAACAACCGCAAACTGCTCGATGAGCTGGCCGGCGTGCCTGAAGAACAGCGCAGCGCCCACTACTTCTGCGCCGCTGTGCTGGCCGATCCGCACGGTGCCGTGCGTGCCCAAGTTGAGGGTCGGTGCAACGGACGCATCCTCACCGAACCGCGTGGCGAGCATGGGTTCGGCTACGACCCGCTGTTCCTCATTGCTGAGTACCACAAGAGCTTCGCTGAGCTTGGGCTGATCGTCAAGCGGCACATCAGTCACCGTGCCCGCGCTATCGCCCGGCTGAGCACGCTACTACGCCAGATCATCGCGTCGGGCCAAGCGCCGCTTTGACCTCCGCCTCGCCCAGCTCCGACCGGGCTTGTACCAGCCGCCGAACCAATGAGTAACCTACCTGCCACTTGCCTGACGCCTGTACCCGGCAGCACAGCCACAGCAAGCTCACCGGCCCGCCTCGCCGAACAGGCGCTTCAACTGCTCCCGCGACATGGTTCGCGGCCGCTCAGGCGGTTCCAGCCATTCCAGCCCGTCGAACCCGCCGCTGCCCGCGATAACGACCGGCCCAATTGCCTCCCTGACCGAGTCCGGGCCGACCCCAACCTGCTCGGCCAGTCTCCGTATCTGTTCCAGCCGCTGGAGCTGACGTGCCTGAGCCGGCAGGCGCTGTCGCCTCGCCTCACGTGCCGCTGCCGGCCAATGCAGCAGCAGCATAGCAACCATGATCGTCACAACGCACGCCGCCTCCGACAAGCTCATCGTCCCGCCACCTCCTGCTTGCCCTCCGGATTCAGCACGTTTGAATGACCGGTACGCGGTCATGCCACTGGCAACGAACAGCACCAGACCGATGTGCGGGCCGACCAGATACCAGTTGGCCACACGCAGAAGGGGCAGACCCAGCGGCCAGCGAAGCGAATAGACGAGCAAGTAGCCGCAGAGCAACCACACGAGCCCAACCCATGCCAGCAGCCGTTCCTGCCCACGTGGCAGCCACCACCAGCACGCGGCAACCAGCAGCGGGAAGAAGACCAGCCATTGGCCGAAGCTCAGATGCGTTGGCAGCCCAAAGCTCCAGAAGCAGACATGCTCGACAAGGCATCGGGCAGCCAGGTAGGCACCGCGTAGCGGGTTGAACCCGCGTACGTCCACGCCATATTCCGGCGGCATGATACCCACAAGCACGTGCCCTGCACTGGCCCATATCGCGATGAGGCCGAAGACAGAGACAGCCACTATCGGGCCTGCTGCAGCAATCGCACTCGGCCGCACCAAATGCCCTGCTACGCCGCAGCGGTGACCACGAGCGGCAAGCCACAGGTAGGCAGCTCCAACCGGGCCGGCCAGCACGCCGCTTGCATGCCACGCCGGGGCCAGCAAAGCCAGACAGCAGCCGCCGATGTACCAGCTCGCCCGTCCACCTCGTCGCCAGCGAGCAAAACAACTCAATGAGGCCAGTACCGTCGCCGCTGCCCACAGCGACTGACTCAACGCATAGGTCGCTACTGCACAGAAGTAGGCAGTCGTCGTACAGCCCCAGAGCACGGCAACCAAAGCAACGGCACGGCTCCGCAATTCCAAAACAACGAACACGTACAGCGCCGTCGCCAAGGCGATGGCACCGATCACGCAGCCGAGGGCAAGCCGGTTCGGGACACCATCCAAGGGCGGCTGCCCGATGAGAAGAAGGCGCGTCAAGAGCCGAAAGGGCGGGCAGACGTGAGCACAGATCGGCTCCCAGAGCGAGCCCATGAGCCGTGACCAGTTCAAGCTATCGCGAACAAAGGGAAAGTCGTCCCAGTTCAGCGAAAACGCAGCAAGCCGCTCAATTAGCAGCACCGTCGGCGACCCTATTGCGATTGCCGTTAACGCTGTCGCAGCCGGACGCCAAAGCAGTCGGTCAGTGCAGCGGCTGGACCCTTTTGACCGCTGGCAGCTCGACATACGCTTGCCTTACGCCTTCTCCTCTGAGCCCGGGAAACCCCTGCTTGGTCAAACTGCCGGCTAGCAGGACCGAAAACTATCGTACTCCGGCCAGACACTGTTGTCCCGACAGGGACGCTGCAGTACGGACAAGCAGCCAACACCTGCGGACACACTAGGACGGCAGCTTGGTCCCTTCAGTGCCCCTCGCCGCGCATCCTGCTACTGACACGCCCTCGTTGCATCCAAGGTCGATTGCCCGCCCGATCGTCACGCCCCGTGCTAGCTTGGAGCCAGCAACGTAGCAGGTCGCTAGGCCACGGGGATTGGAGGCTATCGGAAAAAACCGCTCCGGCCGCTCTTCGGACCGAGCCACCGGCCTGGACCGCAGCTCTACCGCCTTTTTTGCGATAGCCTCTTAATCCCAGGCTAGGCGCGCACCGCTGCGGCTGCAAGCGTAACGATCCCTGGTAGGGGCCGGATAGCTTTTCGCTCTTAGCCTCGCGCATTCCCACCGCGTCAACGCAGGGACGGCACTTTCCGCTTTCGCGTACTAACGTGCTGAGGCAATAAGCGGGTGAATCAGGGGTTCAAAAGAACCGGGATGCTAAAGCTTGCGATGTGGAAAGCGAGTTGTCAGCCGCTCAGCTTCAGCCATCGCGCCGCCTGCTGCGAATTGCTCTGCCTATGCTCGTCGGTTCGGGTGCCTCTGTCGGGGTAATGGAGTTGCCAGCTCATGGCTAGAGGTGGAACCGGGCCTGGCCGGAGCTATGCTGAGCGCGGCCTTGCAGCGTGCGGTATGCCCAGCAGGTGGCTGGAAGCCGGTCCAACCTTTGAACTTCGGGCAGGCGATCCTATAGTGACATCTTTTCGGGCGGGCAAGAGAGACGATCGACGATCGACTCGACGTCGCGATTCTCGCCGCCCGTAAGCTGTTGGGTCACCTGTGCCAGCAGCCGCTTGCTCACATACTCGTCGCCGAAGACCCCGACACGTACGCGCAGCTCCGTGCCATGCCCACGCGGCAGCAGTTTGATGGTGATCTTCTTGCCGTCGGCCGTCATACTTTCCAGCTGAGCACCGAACTGGTCTGCCGCCTCATAAGTGACTGGCAAGCCGAGCTGGTCCACTGACTGACGCAGCGCGTTCCACGTCTGAGCCAGCGGATGCGGGTAGAACTGTTTCGCATCACCTTTCAGATACTTGTAGCCAGCGTAGCCGGCCGCGCCAGCGCCGCCGACGAGCAAAGCGGCACAGCCCGAACTACCAGCCAGCAACGCGCCAACTACCAACGGGCGAAAGAGCAACTTCATATCGGCATCCCTTCCGACAAAAAGAGATGTGCCCGCCAACCCATTTGCTGGCACGCCAACCGCCCAGGTAGAAACACCGTCATGTGTACCGGTCCGCACTTCGGCTACGGGCAATAGAATCCGCAGCCGCGCTTCCGACATAAGCTCTGGACTTGGCGCAGGGCCGCCTACTGCAGCGTCCATCCTGCTAAGTGACCAAGCTGCTTTCAGTGGCCCGAATGCGAATCCGGCCGGCAATGGCGCCAACGAGAACCCGTGACGGTCTTATCCTGTAGCAGCTACGCAAAACGTGACCTGAAGCTGCGACAAACGGCGCCGCTTGGCGAGCGGAGCAAACGACCCTCGATCTCGCTTGTAGGTCTAGACAATGGGTCGAACCAAACGCCGACCAACCGATGGGCTGAACCGATACCGTTAAGTACCAACTGTGTCAACCCAGACTCGAGGCCAACCGTAACTACAGTGATATTACCCGCCTTGGATGTACAGATAGGCTCGTGCCTACAGACAACGCCTTCAAACCTTGCTTCAGTCCCCAGGTTCGCTGGCCGCTGTTCGGACGCGATCGCCGATCGGTTAGCCGTTGCTGCCAGTTCGCGCCATGCGCCTGCGGCACATACATCCTTGTAGCACGGGGCCCGATCCGGTTCTCCTTTGGCTACGCAGGCAGGCCGCGTTAGACTTATTGAGCCCCGCCGTGCATACGGCGTTCGCCCCCTCTGTTCTCCGCTTTCGCAGAGCGTAAGGCGATTTCGCCGTGGCTGACAAGCTGCGTCTGCAGACCTGAAACCGCTACCAGCATACGCCAGTAGCGCGTGACGCACCGGCCGGGCGACGCCAGGCCGGACAGCTAGGAAGTCGCGCCGCTGCGCCCAAGCGGCCGGTCGCGGGCGCCTGACTGCCACGCCGCCGTTCTCCAGTACCGGAAAAAGGGCCTTCAGCAAGAGGAACGGTCATGGCTGAAGAGAAGATTGACACTGCTCCATCAAGTTATAGTCCGTTCGCCCGCGGCGACCTGAATGGCTTCTGGGCACTGTTCGCCGACAACCTGGCCAATCTCGTAGTGATAGTAGCGGTCTGCCGCGGTGTGTTCGCCATGCCGGCCGAGCTGGTATTCGGCCGGATTTTGCCCGGCGCTTGGCTGGCACTGCTAGCTGGACTTGCCTTCTACGCTTTGCTTGCTATCCGTCTCGGGCACCGTGAGCGACGCAGCGACGTCACCGCGCTTCCCTATGGCATATCCACGCCGATCATGTTTGTCTATCTGTTCGGGGTTATCGGTCCGGTCTACTGGTCCAGCCACGATCCGGTACGTGCCTGGCAGGTCGGTGTCGCTGCGGCGTTTATCGGCGGGTTGATTGAGGCAAGTGGCGCGTTGCTCGGCCCGTTGCTCAAGTCGCTAACGCCCCGTGCCGGCATGTTGGGCACGCTTGCCGGCATAGCTTTGGTCTGGATCGCCACTGTGCCGCTAGCTGAGATATTCGAGCATGCGGCGATCGGTTTCCCAGCCTTGGCAATCATCCTGGTCGGGCTAGTCGCTGGCGTCCGGCTACCCGGCAACCTGCCTGCCGGCCTCGCCGCCATCCTGCTCGGCACAATTATTGGCCTGGCAACCGGCGAAGCAGGCCTGAGCTTTGAGGGCGTTGGGCTGTACTTGCCTTCCATAGTACTGCACGATCTGGCCGCCGGCCTGCAGTACATACTGGCCGATCCAAGTGTGCTGACCGTCGTCGTACCGCTGGAAATTTACAATTTTATAGAGACGATGAACAACGTTGAGAGCGCGGAGGCGGCTGGCGATCGCTACGATGTGCGTACCTGCCAGTTCATGGACGGCCTCGGCACCCTGCTCGGCTCGCTGTTCGGCAGTCCCTTCCCAACCACAGTCTATATCGGGCATCCGGCGTACAAGCAGCTAGGCGCACGAGCCGGCTACGCCCTGCTCGTGGGCCTCGTCTTCTTCTGTGGCAACCTGTTCGGGCTCGTGGCCTTCCTGCACCATCTGATACCGGTTGCTGCCGCGGCGCCGATGCTTGTGTTCGTCGGCCTGGTTATTTGCGCTCAGGCCTTTCGGAGCACGCCGCCGCAACACGCTGCTGCCGTAGCTATTGCCATGATTCCCCACGTCAGTGACTTGGTGGCGAAAAAGCTCACCGGCCTAGCCGGCTATCTGGCCACCGTTGCCGACCGAACGGGGACAAATGCTGGCCTGGCCGACACGGTGCGTCAATTGAGCGAGGGGCTGATAAGCGATAGGCTGGCCCAGGAGCTGGCTCAAACGCAGGGTATCCACCTGCTCGGCCAGCAGGCGCTGTCGCGTGGCGCGATTCTCACTGGCCTGATCTGGGGCGCTCTGACTGCAATGCTCATCGACCGGCGTCACGCCGCCGCAGCCTGGTCCGCCAGCGCAGGGCTACTGCTCGCCCTCTTCGGGTTTATCCATTCGCCCCAGCTCGGGTTCCACTACACCTTTCCGGCCGTCTGGGGCTACGGCCTCATGGCCCTGCTGTTCGCCTTGGCCCATTGCTGCAGTTCCGACCGGCCGGGAGCTCGCTAGAGCCGCTTCGAAGTCCAGTCGGGCACGCGGTTCGGTAAGCAGAATGCGGCCGGTGGGCAAGCTGAGGGCGCGTCGCTTTACCGGCCACTGATGCCCGGGTACCATAGATCTTGGTCCCCGGGATCAGTGGGCATGGGAGGGTACCAGATGTATTTCCGATTCGATTGCGAACATTGCGGCAGATCGCTGAAAGCGCGCGACGAAGATATAGGCCGGCGTGGGAAATGTCCCTACTGCCATTGCTCGTTCACTGTCCCGCAACAGGCCTGGCAGGCGCCAGAGCAGGAGCCGCGTGAAGAGCAGGCTCTGCTCGACGCACTCGAGCGAATGAAGGAGAAGAAGCCGGGCCAAGAAGAAATCGAAGGCGAACGACCGCTGCGCCCCGCTGCTACAGCTGCCTCGGAAGGGACGAACGTCAATCCGCTCACGAGCAGCCTCCTCGGCCTCCTGTTCACAATCGCGTTCTATCTCGTCCTGGTCCTGCCTTTCTACAAGTTCTATTTCGGCGAGCTGTTTCTGCAGCGGGGCTGGGTACCCTTTGCCGAAGTGTTCCTCATGTGCTGGGCGGCGGCCATCCTCGTGCTTAAGTACAGGAAAGTGGCCAAACAACGGGAAGCCCTCCTCTTCGACGTGCTGCCCAACGAAGTGGCCCAAGATGTTGCGCCGGAAACGGTAAACAAGTTCGTCGAGCATATACGGAGCCTGCCTACCAAGCCCGGCGAGAGTTTTCTCATCAACAGAGTGCTCAGGGCGCTTGAGCATTTCAGCGTGCGTAAAAGCAACCCCGAAGTGGCCAGCCTGCTTTCCTCCCAGTCCGATATAGATGCGGCGGCCGTGGAGTCTAGTTACAGCCTGCTCAAAGTATTTGTCTGGGCGATACCCATCCTCGGCTTCATCGGTACTGTAATCGGCATTAGTGTGGCCGTTGGCAGCTTCTCCGGTGCCCTGGAGCGGGCTCAAGACCTGGCCGTGTTGAAACAGTCTTTAGGCAGCGTGACAGGCGGTTTGGCCACCGCCTTCGACACCACCCTCATTGCCTTGGTCATGAGCCTCTTGGTCATGTTCCCTACCAGCGCGTTACAAAAAGCCGAAGAAGATCTACTGACGAGCATCGACGAGTACTGCAACGAAAACCTTCTCAAGCGACTTAAAGACGGGCGTGAGCCGGAGGCGGCTGTACCGGCCGGCGACTTGGCTGCGCAGGTCCGCCAGGCAGTAAACTCGGCCCTCGCCGCCTACCAAGCCGAACTGCACGCCTGGAATCAGAAACTGGAACAAATTGGTGAGACTATCACCGACAAGGTCGCGCAAGGCTGGTCTAAATTGTTCGAGCAAGCGCGGAAGCAGCACGAGCAGCTTGCCCACACGCTCGAAACCAATGCCCAACGGCAAGCTGTAACGATGGAACGAATCGATTCGCTTCAAGCTCACGTAGCCGACATGCAAGCGGTGCAGCTCGATGCGATCGCCAAAGCTGCCGAGGCGATCCAATCACATACGCAGGCCGCACAAGCGGCACTGCGCCGCTGCACGGAAGAATTGCGAAAAACACTCGCCGCCCTGGTCCAAGATACGGAACAGATGCAAAATCGGCTGAGCGGGGCCGTAGACCAATCAGCACAGTCGCTCAATAGCTGCTTCAGCACACTTGAGCGTGGCCTCAGCGGCCTTAGCTCAACCCTGGAGCGACTTAACGAAAACGCCAAGTTGGCACTCGCTGCGCAGAGCAAGCAACATCGCGGTTGGTGGCCCTTCGGCCGCATATCCGGGGACGACTCCGGTACCTGAACCTGCCAAATGCAGCCGCGCGTCGACCGACTCGATAAGTGGCCTAGAAGCGGTTGCCAGACGTCAGCAGAGTCCGGCGACGCCTGGAACGGCATTAAGTGCCCGGACGTCGACCCGTGCTTGGCTTGGAAGACGGAGCCGCTTTCTGGAGCGAGTGTAATGTCTCTGCGACCGGCCACTGATAGTGTTGTCCGACCGCAGTCATCCATGCGGCCGCCTGGGCCGTTTAGCCGCGACCAGGAGGGCAGCGCGCTTCGGATGTTACCGGCCGAGCAGGCTGCAAACAAGCTGACTCGCCGACCCTTTGCCAGAACTGGCAATCCTCTGTCCGTTTCGGTTCCATGAAGCGCCCATGCGAACAAGCTGGGGCAAACTTCAGTCCGCAGCCCTCGCTCGGTCCGAAGGTTCGCCAGAGCGAGCTTGCCCATCGCCACTGGCAGGCCCGATGAATTCACGAAGCTGCGCTAAGGTTCTGAAAGCTCGCGGAGCATAAGGCGATGGCCAGACGAAAACCCCATGAGGGAAATATCGTATCGCTCTTTCCCTTCCTCAGCATATTGGCATGCGTCATCGGTGTCCTTACCTTGCTAATTAGCGCGCTCGCTCTGGGTCAGATGGATCCTCAGGGCCTCGCCAGACGCGAGTCATATCAGCGGATCAAGGACCAGATGCAAATTGACTTGCGCGGGCTGGAGCGACTGAAGAAACTCGTCGCGGAAGCGGAGACGATACGCGAACAGATTAAAGAGGCGCAAGCTGAGCTGGCTCGACTGAAAGCAGAGGCAGAAACGGCGGCTGAACAGGACCCGCTATTCGGACTACTAGCGGAATCGGCCCGCCTCAGGAAAGAAATCGACCAGCTCCGCCAGGATATCTCCAACATTAATGCTCAGATCGACAAGACCGAGGCAGAAATACAATCCAGAAAGAGCCCATCGAAGGAAACACGTATCATCGTGCTGCCCAGCGGTACCGGCCGCAACATAACTGCTTTCTTTGTCGAGTGCCGGCAGACCAGCATCCTGCTCCATCTCGGCGAGAAATTCGTTATTGTCCGAAGGTCAGAAATGGCTAGGAATGAGGCATTCCTGAAGCTGATCGAAGAGGTAAAGGCAACCCCCAACGGGAGCATCATCTTCCTTATCCGCCCCGACGCGGTAGGAACCTACTACGCAGCCGAAAGGATCGCCCAGGAGAATTACTGCCGGAACGGGAAGCTGCCCCTGCACGGATTTGGCGAGTTGGACCTCCGGTTCTTCAAGCAATTGCAGCAGACGAAAAGCGGCGGACAACAGTGAGAACCGACGTCAGTGGGCTGGCCAGAGCCGCGCGGCACGCCGAACACGTGTCGTCGTAGCAGGCATGCCGGCAGGCCAGAGGGGCGCCTGCCACTTGCGCTCTCTTACGTCGAATAGGTCCAAACGGAGCATCGCGCTATGAGACGCCAGGCGAAAAGCGATTCGGGCGGCAGCCTCGATTCACTGCTCGACACGATGACCAACGTGGTAGGTATCTTGGTCATCCTGCTGGCCCTGACCCAACTGGGCGTTAGCGACGCGGTGAAGAGGATCCGTGGCCTCGACATCGAAATGCTCGATGTGACACCGGAGGTGCTGGAAACGGCCAAGGAGGAGGCGCAAAAGCGGATGCTGGCTGAATTTCGAGCCAAGGCAGACGAGACAGCCGAGCAGTCCTTTGACGAGCTCATTACTTGGCAACGCCTTCGGGCCGCGATTGAGGAGCTGCAGAAAGCCAGGGAACAGAAAGAGAAAGTCGCAGCGCTGGATCGCAAAAAGATCGAGCAACAAGTTGAGCAGTACCGCCAGGAAGTAAAGAAGCTGCAGCAGCTGTACGTGCAGCGCGAGCAGGAGCTTGAACGGCTCAAAGGAATTCTGCAGCAGACGCCGGAACCGCCAGGTCCGCCGCCCAAGTTCGTCTACCTGCCGAATCCACGGCCGGCGCCGAAAGAGTTGAAACCAGTCATATTCATTTGCAAGAAGGGCCGGATTGCTCCACTCGACCTCGACCACTTGCGCGAAGAGGCGGAGAGGGCTGGCCGGTTCGCCGCCGGTCTAAGCACGGCGAGAACGCGCAGAAGCGGCACCAGCGGTAAGATGCCAGCGAAAAAGACCGAAGAAGAGACAAAACCCGTTGTCGATTGCGACAAGATCGTTGGCCACTTTGAACGGCGATTAGTTGGCGACCGCTATTGGCGTATTAAACTGAAAA
>FWPU01013704.1_pt1 | contig 10072 bp, 7 predicted proteins | sample 2228361 | NCBI WGS metagenome assembly FWPU01 (sample SAMEA103939777, study PRJEB20133) | metagenome | reverse complement strand
GCTGCAGCGTGCCCCTACATTTTGATTTTATTCAGATAACTTCCATAGAAAGCCTTTTCAATCTCTCCACCCTCTCTTCAACTGGCGGGTGCGTGCTGAAAAGACCGGCCAAACCGCCTCGGAGCGGGTTCATGATGAACATATGTGCCGTCCCGGGGTTGGCATCGAGTGGAATCCTTTGAGCACCGTAACTAATCTTCTCTAAAGCGCTGGCCAGAGATAAAGGTCTTCTGGTCAAACGTGCTCCGGTTTCATCCGCTTTATACTCCCTGGCCCGGGATATGGCCAGTTGTATGATGAGTGCGATTATCGGCGCTAGTATGATAGTGGCGAGAGAGCCGGCCAAGCTTCCGTCTCCCTCTTCATCGCCGCTTCTTCCAACCCCCCCGAAAATAAGCGCCCATTGCGCCATGTTGGCCAAATAACCTATAGCGCCGGCTAGGGTAGCCGCTATCGTGGCGATAAGGATATCCCTATTCTTGATGTGTGCAATCTCGTGTGCTATAACGCCTTCAAGCTCATCCGGTTGGAGGAGTTTAACGATACCCTCGGTTACTGCCACGGCAGCGTTATCCGGGCCTCTACCGGTAGCAAATGCGTTCGGTGCCGGATTGGGAATCATATAAACTCGGGGCATTGGTATTCCGGCCTGCATTGCCACATTCCTGACCATGTTATGAAGCCCGGGTGCTTCCTCTGGAGAGATCTCCTTAGCACCGTACATAGCCAGAACGATCTTATCAGAGTACCAATATGATATAAAATTGATGGCTATAGCCAGGCCAAAAGCAACGGTCATACCCGCTGTTCCACCAATCATGCGGCCTATCAAGACAAAAACCAGGGTTAAAACAGCCAGCAAAAAAGCAGTTTTCAAGGTACTGGACATAATGACTTCAATGCCTCCTGTCTATCAAAGAGTAAGCACTAGAAATGTAACCACTGTTTCATAGGTGTCAACGCTCAAAGCCTTTATATCCCACCTTTGATCATTTTATTTCCATTTCACGCACACTGTGCTCGAAACAGTTCACCCCCGCAAGTGAGGAGGAAAACATAGAGGTAAATTCCTTCCCACTTGATGAGGGAAACCTGTCCAGCCCAGTCGAAAGAGTTAGGATGGGTAAATGAAAATGAGCGTCCCCTTTTGTTTCCCCCTGCTTCAACTCCTCAGGATGAACCGATAGCCCCGTTCGTCCTGAGCCCGGTCGAAGGGCGAACTCCTCAAGAAACGCCATCCTTCGATTGACCCTTCGATGAACTCAGGGCAGGCTCAGAGCCTGTCCTGAGTTGATCCCCGATTAAATCGGGGAAGGAATGAGCGGATTTACATCCGCTGACAACGATTGATGAAATAAAAACTGTTCCCAGCGATGCAATCCCTTATTTTGGACAAGTTTGATTTCTCAGGAAACATCGGCAAGGTCGAGCCGCTCACCCCACCTCTTTAGCACCTCACCAAACAACCCAGGGTACCTAGAAAGCGTTGGGTCCTCTCTAACAATCCGAAACGCATCTTCCCTCGCCTCGGCCAAGATCCTCCCATCTCGAATCAAGTCCGCAAACCGGAATTCCGGGAGCCCGGACTGTTTTGTTCCGAGAAAGTCCCCCGGACCTCGGAGCATCAGGTCAGCCTCGGCTATTTTAAAACCGTCAGAGGTTTTCTCCAGTATAGAAAGCCTTCTCTTCGCATCCTCGGTCCTCTTAAACCCGGAAATAAGAATACATATGGATTCGTGCGCACCCCTTCCTACCCTGCCCCTCAGTTGATGAAGCTGGGATAGTCCAAATCTTTCCGCATTCTCCACCACCATGACCGTAGCATTAGGAACGTCAACACCTACCTCAATAACCGTCGTTGAGACCAGTATGTCTATCTCATGAGAAATAAATCTTCTCATTATTTCGTCTTTCTCCTCCGATTTCATTCTCCCATGGAGAAGCCCGATTCTAAGCTCCGGAAATATGTCGTTCTGTAACTCTTCAGCCATCTGAGTAGCATGCTTTAAATCCTTAAAATCCGGGCTCTCCGATTCCTCTATCAATGGATAGACCACGTAGACTTGCCTTCCCTTTTTAACCTCTCCTCGAACGATATCATAAGCCTTAGCCCGCCCCCCTTTTTCTTCATAGAGGACAATTGTTTTTATTTCTTTTCTATGGGGAGGCAACTCGTCTAATACAGAAACATCCAGGTCCCCGTAAACGGTCATGGCCAGTGTCCTGGGTATAGGGGTTGCAGTCATTACCAGCACGTCCGGGCTATTGCCCTTGCTTCTCAGCTTCGCCCGTTGCATCACCCCAAAACGGTGCTGCTCATCAATCACTACAAAGCCAAGGTTCTTGAACCCTACCCCTTCCTCTATCAATGCATGGGTACCCACCACAATCTGCGCCTCTCCTGATTTAATTGCTTCAGAGTAAACGTCCTTCTCCTTTTTGCTTAAAGCGCTTTTTAGAAGGACGACTCGAAGCCGGAGTTCCTTTAGATAATGTAGAATCGACCTTAAATGCTGTTCGGCCAGTATTTCCGTGGGAGCCATGAGAGCGGCTTGATAGCCGCACTCAACCGCCTTTAGCATCGATAACAAGGCTACGATCGTTTTCCCGCTCCCTACGTCACCCTGGAGAAGCCTGTTCATAGGACTTCCGTTCCTCATATCATTCTCTACCTCGGAGAGTACACGACTCTGAGCACCGGTCAGTTGGAACGGAAGGCTCTCGAGCAGCCTTTTCGTCAATAAGCCGGTGGGACGAAATGGAATCCCGGGCATCTTGGAGACATCCCGCTTCTTCAGGGCAAGCCCCAATTCCATGAGCAAAAGCTCGTTGTAGGAAAGGGTTCTGTGTGGAACCGACTCATAAACAGAGACCCTGCTAGAAAGGTCGACAACATGGTCAGAATCTCCGGGAAAGTGAACCCGGGACAACGATTCGCCAAGGTCAATCACATTTCTCCTTTTCTTTAAGTCGGTAGGGATAGAATCTATAACATGAGGGCAGTAATTATCCACGATAGTTTTCATTATTCTTCTCAACCGCCTTTGCTTTATGCCCTCGGTTAACGGGTAAATGGGGACTATTCTATTAAAATTAAGGAGGTCTTTCTCTGCCGTTCCGTCGTCTATAATCTCTACGTCCTCTGGTCTAGGATGGGTAATCTGGAGTGAGCCGTCGTATTTCCCCGGAGTCACATCGCCGCTCAGTATAAGGGTTGTGCCTTTCTTGTAAATAGACCTCAAATATTTCTCGTTAAACTGAAACCACACCAAGTTGATCGTGCCGGTCCCGTCGGATAGAACCACCTGAAAAATCTCTCTCGTCCTTGTTCTTACTTTCCCGGAAAGTATTACCTTTCCGGTGACGGTCTCACGGCTCTCCGGCCTGAGCTCGGAAATCTTCTTAATTCGCCTCCTGTCCTCATATCTCCTCGGAAAATAGTAAATTGCGTCTTCTACATTTTTTATGCCTTTCTTCATCAGTATCCCGGCAACCCTCGGGCCGACTCCCTTAACGTATTGAATTGGTATCTGAGAAAGGTCTTTATGGTGAGGGATTATTCTCTTTCCCGGAGAGGCCGAATATGCGGATGAAGACGAGGGGGCTTCATCTTCTTTTGATTTCTCCTTGTCCGGCTCGGCATGCCCCAATGAATGCTTTTCTCTATTCTCGGTGTGAAAGCTCTTAAAATAACCACTGTTTCTTTTTAATTCGGTGATCGACCTAAGCGAATCCTCTATAAGTTCTTTTTTTTTATCTAGTTCCAATTCATCATAATCAGCGAAGGACTCCCTCAGCGATTTGAGCACATCGATTTGTCGGGGAGACAAGCTGAGTGATAGAGCCTTAAGGGTTAAGCCTTCTACCAGTTGGTCAAGGTCTTTTACCTTACCGATATTCTGAAAATCGTTTTTGCAGACAAATCGGAGTGGTTTTTCGAGCCTCTCCAGCACGTTTAAAAGCTCTTTACTCATTATTATGAGTTTACTGGTTTTTTGATTATGATTTCAAGCGCCTTACAGTTAGGGTTATATAAAGGTGAATCAGTAGATTTAGAGACGAGGATTGGAAACCCGCACTGATCAGGAATGAAACTAGGCGATAAGATGACTATGAAAATTGTTCCTGCATCATATCAGTCCAAAATAAGAGATTGCTTCGCTTCGCTCGCAATGACAACCCATATCCTGTCATTGCGAGGAACCCAGCGATGTCGAAGGGGACGAATCAATCCCTTGAAAAAAAGAGATTAGGGTTAGAATGATCCATGGTTCGACGGAGTTTACCCTGAGTTTATCGAAGGACTCATGGTTCGACTCCGCTCACAATGAAGGAGTAAGTGCTCATTCTAATACCGCTTCACCCTGGGCGGAGACGAAGGGTGAGTAGAGTTAGAAAGCTTTTTCAGCAAATAGGATTAGAATGGCGCTTACATAGCAAACATAAAAGAGGGTAACCTAATTTTAAAAAGACGTTTTTATCTATCTAAAGGCCTTGTTTTACTTGTATGAACATCTGGTTTCTAATTATTATGGATAGCGGTGATTATAATTACTAGCTAAATCCTGTGTCTGGGAGGTTCGAATGCTCATGTGTGTATTGCCCGCCTCGGTTATGTTCCTGCTGTTAGCCGGGTCGGTTGCATTTTCCGGAGACTCGCCGGAAGCGGTATATCAAAAATATAGGGCCGCTATACAATCAAGGAACCTGGATGAATTGAATAAGTACCTTAGCAGCCAGCGGCGAGAGGAATTAAACGAAGAGACTCCGGAAGACAGGCAAAAGATGATAGAACTGATTGCCGCATTCATGCCCAAATCGACCCGCATCGTGGAGCGGCAAATCTCTCCAGACGACAAAAAGGCAACTCTAAAGCTCGTTGGCATCGGCGGCATTTCCGGCAAGGATGAGGTGTTCGGTAAGGTCACTATGGTCAAGGAAGATTCGGAGTGGAAAATCAATAGCGAAGAATGGTCTAATAACGAACCCTAGCTTTAAAAAGTTGAACTTTCCGACACCGTCTTAAATGTCAGCCTTGAGATAAAATGTGATATACTCCGCGAAAGGCCTAAGTTGTCATGCTGAACCCTTCGTTGCACTCAGGATAAACTCCGTGAAGCATCTTAAAATTAGATTCTTCGCCCGAGCCTGCCCTGAGAAAGTCGAAGGGGCTCAGAATGACAGAGAGAAAAGTTACTTCTAGATGGAACTTAAGCCGACATTGCCTGAAATCTCAAATTCTTATTATTCGAGACCAGATACTAAAAACAGCGGATGACCTTTTGGGGATCACATCGATTGATTATCGGTAAACCGCCTCATGCTTCGTATGCTTTTCCCTGAGACTTTCCATCCGTTTTCTTGGCAGCCGGATTTTTCCTGAAGGATTTTCTTTTCGACCTCTTCTTTTCTTCTCCTCCGTCCTGAGCCATTTTAAGCCCATCCCCCTCTTCAACCGGAATATCTTTGAGCCGCTTTATCCCCCTGCACTCAGGGTAGCCGGTACAGCCCAGGAATTTGCCGTATCTGCTGGTCCTCACCACCATCGGTCTACCGCATAAATCGCACTTTATATCATCCCTGATTTCCGGTTCCTTTTTCTCTTTAATCCTTATTTCCCCATCATCACCGTATTCAAACTGTTTTGCGTTCTTACACTCGGGATACCTAGAGCAAGATAGAAATTCACCCCTTTTCCCCCACTTGATTATCATCTTGGCGCCGCACTGGTCGCAATCTATGTCCGTAGGAACACCCTCCCGTCTCAGGCTCTTCATCGAGACCTCAGCCTGTTTTAACCTCTTGCCGAACTCTTTATAGAACCTTTTTAAAAGCTCAGCCCAGTTTATGTTCCCTTCTTCTACCTCGTCCAGTTTCTCCTCCATCTCTGCGGTGAACTGAACATCCATTATCTCCGGAAATCCCTCAATCAAGAGGTCACTCACCGAACTGCCTAGGATGGTCGGCTTTAGCCTGCTTTTCTCCTTAACGACGTATCCCCTGTCCTGAATCGTGGAGAGTATAGTGGCATAAGTGGAAGGGCGGCCGATACCCTTTTCCTCTAGCTCCTTTACCAGGGAGCTTTCCGTAAACCGGGGAGGTGGCTGGGTGAAGTGCTGGTTGCCCTCCAGAGCAAGCAGTTTTAATTCCTCCCCCTCACTCAAATCCGGAAGCCTCTTCTCTTCCTCTTTATCCTTGGCTTCTTCCTCTTCTTCCTTCCCTTCTAAGTAGATTATGGTAAAACCGGGAAACTTGATCACCGAACCGGTGGCGCGAAATATCCCCTTTCCAGCCCCCACCTCGACCGTTGTCTGGTCGTAAATAGCCGGATTCATCTGTGAAGATACAAACCGTTGCCAGATTAGCTTATACAACTCAAACTCATCTTCGGCCAAAAATGGCTTGACCGAATCCGGGGTTTTTGCAATAGAGGTAGGTCTGACCGCCTCATGGGCATCCTGGGCAGATTTCTTGACCTTGAAGATGTTGGGTTTCTCCGGCAAATAATCGGAACCGTACGCCTCAATGATATAGTCCCTGGCCTCGGCGATGGCATGGTCTGAAACCCTTACCGAATCCGTTCTCATGTAAGTAATGAGTCCGGTCGGTCCCTCGTCTCCCAACTCCAAACCCTCGTATAGTCTTTGCGCAATTGCCATCGTCTTTTTCACCGGAAATCTGAGCTTTCTCGATGCCTCTTGCTGGAGGGTGCTGGTAATGAACGGAGGAGGAGAGGTTCTGGTTCTCTCCTTTCGCTCTACCGATAGCACCGTGTACTTCTCAGTCCTTAAAGCCTCGACAATCCTTCTGGCCTGATCCTCATTTTTTATCTCTACCTTTTCGCCGTCGTACTTGGCCAGAGTGGTAACAAACGGCAGGGCATCATCCGGTAGTTGTTTTACCTCCGCTTCGATCGTCCAGTATTCTTCGGGCTTAAAGGCTTCTATCTCCCGCTCTCTCTCTACCACCATCCTGAGCGCTACACTCTGTACCCTTCCGGCGCTGAGGCCGCCCCTCACCTTCTTCCATAATATGGGGCTCACCTGGTAGCCAACGAGACGGTCGAGTATACGTCTGGCCTGTTGAGCCTCGAACCGGTCACGACTCAAGGATGTTGGTTTTCTTATCGCCTCAAGAATTGCTTTCTCGGTTATCTCATGTATGAGCACCCGGTATGCCCTATCCTTTAATTTCAGCCTGTCCACAATATGCCAGGCTATTGCTTCACCCTCCCGGTCCGGGTCAGATGCCAGGTATATTTTTTCTGCACCCTTTGCCGCTTTTTCGAGTTGGTTTAAAAATTTCTTCTTATCCTTTATGACCACATAATGAGGCTTGAAGTTCTTCTCGATATCCACTCCTAGCTTGCTGCTGGGGAGGTCTACCAGATGCCCCGACGATGCCTCGACATTGAAGTCTTTACCGAGATACCTTTTGATTGTCTTTGCCTTGGCCGGGGATTCAACTATCACCAGAGATTTAGCCATTCGCCTCTAACCTCCTCACGCCGGTGCTTCTTTCTAAGATTAAGCACTGCGAAGTACCCTTTCAATCAGGTTTATCATTTTACCTGAAATTCCCGCTAGTCAACCCTTGGATCAAGAGTACCGACCCTAAAACAGGGCATACCGACGCATCAAATTTTAAGGTGCATATAATGATTACCTTTTTAGTCAACAGATGACAAATTAGGGACGAGCACCCTCAATAATTGTCCACACTCGAGAAACCGGTAATCCGTTTAAATCACGGCTTTTTACCAATTATCCTCATCCATCAGCCCTAGATTAACCGTAATTATCATTAAATACGTATAAATTCTGTAATCTGAAAATAAAATATTCTAGAAGCCGATTCTTTCCCAGGTACTGGTATGATAATTGCACATATTTCCACCAAATAAACCACATTAGTCTTCTTGAAGAACATGCAATTAGGGTATATAGCCATGAACTCAAACAAAACAATCAAGATAGTGCTAGCCTCAAGCTCGAGGCTATTCATCGAAGGGATAAGAAGGATTCTGGCAGGGGAAAAGGAAATAGAGATCGTGGCTGAGGTCTCGAATCCAAACGATATCCAGGAATATACCCTTGAATTAAAGCCGGAATTCTTGTTTATCGACAATAGAATGCTTAGCATGGACATCCAAAAGTTACTGAGCCTAATCAGTAAGAAGGTCCCGGATGTTTATTTTATTGTGATGAACAATCAAGGTGAGTACCCTCCTGAGCTAGACTTGACCAATATCACATACGTAACCAAGGAAATGGACTCTTCCGAACTTATAAGAATAATCAAGAAAGGGAAGAGCTTAAACAGAACCGGCTCGGGCAAGGCTGAGAAGGTGGGCGACAAAATTACCAGGATGGAATCGAAGGTTATCGAGTTGATCGCCCAAGGTTACAGTAATAAGGAGATTGCGAGTAGACTTTCGATAAGCGAGAAAACTGTGAAGGCACACCTCACAAATATATTCACGAAGCTTAACCTGGAAAACAGGTATCAGCTTATAGTATATGGGGCCCAGCATAGACGGAGGGCCAGGTAAATCCTTTCCACCCTCTCTCTTCGTCCCCTAAAAAAATATAAAGAATCATTCAAACAAGAGCCACAGAAACTACAGGGAACCGCCTAAATCCAACATCAAATCAGGAATATAATAAAATCGGACGGTCTGACATTGACGGGATGTTAGAACCCCGGCTCCTACTCCGCATAAACTCGTATGTTCGTCGTGCAGTCCTATATTCACTTTAATGTGCAGCCGGAAGTATCCACTATGGCAAGGTCTCTTTCGTCAACCGCTTGGTCGCCCCCCTCTATTACGCAATTGCCGGATGGACTTACCGTGACACCCGAAGTTCCGGTTGCCAGAATGCCGTCCTTTCCAGCGGTGATAAAGATGTCTACGGCAGATAAGTTGATATGTGAATCATCCCTTGCATGTATGCCGTTACTATCAGCTTCGATCGACAGGGTTGGAACCGCTACCGCCTCAAGAGATACGTTGGCAAAGTCCTCGCCAAGTATGCCGTTTCTGCAATTCATAACCGTCAGGTCGTTAACGTGTATGTTAACATTTGAAGTCCCTGTAACTTTTATGCAATCGTCTCCCCCTCCATCAATGGTAAGGTTTGCCCTTTCCTCATCGAATCTAAACTGTTCCGATTCCCTGGTACGAATGGGCCCGCTCAATATATCAAACCTGTTAATCTCTACCGCAGGCGGGTCAAGCGGCAGAAGCGTAACATCTAGGGCAACGTCGCTATCCGGTGTCACCGCGATTAGAGTGCTAGTAGTTAAGCTGGGTGCCTCAAACCGGAGGGTCACGTCTCCCCCGCGGGGAACCGTTAATTGAAAATCACCCTGAACATCAGCGGTATCGCTGTCCACCTCTGCCCCATCCTGAAACGCAACTATTAAAATGCCGTCACTGGATTGAGCCTTGGCCAGTTTTGTGGGATTAAAGAGATCATAGAGAAGAGCTAAGATGAAAAACCTATCCTCGGGCGCCTTCCTGGCGCTGGTATCTTCGACAACTACATTCCCGTTTATGACCGTTTGCCCCAATCGTCTCGCTTCGTTACTGTCTGAACAGCTTATTAACGTCACCGACAAAGCTAGGGCTAATACTGAAATGTTGATGGCTTTTGATAATTTTTGCATGTCAATCCCCCTTACAATTTGGTCTTGAAGTTCGAACGCCGGTCAATTCAATACATTTAACTCCTCTTCAAACGGGAAAGTTACGGGAGACGCAAACGTCCGTACATATAGGGGGCGGATTCAGTAGCGCCCAGTAACAGTAGCGCCCAGTAACGTTGACAATAATTTTTATTCGTGGGATAATGGGAGCTTAGAGCGGTTATGAATATTCGAGGGCCCGACAGTGTTTACATGGGTAATATCGAGTCCTTTTTGCCATGCTGAGCCCTTCGACCGTGCCCAGGGTGAACTAAGCGAATCATCTAAATTCATTAGAAATTCCTCTCTGCTTTGCGGCTCTGGCACGATAAAAATCACTGAGGAGGAAAACCGATGCCATTCTCTTTGTCCAAAGCAAAAAGCC
>FWPU01013703.1_pt1 | contig 10073 bp, 7 predicted proteins | sample 2228361 | NCBI WGS metagenome assembly FWPU01 (sample SAMEA103939777, study PRJEB20133) | metagenome | reverse complement strand
GCCTTGCCCGCTCCGGTAATTGGTGCCGGTGTACTGACAGCGTTAAACGCCTTCGCATCGCTTGCTAGCCAGCGAAACGGGCTACTGATCGCGAGCGTGTCGGCATTGGCTGCTGTCCCCTTGGACAGTCCAGTGGCTTTGCTCTGGGCTCAAGGATTGCGTGCGTTGCCCTTTGTGCTCCTTGTGCTCGGGCCGGCTGTAGCGTTGGTGCCCAGCAGCACGCTCGATTGGGCCCGGCTGGCCGGTGCCGGCGCCGGCAGGCAGCTTTGGCACGTGGTGCTACCGAGCGTACGTCCGGCGACGGCACTGGCTGCCCTGCTGGCAGCGGTCGTCGCGCTGGGCGAGCTTGGTGCAAGCGTTCTGGTCGCTCCGCCTGGGCTACAGCCGTTGAGCGTACGTATCTTCACGCTCGCCCATACCGGCGTGGAAAGCTACTTGAGCGGCTTATGCCTCGTGTTCCTGGCCGCCATCGCCCTCGGTGCAACTGCGGTTCTGCTGCTGTTACGGTGGGCCACGGCTCGGATACGGTAACGCGGAACGCAGCTCGGCCCTTGACCTTGTGGCGGCACGTACCTAGGCTTTGTCAGTGCCGGCGGCAGTACGGCTGCACCCGCGGCCTGACACCTTGCTGACAGGCGGCCAGCGAACCCGTTCGCAACAGCCCGCGCGGTCGAAGGGCTAGCGGCGGCAACGGAAGAGCCCGTTGTAGCGGCAGCTTGTACCCGTCGTAGCGCCTACCTGTAAGGGTATGCGTCGTTTGCAGCGGTTTCTTTCGGCCGTACGGTAGGGATCAGACTTGCTTGAGTCCAGGTGCAGAAGAGAGGCCAGAGGCAATGAGAGAGATCAAGATAGGCGGATCGACAGAAAGGGTGGTCGAGCGGTCGGACTATCCGCCGGAGCGGATCAAGGAGGTGCTGGGTAACGAGACGATCGCCGTGCTCGGCTACGGCGTACAGGGCCGCGGCCAGTCGCTCAATATGCGTGACAACGGCCTGTCAGTAATAGTGGGCGTGCGCAAGGGTGGTCGCAGCTGGGAGCTGGCCGGGCAGGACGGCTGGGAGCCGGGCAAGACGCTGTTTGATTTGGACGAGGCGGCCGCGCGCGGCACCATCATACAGTACCTGCTGTCCGACGCCGGCCAGAAGGAGAAGTGGCCGGTGGTCAAGGCCAATCTGAGCGAAGGCGACGCGCTCTACTTCTCTCATGGCTTCTCTCTCGTCTACCGGGACCAGACCGGTGTGGTGCCGCCGGCGAACGTCGATGTCATCCTGGTCGCACCGAAGGGCTCCGGCACGACCGTGCGACGCTATTTCCTGGAAGGCAAAGGCATCAACGCCAGCTACGCTATCTGGCAGGACTATACGGGCCGTGCCACAGAGCGATGCTGCGCACTGGGCATAGCGATCGGCTCCGGCTACTTGTTCGAGACGACGTTCGAGAAAGAGGTTTACAGCGACCTGACGGGCGAACGTGGCGCGCTCATGGGTGCCATCTACGGGCTCTGGCTCGCCCAATATGAAGTGTTGCGTGAACGCGGCCATTCGCCGACCGAGGCGTTCAACGAGACGGTTGAGGAAGCGACGCAGAGCCTCTACCCGCTCATCGGCGAGAACGGCATGGACTGGATGTACGCCAACTGTTCTACCACCGCTCAGCGCGGTGCCCTGGACTGGTTCAAGCGGTTTCGCGACGTGGTCAAGCCGCTTTTCGAAGAGCTTTACGACCGAGTCAAGAGCGGTGAGGAGACGCGGCGGGTGCTCGAGGCAAACGCGCGGCCTGACTATCGCGAACAGCTCGAAAAAGAGCTGCGCGAAATACGCGAATCGGAAATGTGGGCCGCCGGAAAAATCGTCCGTTCCATGCGCCCGGAGCGAGCGAAACAGCAGGAAGAACAGAGAGCCGAAGAGCGATGAGGACTGCTCTGCCTGCAGGGGAGCTGAGTTGGTGCCGGCGTGATCGGGTGCCGTTCCCCGTAGGCTGGAATCCGGAAACGCGAATGTGAAAACAGATGGTAACGCAAGATCGCAGAGGAGGTGGATCAGCGATGGCGACGCAAATCACTTGGCTCGGGCATGCGGCGCTGAGAATAGAGACCGACGGCAAGACGATCCTTGTGGACCCATTCATCAGCGGCCAGCCGTCGCCACCGTGTAAGCCGGACGAGCTGGATGCCGACTTCATACTCGTCTCGCACGGGCATAGCGACCACGTGGGCGACACGGTGGCGATCGCCCAGCGGACCGGCGCGCTGGTTATCTGCAACTTCGAGCTGAGCAACTACTTCCAGGCGAAGGGCGTCGGCAACGTACACGCGCAGCATATCGGCGGGGCACACAGGTTCGAGTTCGGCACTGTGAAGCTGACTACCGCACACCACGGCTCTAGCCTGGAGGATGGCAGCTACGGCGGCAGTCCGTGCGGGTTCTTGCTCACGCTGCCCGACGGCAAACTCTACATCGCCTGCGATACCGGCCTGTTTGCCGACATGAAGCTCATCGGCGAAGAGGGTATCGAGCTGGCCGTCCTGCCCATCGGCGATAACTTCACCATGGGCCCGGACGACGCCCTGCGCGCGGTCAAACTGATCGAGCCGAAACGGGTAATGCCATACCATTACAACACCTGGGAGCTAATCGCTCAGGACGCCAATGCATGGGCCGAACGCGTGCGGGCCGAGACGAAGGCGGAGCCAATCGTCATCGAACCGGGCCAGAGCTTCCGCTTGGCATGATCGCCCCCTGCCTCGGACAGCTCTTGGCCTGCCGGCTGGGTTGAAGGGTGAGGCGAGATCGGGCGAGGCGTTCTGACATCTGCGCCAGGAGGGGCCGATTAACTCCTGCACGGTGCTGTGTCCCGGGAGGCTCGTAGCAGGCCGAACGCGCCACGCAGGCCGCAGAAAGAGTATAAGCTCCAGCCTAATTGACAATATGCTTCGCTCATGGGCACAAGGCCCGGCCTGCCGCGCGGCCCTTTCGCCTACGGCCGTTGCCACGCCAGGGCCGGGTCGGCAAGCCGGACGTGCTCTTTGGTTGCCTCCGAGAGGCTGCCTCAACCGATCTGCTGCTTGAGTTGTTCCAGCAGCTTGACAGCGGCACCGATGTCGCCCTTCTGTCGTTGCGGCTCGTGCGGTATCTCACGTTCGATGGTCAGCGGCCCCGTGTAGCCGATTTCCTTCAGCGTTTGCAGGAACTGCTCAATGCCCACCTCGCCCTGCCCGAGCGGCACCTCTTCGCCCCACTCCTCGCCCGGCTTGGCCGACCACTTCGCATCCTTGCAATGTACGCTGCGAACGTAGCTGCCCACCTTACGTAACGCCTCGATCGGGTTGCCCGTGCCGTAGAGGATCATGTTGGCGGGATCAAAGTTGACAAACAGGTTATCGCGAGCCACGGCAGCGATGAACTCCAACAGCATATCGGCCGTTTCCTGGCCCGTCTCCAGATGCAGTCGCTGGCCGTTGGCTTTCAGATGCTCGCAGGCCTCTTGAGCTACACCGACCAGCTCGGCGAAGTCCGCATCGCTCTTCTCTTCAGGTATGAAACCGATATGCAGCCCAACCGCATCGATGCCCATCGTCTTGGCGAAGTCGGCTATCTCTTTCAGCTCGGCCAGCCGCTCCTGGCGTGTCTGGCGTGGCACCAGGCCAACGGTACGCTTCACTGTCGGTATGTCCGCGTAGCTCTCCCCTTCAAACCCGGCAAACATAGCTGTAAGCGTTATGCCCGCCTCCCGGCACTGGGCCAGGAACTGCTCAGCCACCCCCGGCCGGCGCGACTGCTTCGACGGAGTATGGAGTTGCGCAGTGGGTATGCCCAGCTCCTTTGCCACCTCCATCTTGACGCCGAGCCCGGCATCAAGCGACATGAACACGCCTAGCGGCCACTTTTCCATCGCTCTGTCCCTCCAGTTATTGCTGGCCCCTCTGCCTCAAGGCAATCGCTGTGCTCGGTCACATCGCGCTTCACCCTTAGGTCAAGGGCAGCCGTTCGACCCTGCCAACCGCTGACAAGATACCGAATCGACAGCCGCGCTGACAATGGCCTGCCGGCATTACAGCGCTGCGAAGAGCCAAAGTGTAGGCCGGGCATTGCCGTCAGTTGCAAGTCGGACAAAACGCGCTATCACGAGGGTATCGCAGAGGTCACAACATGTGAACTTGCCGCGCTAGCAGGAACTTCCGGTCGAACCCATCCGCGGTCAGCAGGATACCCATCCCATGCGTGCTTTGCCCAGGGTTCGCGTTGCCCTTTGTATTATGCAACCAGGCTCGCACCGCAAAGGCGTCGGGCCGCAGCCGAATCGGCTCGCCGACACGTGCCGACCAGCTTGGCAGGAGTTATACGCAAAACGATCCTTCTGTATTATTGGTGCTGATTAGCCGACACGAGTGGGAGGAGGGGAGGCAATTATGAAAGGTGTAGTGGCTTTCTGGATGGCTGCGGTTTGGATCGGGGTTGAACCCAGGGAGCTGCAGGTGCTGACGGCCGGAGACGTGGCAGGTTCCGCTGCACTGGAGTCGTATCTGAAAGGGCTGGCACGCGAAGCCTTCGCGCGCCGAGGCCAAAGGTACGAGGCTTTGAAGACGCCGGCCGACTGCCGCGCGTACCAGAAACGGCTGCGCGAGTTCTTCCTTCGCCGCATCGGTGGCTTGCCGGCACGTACACCGCTGCATGCCCAAGTGGTTGACAAGCTCGAAGCCGAACACTACCGCGTGGAGAAGATCATCTATGAGAGCCGCCCGAACCACCACGTGACCGCCGCTCTCTACCTGCCGGAAGGCAAGCCGCCGTTCCCCGCTGTGCTTATCCCCTGCGGCCATAGCATCAGCGGCAAAGCGGCCCCCTCCAACCAACGTATGTGCATCCTGCTGGCCAAGAATGGCTTGGCCGCACTCTGCTACGATCCGATCGGGCAGGGGGAGCGATCGCAGCTACTAACGCCGGAGGGCAAGCGGAAACACGGGTCGACCACCGAGCATACGCTGGTCGGCGTCGGTGCCATCCTGCTCGGTACCAACACGGCCCAGTACCGCATCTACGACGGCATACGTGGTATCGACTACCTTGTCTCACGGCCGGAGATTGATGGTAGGCGAATCGGGTGTGCCGGCTGTTCCGGCGGCGGTACGCTGACCAGCTACATCATGGCGCTGGACGATCGCGTCACCTGTGCGGCACCCGCCTGCTACTTGACCACGTTCCAGCGGCTGATCGAAACGATCGGCCCGCAGGACGCCGAACAGAACATAGCCGGCCAGATCGCCATCGGCCTCGATCAAACAGACTACGTGCTAATGCGGGCACCGAAGCCGACACTTATTGTCTCGACTACGCGCGACTTCTTCGACATAACGGGCACGTGGGCCAACTTCCGGCAGGCGAAACGGTTCTACGCCCGGCTTGGGTTCCCTGAACGGGTTGACCTGGTCGAAGACGATTGGCGGCACGGCGTAACAAAACTGAACCGTGCGACGCTGGCGCACTGGATGCGCCGCTGGCTGTTGGGCCAGGACGTACACGTCGAGGAGCCGGAACTGGAACTTTGGAGCGAACAGCAGCTTCAGTGCACGCCCAAAGGCCAAGTGATGCTCCTGCCCGGCGAGCGGTCGGCGTTCGAACTAAACGTCGAGCTGGCCGAGCAGCTTGCAGCGGAACGCAAGAAGTTCCTCGCCAGGAGGTCAGCGACCGCGCTGCGTGCTGCCATCCGCACAGCAGCGAACATACGCCAGTTAGACCTGCTGCCAGAGCCGCGAGTGCTGAAACGCGGTACGTCGCTAGGTCAGCGGCATCGGATCGAGAAGCTGTTGATCGAGCCGGAGCCGGGCCTGCTCGTGCCAGCTCTTTACTTCGTGCCTGCCAACGTGGGCCGGGACCTGGTTCTGTACGCACCGGAGTCTGGCAAGGCATCGGCCGCTGGGCCGGACGAGTCGGTAAGAGGGTGGCTTGAGCAGGGCCAGCCGGTTCTAGCCGTCGACTTGCCCGGCCTGGGTGAGACGCGGGTCGAGCGTGGCGGGGCACTCGGCCAGTATTGCGGCGACTGGAAGAATGCGTTCCTGGCGTACTTGCTAGACAAGCCGATGGTCGCGATCCGGGCCGAATCTCTCATGGCGGTCGCACGGTGGGCGGCTAGCTACCAGGCGGCCGCTGGGCCGCGCCGGGTGCATCTGGTAGCAACAGGCGAATGCGGCGTGCCCGCCTTGCATGCCGCGGCACTGGAACCGGAACTGTTCGCTTCCGTCCGGCTGATACGCACGCTGCAATCCTGGGAACTCGTCGTCCGCACTCCTGAGGCACGCAACCAGTTGATCAACACGGTCCACGGCGCGCTCAGCTACTACGACCTGCCCGACTTGGTCGCCTTGGCCGGCAAGGAACGAGTCCAATGTGAGCAGCCGGCCGATGCGACGGGCAAGCCGCTCCAACGACCTTGAGCAGTTGTGCGAAGGGCTTTCTGCAAGGGCCGCAATCGTCGGCACTTTTGTGTCCCGATCCTGGACCGGCAACGCCAGATTCAACCTCGCCCGAAAATGCTCTTGACCGCTTCCAAGTAGCCCAGGCCGAAATGCGTATCCGGCTCAAGGTAGCTGCCCTCGGTCCATTCGTTCCACGCGTTGATGTTGAGGATCTTTGGCTGGCCTGGCTTCTTTTCCAGCCGCTGTTTGGTCGCGCGCAGCGCCTCGCGAAAGCGAGCGGGTTTATTGCCACAGATCGTATTCGTGAAAGGATAACCGAAGTTGCCGTACTCGTCGTCCGGATGGCAGCGTGGGCTCGGGTCCCAACCGACCGTCACATTTGGGAAGTAGGGCACTTCAAAGCTCGATTCCGCCCGCTGCCAGTACTCGAAGTACCTCGCCTGCACGTAGCGATAGTCCGTCTCCAGTTGCGGCAATTGGACATGGTGCACCCAGACATAGGAGGTGACGCTGTCGAAGCCTAGCTGCCGTACCAGCTCGGCCGGCTCCGCCGGACGGCCCTCGCCAGGCAGCACGGGCCGGCCCCAGACCACGGCGTTCAGGTGCAGCCCGGGCAGGCCAGCCGCCTCGGCCTTGCTGCGAAACGCCTCCAACGCCGCTCGCGCCTGCTTCACCCCGCCGAAACTGGCCAGCAACAGGCCCAAATCGTAGATCGAAAAGTACGGCCGGCCCTCAATTCGCCAGTAGGCCGGATGCTTGAAGTAGCGGCCGATAACGTGCTCTACGATCGCATCGAACGTCTGCCGCGTTACCGCTCCGGGGTAGAGCACCCGGTGGGCCGCGCCACGCCGGTACGGGAAAATGTCGAGCCAATCGTGGTTCGCCCACATGCAGCAGAACTTGACCCGCTCCTTGTTCTTTGCCCCCAAATAGCCCTCCTCCAGGCAGCGGTTCAGGAATGGACCATCGTTGTACCAGTACCAGTCGAAAATCCAATAGTCGATGCCGTGGTCGGCGGCCGCATCAATCTTCTTCTCCATGACCGCTGCCTCCGCCTCGTCAAGGTAGCCCCAGAGCGGGACACGCGGCTGCCGGTGGCCAGGGAACCGTGGCCGCGCCGCCTTGACCAGCTTCCATTCCGTCCAGCCCCGGCCGTATCGCCGCTCGTTTCGCGGGTCCACGTGATAGTTGGGAAAATAGTACGCGCCAACCTGCCACGACGGCGACCGCCGGCTCGACTCCTGAGCGGCCGAGCAGCTGCCAGCCCCTGAATGGCCCAAGCCTGAACCTATCAGCGCACCGCCGACCTCCGCCAAAACACGCCGCCGGGAATACCTGTTCGCCATATTGACTGCCCTTGCTAATGCTCGACGTTGGAGGAAGCTAATGTAAGAGCGGCATTAGGGTCCGTCAACTGTAGCCGAGCCGCCATTTCGAACTGCTGCCGAAGGATTCGCATATCGCATATTGTGAGGCTCGCCTCCGGGACCTTTCTCCATCTTAGCCGCGGCCGGAGCCGGACGGGGAGCGTCCACCCTAGCGTTCAGATGGTGCCAGTGGCGTCATTGTGCCGATGACGACAGGGTCGGCTCAGGCCGCCCAGGCAGCTCGGCAGAAACTCGCCTTTTCTGTTCGCAGCGCCCGCCTATAATGACCAGATCGGCTGAAGCCGGACGTGTACTGAGAGTCAGCGGCCAAAGAGACCGCCTTGGTTGATCCGTAGGGCGGACAGGGCCAGAGAGCGCTGCGCGACTCAAACGGAAGGAGAACCAATGCGACGGATCGCTATCATCAATCAAAAGGGAGGAGTCGGCAAGACAACGACAACGGTGAATCTAGCGGCGGCGTTGGCGGATATGGGACGGACGGTTCAAGTGATCGATCTGGATCCACAGGCGCACGCTACGCTGCATTTGGGGGTCGATCTGGCACCCGGCACGCCTTCAGTTTACGACCTGCTCACGGGCAATGCCTCATTAGCCGACGTACGCCGCCAGGTCGAGGAACGGCTTTGGCTCATCGGCTCTCAGATCGATCTGGCTGCCGCTGAGGTGGAGCTGGCCGGTGTGGTCGGCCGGGAGATTATTCTCCGTGATCTGCTCTAGCAGGAGCGGATCAACGAGTTGGCCGCCCAGGGGCGACAGATTTGTACACCCGTAGTGGCGGCCGACATTTTACCCAATGAGCCAACTGAGCCGGCTGGATATGAGGCCGGACCGGATACGCCGCCAGCTTCGTCTGGCCGTACAACTTGCCAATTCGACTATACCATTATGGACTGTCCGCCCTCGCTCGGCGTGCTCACCCTCAACGCGCTGACTGCGGCCGACGAGATTATCATCCCGCTCCAACCGCACTTCCTCGCCCTGCACGGGCTCTCGAAGCTTCTGGAGACAATCGCGCTTGTCTGGCGACGCATTAATCACAACCTCACGGTGACCGGCATAGTGCTGTGCAGGGTTGAGCATGGCACGCGGCTGTGTACCGAGGTGGTCGAGGACCTGGAGCGGTACTTGGAGAGCGGCCGCGGCAGACGCGTCCCTTGGGCCAACGCCACTATCTTCAACGCGCGCATCCGCCGCAATATACGACTGGCCGAATGCCCTAGCTTCGGCCAGTCGATCTTCCGCTACGCGCCGAAGAGCCACGGGGCCGAAGACTACCGCACGCTGGCTAGTGAGCTCGACCCCATGCCACTGGCCGAACCAGTGCGACCGGCCGCATAAGGCGACGAAGGTGGGCCTGTACCGTTGAGGACGCGTTCGCTGGCCTCACAGACGCAACGAATACTCAGCAACTTGACCGCTGCCCCCGCAGTGCAGGCACTGGGCACGGTCGCCGAATATCGAAGGCGATGCGTTTGCCCTCTACTTCCTAACGTTATCTGCGTGAGTGTGGCTAGTAGCGTAAGCGTCTCCTCGGCAATCGGGCCGCAGAAATGGCTGCGGGCCGCGCTCGTGCGTACAGATGTAACCACTGCCTCTCAGCGTACAAAGGGACGGCAGTTTTGGCCAGTCAGGTGCGAGTTTTTCGACACCCTGCCCAGCCGCATGCCGCAAGTTGGGTCACAAATCACCACGGGGAACTGCCCGCTGGAAAACGCGCCGGCACTATGCAGCAGGTAACGTTCGCTGGCCTTTCAAGCAGCGAAACCAGCAATGCACAGATCGATACAGTTGGGGCCAGAGGCTGAGCAGGAGCAGGCACCAGGTCTTGGGCAGGAAGGGCCAAAGGCTCACCGCGCGCAGTAACTGCCCTCTCGCCTCATCGTACAAGCCCCGACGCAACTGCTCACGACCAAGCCACAGGCGCGACGAGGCAAGGCGCTTCCTTATCTTGCTGGGCGGCAAGTCGATCGTCTGCGGACGATTTCGTAACCATTCACTCACGGTCATGAGATTGGCAAGGGCGGGGTCGAGTGCAGAACTGCAATCTGTTAAACGGTCAGGGTTCTCCATTCGATAGAAAATGGTCGGCACGTCCAAGTAAACTATGGGTCCAAGCGCACAAAGTCGTGTGTACAGCTCGTAGTCCTCGCCACCCCGCCGATAGCGAGTGTCAAACAGACCGGCACGCTCCAGCCATGATCTTTGGACAAGAACCGTCGGGGTGTGCAACAAGTTGCCCAGGAAGATCACCGAAGACAGGTTGCCTTTCAAGC
>FWPU01013699.1_pt1 | contig 10079 bp, 9 predicted proteins | sample 2228361 | NCBI WGS metagenome assembly FWPU01 (sample SAMEA103939777, study PRJEB20133) | metagenome | reverse complement strand
CGGGCGCGCCCAGCCGCAGGATCGGGTTTTCGGAGAGCAGCTCGAGCGCGGACGCACCCTTCGACACGGCGCGAGTATATTGCCGTCAGCCCGCGAGCCGCATGGCCGGCTGGCCCCCCAAGCCGATGGAATCTCTAGACTTGAGGTTTCGTTTCGGCTACGGACCCGCGCCTTACCGCCTGGCGGAAAGGTCAGGAGCCCAATCCTCGTGAAGGAACGCTACCAGGAGATCGAGGACAAGAACGAGCAGCTGAGAAACTACCTGGCCTCGTTCAAGGAGAAGGCGCAGGAGTTCCTCGACCGCTTCGAGATGTCGTGGATCTACCACGACGCCGCGCTCGAGGGCGTGGTGTACACGGCCCAGGAGCTCCAGGCTGCGCTGCACCCCGGCGTGATGGCCGCCGAGGCCAGCATCATGCCGATCATCCTCGAGATTCGGAACCACAAGGCGGTCTGCGACTTCATCCGCGAGGAGGCCAAGGCCTCGGGTCGGAAGAGCACGCAGATCACCCTGACCACCATCAAGCGGATTCACGATCTCTTCTCGGGCAACACGCCCGAGGCGATCGCCGCCCGGGCCGCCACCGAGCGGCGCGAGAAGACGGAGAAGGAGCTGCAGAAGGAGAAGGAGAAGAGCGGCTACCGCAAGGACATGCCCTTGCACCGCACCTACTTCCACGACATCGCGCAGCCCGCGAAGATTCCCCAGATGCTCGAGAAGCTGGTCGACTTCACTGCGTCGGCCGAGTTTCGCGAATATCACCCCATCAAGCAGGCGGCCACGGTGCAGCACATGTTCCTGCAGATCTTCCCGTTCACCGAGCACAGCGGGAAGGTCGGCCGCATGCTGACCAACCTCATTCTGCTCCGGCATGGCTTCATGCCGTGCATCATCCACTCGATCGACCGCCAGAAGTACTACGAGTCGTTTCGGGGCACCGCGTCCAGCTTCCGCATCTTGCTGATGGACGCGATGGAGAACTCGCTCGACAACGGCATCAAGTACTTCCGCGATCTCAACCGGAAGTACCGCGCCATCACCTGAGCTCCGTTCCCGTTCCCGTTCCCGCTCCCGTTCCCGTCGGTTGAACATGCTCATCGGCGCCCACGAGTCGATCGCCGGAGGGCTCTCGCGGGCGTTCGAGCGCGCGGTGGCCCACGGCGGCCGGTCGCTCCAGATCTTCACCAAGAGCGCCCGGGGCTGGGCTTCGCCGCCGCTCTCCGACGACGAGCGCAAGGCCTTCCGGGCGAAGGCCAGAGAGACCGGCCTGCCCGCCATCGCCCACGGCAGCTACCTGGCGAACCTGGCCAGCGCCGACGCGGTGGTACGCAACAGGTCCATCGACTGCGTGGTGGACGAGCTGACCCGCTGCGAGCGGCTCGGCATCCGCTACCTGGTGCTGCACCCGGGAGCGAACCCGGACGAAGAGAAGGGCCTTGCGCTGGTGGCTCGCGCCATCGACGAGGTGCACGAGCGCTGCACCCGCTTCCGCGCGCGGCTCTGCCTCGAGGTCACCGCCGGCCAGGGAAGCTCGCTCGGCCATCGGTTCGAGCAGCTGGCCGACATCCTCTCGCGCGTTCGCCGGGAGGACCGGCTGGCATTCTGCCTCGACACGTGCCATCTCTTCGCGGCCGGTTATGACTTGTCCACCGAGGCGGGCTACGCGGCGGTGATGGAGCGGTTCGACCGCGTGGTGGGCCTCGGCCGGGTTCGATGTCTACACCTGAACGATTGTCGGAAGCCGCTGGGCTGCCGCGTCGACCGGCACGAGGAGATCGGCAAGGGGACGATTGGCCTGACCGCGTTCCGCTGCCTCGTCAACGACGAACGGTTCCGCGACGCGATCGCCGTTCTGGAAACACCGCGCGCCGAGCGGTACGGTCGCGCCATTCGGTTGCTCGAGTCGCTTTCGAGCAGCCAGGAGCCTGGTCGATGAGCCTGGCCACCGCCAACGGCCGCCGAACCGAGCGGGCCCTGCAGGGTACGAACGCCTCCGTGGCGGAGCTGCCGGTGCGGGCCAAGCTCGAGCGGCTCTACCGGGTGGCCAAGGGGCACAGAAAGGGGCTCATCGTCACCCACGACAACCCCGACCCCGACTCGATCGCTTCGGCGGTGGCGCTGGCGCAGCTCCTCGAGCGCCGCTGCGGCGTCGACTGCCAGGTCGGCTACGGCGGCATCATCGGCCGGGCCGAGAACATCGCCATGGTGCGCGAGCTCAAGCTGCCGGTGAAGCACGTCTCGCAGCTCGTGTTCGACGAGTTCGACCTGTTCGGCCTCGTCGACACCCAGGAGAACGTCGGCAACCACTCGCTGCCCGCCCGCTACAGAGCGGACGTGGTGATCGATCACCACCCGCTGCGCGAGGAGGGGCTCAAGGCGCCCTACGCCGACGTGGGCGGAGACTTCGGGGCCACTTCCACGCTGCTGGTGCAGTATTTGCGCGGGGCGCGGCTCGAGCCGACCACCGAGCTGGCCACCGCGCTCTACTACGGCATCAAGGCCGACACGCGGGATTTGGGCCGCGAGACGACCGAGACGGACGTCGAGGCCTACCTCTGGCTGTTCCCGCGCATCGACAAGCAGGCCCTGGCGCACGTCGAGCACCCCGAGCTGCCGGCGCGCTACTTCGCGCTGTTCCACGCCGCCATCGAGCGGGCGAAGGTGTTCGGCTCGGTGGTGATGACGGACCTGGGCGAGGTCTACTCGCCCGACATGGTGGCCGAGGTGGCCGAGCGGATGATGTACCTCGAAGGCACCAAGTGGTCGCTGGCCCACGGTAGCTACCGGAGCCAGCTGTACCTGTCGCTCCGGGTGAAGGACCGGCGCATGAACGCGGGCCGGCTCATTCGCGAGCTGTGCGCCGACCTGGGCGGCAGCGCCGGGGGGCACGGCAGCATGGCGGGGGCGCGGCTTCCGCTCTCGGGCACGCGCAGTCAGCGGGCGGCCCTCAAGCGCGAGGTGGTGAAGCGCTTCAAGCAGGCGCTGGGCGTCGAGCGCGAGCGGGGAGTGGCGCTCCTCTCGGACGAGCTGCCCAACCGCAGGAACGGATGATCTACTTCGACCACAACGCCACCACGCCGCTCCGGCCCGAGGTGGCCGAGCTTCTGGGCCACGCGCTGCAGGCCTCGGTGCGCAAGCCGGGCAACCCCTCGAGCGTGCACCGGGGCGGCCGCGAGAGTCGCGCCCGCGTCGACGGTGCGCGCGAGAAGGTGGCGAAGGTGCTCTCGTGCGAGGTGCGCGAGGTGTGCTTCACCGGCTCGGGCTCGGAGGCCGACGCGCTGGCCCTCAAGGGCGCGTACGCAGCGCGGCCCGACGAGTCGCGCACGCGAATCGTCACCTCGAGCATCGAGCATCCGGCGGTGCTCATCGCGCTGGCGCAGCTCGAGCGGCGCGGAGCGACCGTGGTGCGGGTGCTTCCCCGGTCGGACGGCCGGGTCGACGTTTCGGAGATGATCGCCGCCCTCACCAGCGACACGGCGCTCTGCTCGCTGATGTGGGCCAACAACGAAACCGGTGTGTTGCAACCCGTGGCCGAGGTGGCGAAGGCCTGCCGCGAGCGGGGGATTCTGTTTCACACCGACGCGGTGCAGGCTTTGGGCAAGGTGCCCGTCTCGTTCCGCGCGGCCGAGGCCGATCTGCTCTCCATCTCCGGCCACAAGGTGGGCGGACCGGCCGGGGTCGGCGCGCTGGTGGTGCGGCGCGGCGTCGACGTCGAGTCGCTCACTCCCGGGCACCAGGAGAGCGGTCGCCGCGGCGGCACGCACAATGTCCCGTACATCGAGGCGCTGGCGCTGGCCCTCGAGCTGGCTTTCGCCGAGCAGGACGAGTACGCGCGCCGGGTGGGAGCGCTCCGCGACCGTTTCGAGAAGGCCGTGCGCGAGCGCATCGACGGCGTCGCGGTGAACGGTGGCAGCTCGCCCCGCGTGCCCAACACCGCCAACCTGCGCTTCGAGGGCGCCGACGGCGAGGCGTTGCTGATCGCGCTCGACCTCGACGGCATCTGTGTCTCGGCGGGAGCCGCCTGCGCGTCGGGCTCGCTCACGCCTTCGCACGTGTTGACCGCCATGGGCCTGACGCCGAAGCAGGCCGGCGCGTCGCTCCGCTTCTCGCTGGGGCCGCAGACGACGGAGGACGAGGTCGACCGCGTCGTCGACGCCCTGGTGCGCCACGTGCCCGCCGCGCGCGAGGCGGCCAAGGCCTTGGGCTGACGGGGGCTTCGATGCTCCAGCCGACGGTCCTCGACGAATCTCGCGGCGCTGTCGCCGCGGTTTTCGGGCGGCCCTGGAGCGCCGCGACGACTGCGGTGTTCAGCCGCCACGGTCGGTCATCCACCCGCGAGGGGCGCATCCCGGCCGCGCCGCGCGCCGGCCCCCGCCGGAGCTCCGGCGACCCCGCGACCGTCACGGGCCACGGACCGAGCTCCGACTCCCACGCGGCGGCTTCGTCACGGCCGACAGTTGGCGTCGGCCCCGTCTTACGCGCGAGCCGCACGCCCGCGCCGAAGCACGCCGCTCGCCCGAGCCACCTGACCTCTTCGTCCCGCCCGACGCGCGGTAGACCGTGCTCGATGCCTTGGAGAGGTGGCCCTCGGCGATTCACCCGCTCCTCGTGCATCGTTCGCAGGCTCCCCCCCGTCCTGGCCCTTTCGGTCGCGGTCGCCCTCGCTGGCTGCGACGTGTGCCCGAGCGCTTTCGTCGCGCTGCCGGCCGAGCCCGTGACGCTCGCGTGGAAGAGCACCGCCACGTCGGAGGTGCTCGCCGGAAATCGGCCGATTCCCCTGCGCTTCGACACCGCGTTCGGGCGCACCTCCCTCTCCCCGGAAGCCGCGCAGGGGCTCGACCTGGGCCGACTCGAGCTGCGGATCGGCTCGGCGCGAGCGGGGCCGATCTCTGCGGGGCTGCTCGTGGCGCCGGTCGCCGCCTCGGGCGTCTTGGGCAGCGACCTCTTGCACCAGTTGCCTGTCATCTTCGACGCCCGGGCAGAAGCCACCGAGCTGATGCCCCGCTTCGCCGCGCCGTCGGGCGCGCCCGTGCGCCTTTGGGCGCCGCGCTCCTGCCCGGGCGGTCACTTCGCGCCGCTGTCGGTGGTCGACGCGCGGCTCGACGGCATGCCCGTGTCGTTCGTCCTCGACACCGGGGCCGAGGTGACCTTCGTCCGGTCGGACGTGTTCGACGCCCTCTCGGGTCGCCCCGTGCTCGACGGCATTCGCGTCGCGTCGGGTTTCGCCGGCGTCTTTGCCGCCAGGGCCACGCGGGCCCGCTCGCTCGAGATCGGCCAGGCGTCTGCCGCATCGTCACTGGTGATGTCGAGCCCCGAGGTGGACCGCGCGCTCGACGAGATCTCTGCGCAGGGGCTGCTCGGGTGGAGCTTCCTCCGCGAGTTCCGGGTCGGGCTCGACTCGGGCCGCTCGAGCCGGGAGGAGCGATCGCTGACGCTCAGGCGCTTCGAGGCGCAGGACCACTGGACGCGCGAATTCGTCGGCGTGGGCATCAACTCGTCGCGCTCGGACTCGCCTCCGGGCCTGCGCGTGGACGGCTTTCTCTCCGTCTCGCCGGCGCGTGATGCAGGGCTTCAGGCCGGAGACGTCATCATCACCGTCGACGGCCGGCCCGCGCTACGAGCGCCCTCGCCTTTCGCTCCGGCGGGCAGCAGCGTGCGGCTCGGTGTTCAGCGCAGCGGAGCGTCGCTCTCGTTCGACGTGCCGGTGCAGGACCTCCTGCCCGATCCGTGACGCCGTCACTCCGCGGGCGCGTCGCCGGCGCCGAACAACCCGCGCACGAGGGCCGAGATGGCCAGCGGAGTCCCCACCCGCTCGTCGTAGAGCGGCGAGAGCGCCTCGGCGTACTCGGCGGCCGTCTGGAACCGCTCGGAAGGGTCCATCGAGAAATTCCTCTCGATGATGCGATCGAGCTCCTCGCGCACGTCGGGCCGGACCATCGACGGCGGCGAGTACAGCCGGCCGCGGATGGCGGCGAAGACCTCCTGCGCGTCGTCGCCCTGGAACGGCCGCTCGTTGGTGAGCAGCTCGTAGAGGGTGACGGTGGCCGCCCACAGGTCGGCCTCGGGCGAGATGTGGCCGTCGAGCACCTCGGGCGAGAGGTAGTAGGGCTTGCCGAGCACGCCCGGCTCGGCGGCCGAGGTCCCGCGCGCGCGGGCCACGCCGAAGTCGCCGAGCTTCAAGTCGCCGGTGCGCGAGACGAACAGGTTCGACGGCGAGACGTCGCAGTGCACCACCCCGAGCGGTTTGCCGGTGGGCCCCACCGCGGAGTGGGCGTACGAGAGCGCCTCGAGCAGCACCTTGGTCGTGTAGACGGCGAAGTCCACCGGCCACTGGATGCCCCGCTGCCGGCACCGCTTGAGGATCTGCCCCGTGTCGCGGCCGTCGATGAGCTCCATCACCATGAAATAGACGTCCTGGAGCACCCCCACCTCGTAGACCTTCACGATGTTCGGGTGGTCGAGCAGCCGCGAGAGATCGGCTTCGTGCGCGAACTGCTCGACCTGCTCGGGATCCTTCGACAGCGCGGGCAGCGGCCGCTTGATGGCGACGAGCTGCCCCTGCCGGGGGCCGGCGACGACGCGCGCGCGGAACACCTCGGCCATGCCTCCCCGGCCGATGAGGCTGAGGATCTCGTTGCCTAACCGGCGCTGGCCCTTGGGCTGTTCCACGCGCCTCAGAGCCTACTCTCGCCCTTGCGTCCGTTCTTGCTTTTCGCCGCCTGCGCTCGCTGCACGAGCTTCTGGAACTCGGGGTCGTTTCCGAAGAGCGTCTTCAAGTCCTGGTCGGTGCTCATGTGCTCGGCGTCCGAGAAGCCGAGCGACAGCGCGGTCTGCAAATGCTTCAGCGCGGCCTTGCGGTCGCCCAGCCGGCTGTGGGCGCAGCCCAGGTTGTAATGGATGTCGGCGCGGTTTCGGGTGTCGACCTTGTCCTGCGAGGCCAGAAGGGCGGCGCGCTCGTAGCTGTCGATCGCCTTGCGCACGTTGCCGCGCATGAACTCGGCCACTCCCAGGCTGTAGTGCGCGGCCCAGTTGTGGTCCTCGTAGCTGATGGCCTCCTCGAACTTCTCCGCCGCCTGGTCGTACTTGCTCTCGTTGAACAGCCGCTTGGCCTCGAGCACCGCGGCTCGGTGGAGCTCGAGCCGCTTCTTCGGAGCGACCTTCTTCTTGGCGATGAGCGCGGCCGAGCCGTCCTTGGCTGAAGCGCGCTCCTGCTCGGAAACCACGCGCAACGACAGACGGTTGCCGTTCAGCGCCGGCGAGGCGCAGCCTGCGTCGAGCTTCACGTGCGCAACGAGGCTCTGGTCGACCGCGTCGTAGAAGGCCAGCACCCAGTAGTGCTTCTGTCGGCAGCCCGGCCCGGTCTGGCACAGAAGCACCTTGCCGACGAGGACGTCGCCCTCGAACTGGCCCTGCACGATGAGCTGTTCGGGAACGAACGGGCAGCTGCCGCCGCCGACGAACTTGCCGCTCAGCCGGCCCTCCTCGGTGGTGAGCTGCAGGATTCCCAGATCCCCGCCCGAGTAGAGCCCCTGCACGGTGGGCTCCGCGGCCGCCGACGACGCCAAAACGGGCGCCAGAACGAGCAGAGCGCGCGCACTCCGAGCGGCCATGGGAGGCCGAGTCTACACCTTGACCCCAATGGATCGCGTCCCTATGATTTCCAGAAGATTTTTGGAGATTCTCCAGAAACTTCAATGAGTTAGGAGGGCAACAACAGCGCTCCTGAGGGGCTGTCCCCTGCGGGGTGCGTGATGGGCAGCAGAAATTCGAACCGATATGAATGATTGGGGAGTCGTTCCGCGGGCCATGTGCAAGCCCTCCTCGAGAGGGAAGCCTACGGCCCGTCGGCTTCGGCTCCCACCTCGAGCCAATAGGGTTCAATGGATGCTGCACACACGGCCTCTTGGCGGGGGACGTTTTTTTCGAGGCGGGGGGGACGGTGAACGGCTCTACGGTCGAGGAGGCCCAGGTCCGCAAGGCCAGCCTTCGCGAGGAAATGACGGCCCGGCGGAAGGCGATTCCGCCCGACGTCATCGACGCGAAGGGCCTCAAGGTGCAGGCGCGTTTCCTCGCGACGCCCTATTACCAGCGGGCCCGGACGGTGGCGTTGTACGCGCCGATTCGCGGCGAGGTGCCGACCCGCGACATTCTCACCGCGGCGATCTCCGAGGGGAAGGTCGTCTGCTACCCGCTCTCGCACGTGCACGGGCGCATCCTCTCGTTCCGCGCCATCAGCTCGGAGAGCGAGCTCGAGCCCGGCCGGCTGGGCGTGCGCGAACCGAGCTCGGCGGCCGAGTTGGTGCCGGTCGACCAGATCGACCTGTTCGTGGTGCCCGGCCTGGCCTTCACCCGCGACGGCAAGCGGCTGGGGCGGGGCGGCGGGTACTACGACGCGACGCTGAAGGCGGCGTCGGCGCGCAGCCGGCGCGTGGGCCTGGCGTTCGGAGATCAGATCGTCGACTGGTTGCCCACCGATGGTGACGACGTCGACATGGACCTGGTGGTGACCGAGAGCGAATCGTTCCGCGGCCTGTTCCGCAACTGGGAGTTCATCGACACGTAGGGTCGGGCCTTTGGCCGGCGGCCGCCTTTCCTCGCGCCGAGGGCGATTTCGCGATAGTTCGTCGAGCGTGAAGGTCCTCTTCCTCGGCGACGTCGTCGGAAAGCCCGGCCTGCTCGCGGTGCGCAACCTGGTGCCGAAGGTGGTGGCGCACCACGCGGTCGACGTGGTGATCGCCAACGCCGAGAACTCCGAGGGAGGCATGGGCGTGTCGCCGGAGACGGCCGAGGCCCTGCTCGGCGCGCAGGTGAACGTCCTCACCTCGGGAAACCACATCTGGGCCAAGAAGCAGATCGTCCCCTGGATGGAGCGCCACCCCGACCTGTTGCTCCGGCCGGCGAACTACCCCAAGGGAGCGCCCGGCAAGGGCCACACCGTCGTCAGCACCCCCGACGGGCGGAAGCTGGGCGTGCTCAACCTCGAGGGGCGCGTCTTCATGCGGCCGCTCGAATGCCCGTTCCGCACCGCGGCCGAGCTGGTGGCGGAGCTGAAGAAAGAGACGCCCTGCATCTTCGTCGACATGCACTGCGAGGCGACGAGCGAGAAGAACGCCATGGGAGCCTGGCTCGACGGCAAGGTGTCGGCGGTGGTCGGCTCGCACACGCACGTGCAGACCGCGGACGAGCGCATTCTCCCCGGCGGTACGGCGTTCCTGACCGACGCGGGCATGTGCGGCCCGCTGGACTCGGTGATCGGCATCAAGAAGGAGCTGTCCATCGAGCGCTTCCTGACGCAGCGGCCGGCGGGCTTCGACGTGGCGAAGAACCTCGTCTATCTGCAGGGGGCGGTGGTCGACATCGACGACGAGACGGGCCGGGCGCGGTCGATTGCGCGCGTGCGCGAGCACCTGCCGGGGACGTGACCGCCACGCTGGCGGCTCGATTGTCGTGAGTTGGCGTCCACCGTTGATGCGCGGTGCCCATCGACATCAGCAGACTCTCGACGTCAGAGAAGCTCGACCTCCTTCACGAGCCGTCTTCCGCCGTGTGGCGGAGGCTGAAGCCAGTGCAATCGTGGAGTGGAGCACACCCGAAATCACTGTCTACAGATTCGCGGCGCAAGCTGACCCGGCCAGTCAACGAGAACTCTGAATTGGCCTGCCATGCTTGTCCTCGTCATTGCGAAGACACACATCCACCACTCGACCACCAGCAAACGGCGTGTACGGTTCAATACTGCAACTCGCTGACTCGCACACGCAACGTGATCCGGGAGGACAATCACTGTCCTTCACGCAACGGGGTAGACAGCGCCAGCCGCCAGCCAAGAGAAACATCGGCACGTTTGGATCAGGACATGCGAGGCCACCATCCGCGGCCAAGACAGGCCGCACAAGCGCAGGCGCTCGCTCCGAACGCTTGCAAGCAATGCCAGCAACCAGACTACCTACGAGGACACACGTCAAACGAAACACCATCTCGCCCTCGAACAGTATCTGAGGGATCCCCGCATTTGGCATGAGCACGCCTGATCGGATCGATTGCGGGAGCGAATGACTGCACGCGCGAGCGCGTTGGG
>FWPU01013692.1_pt1 | contig 10084 bp, 2 predicted proteins | sample 2228361 | NCBI WGS metagenome assembly FWPU01 (sample SAMEA103939777, study PRJEB20133) | metagenome | reverse complement strand
TCCCGGGCTCGAGGGCCTCGAGCCAGAGGCTGATCTTGCAGAGCTCCGCCGCCATCGGGTTGATGTCGATGGCGTAGAGGCAGCGGCCGATGACGTCCCGGAGGGCGGTCTGGATCGCCTCCGGGGAGGGCTCCTCGTCGCCGGTCCGGACCTGGGCGAGGCGACGGGCGATCCGGTGGGCTGCAGCGACGAGGAAGTGGCCCGAGCCCGCGGCGGGATCGAGGACCTTCAGGTTCAGGATCGCCGCCTCCGGGTCTGTGCTCTTCGCCGCCTCGTCGAGGACGGGGTCGAGGGCCGAGTCGAGGAGCTGGCTGATGAGGCTCGTTGGCGTGTAGTAGGAGCCGGTCTTCTTCCGCTCGTGGCCCGGCGCGACCTGGAGGGTGAAGCTCCGGGACCCGGTGTCGACTTCCGGATGGAGCTCGAGGAGCGACTCGTAGATGGACCCGAGCTCCTCGGAGCCGAGGTTCCGGTAGTCGACGGTCCGCCGGACGCCGTTCTGCTCGATCGTCGCGAGCTCGCGGAGGGCATCGAGGAGATCGGCGTTCGCGAGCTCCGCTCCATCGAGGTCACGGCACGCCTCGGGGCCGAAGAGGAAGCTCCCGAGGGGCGGAAGGGCGAGGGCAGGGACACCGGTGTCGGAGCCCAAGGCCCGGATGACGACCCGCAGGCCAGCGTAGAGGTCGGCGTGGCGACTGCCCCGGCGCCGCTCGGCGAGCCATCGGAGCCGAGCGGTCGAGTAGTAGCGGCTGTAACGGTCCCGGGCCTCCGCCGTCGCACCGCGGTCGAGGAGGAGGTCACGGTCCTCGGCGACGAAGAGGAAGATGAGGCGATAGATGAGCCGGAGGAGCTGGCGGTAGTAGTCGGCGGTCGAGAGGCGGCCGGCGACGAGGGACTCGCGGAGGGTGGTGTTCGCCGGATGGCGGAGGAAGCCGGCCCCGAGGATCTCGATCGCTCGCTGGACCCCGTCCCGAAGCCGCTCACGGGCTCGGGCCCCCGTCTCCTCGGCCGTCGCCCGCCAGCGCTCGAGGTAGCAGGCGGCGGCCGAGGGGGCCGTGTCCGCCTCGGCGTCGTCGGGGACCCGAGGCTCGAGCCGAGTCCGGTGGGCGAGGTGCCAAAGGAGGGAAAAGTCGGCGTAGGCCTCTCCGTCGAAGATCGCCTCGAGGTCGAATTCCACGTAGGCGAGTCGGGTGAGGGAGGCGTTGTCGCGGAGGATCCGGAGGGTTCGGCCGTTCGTGACGATCCCCCAGAGCCGGTCGGGGGAGCGGTTGAGGAGCTCCTGGACCAGGCCGTGGGGAGACTGCCCGGCGGCCCCGGCAAGACCCCGGGTCCGCCGATCGAGAGGGACGTGGGCTCCAACGAGGTGGACCGGGATCACCCCCTCGTAGGCATGGCTGATGGGGTAGCTCTTGCCGTCGAGCTCGACGGCCCGGGCCGGGGCGAGGCGGCCATAGCCGAGCTCCTCGAAGAGGGGGAGGAGAAACCGCTCGCGGGTCGGCGTCGTCGCCGGGTCGGACTCTGGGAGCTGGGCGAGGGTGTCGCGGAGGCTCGTCCAGGCAGCCTGAAGGCGGAGCCAGCTCCGGGTGATCACCTCGTTGAAGCGCTCGTTCCGGCCGAGGCCATAGCTCGCCGGGTCCAGCCCGGGGAGGGATCGGTCGAGGGCCCGGACCCGCTCGAGGAGCTCGGGGGGCAGGATGCCGCCTTCGCTGCGGACGAAGCCCGTTGCGCGGACCCGGAGCTGCATCGCGCTACCCGGCGAGGTGCGGGAGGTAGAGGTAGACCCCGAGGAGGTCGACGGGGAGGCGCGGCTCGACCCGGGTCCGTCCGGTCAGGCGGCCGGCCGTCCGGACCCGCTCGTGGCTCTCACGGAGGGCCGCGGCCCGGCGGGCGGCGTAGGCGGCGAGGGTGGGCTCGAGGGCGGGGAGGGCGTCGAGGACCTGCCGGATGAGCCGGCGCTGCTGCTCGGGGACAACGTTCCCGGCTGGTTCGGCGCCGAGGAGCCGCTGGGCCTCCTCGTCGGCGAGCCACTCGGGTGCCTCGGGGCGGCCGCGGAAGGCGAGGAGGCGGGCCTCCTCGGCGATCGCTGTACCGCGGGCGGCGGCCGTCGCCAGGTCGTACCGGATCCGAACGACGAGGGCCGTCGTGAGGGAGGAGACGGCCGCGGTGCGAATGGCCCCGCAGCGCTTCGCGATCCCGCCGACGATCGGGTCGAGGGCGGTGTCGATGACCCAGCCGGCCAGACCCTCCACGATCGGATGGGTCCGGGTTAGGAGGAGGACGCCGTCGGGCGCTGGCTCCTCGAAGGTCGCCCGAAAGCGACGTCGGTCGCCGGTCACGAGGACGATGTTCGTTGCCTCGGCGAAGGACCGCGGGGCGGTGCCGAGGTCGACGTCGAAAACGCCGTTCCCCTGGACGACCGCGCCGTGACCACGAAGGGCCTCGACGGTGAAGCGCTTCACGTCGAGGGTCGAGCCGACGGCCTCGCGGCTCGCCGCGAGCTCCCGGGCGACGTCGTCGACCTTGATCGCGCGCTGGGCGAAGCGACTCCGCGACTGCCGCTCGGCCTCAGCGGCGCGGTCCCACTGGCGGTGGAACTCCTCCTCCTTCTCCGTCGCGGTGTCGAGGAGCTCTTCGAAGAGGATGAGCTGCTCCTCGGCCCGAGCGTCTCGGACTGGTCGGAGGAGGATCCCTTCGAGGATCGCCTCGAGGACGGCGTTCGAGTCGACGGGGACGGGGACGGAGAAGCCGAGGGTCCTCCGGATCCGTTCGTGCTTCTGGAGGAGGACCTTGAGGACGAGGCCGTCGACGGGGTTGTCCTTCCCGTAGAGGGTGGCGACGGCGACGGTCGCTCGCGGCTGGCCGAAGCGGTCGACCCGACCCTCCCGCTGCTCGTGGCGGGTCGGGTTCCAGGAAAGGTCGTAGTGGACGACGGCGTCGAAGCTCCGCTGGAGGTTGATCCCCTCCGACAGGCAGTCGGTGGCGACGAGGACGCGGCGCTCGTGGCTCGCCAGGGCTTCGACGCGGGCCTCTCGCTCCTCGGGAGGCAGCCTCCCGGTCACCGCCTCCACCGCCACCTCGCCGACCTCGTGCCTGGAGGCGGGGCGGCTGAGCTCCTCGCGGAGGGCTTCGGCGACGTACTCGGCGGTCGCGATGTAGCGGCAGAAGACGATCGGGTTTCGGCCCCCGCGGAGGAGGTCCTTGATGAGGGCGAGGCCACAGGTCAGCTTCGGGTCGGAGCCAACAAGCTGCTCTGCCTCTCGGGCGAGCTCGCGGAGGCGGCGGCGGGTCGCGTTCGCCGAGGGTTCGTCGTCGGAGGCGAGCTCGGTCTCGGCGCCCGGGACGACGTCGGTCCCCTCGGCGCTCTCGTCGTCGATGGTGTCCATGACGGTCCGGCGGCCCATCTCCTCGACTTCGTCAGGCGTCAGCGACGGGTCGCCAAAGCTAGCTCGGGAGCGAAGGGTCTCGACCGCCGCCCGAGGGCTCGACGAAACGGAGCGGAGGAGGGCGAGGGCGGCCCACCAACGGATCCGCTGCCGCTGCGTCGCCTCGCCGGGCACCCGGACGCTCTCCCGGGCGAAGGCGACGACGCGGTTGAGGAGCTGGCGGTAGGCGGGGGTCAGGTTGTAGGGCGCGTCGATCGGCGGCTCTCTGGTCGGGAAGGGGGTCTCGATCTCGAGGTAGGCCTGGATGTCGCCTCGACGGCGCTGGACGAAGTGACGCGCCAGGCGGGCCCGCTCGGCTTCGGTCGTCAGGACCGCGGCGTCGCGGAAGGCGGGGTCGATGAAGCCCAAGAGCTCGGCGAAGGCTTCGTCCTTGCCGGAGTGGGGAGTGGCAGTGACGAGGATGAGGTGGCGGTCCTGCTTCGCAGCGAGGTCCCGGACGAGACGGTAGCGCTGGTGGCGAGCCCCCCGCCCAGCCGAGGCGTCGGTGCAGGTGTGGGCCTCGTCGACGATGACGAGCTCGGGTGCCTTGTAGATGTACTCGTCGCGACGGCGTTCGTCCTTGATGAAGTCCATCGAGACGACGGTCGCCTCGAGGCGATCAAAGACGGACTCGCCGGCGCTGAGAAGGAGGCTCCGCTCGAGTCGGGCGGCGGTGCCGGCGCCGACGATCTCGGCGGGGATGTGGAACTTTGTCATCATCTCGGCCTGCCACTGCTCGGCGAGATGCGGCGGGCAGAGGACCGAGAGGCGCCGGATCTCGCCCCGGTCGAGGAGCTCCCGGGCGATGAGGAGGGCCTCGATCGTCTTGCCGACCCCAACGTCGTCGGCGATGAGGAGCCGGACGGGGTCGAGGCGGAGGGCCATGAGGAGGGGGACGAGCTGGTACGGCCGGGGTTCGACGGCGATCCGCCCGAAGGAGCGGAAGGGGCCGGTGCTCGCCCGGACCGAGAGCCGGAGGGCGTCGAGGAGGAGCCGACCCGAACGGTGGTCGCCGAGGTCGCGCTCCGGATCGGGAGGCGGGACCGTTGCCGACTCGACGGGTTCGAGGGAGTGGAGGATCCCCGTCACTTCGTCGTCGGAGCCGCCGAGGGGACGGAGGACGAGGAGCTCATCCGAGGAGTCGGGCAGGACGACCCACTCCCGTCCTCTCGCCCGGACGAGGCTCCCTGGGGCGAAGCTCATCGGCCCCCTCCGAAGATGCTCGGGTTGGCGGCGAAGATCGCCGGCCACTCGGCTGGGTCTGGTCCGAACCGGAGGACGTAGTACCCGAGCTCCTCGAGCCGAGCCTGGGCGGCAGCGTCTCGCGCCTCGACGTCCGGGTGGTCGTGGACGGGTCCGTCGACGAAGATCGCGACGAACTTGTCGGGATAGAGGAAGTCCGGCCGAGCCCGGGCGGCCTCGATGTAGGGCTGGGCGTCCTCGGGAAGGGCATAGCCCCAGCGTTCGAGCTCCTCGAGCCAGCGCCGCTCGAGGCTCGACTCGGCGACTCGCCGGAGGCGCTCGAGGTGCTCGTGTCGCGTCCGGTATTCGGGCGACGGTTCGAGGCGGGCCCGAGTAAGGACGTGGAGCCAGTCGCGGACGGCGAACCGGTCGAGGAGCGGGTGGTCGCGCTGGTTCGTGTAGCTCATGAGGCAGTCGTAGCAGGCGGCGGCGCAGTCGTCGCGGGCCCCGGGAGCCTTCCGGCGATCCTCGGCCGTGGCGGGATCGAAGTGGCAGAGCTCGAGGGCGGCGCGAGCGACGGCGGCGATGGCTTCTGGTTCGTCGACGAGCCGGCGGAGGACGCCCGCTCCACCTTCGGCGGCTTCGTAGAGGAGGAGGCGCCGGCGCTCGACGTCGGACGGCAAGGGCTCGGCGGCGAGCTCGCTGTCCTCGAGTTGGTACTCGGCCTGGATGGCGACCTTCAACGCCGCTCCGAGGGACGCCATCTGGGATCTCGAGAGCGGTGGTTGCGGGTCGAAGAGGAGGACGTTCCGGGTGTCCTCGACGTAGGGGATGACGAGCTCCTGGGACCTGCTCATCGCCTGCTCGGCGTCGTCGGGGTCGGCCTCGTTCGTCGCCCAGTAGCCTCGCTCGGTGTCGAGGACGAAACCGAGACGGGCCTTGTTCGCCCGGCGCCGCCAGCCGACGTTCATCCGCCAGATCGTGGCGGCGGAGCCGAAAGTGAGCTCGGCGAGGACCTCGTCCCCGAGCTTAACCGACGCCCGACGGGCGGCCGGACGGCCTTCGTGGCTCGCGAAGCGGATGGCGGTCCGGATCTCGAATCCGATCCGCTGGCGTTCCTCCTCGTCGGAGGTGATCCGGTCGACTCGGCGGGTCACGACATTCCGAAGTCGGAAGAGGCGGTCGATGGCCGGAGGCAGGGCGGCGCCGCAGTGCTGGCAGAGGTCGGGTCCGGGGTCGCCGGTCCGCAGCTCGTGGAGGTAGCCGCACTCGCTGCAGTGCTTTGCCGATTCGGTCACGAGCCGGTTGTCCGCGGCCCGCTCGGGCGGGAGCAGGACCTGAACGATCCGATACCGCGAGCCTTCGTGGTAGACGATGCTCCGCGGCCCGAACTCGCTGATGGCGAGGAACCGTGGGCGAGAGAGGTAATCGTTCCGGCCAGCGGCGCCGCGCCGGCCGGGGATCCAGGCGCTCAAGGGGAGGCGTGGGAAGGCGTAGCCCGGCAGGAAGCCCTCGCTCGCGAAGTAGCGGTAGGAATAGAAGTCCGCCTGCATCGTCGCCTCGTCGGCCTCACCGGTGAGGAGCTTCAGCTGGGCTTCCGCCTGATCTCGGAGCTGCTTGGCCCGATCGCGCTCCTTGGGGGCCCGGCTGTGGTTCCCGACGATGGCGTGCTGGAAGGCGCGGTTCTGCCAGGCTGAGCGGTAGAGGTCGCGCCAGCGCTCACAGGCGCGGTCGAAGGCCAGGGGCGCGGCGTCAATGGTCTGGGCGAGCCAGCGGTCCGTGTACCAGTCGGCCTCACGGACCGAGTCTGGGAGGCTGGCGAGGAACGACTCGGCCTTGGCGAGGGCTCGTTGGCGGGCAAGGGGGTTCGAGATGGCAGTTCGGACGGAGGGCCTGAGCTCGAGCCGCGGCGGATCACCGTCGAGGTCGAGGATGTCGGCGAGGGAGGTCTTGAGGTCGAGCCCCGTTTCGGCGAGCCAGATGGCGTGGACGTGGGAGCGGACGAGGTCCTCGTTGGCGAGCTCGAGGCGTGGCGGCCGGACCTGGCCGGAGACCATGAGCTCGGGGCGCCGGAAGAAGTACTGGTCGTGGGAGCTCCCCCAGGCGCAGTAGTTGAAGATGAGGGCGGGGGTGCCACTTCGGCCGGCCCGCCCGGACCGCTGGGCGTAGTTCGCCGGAGTCGGTAGCACGTTCCGCATCCCGACGACGTTCAGGTCGGCGATGTCGACGCCGAGCTCCATCGTTGGGGAGCAGTAGAGGACGGGGAGGCGGCCGGCGTTGAAGGCCTCTTCCCGGTGGATCCGCTCGGCCGGAGGAACCTGCGCTGTGTGCTCTCGTGCCTCGAGTCCGGCGTAGGTTGCGGCGGTCCGGCTGTAGAAGTCGAGGAAGAAGCGGTTCGCTCGATGTCCTTCCTTGGGCGGGCGACGGATCCGGATCGGGTCCGTGAAGGGCCGGGGCGCATCGGGCGGGTGGCCGACCCAGCGGATGCCACCGGCCTTGACCTGATAGCCGCCGACGTCCTGCGGGTTCCTCGGCGGCTGCACGCAGGCGACGAGGCCGGCGACGCGAAGCACCTCGAGGAGGTCCCGGATGATCGTTTGGCGGTCGGCTACGCTCGGCTGTCTTCCCGGTGCGGCGAGCTGCCGGGCGACGAAGGCCGCCATCCCCCCACGGCCGGAGATGTAGAGGTCGCCCCCGTAGTCGTCCGAGCCCTGCGGTCGTGGGTAGGCGACGGCGGCGCGCTCGAGCCGCTCGTCCTCGTCGAGGGCCCAGGGGGCAGCAAGATACTGGCTGCTCCGCTGGCGGAGTTGGTCCTGCCTGTTCGGGTCGAGGTAGTCGACCTGGATGGCGAGGCTCCGGCGGAGGTGGTCGAGTAGGGCGCGGGCGACAGCCGAGCGCTTCTCCGGTGAGGCCTGTGCGAGGAGGGGGTGACAGCCCTCCCAGTACTCGTCAGCTCGGGCGAGGTCGTCGAGCGATTCGTACCGGATCTCGAGGAGGCCGACCTGTTCGAGGTTCGGGGTCGTGACCCGCCAGCCGCTCCGTTGGTCGCGGTAGATGCGGTAGCCGACGACGTCGCGAAGGGCTCGTTCGGTCTCCTGGAGGGCGATGAAGCGGACATTCGGGTCCTGGGCGTAGTCCTCGAGGCGGAGCCCGAGGGCTCGGGTCACCTGCTCCGCTAGCGTCTCGTGGCGAAGCCCGCCCTCCGGAGCAGCCTCGAGGGCGGCAGCGTGAAGGGCCGCCCGGAGGACCCCGACCATGACGAAGTCGTTGAAGTGGCCGGCCTGCAAGGAGGCGTCCTGGCGGTTGTCGGTGAAGGCGAGGAGGCGAGCGGCGAGACCTGACTCCGGGGCCGAGCGGAGTTCCTGGACGGCCCGCAGGGAGAGGAGGGTCGTGGCGCTCGACCGACCGCCGGAACCGAGGCTGGTGAGCTTGCCGAGGTCCGTCGCCTGGTAGGGAGCATAGGCGACGCCGCAGTCGAGACAGAACCGAAGAGGAGCCGGCACGTAGACGACGTCGACCCCGTCGGGGTCGTCGGGGGTGCCGTTCGCGGCGACCTTTTCGTGCTTCGGCAGCTGGTCGCGGACGCTCGGTTTGACTCGCCGTCCTATCGGTGACTCTTCGATCCAGTCCTCGGGGAGCCGGTCGAGGAGCTCCTCGCCGTCACGAGGCCACAAGCCCTCGGTGTTGAGGACGAGGAATCCCTTTGCCCGTGTCTCCTCCTTCAGGAGGTCGCTGAGGACCCGCGGCTCGTAGGGCATCCCCGGGACGATGTCGCGGGCCACGACGTAGTAGTCCTGGCCACACTCGCGACAGAAGGCGAGCGGGAAGAGGAGGCGTCTGCGCTCGGGATCGGTCGGGTCGATCTGCTGGGCCTGGGTCGTGATGTACCGTTCCGCTGCCGGCTGGAGCGAGGCGTAGACGGCATCGCCTCTCGAGAAGAATTGGTGGACGCGGAAGGCGAAGAGGGGATTGCCGGTCTCGGGGTCCGTCAAGCGCTGGCCGAGCTCGAGGACCGACTTGATCGCGCTGGTGCAGCGCTCCATCGGTTCGTCGGTGAGCCTAGCCAGCTCAGCCGCGATCCCTGCCTTGCCAGTGATGGGGCGGGGCGTCGCCCGAAGCAGGCGGCCCGTCTCGGGGTCTTCCTGAAGGCCGATCGCCGCCTCGACCCAGGCGGCGAGGGGGTCGGCGCTGAAGGCCTCGCTCGTCGTGGGGGCTGGAACGCGGCCGGTGATCCGAGCCCGGAGCCGCTCGAGCCAGTGGGGGTCGTCGCTCCGCGGTGGATGGGTCACCCGCCGGAGGGTTTCGCCGATGACCGCCGAGGGATCGACGCGTTGCCCGAAGAGGGTGGTCGCAACGTCGGCAATCTCCTGGCGTTGCTGTGTCAGCGTTCCTCCCCCGGCGAGGGTGGCAGAGGTGCCGACGTACTGGATCCGGGACGAGCGGGTCGCCTCCCGGACGCGACGGATGAGGAGGCCGACGTCGGCGCCCTGTCGGCCGCGGTAGGTGTGGAGTTCGTCGAGCACGAGGAAGCGAAGCGCCTTGGCCGCCTCGACGAGGCGCCGCTCGCGGGGCCGGACGAGGACGAGCTCGAGCATCATGTAGTTCGTGAGGAGGATGTCCGGTGGGTCGGCCATGATCTCCTCGCGAACCTCCTCGGGTTCCTGGCCGGTGTACTTGCGGAAGGTGACCGGCCCTCGCCCATTCGGGAACCCTCGCTGGAGGAACTTGGCGAGTTCCTTCTCCTGGCTGTTCGCCAGGGCGTTCATCGGGTAGACGACGATGGCCTTGATCCCGGGGCCCGGCTCGCGCAGGACGGAGTCGACGATGGGGATGATGTAGGCAAGGGACTTACCCGAGCCGGTGCCGGTCGTGAGGACGTAGTTCGCCCCTCGGCGAGCCGCCTCGATCGCCTCGACCTGGTGCCGGTGGAGCCGCAGCCCTTCGCCTCCTCCCGCCGCGTCCTTGTTCCGTCGGAAGATGGCTGAGCAGCGGGGGTGGAGGAGGCCTTGGCCGACGAGCTCGTCGATCCATCCGCCGGGTTCGTACGAGGGGTTGACCTGGACGAGGGCTTCGGGCCAGAGGAGGCCGTCCGCCAGCTCTTCTTCGACGACCTGGCGGATGCGGTCGTCGGCCACTTGGAGGAAGCTGCGGGTGTAGTCGGCGTAGTCCGTGACGAGCCGCTCGCGGAGCTCGAAAACGTTCATCCGGTGTTCGGCTCTCCCCTCGTCAGAGCTGCCCTGCCTGCTTCGCGTTACTCGTCGTATCGGGGTTCGTTACCCGCGCTCGTGGCTCTGATGAGCCCGCGAGGAATGTCCGTCAGTCTAATCCGTGACGACAGTCCGATGGCACGTCGGTCGCGCCGTGCCGCTCTTGGGTCGCCCGTTGGATACCTGCCAGATCCGGCTCACCACTCCTCGCGCTCCGGCCTGGCCGATTGCCACGGCACCACCCGCTCCTCAGACTTCGAAGCCCTCGGTTCGGAC